>ENA-ORIC01000120-ORIC01000120.1-human-gut-metagenome-genome-assembly--contig:-NODE-120-length-107915-cov-7.580537_pt1 | contig 107915 bp, 106 predicted proteins | sample MGYA00243023_ERZ508732 | MGnify/ENA primary metagenome ERZ508732 (study PRJEB26277, sample SAMN04329767) | human gut metagenome | biome: human-associated habitat | host: Homo sapiens | place: USA... | reverse complement strand
TTCGAACCCACGGTAGGCTACAAACCTACGCCAATTTTCAAGACTGGTGCCATAAACCAACTCGACCACCTCTCCATGATTGTCAACCTGTGACAATTTATATAATACCACACATTAACACTTTTTGTCAATATAAATGTTGATTTTTCTTTGTTTTTGTGTGGTATTTTTATTATTTATTTTTTATTACTTGATTAATTGCTTGTTCTTCTTCTTTTGATAGTGCATATTCTGATTTTCCATTTATTACTGGTTTAGCATATATGTTTGATGTATCTCTTCCATAAATACCATTTAAAACTATCCCTGTATCATTTTCATTTAATATTGCAAGCGCAAAACTTAAATTACTTCCTGTGTCTTTGTAAGCATTATATCTAATTAGTCCTATTTTCTTTAAGTTTTCTCTTGAATCCTCATCTAATTTTTGGCAATATCTTTCTATTTCCGCATTTTCCTTCTTTATTTCTTCTACGTTTTCAACATATCGTTGCAACATTTCGTCTATATTATTGCCTCTTCCTAGCTTTGTCATAAACTCAGAATAGTTTGCTCTTAATTTTCTCAATTTTATAGAGTTTAATATATATAAAATTATTAATGTGATATTTATTATGAGTATTATTATTTCAAATACATTAATCTCAAAATTTCCGTTCATTTAATCAAATCCCTTTCATTATTTTATTAAGTGTAAAATTCTTTCTAGGTCATCATTTGAGCTATATTCAATTACTATTTTTCCTTTTCTCTTTCCTGCTTCTAGTTTTACTTTTGTGCCGAAAAATCCTTGGAAAGAGTCCTCTATGTCTCTATATATCGCTTGATATCTTTGAGCTTTTTCCTTGTCTCTCTTTGGTAATTTTTGGTCATTATCTATTTTTCTTACTAGATCATCATAATTATCGCCATTTTCAACAACTCCAAGCGCAAGCTTATATTGTTTATCTGGGTCTTGTACTCTCATTAATTCCCTACATTGTCTTTCACTAAAATTATGCTCTAATACTAAATCTATAACTCTTGGATCCAAATTTAATATTCTAACATTATTTGTTAGTCCACTTCTACTCATGCCTAGTTTATCAGCTAATTGTTGTTGTGATAAACCATAATCATCTAAAAGCCTTCTTAATCCTCTTGCTTTTTCAATAGGATTTAAATTTTCTCTTTGAATGTTTTCTATTAATGCAATTTCCCTATTTTCTTGTTCTGTTTTCGTTCTAACTAAACAAGGCATTTCTGTAAGCCCACCCTTTTTAGCAGCTCTCCATCTTCTTTCTCCTGCAACTATTTGGTAGTACCCATCTTTAGGCATAACAATTATTGGTTGAATAACTCCATATCTCTTTATTGAGCTTGCTAATTCTTCTAATTTGTCTTCATCGAACTTCTTTCTTGGTTGATCAGCATTTGGCTCAATTTCAGTTATTTTTATTTGTTGAACAACCTCTTCATTAAGTGGATCTTCCATTTTTTTGTAACTATTATCACTAAATAGTGCATCTAATCCTTTTCCTAAACCTGTTTTCTTTGCCATTATCTTTCCCTCCTAATTATTTTTTCATACGCCTTGCAGCTTTTAATTCATCTTCATTTGCTTTTATGAACTCTTTTGCAAATTTTTCATAGCTTTTAGCTCCTTTTGATCTTGGATCATACATAGTTATAGGCATTCCATAACTTGGTGCCTCACTAAGCTTTACATTTCTTGGTATAACATTTTTATATACTTTATCTCCAAAATATTTCTTTACTTCTTTTACAACTTGGTTTGATAAATTCGTTCTAGCGTCGTACATTGTAAGTAAAGCTCCTTCTACTTCCAAACTTTTGTTCATATGTCTTTTTACTAGATCTATTGTGTTCAATAGTTGGCCTAATCCTTCTAGTGCATAGTATTCACATTGAATTGGTATCAAAACACTATCAGAAGCTGTAAAGGCGTTTAATGTTACTAGTCCTAATGAAGGTGGACAGTCTATTATGATAAAATCATATTTATTTTTTATGTTGTCAATCTTCTTCTTTAATCTGTATTCCCTTTCTTCCATTGAAACTAGCTGAACTTCTGCTCCTGCTAAGTTTATATTTGAAGGACATAAATCTAAATGTTTTACTATTGTTGATTGCAATGTATTTTCCACTTCTATATCCTCTATTAATACATCATAAACAGAAAATTGTTGTTCTTTATTTATTCCTAAACCACTTGTAGCATTTCCTTGTGGGTCAGCATCCATAAGTAATACTTTCTTTCCTCTTTTAGCTAGGACCGTGCTTAAATTAATTGAAGTTGTTGTTTTTCCAACTCCTCCTTTTTGATTTGCTATTGATACTATCTTACCCAATTTTTTCCCTCCTAAGTAGAACAAATCGTATAGTGCTTAGAACCTTAGTATTTTCAATAGTTCTATAGGTTTGTCCATTGTAAAATTGCTTTATTGATATGGAAATTTCTTCAAATTTTCACATATAATAAAAGACACATTAATAATATATTAATATCATTAATATGTCAATAAATTTTATTAAATTTTCACATATTTTTAATTTAGTTTTTGTCCTTTTTTATTACAGTGGCTGTTTAGCTGGTGTTCCAGGTTTTCTAGGATATTTTTTATTTGTACTTTCTACTTTTTTTATTATAATTACATTTTTTCTCGATTCTTCTCCCGGAATTTCTAATTCTTCTAATTTTATATATTTCCCACCTAATTTTTCTGCTACATTTTCTATTCCTTGCATTTCATCTATAACTTTAGGGCCTTTCATACATAAACAATATCCTCCCACTTTAACTAAAGGTAGCATATATTCTAACAATACATTAATTGGAGCAACAGCTCTTGAAACTGCATAATCAAATTTTTCTCTATATTTCTCATTTTGTCCTACTTCTTCCGCTCTACCATGAACTGTATTAACATTGTCTAGTTCTATGGCTTCTTTAACTATATTAAGAAAATTAATTCTTTTATTTAAAGAGTCTACCAAAGTCACCTTTACTTTTTTGGTTATAGCTAATGGCATTCCAGGAAATCCTGCTCCTGTTCCTACATCTACTACATTAGTATCTTCTTTAATTAATTTTGATATTGTTAAAGAATCTATAAAATGTTTTCTTATTATTTCACTTTCATCTGTAATTGCCGTTAGATTTATTTTCTCATTCCATTCTAAAAGCAGTTTCATATATTGATAAAATTTTTCTATCTCATTTTCAGGGATTGCAAATAATTTATTATATTTTATAAATTCTTTTCTAAAATTTTCATATTCCATCCTATTTTCCTCCCTTGTTTTTAGTTTGCTCTAAATATATTAATAATACAGAAATATCTGCTGGTGATACTCCAGATATTCTTGAAGCTTGTCCTACAGATTCTGGCTTTATTTTGTTTAGCTTTTGTCTTGCCTCTAATCTTAATCCTTTAAGTGTAGAATAATCTAAATCCTGTGGTAACTTTCTTTTTTCTAGTTTTTTAAATTTTTCAACTTGTGCTTCTTCTAATTTTATATATCCTTCATATTTTATCTGTATTTCAACTTCCTGTGCCTCTTCGTTTGAAAGTTCTGGCATATTTTTATCTATTTCTTTTAGATCTTTATACTTAATTTCTGTCCTCTTTAATAGGTCTGCCATTTTTACTCCTGTCTTTATTTCAGAAGAGTTCTGTTTCTGCAAAAACTGGTTTACCTCTAGAGTCGGCTTAACTATAGCGTTTTTTAACCTATTGATTTCAGATAATATGTTTGCTTTTTTCTCTGTAAACCTTTCATATCTTGCTTTTGAGATTAATCCATTCTCATACCCCAAATCTGTCAATCTTAAGTCTGCATTATCTTGTCTTAATAACAATCTATACTCTGCTCTTGAGGTCATCATTCGATAAGGTTCGTTTGTCCCTTTTGTTACAATATCATCTATTAGAACTCCAATATAAGCTTGTGCTCTATCTAATATTAATGGTTCTTTGTTTTGCAATTTTCTTGCAGCGTTAATTCCCGCTATTATTCCTTGAGATGCTGCTTCCTCGTATCCAGAAGTTCCATTTATTTGTCCTGCAAAGAACATTCCATTTATATCTTTATACTCTAGTGATAGTTTTAACATTGAAGGATCAATACAATCATATTCTATTGCATAAGCAGGTCTTGTAAACTCTACATTTTCTAATCCTGGAAGCGTCCTATACATAGCTATTTGTACGTCTTCTGGAAGAGATGAGCTCATTCCTTGTACATACATTTCATCAGTATCTCGTCCAAGTGGTTCTATAAAAACTTGATGTCTTTCTTTATCTGCAAATCTTACTACTTTGTCTTCTATAGAAGGGCAATATCTTGGTCCTGTTCCTACTATTTCTCCTCCGTATAAAGGTGATCTATGCAGGTTATTTCTTATTATTTCGTGCGTTTTGGCATTAGTATAGGTTAAATAACAAGGTAATTGTTCTTCTTCCATATCAAGCTTATCATCAAAAGAAAATGCTTCTATATCTTCATCACCTTTTTGTATTTCCATCTTTGAGAAATCCACAGTATTTTTGTTTATTCTAGCCGGTGTTCCAGTTTTAAATCTGATTAACTTAATATTTAATTTTTCTAATATATCAGACAACCTTTTTGAAGAAGATACTCCATCAGGACCACCTTCATAAGAAGTTTCTCCTATAAAGATTTTTCCTCTTAAATATGTTCCTGTACATAGTATTACTTCCTTAACTTTGTACACTGCTCCTATGTTTGTCTCAACGCTTACAACTTTTCCATTTTCTACACCTATATCAACTATTTCAGCCTGCTTTAAATATAGATTTTCTTGTTTTTCAAGTGTATGCTTCATCTCTACTTGATATTTCTTTCTATCTGCTTGAGCTCTTAAAGAATATACCGCCGGTCCTTTAGATGTATTTAACATTCTCATTTGCACAAATGTTTTATCGATATTTTTCCCCATTTCACCTCCAAGGCAATCTATTTCTCTAACAAGATGTCCCTTAGAGCTTCCTCCTATATGAGGATTACAGGGCATATTTGCTACTGCTTCTAGACTTATTGAAAACAATAATGTTTTCATTCCCATTCTTGCAGTTGCTAGAGCCGCCTCACATCCAGCATGTCCAGCCCCTATTACTGCTATATCATATTCTCCTGCGTCATACTTCATTTATTTTTCCTCTTTTCCTTGTATTTTTAACTTTTTTTCGTTTTAACAAAAACGTTTAAACGTACGTTTCTTTTTGTTTTTTATCATTTATTTGTTGTGTTTCCGATATTTTCTTTTTGTTTATTGTCTTTTTGACACGTTTTGTCTCTTTTTTTATTTTTCGACAAAATTCGACAAATTATACAAATTTTACCAATTTTTATTTTCCTAGACAAAACTTTTTAAAGATTTCATTTATTATTTCTTCCGATACATTTTCTCCTGTAATCTCCAAAATACACTCTAATATTTCTTTTAGACATATTGCCGTTATATCTATTGGCATCCCTTCTGTCAAGCTATTTCTAGCCTTCTTGGTTGCTTCTATTGCAAACACTATTTGTTGTTTCTGTCTTGCATTTGTTATAATTTCTGTATTGTCATTTTCTATTTGATTTAGATTAAACATGTTTTCAATAGTCTCATATAATTTTTCTAACCCTTTTTCTTCTTTTGTAGAAAATTCTATAATGTTTTTTTTAGTATCTAAAATTTTGTCATTGTCTTTCATCATATTTTTATTTAAGTCTGTTTTATTTATAAGGATAATAGCGTTTTTATTCTTTATTAAATCAAGTATTTTTTCATCCTCTTTATCAAACGTACGAGAATCGTCAAATACAGCAATAATTAATTCAGCATCATTGGTTATGTTTATGCTTCTTTTTACCCCTATTTGTTCAACCTCGTCGTTTGTATTTCGTATTCCTGCCGTGTCGATTATTTTTAGTGGGATTCCCTTTACATTTATATATTCTTCTATGGTATCTCTTGTCGTTCCTTCTATATCGCTAACAATGGCTCTGTTTTCTCCCAAAATCATATTTAACAAAGAAGATTTTCCTACATTTGGCTTTCCTACTATGGCTGTTTTTATTCCCTCTTTTAAGATTTTGCCGTTTTTAAAACTTTCTTCTAATTTTTTTAGTTTATCCTCTACCCTATCCAATGTTGTCTCTATCTTCTTGTTCGTCGTTTCTTCAATGTCATATTCTGGATAATCTATAGAAGCTTCAATGTCTGCCATAATATCTAATATTTCTTGTTGTATCTCTTTTATTTTTACAGACAAACTTCCCTCTAGCTGTTTTTGAGCAACCTTCATCTCTTGCTCTGTTTTAGAATTTATAATATCTATTATCGCTTCTGCCTGTGACAAATCTATTCTTCCATTTAGAAATGCTCTTTTTGTAAATTCTCCCGGCTCTGCAAGCACAGCTCCATTTTTAATACATTCTTCTAATATTCTATTTTCTACAACAATGCCGCCGTGCGAGTTTATTTCACACATATTTTCTTTGGTATAACTCTTTGGCGAAACAAAATAAGATACAAGGACCTCGTCTATTATTTCATTTTTCTCTCTGCTTACTATATTCCCGTATTTTATTGTATATCCTGTTATTGGGCCTTTGTTTTTTGGTTCAAATATTTTTTCTAATATTTCAAAACACTTTTCTCCACTTAGTCGAATTATTCCAATTCCTGCATTTCCTGGTGCTGTTGATATTGCTGCTATTGTACTCATATTTTCCTCCTCAATATTAAAAAAAGTCAAAGTTAGACATAGTACTCCTACTAAAATCCGAACTTTGACTTCCGATTTATATAAAATTATTTTTTTGCTATTACAACTCTTCTTCTATCATTTTCGCCTATACTGTAAGTTTTAACAGTTCTGCTATCTTGCAATTTTGTATGAATTATCTTCCTTTCATACGCTGTCATAGGTTCCAATGTTATTGTTTTTCCTGTTTTAGTAACAGTTTTTTCTATCTTTTCAGATAATTCCTCTAATGTTTTCTTTCTTGCATTTTTATAATTTTCTATGTCTAATATAACTTTTACATCAGAGTTATTTTCTTTATTTATTATAGCTGTTAATATTGTTTGAAGTGCATTTAAAGATTCTCCTCTATATCCTATTAATTTTTCAGCTCCCTTTCCTGTCACTACAACCTCTATATATTCTGGTGTTTCTTCTATTTTATATTCTATGTTTTCTGATACTTTACTTAAAAATTCTTTTAAGAAATTTCCAATTATTTCTTCCGCTTTTTTTGCTTTTTGTTTATTTATTGGTCTTTTTTCCTCTTTTCTTGGTCTTCTCTCTTGAGACTCCTTTACTCCCTCTTTTTCAGTAATTTCCACTTTTACAATATGTGGATCTAATATATTAAAAAAACTTTTCTTTTTTTCTTCTAATATTTTTATTTCTACTTGATTTCTTGTTAGTCGTAACTCTTTTAGTCCTTTTTCAATAGCCTCTGTTGAAGTTTTTCCTTCTGAAATAATTGTTCTAGGCATTTTCTTTTTCCTCCTTTTTGTTCTCAGAAACCTTGTTAATTATTATTCTTTCTATTATCATTGCAATATTGCTTACTAGCCAATATAAAGCTAATCCAAGAGGTGCAATAAATGCTATTGTAATTGACATTATTGGTATCATATAATTCATACTCTTTGTCATATTTTGCATAGCTTCCATAGCTTCTTCCGATTTTGCTTCTTCTTCAGATATAAGAGCTTTTTCTTCAGAAGTTTCATTATTTTCTGTTGCTTTCTTTTGCTGTTCTGCCTTCTTCTTTTCTTTTGCTTTGTCTTGCATATTATTTGTCATCTTAATTGAAACAAAAGAAGTTATAACATACAATACAGGAATAATATATACTGTTATATCTTTCAAATTTTGGTTTGGAACTTTGCTTAAGTCTAAGCCTAAGAAATCCATATTTATAGCAACTTCTGAATCTTCTGCTGATTTTGTTTGAATAATTTGAATTTCTGGATATGCTGATGCTTTTCCTTCTTCTGTCTTTATTTGTTCAATATATTCATTAACCTTATTTGAATCAACTTTTTTCATGTATGTTAAAGGTTTACTTACTAACCAAAATACAGAAATAATTAAAATTATTTGTATTATTGAGCTTAAGCATCCACTAAAAGGACTCACTTTTTCTCTTTTATATAGTTCTATCGTCTCTTGGTTTAACTTTTCAGGATTATTCTTATATTTCTTTTGAATCTCCTTCATTTTTTCTTGCACTTTTGCATTTTTTTTCATTGATTTTTGTTGTGATACCGTTATTGGTATTAATATAATTCTTAATAATATAGTAAACACAATTATTGCTATTCCATAATTGTTAAATACATTATAAAGAAAGTTTAGTAAATAGCCAAATAAATTTGCTATTGCTCCCATTTTTACCTCCTGTTAATCCAGAGGGTCATATCCGCCCTTTGAAAAAGGATTGCATTTTATTATTCTGACTAGTCCTTTTAGAGTTCCTATTATACATCCATATTTTAAAATTGCTTGCTTTGTATATTCCGAACACGTTGGATAGTATTTGCAGTTAACGCCTCTATTTGCAAGACTAGGCGATATCTTTTTCTGATACCACTCTATTATTTTTACTAGTACACTTCTCATAAAAAAACTAAACTTTTTCAATCAGATTTGCCTCTTCAAAAATTTCTTTTATCTCTTTGTGAATTTTATGAAATTCTACATCTTCTACTTTTTCCTTTTTGTTCCAAAGAAAAACAATGTTATATCCTTGCTTTAAAGATTTCATTTCTCTGTAATAAGCTTCTCTAATAATTCTTTTAATTCTATTTCTTTTTACTGCATTACAAATCTTTGTATTTACTGCAATTCCTATAACATTTTTATCTATATTATTTTTTTCTATGTATATTATAACGTATTTTCTTACGAAATATTGCCCTTTTTTAAGAACATTTCTAAATTCGTAATTCTTTTTTAATGTATATATTCTTTTCATATTTTCACTCATTTTCTTTATTACAAAAAAGCCACTAAAAAATTCTAGTGGCCTTGTCATAACTTACGCACTTAGTTTTTTTCTACCTTTTGCACGTCTTGCTTTTATTATATTTCTTCCAGATTTAGTACTCATTCTTTTCATGAAACCATGTTCTTTTTGCTCTTGTCTCTTTTTTGGTTGAAATGTTCTCTTCATCTTTGCACCTCCAGTATTTTTTCTTTCATAAGTATTTATTATTATATACCACTTTTTATGATTATGTCAATACTTTCCTATAAAAATAAAAATATTTATTTTTTATCTATTTTTATATTGACTATTTAACTCTTTTTTTGATATTATATACGAAAATAAGAGAAATAAATACTTTTGTGTTTTTTTGCTTATATTATACAACGAAATACGCTAATCATAAGGGATCCGCGAGTTATCCACATTTTGTGGATAACTATGTGGATAACTATGTGTATAAATTTTTATTCCTATCTCTGTTCTAGGATGTTGGAAGGATGAACTTTAATGCAAAATGAACTGAATGATTTATTAACAAAAGCAAAAGAACTTTTAAAAGAGGAAACCACAAAAATTTCATACGAAACATGGATAAAAATATTAGAGATTCAAAGTGAGGATAATGATCACATTGTTTTGTTGACATCTACTGACTTTCAGAAGAATATTGTTTCTTCAAAATATTTAGATTTGTTGACAAATACCTTTAATTATTTGACAAATAAAGATTGCAGTGTTTCTATTGTCTCTAGAGAGGAGCTTGAAACCGCGTCAAATAATTCAGATTTAAGTGATACAACCAAAATTGAAGCTCCTATTAATTATGTCACAACGAATTTAAATCCAAAATACACTTTTTCTACATTCGTTGTTGGAAACAATAATAGATTTGCTCATGCCGCAGCTCTAGCAGTTGCGGAAGCTCCTGCGTCTTCTTATAACCCTTTATTTATTTATGGGGGCGTTGGACTAGGCAAAACTCACTTAATGCACGCCATTGGTAATGAGATTCTAAGAAACAATAAAAATTCTAAAATTTTGTACGTTACTTCAGAAGCTTTTACTAATGAGCTTATTAATGCGATAAAAGATAATACCAACGATCAATTTAGAAATAAATATAGAGGAATTGATATCTTGTTAATTGACGATATTCAATTTATTGCCGGTAAAGAAAGAATTCAGGAAGAGTTTTTCCACACTTTTAACACATTATATGAAAGTGGAAAGCAAGTTATTTTATCTAGTGATAAGCCACCAAAAGATATTCCTTTATTGGAAGACCGATTAAAATCAAGATTTGAGTGGGGAATAATAGCAGACATTTCTAATCCGGATTATGAAACACGTCTTGCAATCCTTAGAAAAAAGGCACAAATAGATAACATAATAATTGATGACGAAATTTTATCTGCAATCGCAACCCGTATAGATTCTAATATTAGAGAACTAGAGGGAACTTTAAATAAATTAATTGCAACAGCGTCTTTAACATCTAATAGGCAAATAACAATGGAAATGGCTGAAAAAGCAATTAATGATATTGTCTCTCAACAAGAAAAAGTAATTTCTGCGACATACATTCAAGAAACAGTAGGGAAGTACTTTAACATAAATCCAAAGGATTTAAAAGGTTCTAAAAGATCAAATGATATAACTTTCCCAAGACAAATAGCAATGTATTTATGTAGAAACGTTGCAAATATGTCTTTACCACAGATTGGTAAGGATTTTGGAAAAAGAGATCATACAACAGTAATGCATGCTTGTAACAAAATAGAAAAAGAAATAAAAACTAATTCGAACACAAAGTTAATTGTGGAAAGTGTGAAAAACATCCTACTGGATATGAAATAGTTGATATTTAAACAAAAACTAAAGATTTTTTAAATAAACGTTTGTAAAAATTATGTTTGATTCGGAGACTGGAAATTCTTCTTACGGAATAGCTAGGTTAGTTATACACAGGGGGCTGTGGAAAAGCTGTTGATAACATGTGTATAACTCAGTAATCCACAATTGTAATTTTTACCTGTTGATAACTTCGCATTTTATCCACAGAGTTATCAACATCAATTTTGCTAGGGAAGTAAGGGCGTAGATGAGTTTTCCACACAATCCACAGTACCTACTACTACTACTACTAAATATATTTATATTTTATATAATAAAGGAGTCGATGAAAAAATGAAACTTATTTGTGAAAAGGATAAAATCCTTAAAGCACTTAATTCCGTAACTAAAGCTGTTGCTGTAAGAACAACAATGCCTATATTAGAAGGAATATTAATACAAACAAACGACAATGAAATAAAATTAACAACCTATGATTTAGAAATAGGTATAGAATATATAATTAATGACTGTAAAGTAGAAGAACAAGGAGCAACTGTTGTTAATGCAATAATGTTTACAGAAATTATAAGAAGATTACCAGATACAGATATAAAAATCACATTAAATGATAAAAACTTATTAGTAATTGAATGTGAAGGATCTTTATACAAATTAGCAACTATGAATCCAGATGAATTCCCAGAATTACCAAAAATAAATGTGGAAAATTCAATAGAAATAGAACAAAATACTTTAAAAGATATGATAAGAAAAACAATATTTGCTGTTAGCACAGAAGAAAACAGACCTATATTTACAGGATGTTTATTCGAGATAGCAAATAATAAATTAAATGTTGTAGCTGTTGATGGATTTAGATTAGCTTGGAAAAGCAAATTCTTACAAAATAAAGTAAATAACTTTTCAGCAGTTATACCTGGAAGAACATTAAATGAAATCAACAAAATATTATTAGATTCTTTTGATATGATAAAAATTGGTGTTGCTAAAAATCAAGTTTTATTTGAAATGGAGAATTGTAAAATAGTAACTAGATTATTAGATGGAGAATTTTTAAACTATTCAAGCGTTATTCCAGAGAATTGGGAAACAAGAATTAGAGTAAAGAAATCTGTTTTACAAGATTGTTTTGAAAGAATTAGCTTAATTTCATCATCTAGTATAGAAAAAGAAAAGAAATATCCAGTTAGAGTAGCTGTAGATATAGGAAAATTGACAATTTCTTGTACAAACCAAACAGGAGATGCTAAAGAAGAAATATATCTTACAACAGAAGGAAAAAATCTTGAAGCAGGATTTAATCCAAAATATTTCTTAGATGCACTTAGAAATATTGATGATGATGAGATATTTGTTAATTTTGGAACAAGTATTTCTCCTTGTATAATTAGACCGGTTGAAGAAGAGGGAGATTATACATATATGATTTTACCAATTAAATTAAAAGACTAAAAGTAGGAAAAATACACAGTGGTTTTCCACAATTTGAGCACAAAATGTTGATAACTAGTTGGAAAATTCGAATTTCTAATAGTTTATTGAGGATAAAAAATGTACATTAACAAAATAGAGATTAAAAATTTTAGAAATTATGAAAAACAAGAAATCGAATTAAATCCACATATAAATATTTTTTATGGAGATAATGCACAAGGAAAAACAAATATATTAGAAGCAATATTTATAAGTGGCTTTGGAAAATCTTTCAGAACCTCTAAAGAAAAAGAAATGATAAAACTAGGAGAAGCTTTTCTAGAAGCAACAGTGTTTTATCAAAAGTCAGATAGAGACGGAAAAATTAGAACCGTAATTTCTAATAAAAAACAAATAGAAGTAAATGGTGTAAAAATAAAAAAGTTGAGTGAATTAATAGGAAAAATTAATTTAGTGATTTTTACACCAGATGATATTCAGATTTTAAAAAGTGGTCCCGAAAAAAGGCGTAGATTTTTAGATATGATGATAGGACAATTAAGACCTAAATATGTATATATTTTAAATTTATATTTAAAAACTTTGGAACAAAGAAATAATTATTTAAAACAGATAAAAGAAGAAAATAAACCAGAGAGTATGCTTGAAATATGGGATGAAAAGCTTGCTGAATATGCAGAAATTATATGTAAATATAGAACTGAATTTATAGAAAAATTAAATAGAAAAATTAAAGAAATACATTCTGAAGTAACTTCAAATAGTGAAGAAATAAAAATAGAATATATAACAGAATGTAATAACAGGGAAATATATTTACAATTATTAAAACAAAGAAGAAAATTAGATATTATAAAAGGATATACAACAAAAGGGATACACAGGGATGACTTTAAATGCATTATAAATGATAAAGAAATCGAAGTTTATGGATCTCAGGGACAACATAGAACTGCAATTCTTTCTTTAAAATTAGCAGAATTATATGTTATTTATGATGAGATAGGAGAATATCCAATTTTATTATTAGACGATTTTATGTCTGAACTAGATGAAAAAAGAAGAAAAAGCTTTTTATCTTACATAAAAGACACACAAGTAATTATAACTTGTACAGATAAGATGAAATTAGATAACTTAAATGAATATAAGTTGTTTAATGTAAAAAACGGAAAAATTATTTAAAAACATTTGCAAAAAAATAGTTTTTAGTGATATGATATATAAGTACGATTAATAGATGATAAAAACGAAAGGATGTTAATATAATGGAAAAATATAATCACGAGTACAAGGCAGAGCAAATACAGGTTCTAGAAGGATTAGAAGCTGTAAGAAAAAGACCAGGAATGTACATAGGAAGCGTTTCTATTAGAGGTCTACATCATCTTGTATATGAGATTGTAGATAACTGTGTTGACGAGGCTCTTGCAGGATATTGTACACATATACATATAATTATAGAAAAAGGAAATATTATATCTGTTGAAGATGATGGTAGAGGAATTCCAGTAGACATACATCCTAAAACACATATTTCAGCAGCGGAAACAGTTTATACAGTTTTACACGCAGGTGGAAAATTTGGTGGAGATAGTGGATACAAAGTTTCTGGAGGACTTCACGGAGTTGGTGCATCTGTTGTAAATGCTTTATCAGAATGGGTAGAAGTAACTATTCAAAGAGATGGTGGTCTATACCAAATGAAGTTCCAAAGAGGAAAAACTGTTGAAAAACTAACAAGACTTGGAGATTCTAAAAAGACCGGAACAAAGGTAAGATTTTTAGCAGATGATACAATATTTGAAACTCTAGAATATGACTTTGGAACACTAGAAGAAAGATTTAGAGAAATAGCTTTTTTAAATAAAGGATTACACATAACAATAGAAGACCAAAGAGATGATGAAAATCTTAAAAAATCAGAGTTCTGCTTTGAAGGGGGATTAAATTCTTTCGTAGAATATTTAAATAAAAATAAAGAAAAAATTCACCCATTACCAATTTATATTGAAAAAGATGGGGAAGTTCCAGTTGAAATTGCTCTTCAATATACAACAGCATATTCAGAAAACATTTATACTTTTGTAAACAATATAAATACAATAGAAGGTGGAACTCATTTAGAAGGCTTTAAAAGAGGAATAACAAAGGTATTTAACGATTATGCAAGAGCTCACAATATATTAAAAGAAAAAGATTCAAATCTTTTAGGTGAAGATATAAGAGAGGGAATGACAGCAGTTATTTCTGTTAAGGTAAAAGAACCTCAATTTGAAGGACAAACTAAAACAAAATTGGGTAACAGCAATGTTACAGGAATAGTACAATCTATGGTTGTTGAAGTATTAGCACCATTTTTAGAGGAAAATCCTTCTGTCGCAAAAGCAATTCTTGAAAAATGTATTAGTGCATCTCGTGCCAGAGAGGCCGCAAGAAAAGCAAGAGAATTAGTAAGAAGAAAGAACTCTTTGGAGTCAACTACATTGCCTGGAAAACTAGCAGATTGTAGCGAAAAAGATGCTTCTCAATGTGAAGTTTATATAGTTGAGGGAGACTCTGCAGGTGGTAGTGCAAAACAGGGAAGAGATAGAAGATTCCAAGCAATATTGCCTTTATGGGGAAAAATGTTAAATGTTGAAAAATCAAGAGCAGATAAAATATATAATAATGAAAAATTACAACCAGTTATATTAGCTGTAGGTGCAGGAATTGGAGCTGATTTTGATATAAATAAAATCAGATATGGAAAAGTTATTATAATGGCTGATGCCGATGTTGATGGTGCACATATTAGAACTTTATTATTAACATTTTTCTTTAGATATATGAGACCATTAATAGAAAACGGAAACGTATTCTTAGCTCAACCACCATTATATAAATTATCTAAAAAAGGTTTTAAAGATGTTTATTGCTATACTGATGAAGAAATGGCACAACATCTAGCTGAAATGGGAAGAGATAATGTAAATATTCAAAGATACAAAGGTCTTGGAGAAATGAACCCTGAACAATTATGGGAAACAACAATGAATCCAGAAACAAGAATAATGGTTAAAGTTACAATGGAAGATGCTATTAAAGCGGATGCAACATTTAATGTTTTAATGGGAGATGAAATTGCACCAAGAAGAGAATTTATAGAACAAAATGCAAAATATGTTAAAAATCTAGACATATAAAAATAAATAAAATTATAATAACCTCTGAGATATATCTCAGAGGTTATTATAATGAAGCTAATATTAATCGTAGTTAAAACCAATATGCCTAACTAATAACCTAATATATATTGCTATATAAATAAGCTACTCCGCCAAACATATCAATCAGTCACTTGAATGTAAATCCACCAATGATAGCCATATTCATCCAAACGAGGGACTAGTAATGACCACTAAACAATAGAAGAACACTCGTAACATAGAATACATTACCTATAATTTGACCATATATTAACAAAATAAATACAGCCTATATACAAATAATATACTCATGTCGCCAACATATATATATCCAATATATTAAACATATATATATTTTTGCTCGAAACATAAAAAACCCAAAAACAAATTTAATACATTTCTTAGTTAAACTAATATTAACCTTATATTATTATTATATACAAAATACAAAAATATATACAAAAATATTTAATTAAAATTAATAAATAAAAATAAATAAAAATAAATCAAAAATAATTAATAATTAATTAAAATAAAAAAACAATCTTAAATAATAAATAATATTAATAAATAATTAATTTATTTTTAATAAAAAAATAAATAATAAAAAATATTATTTAATAATATTTAATTTTAATAATAAAAAATTAAATTATAAAAAAATAATTAATTTTATTAAAATAATTAAAAAAATATAGAAAAAAATCGAAAAAGAAATAAAAATAAAAAAAAAATAAAAAAAATAAAATAATTTGACGAACGAATTATGTTGACAAAAACACTAATTGCTAATACAATAAAGAACAGAAAGGAGGGAAGAAAAATAAAGGTAAAATCAATACAGCAATGGATGCCGTTTGATGAAATATTAGATAGTGGAATAATAAAACTAAAAGAAAATAAATATATAAAAATAATAAAAGTTGAACCAATTAATTATAATCTAAAATCAAATTTCGAAAAAGAGGCAATTTTAAATTCATTTAAAAGTTTTTTTAAAACATGTCAGTTTGATATGCAAATAATAATCAAAAGCAAAAAAGAGAATTTAATTCAACATATTAACTCTATGAAAAAAAATCAAGAAAAAGAAAATCCAGAGATAAAAAAAATAATAAATAAATATATTCAAAATATTGAGAAATTAAATGCAGAAAATAAATCAGACTCAAAACAGTTTTATATAGTGATAGGGCACGAAGCAGAAAGTAAAAAAGACAATTATGTAGACCAATTACAAGAAAAAACAAATAAAATAAGAGATAATCTGTCTAGATGTGGAAATAAAATTTCATATATTAAATCAAAAGAAGAAATAGAGAAAATATTATATAATTATTTTTATTTAAATAATGAAAATAATTAATTATAAAAAATAAATTAATTATTAAAAAAATAAATTAATTATTAAAAAAATAAATAATTAATTAAAAATAAAAATTAATAAAAAAATAATATTGAATAATTTTAAATAATAAAAAATAAAATATAAAAAATATTATAAAAAAAATTAATAATAAAATAATATTAAATAATTTTTTAAAATTTTAAATAATAAGAAAAAAAATATAAAAAATAAAATAAAAATTAATATTAAAAATAATATTAAATTTTTTATTATTTTTAATAACAAAAAAATAAAAGGGAGGAGATTATTAAAAATATTTTTAATTTAGAAACAAAAAAAATAACAAAAGACGAAATAAGTCCATCTTATATAGATTTTTCAAATCCAAAGCATATAGAAATAGAAGATAAGTACGCTGCGTCCTTACTGATAGTGGACTTTTACAGAGAACAACGTGATTTGATTTTCAAAACAATTATCGATGCAAATGTTAACATAAACATGTCAATGTTTTATGAAAAGAAAGATACATATAAAATATTAAAGGATTTAACATATAATATTGGTAATGTTTCAGTTGATTTAGAAAATAGTAACAAAAATAGGCAGGATATAGATTTAGTAGAATTTACATATGATGATGCAAAATATATTAGGAGACAATTACAAATAGAAAATGAAGATTTTTATTTTTTGTATGTATATATAACAACATATGCAGAAGATTTAAAAGAATTAAAAAATAATATTGAAAAAATAGAAGGAATATTACAAAGTAAAGGAATAAAAACAAAAAAAGCGTATTTTAGACAAGAACAAGCATTTATTTCAACATTGCCATTGATGATTAATCATAAAGATGTGAAAGAAGCGACAAGAAGAAATATATTAACAAATGGTTTAGTTGCAACATATCCTTTTATATCATCATCTATTTTTGATAAAAAAGGAATATTAATAGGAAAAAATATCTATAATAATTCATTAATTTTTATAGATAGATATGATGAAAATAAATATAAAAATGCAAATATGTGTGTTTTTGGGACAAGCGGAGCCGGCAAATCATATTATATAAAATTAAATATACTAAGATATAGGCTTTTTGGAATAAGCCAATATATAATAGATCCAGAAAGAGAATATACAAATTTGGCTAATGCGTTGAAAGGAACACTTTTAAAAATAGGACCAAATTCAGATACATATATAAATATTTTTGATATTAGAAGAGAAAGTATAGAGAATGGAGAAAAGGGATTTTTAGCAAGTAAAATTATTAAATTAATCGGATTTTTTAATTTAATTTTTGGAGAATTAAATGAAGAAGAAAAAGGATTAATTGAAGAAAAGATAATTATTGTTTATAAGAAAAAAGGAATTAATTTTAATGATAAAACATTATATAAAAATATTAATAAAAAAATATTTAAAAATTCACAAGATATGCCTTTATTAGAAGACTTTTATAATGAACTAGGAAAAGATGAGCGAACGAAAAAATTCCAAATAAAATTAATTCCTTTTGTAAAAGGATCATTAAGTTTTTTTAATAACTATACAAATGTAAAATTAAATAATAAATTAATTGTGGCAGATGTATATGAATTAGGCGAAGAAAACTTAAAATATGGAATGTATCTTTTTACTGAACTATTTTGGGACAAGATTAAAGAAAATAGAAAAGAAAAAAAAGCTATATATTTAGATGAAATTTGGAGATTAATTGGAGTAACATCAAATAAAGAAGTTGCAGGATTTGTATATAAAATATTTAAGACAATAAGAAAATACGGAGGAAGTGCCGTAGCTGTTACACAGGATATTTCTGATTTATTTAGTCTAGAAGAAGGAAGATTTGGAACAAGTATTTTAAATAATTCAAGTATAAAAAGTTTCTTTGCTCTTGAAGAAGAAAATATTAGAATATTGAAAAAATATTCTAATATTTCAGAAAAAGAGGAAATAGAAATAAAAACATTAAAAAGAGGAGAAGCGTTACTTTTTGTTGGGGATAATCACGTATTAGCAGAAATCAAAAGTTTTTCATATGAAGATGAAATAATTAATGAGGGAGAGGAGAAAACCAAAAATGAATGAGCTTTTTGTAGATCAGAAGTTAGAAAATAATTTAACAGAAGAAAAAAAGCAGACAAACTTCTTGCAAAGTAATATAGGAAAAGCTGTAAATGCAGGATTAAATATACGGACTTAGGTGTTTATTACCAGACTTAATTGAAGACGAAATAATAGAAATAAAAGATAGTTTTATAGAAAATGGATTTAAAGAAGGAATAAAAACAGCTGTTGATTCAGCTATTAATTTAGGAAAAAGCGCAATGGGAATAGTTACAGGCAAATTTGAAAATGTAAATCAGATGCAGACTGCCGTAAAAACAGGAGGTATAATTGACGGAATATCAAGTGTGTTAAACTATACAATTAATAAAATTGTAGACAAAGGAAAAATACCATATAGTGTAGGCAATGTTATTAAAAGAGGAAAAAATGCAATATTAAATAATATAACAAAAAATATAGAAAATGAATTTGAGAATCAAGTTGATAACATAGAAAAATTAAATAAATATATAAGAAATTGGAAGAATTATTATCAAAATAGAGACTTTACAGGAATGCAAAGAGAATATGAAAAAATTAGAGATACAATAAAAGAAGTTGCGCCAATAGAAAAGACAATAAATAGTGCTAGAGAAGTTCAAAACTTACATAAATTAATAAAAAATAATGGACAAAATTTTAATTTAACACAGGATCAACTTGAACTAGTAAAAGTACTCTAAAAATACTCAAAAAACTAGAAAAAATAGCATTTTTTACTTGCAAAAATTTACGCGTTTTAGTATAATACAAGCATAGAGAATCTACAGAAAAGAGGTAAATATATGGACTCAAAAGACATAGAAAACAGAGATGGCAAAATAATAGAAAGAGACATTGAAGCCGAGATGAAAACTGCGTATATTGATTACGCAATGAGTGTAATTGTTTCTAGAGCTTTGCCTGATGTAAGAGACGGTCTAAAACCAGTACACAGAAGAATTTTATATACAATGTATGAAGATGGATTAACATCTGATAAACCATATAGAAAGTCAGCTACTACTGTTGGTGATGTGCTTGGTAGATACCATCCACACGGAGATGCTTCGGTATATGATGCAATGGTCAGAATGGCACAAACTTTCTCACTAAGATATCCATTAGTAGATGGACATGGAAACTTTGGATCAATAGATGGAGATGGAGCTGCTGCTTACCGTTACACAGAAGCAAGAATGTCAAAAATAGCAGAAACAATGCTAACAGACATAGAAAAAAATACAGTAAAATTTATACCAAACTTTGATGATAGACTTCAAGAACCAGCCGTATTACCAGCAAAAATACCGGCATTACTAGTAAATGGATCATCAGGAATTGCAGTAGGAATGGCAACAAATATTCCACCACATAACCTAACAGAGGTTATTAATGGAATAATAAAAATAATAGATGAAGATGAAGTAACAGACGAACAATTAATGCAAATAATAAAAGGTCCAGACTTTCCAACAGGAGGTGTTATACTAGGAAGAGAAGCAATAAAACAAGCATATACAACAGGTAGAGGAAAAATAACAGTAAGAGCTGAAGCAGAAATAGAAGAATCAAGTAATGGAAAACAAAAAATAATTGTTACATCATTACCATACCAAGTAAATAAAGCAAAATTAATTGAAAATATTGCTAACCTAGTAAAAGAAAAAAGAATAGAGGGAATAGCAGAACTAAGAGATGAATCTGACAGAGAAAACGCTGTAAGAATTCATATAGGACTAAAGAAAGATGCAAATGCAAGAGTTGTACTAAATCAATTATACAAAAATACCCAAATGCAAGATACTTTTGGAATTATAATGTTAGCTCTTGTCGATGGAGAACCAAAAGTATTAACACTAAGACAATGTTTAGATCATTATATTGACCACAGAAAACATGTAATATTAAGAAGAACTCAATTTGACCTAGATAAAGCGCTTGCTAGAGCACATATATTAGAAGGATTAAAAATAGCATTAGACAATATTGATGAGGTAATAAATATAATTAGATCATCATATGATGATGCAAAGGAAAAATTGATGCAAAGATTTGGTCTTTCAGAAATACAAGCTCAAGCAATTCTAGATATGAGATTAAAAACACTATCAGGTTTGCAAAGAGAAAAAATAGAAGACGAGTATAATGAATTAATGAAATTAATTGCTCATTTAAGAGAAATATTAGGAAGCGAAAAACTAGTATTCCAAGTAATAAAAGAGGAATTAATAGAAGTTAAAGAAAAATACGGAGATGAAAGACTTACAAAAATAGTTGCAGCAGAAGGCGAGCTTAACGAAGAAGATCTTATAAAAGAAGAGCAAATGGTTGTTGCATTTACACACTTTGGCTATATAAAAAGAATGCCAATAGACACATATAAGAGCCAAAGAAGAGGTGGAAAAGGAATAACAGGTATATCTACGAGAGAAGAGGACTTTGTTAAACAAATATTCACAACATCTACACACGATACAGTTTTATTCTTTAGTAATAAAGGAAAACTATATAGACTAAGAGGATATGAAATTCCTGAAGCAGGAAGAACAGCAAAAGGAACAGCAATAGTTAATCTATTAAGCCTAGATGCAGGAGAAAAAATATCAGCAATTATTCCAATTTCTAATTTTGAAGATGGCAAATATCTTTTGATGGCAACAAGAAATGGATTAATTAAAAAGACAGCACTACAAGAATATAATTCAACAAGAAAAACAGGATTACTTGCTATTACTCTAAAAGATGATGATGAGTTAATTGATGTAAGATTAACAGATGGAGAAGACAACGTAGTTCTTGTAACAAGCAAGGGTATGTGTATAACATTTGATGAAAAAGATGTTAGACCTGTTGGAAGATCTGCACAAGGAGTTTTAGGAATAAGACTTGATGAAGATGACTTTGTAATAGGAATGGAGTCAATTCTTGCAGATAATAAAAAAGCAACATTGTTAGCAATCACAGAAAATGGATTCGGAAAAAGAACAGAACTTGATGAATATAGAGTACAGAATAGAGGAGGAAAAGGTGTAATAACATACAAAATTACTCCAAAAACAGGAAATATAGTAGGAATAAGAGTTACAAACGAAGATGATGATGCAATGCTAATAACAAATTCTGGTACAATAATAAGAATTAAAGTAAAAGATGTAAGTATTCTAGGAAGAGCTACGCAAGGCGTTACTTTAATGAGGACAAGCGAAAATGAAAAAGTGGTGAGCATTGAAACTTTAGCACCAGAAGAAGAATAAAACAAAGAGAAAAGAAGGTAGATTTTCTACTTTCTTTTTTCTTGTTTATGGGGAAAGAGTTACATAAACATATAAAATATATACAAAAAAATTTAATAAAAAAAATTAAATTTAATTAATAAAAATAATTAAAAAATAATTAAATTAAAAAAATAAAAAACATTAAAATAATTTAATCTATTTTATAAAAAATAAAATAAAAAAATATTTATAAAATAAAATAAAAAAATAAATTAGTTTTATAAAATAAAAAATTAATTAAAAAAAATAAAAAAATAAATTTAGAAATAAATAATAATAAATAACAAAAAATTTAATATCAAGAAATTATTATTTAAATATTTTAATATTAAAATTAAAAATCAGCAAAAATAAAAATACTTTTAAATAATAACATAAAACAATAGAAAATTAAAATAATAAAAAATAATAGTAAAAAAACACAAAGAAAAATACAGAAAAAAAGCTAAAAAAATAAATCAAAAAAATAAAAAAATATAGCTGAAAAAACTCAAAAAAATAAATAAATTGTAAAAATCTGAAGCTGAAAAACCATGGGAAATAAGAAAAACAAAAGAACAATAGAAAAAAGGAGGCAAAGAAAAATTTAAAAAAAGAGATATACATAAAACTTAACAAATAAAAGACAAATAAAACATAAATTAAAAAGTAGACAAGCAAGAAGATCAATTTTATAAAATGTTCTATGAATTTTTTCGAAGAAAAATATAATGAAAAAGAACTAAAATTTATAAAATATTTTAGTTAAATAAAATAAAAAATAATTAATAAAAATATTTATAAAAAACAGAAAAATAAATTAATAAAAAATTAATTAAGAAAAAAATAATTAAAAAAATATAAAATAAATTAAAAAGATAAATAAAACGGAAAAAATAATTAATATTTTTTCCGTAAATTTTTATCTTAATATTTTTTTATTATTTTTCTTTTGGATATTTTCATTTAATAAAATATTTTTTTCTTTATTTTGTTTAGCAAGATTATCCTTTGCAACAGCCATTAATAATTTTATTCTATTTGTCTGATTTGCTTCACTTGCACCAGGATCATAATCAATAGGAGAGATATTAGCATAAGGATATTCATCTCTTATTGTTTTTATAACTCCTTTTCCTACAACGTGATTTGGAAGGCAGGCAAATGGTTGAACACATACTATATTAGTAATTCCATTTTCAATATATTCTATCATTTCTGCGGTTAAGAACCAGCCTTCGCCTGTTTGATTACCAATAGATAAAATATTTTTTACTTTATCTTCTAATTCCCATATATCACAAGGTTGTAAATACCCCTTTTTAGAATTATGTAAAGCAATTCTTTCATCTTTTTCCAATAAATCAATCAAATTTATTGCGATTTTAAATAATTTTGACTTATATTTATCTGTTTTTATTAATGTGTTAAAAGTAATTTTATGAGTTGCCATAAACTTAACAAAGCCCACAAAATCAGGTAAAATAACCTCTGCACCTTCTTGTTCTAATTTATCAGCAACAAAATTATTTCCAAAAGGATGGTATTTTATTAATACTTCTCCAACAATTCCAACCTTAGGTTTCTCAATAGAAGTATCTAACTCTATTTTTTCGAAATCTTCTACAATTGAATAAATACTTTTTTTAAACTGAGCCAAAGTTGAGTTTACAACAAGTTTTTTGCACTCGCTCATCCATTTATCAAATAACTTTTTGCTTTCTCCTTTAGTTACTTCATAGGCTCTATTTTTAGTAAGCATTTTTTGTAATAAATCTCCATAAATTACAGCTTTTAATAGCTTTTCAATCATTTCAGGAGTTAGTTTAAAACCAGGCATTTTTTCCATACCAACAACATTAAAAGATATAACTGGTACATTGGCAAAACCTGCATCTTTTAGAGCTTTTCTAATAAATCCTATATAATTAGTAGCTCTACAACCGCCACCAGTTTGTGACATCATTAAAGCAGTTTTATTAACATCATATTTGCCAGATTCAAGTGCTTCAATCATTTGTCCTGTTACTAAAATAGATGGATAACAAGCGTCATTATTAACATATTTTAACCCGGTTTCGACAGTGTGCTCATCACAGTGTCTTAAAAGTTCTATATTATATCCACAAGAAGCAACAGCAGATTCCATTAATTCGAAATGAATTGGAGCCATTAAAGGGAATAATATCTTGTAATCCTTCATATCCTTTGTAAAAATCTTTTTCTTTACTGTATAATCGCCATCAGCATTAGAATTTTCTTGTTCCTTTTGGCGTTTCTGCATACTTGCCAATAAAGAACGAATACGGATTCTAACAGCACCTAAGTTGTTTACTTCATCTATTTTTATTAAAGTGTACATTTTGTTGTAACTAGATAAAATTTCTTCTACCTGATCAGTTGTTACAGCGTCAACACCGCATCCGAAAGAGTTAAGTTGAACAAGCTCTAAATTATCGTGCTTTCCAACATAATCAGCAGAGGCATATAGTCTAGCATGAAATACCCATTGATTAACAACTCTTAGAGGAGCTTTAGGTTCAGTTTTATCTGAAATACTGTCAGCAGTAATAACTCCAAGACCAAGGCTAGTGATTAATGTATCAATACCGTGATTAATTTCGGGATCAATATGATAAGGTCTACCAGCAAGAACAATTCCTTTTTTATGATTTTTCTCTAAAAACTCTACGGCTTTCTGACCCTCTGCATGTATATCGGCTCTGCATTTTTGATACTCTTGTTCAGCTAATCTAGCGGCAACAGTAAGCTCTTTCTTTGTAAAATTATATTTTTTAAACTCTGGAAGAGCTAAAATTGTCTCAACTAAATTCTTTTGGTCAAAAGGTAGGAAAGGATTTAAAAAGGTAATATTTTTATCCTTTAATTCTTCTACATTATTCTTTAAAACCTCAGAATAAGAAATTACAATAGGGCAATTATAACGATTATCAGCTGATTTGTATTCCTTTCTAGAATAAGGCATACAAGGGTAAAAAATCGTATTTATTCCTTGTTTTATAAGACTTATTATATGACCGTGCGAAAGCTTGGCAGGATAGCATACAGATTCTGAAGGCATTGATTCCATACCTTTTTCGTAAGTTTTTCTATTACTTTTCTCAGATAAGATTACTCTAAATCCAAGATTAGTTAAGAAGGTAAACCAAAAAGGATAATCCTCATACATATTTAAAACCCTAGGAATACCAATAGTTCCACGAGGTGAATGTTCCTCGTCTAGAGGCATATAGTTAAAGATTCTTTGATACTTATACTTTACTAAATTAGGTAATTCATTATCTTTTAAAACAATTCCAGCACCTTTTTCACATCTATTACCAGAAATATATTTAGAACCATTACTAAACTTATTAATAGTAAGAAGACAGTGGTTTTCACAACCATTACAACGAATGTGTGAGGACTCAACCTTCAATGAGTTAATTTCATCTAAATTAGCCAAAGTTGATTTATATTCCATATCTTTATTAGCTTCATACTGTTCTTGTGCCAAAAGAGCAACACCATAGGCTCCCATAAGACCGGCAATATCAGGTCTTACAACGTTTCTACCAACTAAAAGTTCAAAAGTACGAAGCACTGCATCGTTATAAAAAGTACCACCTTGAACGACTATATGAGCTCCTAAAGTCTTTAAATCTCTGATTTTCATAACTTTATAAAGCGCATTTTTTATAACAGAATAAGAAAGTCCAGCAGAAATATCTCCAACACTATAACCTTCTTTTTGTGACTGTTTAATCTTTGAATTCATAAAAACCGTACATCTTGAGCCTAAATCAACTGGATTTCTAGCCGAAATAGCGGCATCAACGAACTCTTCGATAGTTAAACCTAAGCTCTTTGCGAATGTTTCTATAAAAGAACCACAACCAGAAGAACAAGCTTCATTTAGCATAATATTATCTATAGTATGATTCTTCATTTTAATATATTTCATATCTTGACCGCCAATGTCAACAATGCTTGTAACATTTGGCATAAAACGCTTTGCAGCAGTATAATGAGCTATTGTTTCGATCTCATTTAAATCAACATTTAAAGCTGTTTTAATTAGATTTTCTCCATATCCTGTAACTCCGCTATATCGTATAATTGCACTTTTAGGCAATACAGAATATAGTTCTTTTAGCATTTTCATAACGCTATTTAAAGGATTTCCTTCATTGCCAGAGTAAAGAGAATATAACAATTTACCTTCTGTATCAGTAACAACTAATTTTGTAGTCGTAGATCCAGCATCTATACCAACAAAGCAGTCTCCACTATATGTTGAAAGGTCGCCTTTTGGAACGACATCTTTGCTATGGCGTTCTTTAAATTCAACATATTCTGAATCAGTTACAAACAAAGGCTTTAATGGATTTGTCGTTGAATCGTGTGAAGTTTTTAACATTTCTATTTTTGACTTTAATTTTTCTACAGAAATTGGTCTCAAAGAAACTGAATCAAGGGCAGCTCCTTTTGCTACTAACAAATGAGCCTCAGCAGGTGATATAACCTGCTTTTCGGTCAAGTTTAATGTTTCAATAAAACGATTTTTTAATTCTGATAAATAATTTAACGGACCACCTAAAAATGCTATATTACCACGCAAAGGTCTACCACAAGCAAGACCACTAATAGTTTGATTAACAACTGCTTGAAATATAGAAGCAGCAATATCTTCCTTAGCAGCACCTTCATTTAATAAAGGCTGTACATCAGTCTTTGCAAAAACTCCACAGCGAGAGGCAATAGGATAAATAATAGTATGATTTTTAGCTAAAGTATTTAATCCTTCAGCATCAGTATTTAATAAAGAGGCCATTTGGTCAATAAAAGCACCAGTACCACCGGCGCAAGTACCGTTCATACGCTGCTCGATTGACTTGCCAAAATATATGATTTTTGCATCTTCGCCACCAAGTTCAATAACGACATCTGTCTGCGGAATATAAGTTTCAACGGCTCTTTTGCAAGCAACTACTTCTTGAACAAAAGCAACGTCCAAGAAATTTGCTGCAGACATTGCACCAGAACCAGTTAGAGCTATTGTGAATTCGCTATTAGGAAAACGGTCAACCAAGTCTTCCAAAACTGAACATATAGTATTTTTAGTATCTGAAAAATGTCTTTGATAGCTTGTATATAGAACATCCAAGTTTTCATCCATTACAGCTATTTTTACAGTAGTAGAGCCTACATCAAGGCCTACATGTAATAATCTATTCATATAAAAATCTATCTCCTTAAAAAAACTTCTTCTAATTTTATACGGAAAAAAGCGATTTGTCAAATTTTATAAACATAAAAAATAGTTCTATTTTATCAAAAAGAGCATAGACATACTATCAAGAAACAATAAAAAGAAGGGAAAGTGATAGTATGAAAAACAAAATGCTAAAAATAATAATTATTATAGCAGTAATTGCAGTGATAATATGTATTTTAATGATTGTTAAAAATAAAACAACAAAACCGATTCAATATGAACCACAAGAGGAAATATCAGGAGAACAAGAGAGAAAGACGATCATATCATTATACTTTGTCAACAAGAAAACTAAAGAAGTTGCGCCAGAAGCTAGAATGATAGATGTAAAAGATTTAATAAATGAACCATACAATGTCCTAATAAATTTTCTGATAGAAGGCCCAAAAAATGAAAATTTTGAAAAAACAATACCAGAAGGAACAAAATTACTAGGAGCTACATTAGCAGGAGATACACTTAACCTAAATTTCTCTAGGGAATTCTTGAACAGAGAAGGCAAGGAAGCAGAAGAAAAGACTATTGAAAGCATAGTAAACACACTAACAGAATTAACAGAAGTAAACTCGATAAAAATTTTAATAGAGGGTGAAGAGAACAAAAAATTTAATGATGGGGAAGTATCATTTGAAAAAATTTTTATCAGAGAGGAGTAAAAAGTGGAACAAAAAAATCAAAATTGACATAATGACATAAGATTATCTAAAAAAATTGATAAATTTTACGATGGTGCAAGAATCTTGGAAACAGCATAAAAATTTTTCAACACAGAAAAGAGAGCTGATTAAGCTTTCTTTTTTATTACAACAACAAGGCTTTTGACAGTTGCCACAACAAAAATTATTATAAAATGGCAAATTATTATTAAAATTATTATTAAAATTTTTCTGCATATAAAACCTCACTATTTACATAATTCAATATTTAATATATAATATTAGTGTACAAAATAAAAGTTGATAGAAAAGAGAATAGAAATGAAAGAAAATTTAAAAGAAAATGAAAGAATAGATGACTTACAATATAAAGAACTTAAAATAATTCAAAATACAAAAGGTTTTTGTTTTGGAATAGACAGTGTGATTCTATCAGACTTTGCTAAAAGTATAAAAAAAGAAAGCAAAGTTGTGGATCTAGGAACTGGAACAGGAATAATAGGATTATTACTTTGTAAAAAAACAGAACTAAAAGAAATAGTAGGAATAGAGATACAAAAAGAGGTTGCCGAAATGGCCAAAAGAAGTATTGAGCTTAACAAACTAGAAGATAAATTCAAAATATTAAATACAGATATAAATAAAATATTTGAAGACAAATTATTAGAAAAAAATAAATTTGATGTAGTTGTCATGAACCCACCATACAAAGAAAAAGGTACAGGAAAAATAAATGAAGCAGACAGCAAAATAATTTCAAGACATGAAATAAAAGCAACTTTATCAGATTTTATAAAAGTGGCATCAAATCTTTTAAAAGATAAAGGCGAAATATATATAGTTCACAAACCAGAGAGAATGCCTGATATAATCCAAAAAATGAGAGAAAATAAAATAGAACCAAAAGAAATAAAAATAGTATATTCAAATAAAAAAACAGAAGCATCGCTAATATTAATTAAAGGAATAAAAGGTGCTAATAAATTCTTTAAAATTTTAGAACCATTATATATATATGAAGAAAATGGAGAATACACAAAAGAAATAAAAGAAATCTATAATATAGGAGAATAAAAAATGGCAGGAAAATTATATTTAATAGCAACACCAATAGGAAACTTAAAAGATATAACATATAGAGCAGTTGAAATATTAAAAGAAGTGGATGTTATAGCAGCAGAAGATACTAGACATTCTTTAAAATTGCTAAATTACTTAGAAATATCAAAACCTATGATAAGCTATCATAGGCACAATGAAGATACAAAAACTACAGAACTTATAAAAATCTTGCAAGAAGGCAAAAGCATTGGACTCATAACAGATGCAGGAACTCCAGGAATATCTGATCCAGGAGAAGAAGTAGTAAAAGAAGCAATAAAAGAGCAAATAGAGGTAATTCCTATACCGGGAGCATGTGCTCTGATAAATGCACTAATAGCATCGGGACTTGGAACAAAAGAATTCACATTCTATGGATTTTTACCATTGGATAAAAAACTTAGAAACGAAAAATTTGAAGACATACAAAAACAAAATAAAACAATAATATTTTATGAAGCACCACATAGACTAATAAAAACATTACAAGAAATGGAGCAAAGACTAGGGAATATTGAAGTTGTGCTCGCCAAAGAACTAACCAAAATTCATGAAAAATTTATTAGAGGGACAATAGAAAAAGTACTAGAAACTCTAGAAGATGTAAAAGGTGAGTATATAATATTATTTGAAAATCATGCAAAAACAGAAAAACAAATAGAAATAGAAAATATAAATCAATTAAGAATAGAAGAACAATTTGAAATATATACAAAAAAAGGACTATCAAAAAAAGACGCAATAAAACAAATTGCAAAAAACAATAAAGTACCAAAAGATACCATATATAAAAAATTTATATAATCAAAAAACAATAGCCGAAAAGCTATTGTTTTTGATTATATAATTAATCTTCGTCAGTTTCACTTAATTTTACAATACTCTTAATACATTTATCACATACTAATTTATCCTTGTATTTTTTTACATTTTTTGTACTTCCACAGAAAACGCAAGTTTCTTCAATTTTTTTTAGGACAATAGAAGAACCATCAACATAGATTTCTATAGGATCCTTTTCAGCTATTTTTAATTTATTTCTTAACTCAATAGGAATAACAATTCTTCCTAATTCATCTACTCGTCTTATAATACCGGTTGATTTCATTTACATTTTCCTCCTAAATTCGACATAATTATACAATTATAATAACATAAAATAGGTTGAATTACAAGTAAAATTGATAAAAAACCCTTTAAAAAATTTCAAAACAAAGATTTACTTTGATGCATAAGGCTTTCCAACCATTGGAAATATGTTACAAAAAGCAAAAAATTTACTCATAGTAAAAATACAAGAATATAAAAAACAAAAGAGAATATAAATTTAAAGAGGTAAAGAGAAATGTTAAATAAAATCTGGCCGGCCTTTTTAATAATATCATTTATATATGCGATTCTAAATGGAAATATAGAAGAATTTAATAACTCAATATTCACATCTTGTGCGCAAACTGTGGATTTAATATTAAAGTTATTTGGAACAATGTGTTTATGGAATGGACTAATGAAGATTGTACAAGAAACATCCTTAATGAAAAAACTAACCAAATTTATATCACCCTTAATGAAAATACTATTTCCTAAAATGAAAAAAGAAGATAAAGAATACAAAGAAATAACAATAAATATCATAGCCAATCTATTAGGAATAGGAAATGCGGCAACTCCACTAGGATTAAAAGCAATGCAAACAATGCAGGAAAAAAATCCACAAAAAGACAAAATAACAGACTCGATGGCCATGTTTATTGTGCTAAACACTGCATCAATACAACTAATTCCATCCACAGTAATAGCAGTGAGAGCATCACTGGGATCGGTAAATCCAAGTCAAATAATAGTTCCAGTGTGGATTGCAACCATTGCAGCCGACGTGGCGGGAATAGTAGCAAGCAAAATATTAATGAAAAAATTCTAACGAAAGAGGCTAAGCATGAAAATAATAAATTATATATCTACCATGGCGATACCGGCAGTCATCATAATAATAATCGTATATGGAATAATCGACAAAAAGCGAATATATGACATTTTCGTTGATGGCGCAAAAGAAGGTATGGAAATAGTTATAAAAATATTTCCAACATTATTGGGACTATTTCTAGCAATAGGAGTGTTAAGAAGCTCTGGAATACTAGACATTGCGACAAAAGTAATATCAATCGTGACAAACAAAATAGGATTTCCAAGCCAAGTAATACCATTAGCACTGTTAAGACCAATATCTGGAAGCGCATCACTGGCAGTTGCAACAGACATCATGACAACATATGGAGTAGATAGTAGAATAGGATTAATAACTTCAACAATCATGGGGTCAACAGAAACCACATTTTATACCATTGCAGTCTACACTAGCAGCATAGGAGTCAAGAAAACAAGATTTGTACTTGCAGCAGCTTTAATTGCAGACTTTGTAGGAATAGTAACATCAGCATTAATATGGAAGTTTTTGTTTTAAAAAATAAAGCCCAAAAGGCTCTACTTATGATAAGTTTCGTTATTTGATATTTTGAAAGCTCTATAAAGTTGCTCAAGTAAGAAAATACGAATTAACTGATGAGGAAATGTCATTTTTGAAAAACATATCTTAGAAGAACAAGCATTTAAAACAGCAGGAGAAAGTCCAAGACTTCCGCCAATTATAAATGTAATAGAGCTATTAATAGAAGAAAGTTCCTCTATTTTGCGCGAAAAAGAAACGGAATCGAATTCCACTCCCTTTAAATCAAGAGCAATAGAATAAGAATCTTTCTTTAAATGTAATAAAATATTTTGTCCTTCTTTTTCTTTAATAGCTTCTTCAACCTTTAAACTACATTTCTCAGGAATTTTTTCATCAGGAAGCTCAGTGATTTTTAAATCACAAAATCTTGAAAGCCTCTTAGAATACTCGTCAATAGCATCTCTAAAAAAGGCCTCTTTAATTTTTCCAACACAAATAACATTAATATGTAACATATAAAACACCTCTACGCAATATCAATTACACCACTAGGACCATCACGACGTGCAACGCCAACGTGAATACTTGACTCATCGCGTTTATTATTAATAATTTCTTCAACAACAGTCTTATAAGCAAGCTCTGGAAAATTATTTTCCTTACTCAAATGACCAAGCATAACATTAGTCAAGCCAGACCTCATAAGATGAGAAACAACTTCGCCAGAATTATTATTAGACAAATGACCATTTGGACCAGCAATACGTTGTTTCAAAGAATAAGGATACCTAGAATACTTTAAAATTTCAGGGTCGTAATTAGCCTCTAATAAAACAAAAGCACTCTTTTCCAAATTTGCAAGCAACTCAGGAGAAACATGACCTAAATCAGTTGCAACGCTAATCTTTTTTTTCTTATTATAAATATTAAAACCACAAGGTTCAGCAGCATCATGAAAAATGGCAAAAGGATGAATCTTCAAATCTTTAATCTCAAAATCCTGATTTGTAACAAACACATTTTGATTGTCGGCTAAGACTTTATTCTTTTGCTCAGGCATCGCATTCCAAGTATTTAAATTAGCATAAACCGGAATATTATATTTATTAGAAAGAGTTCCCAAACTCTTTACATGGTCAGAATGCTCATGAGTAACAATAATAGCATCAATATCTGATATATCAACGTCAACAAGAGAAAGTGCATTGACGATCTTCTTTGCACTTTCTCCAGCATCTACTAATATTTTAGAATTGTCAGTTTCAACTAACAAACTATTTCCCGTACTACCACTAAATAAACTACAAAACTTAAACATGTATATTACCTACTCTTTTACTCTTTTGATATTAGCCCCAAGCTTTCTAAACTTCTCTTCAATATTTTCGTACCCTCTATCAATATGATCCAAATTAAATAACTGAGTTTCGCCACTTGCAATAATACCAGCAATAATCAAAGCTGCACCAGCTCTTAAATCAGAAGCATAAACAGGAGAACCAAGAAGACAATCAACTCCTTCAAAAACAGCAGTCTTACCTTGAGCTGTAATATTAGCTCCCATATTATTCAACTCTGTAGTATATTGAAAACGAGATTCCCAAATGCTTTCATTAATAATACTTGTACCATCAGCAATAGCTAAAACTACACCTGCTTGAGGTTGCAAATCCGTAGGAAAACCAGGATAAGGTGAAGTCTTAATATTTGTCTTATTAGGACGAGAATTACACCAAACATGAATAGAATCACCAGACTCTTCAACTTCTCCTCCCATTTCCAAAATCTTAGCTGTTAAACAATCTAAATGTTCAGGAATACAATTATGAATAACAACATCACCCTTAGAAGCAACCGCTGCAAGCATAAAAGTACCAGCTTCTATTTGATCTGGAACAATAGAATAAGTAGCATTTCCATGTAACTTAGAAACACCATTAATTTTTATCATATCAGTACCAGCACCATGAATATCAGCTCCCATAGCATTTAAAAAGTTGGCAACATCTACAACATGAGGCTCTTTGGCAGCATTATCAATAGTAGTTGTCCCATCTGCTAATACAGAAGCAAGCATAACATTAATAGTTGCGCCAACAGAAACAGTATCCATATAAATAGAAGTTCCAATTAAATGAGAGGCACTTGCAACAATCTTACCTTGAGTAGTATTAACAGAAGCACCGAGAGCTTCAAACCCTTTAATATGTTGGTCAATAGGGCGAGCACCTAATTTACAACCACCTGGAAGACCAACTTCAGCTTTATGGCAACGACTAAGCAAAGAGCCAATCAAATAATAAGAAGCCCTAAACTTGCTTGTCATATCCAAAGGAGCAGAAGTACTCTTAATATGTCTAGAATCAATCTTAATTGAATGCTCAGAAATCCAAGTAACTTTAGCACCCAACTTCTCCAAAATAGAGCAAGAAATCTTTACATCACTAATATTTGGAACATTTTCCAAAGTACATACGCCATCAATTAACAAAGTAGCAGGAATAATTGCAACAGCTGCATTCTTTGCGCCACTTATAGTAACATCTCCTTGTAGTCTAGATGGTCCATTTATAACTAATTTTTCCAAAATAAAATCCCCCTATTGATATATATAATTTTAGTCTAAATATATATATACCACAAAATAGAAGGATTTACAAGAAAAAACATTAATTACTTGCTAATTTTAATCTAAAATTTTCAAAAAACTCTACCAATTTAAACTTAAAAGTCAACTCAGAATCACTGTCAGAGCTAGTTACCAAGTCATATTCCTCATCAGACATAGTATCATGAAGAATTTCTTTAGATTCATCTGGAACAATACCAGAAGAAACATCAACAAAGCAAAGAGGAGGGAACATTACACACCACCAATTATGACCACTAGCAGAACCAATCTTTACCCTTAGAGCATCGTAAGTTCCAGCAGGGAGAGAAACATCTCCGTATTCTTTTGTTGGAAAATCGCAAGAACCAACAGAAACATCAACAGAATAATCATATCCATTTTGAGCAATTACATCCTGAGCAATTTTAGTAAAATCATCAATATGTTCATTTGCAATACGCATAGCTTCTTCCTTAGAAGAAGTAGAACTGCACAAAGAATTCATATACTCCAACAAAGAATCCCTAACCTTTAGCTTTAACGCCTGATCTTCATCCGAATCGCTATTAGCAATAACATGTAACCTAAAAACACTGTCTGAAATACCACTAGAAACAGCAGTTACATAAAAGTAAGCAGAAAAACAAACAAAAACAATCAATAATAATAAAACCAACAAAATTCTATAAAAAATTGATTTATTCATACAAAAAACTCACCTCATTAAATATACTAAATTTATAATAAAAGTATTTACTAAAAAAATTAAAAATATACATAAATGGTAAAAAAAGATTAAAGAAAAATGCAATAAAAATGTAATAAAATTGTAAAAATATAAAATAAAAAATAGAATAAACGCGAAAACTCTTAGAACTGTCGAAAATTGACACACGATTGTTTTGTAATAATATTGACACACAAATGCAAAAATGGTAAAATTTACCACAGAAAGAGATTGGAGGTAAACATGACACAACTTGATAAAAAAATAAAAAAAGTTTGTAGTTTCTATATTAGCGATTGGCATTTAGTAACAATGTTATTACCAAATATAGATAAAAAAATCAATAAAGGAATCACGATTACCACAATAACAGAAACAAATCTAGAAGAAAAAATTCAAACATTATTAGACAAACTAAGGATAAAAAACAAAGAAAGAATACTAAAAATAGATTGGAAAGCAAAAGAAATAAATGAAGAGATAATAAAAAATACAATAAAAAACAATGATGAAATAATAGTAAATGGTAACATTGAATATATAGAACAAATAAATCAACAAATAGAAAAAATACTAGAAAGCTACAGTGAAGAATTTAAAAATAAGGAACTTTCGATAATAAACTGTTATGACATTACAAAATACGAAAGCAAAGTCAAAGAAATAATAGAAAAACACGACAAAATTTTAAACACAGCAGGAGAAAAAGACAAACAAGAATATATTAATAGCATGGTTATTGCTAATTAATATAAAACTGAACAAAAGAAAATAAAAAAACAAAAGAAAATAAAAAAACAAAAGAAACTCCGGACTCAACGCATCGGCATTGTTGCTGATGCGTTCATATTACATGTTGACAAAATAAATATATACATGTATAATATCATTACGAAATTGTGCGAATAAATATACATCATATTTGCACAATTATGAAAATCTTACTCATTTTAATTAAAATGGAAGTAGAAAATTGTGACATTAGTATATACATATTAGTGTCAAAAGAAAGAATTGGTGAAAAGAAATGGAGGATTTAAGTTTACCGATTGGAAACACGCCAATGTTAGAAATCGAATATCTTTATAAAGGAAGGAGAGACAAGTTTTTTGCCAAGTTAGAATCATATAACTTAACTGGTAGCATTAAAGACAGAGCAGCATATTACATACTAAAAAAAGCAATAGCCTCAGGAAAACTAAAACCAGGACAAGCTATTGCAGAAGCAAGTAGTGGAAACTTTGGATTAGGAATTGCAGCAATAGGAAAAATCTTAGGATTTGACGTACACATATTCATGCCAGGATTTGCAACAGAAGAAAGAAAGCAATTATTAAAGTTATATGGGGCAACACTTCATCTAAACTACGATGAACACGATGCATTCAACATTGCATTAACAAACTGCCATAAATTTGCACAAGAAAACGGAGCTTTTGAAACACTACAATTCGAAAACATGGACAACGTAAACTCTCATTATGAAGGCGTTGGAAAAGAAATCGAAAAAGAAGTAGGAGATAAAGTAGGAGCATTTATAGCAGGAATAGGTTCAGGTGGAACATTTGCAGGAGTTGCAAAAAGAATGAAAGAACTTGATAAAAACATAAAAACATATTGTGTAGAGCCAAATAACATGCCAATATTATCTGGCGGAAAAGTATCTGGACACAGCAAAATCAGCGGAATAGCAGATGACTTCTTACCAAGCATAGTAGATCCAAAACTAATAGAAGGAGTCATTGGAGTAGAAGATGATGATGCAATAAATATGTCAAGAAAACTAAGCAAAGAGATAGGCCTTGGAGTTGGAATCTCAAGTGGAGCATACACAATTGGAGCAATTTTACTAAACGAAAAGGTAGAAAAACCAGTTGTAACAATATTTGCAGACGACAACAAAAAATATCTATCAACAGAACTTGCAGATGAAAATATACAATATGATAATCCAGAATATATATCAAACCAAGTAAAATTTATAAATGTAAAGAAAATAAATTAGTAAAAGTCAGCCAAAAAACTTGGCTGGCAATTTTTTTGCTAGAAACATTGACTATTTTGTTCTATTGTTATATTATGATAGCATAAGTATTAATAACCAAAAAATGAAAGGAGAACAAAATGGAAGAAAAATACTTAGCTGCTGAGAAATTAGTAAAAAAATACAATCAAGAGCAGCTACTAAGTCAATATGACAAACTAGATGAAAACAAAAAAGCAAAATTATTAGACGAAATATTAACATTAGACTTCAACCAAGTTGAAGAATTATACAAAAGAATAGGACATACAGTAGATTTTTCTGCATCAAAAATAAAACCAATAGACTACACAGATAAAAGCGCATTGTCAGAAGAAGAACTAAAACACTACGAGGAAATAGGATTAAAAGAAATAAAAGCCGGAAAATTAGCAGCAGTAACAATGGCTGGTGGACAAGGAACAAGATTAGGACATAATGGACCAAAAGGAACATTTGATATAGGATTAGATTCACATAAACCAATATTCGAAATCTTATGCGACACACTAAAAAAAGCACAAGAAAAATATGGAGAATATTGTGTTTGGTACATAATGACAAGCAACGAAAACAACGAAGCAACAGTTAGCTTTTTTGAAAAAAATAAATTCTTTGGATATCCAAAAGATAAAGTAGTATTCTTCAAACAAGGAGAATTACCAATGATCGACACAGAAGGTAAAATCCTAATTGGAGAAGATGGACTAATAAAAATGGCTGCAGACGGCCATGGAGGAATATTCCTATCGATGAACAGAAATGGAATATTATATGATATGAAAACTAGAGGAATAGAATGGGCATTCATAGGCGGAGTAGACAATGTCTTAGTTAATATGATAGATCCAGTATTCCTAGGATTTGCAATAGAGAAAAAAGTATTAGCAGCAGGGAAAAGCGTTGTAAAAGCAGGACCACACGAAAAAGTAGGAGTATTCTGCAAGAGAGACGAAAAACCAAGTGTTGTAGAATATAGCGAAATTTCAGAAGAAATGGCAGAAGCAACAGACGAAAAAGGAAACTTAATATATGGTGAATCACATATACTTTGCAACTTATTCAATGTAAAAGCAATAGAAGAAATAAGCAAAAATACATTACCATATCATAGTGCTTTCAAAAAAGCAAAATACTTAGACAAAGATGGAAATTTAGTAACATCAGACAAACCAAATGCATATAAATTCGAATCTTTCTTATTTGACGCATTTGAATCATTAGACGATATGGCAATACTAAGAGTAAAAAGAGAAGAGGAATTTGCACCTGTTAAAAATGCAGAGGGAGTAGATAGCCCAGAAACTGCAAGAAAATTATACAACGACTTTCATAAAAATGTATAATTAAAAAATAAGAGTTTAAAGTTTGGTTATACAAATTTAAACTCTTATTTTGTAATAGAGGAGGAAAGAATGAATTATTTAGATAAATATAATAAATGGTTAAATGATCCATCAATAGATGAAGAAACCAAAGAAGAATTAAAAAGTATAGAAGGAAACAATGCAGAAATTGAAGACAGATTTTACAAAGAATTAGAATTTGGAACAGCAGGATTAAGAGGAGTAATCGGAAATGGAAGTAACAGAATGAATAAATATACTGTTACAAAAGCAACTCAAGGATTAGCAAATTACATAAACAAAAACAATCCGGAAAACAAAGGAGTTGCAATATCATATGACTCAAGACATATGTCAAAAGAATTTAGTGAATATACTGCATTATGCTTAAACGCAAATGGAATAAAAACATATGTATTTGAAGAGCTAAGACCAGTTCCGGAACTATCATTTGCAGTAAGAGAGTTAAAATGTATTGCAGGAGTAATGATAACGGCAAGCCATAATCCGCCAAAATACAACGGATACAAAGTATATTGGGAAGATGGAGCTCAAATAGTTCCACCACACGATAAAGGAATAATAACAGAAGTAAATAGCATAGAAGACTTTTCTACAATAAAGAAAATTACAAAGGAAGAAGCTATTAAAAAGGGATTATATAATGTAATCGGAAAAAAAATGGATGACAAGTACATAGAAACACTAAAAAATCTAGTATTAAATCTAGACACAATCAAAAAAGTTCAAAAAGATGTAAACATAGTATATACACCTCTACACGGAGCAGGAAATGTACCAGTTCAAAGAATATTAAAAGAAATAGGATTTGAAAATGTTTATGTAGTACCAGAGCAAGAGAAACCAGATGGAGATTTCCCAACAGTAGATTATCCAAATCCAGAAGATGAAAGAGCTTTCAAGCTAGCGTTAGAATTAGCAAAAAAAGTAAATGCAGATGTCGTTCTAGCAAATGACCCAGATGCAGATAGATTAGGAGTATATGCAAAAGACTCAAAAACAGGAGAATATCATTCATTCACAGGAAATATGTCAGGATTACTAATTGCAGAATATGAACTTTCACAAAAACAAGAAAGAGGAGAGATACCAGCAAATGGAGCTCTTATAAAAACAATAGTATCATCAAACTTAGCAGACGCAATAGCAAAAGAGTACAACTTAAAACTAGTTGAAGTATTAACAGGATTCAAATATATAGGAGAGCAAATGAGATTATTTGAACAAACAGGGAAAAATACATATATGTTTGGATTTGAAGAAAGCTACGGATGCTTAGTAGGAACACACGCAAGAGACAAAGACGGAATAGCAGCAGTAATGGCTCTATGTGAAGCAGCAGCATATTACAAAACAAAAGGCTATACTCTATGGGATCAAATGATGAACATATACGAAAAATATGGATATTACAAAGAACTTACTGTTTCAGTAACAAAAGAAGGAGTAAGTGGTGCTGACGAAATAAAACAAATAATGGAAAACATTAGACAAAATCCAATAACTCAATTAGGAAAATATAAAGTCTTAAAATTCAGAGATTACAAACAAGGAACAATAAAAGACCTAGAAACAGGAAAAGTAGAAAATACAAATCTACCAACATCAAACGTATTATACTTTGAGCTAAACAATGATGCTTGGTGCTGTGTTAGACCATCAGGAACAGAACCAAAAATCAAATTCTATATAGGAATAAAAGAAAACAATATGGAAGATGCAGAAAAGAGTTTAAAAGAACTTGCAGAAAAAGTAAAAATATTAGGACAATAAAAAAACAATGGCAGGAGAAATCCTAGCCATTATTTTTTTCGTGTTTTGCAACATCTTTCCAACCATTAATATTATTTCGTTTAATTGCACCAATAATACTAGCTTTAACATATGGATTTTTTACAGAAAGAGAAACAATTAAATTTTTCATATCTTCTCTTGTAGAATGTCCATCCATAGGGCAAACCTTAGGCATAACAGAAATATTATTTTTTCTAACAAATCTCTTAGTTTCTTTTTCAGGAGTATAAACCAAAGGTCTAATAACAGTCATACCAGACCTGTCCATATAAGTAACAGGTGCAAAAGTAGACAAGCTACCTGCAAAAAACAAATTCATTAAAAAAGTTTCTAAAACATCATCTAAATTATGGCCCAAAGCAAGTTTATTACAATGCTCACGTTTAGCAGCAGAATTAAGAATTCCTCTTCTTAAATTTGCACACAAAGAACAAGGATTTTTCTCTTTTCTATCCTCAAAAACAATAGTTTTAATATCATACTTCTCTTCAAAAAAAGGAACGCCAATATCATCACAAGTTTTCTGCAAAAAAGCAGAATCAAAAAAATCAAAACCTGGATTTACACTAATAGCAATTAATTCAAATTTTTTAGGGTAAAAAATTTGAAGATTCTTTAAAGCTTTAAGCATAGTAATAGAATCCTTGCCACCAGACAAAGCAACTGCAATTTTATCTCCATCTTCTATCATATTATAATCTTCAATAGCCTTACGCAGATAACTCAAAATATGTTTCATAATTAAATCTCCTTAATAAACAAAAACTATTATAGCACAAAAAAGCCAGAATATAAAGAGAAAACGGTAAAAAATATTGACTTATGTCAAGCAGAATGATATTATAATAAAGTAAATGTGTCAATAGCTCAGTAGGATAGAGCGCTCCCCTCCTAAGGGAGAGGTCGGGGGTTCGATTCCCTTTTGGCACACCACAAAGTCATGGCGAAGCCATGGCTCTTTTTGTGTGCTCTTGAATCGGGGAATCGAAAAGGACGTGCCCGAAAGAAGAGAGGGCAAAAATAGTCCGGGTGGACTATTTTTAGGACGCGGCTCGACGATTCCCGTTTGGCACACCAAAAAATAGAGCCATAGCAAAGCTATGGTTATATTTTTTGCGTTGCTTAAGATGGAGGAATCGAAAAGGAGAATTTGCAAAAATTTACATAATATGATACAATATAAATGTAAGCCCAAAAGGCTACCGTACTTCTAAGAAGTATGCAATAAAAACAGCCACGAATTGTGGCAGAAAGAGGTAAGGCATATGTTTATGGAGCCGATTCGGCACACGAAGCTCAAGAACATGAACGATGTGGAAACGTTTTCGTTCATGACGGACAACCAGACAACTCCACTTGTGACATGCCAGAATAATGGTCAAATCGCATATTCTGACGAGCATGGAACCATCTATGTAACTCCGTATAGGAGTGAGATCCCCGGCATTTTAAAAGATGCAGGATACAAGGAGAAGGAATTTAAGGTCCCGTTTAGCGGAAACGAAAAGCGCCCTGCAATCTACTTTTGGTTGCAAAAAATTGCAAACGAAGAGAACCAAAACGAAACCTACGAAATGTGCCACGAAATAGCACAACGTAAAGGGATCAAACCCGTTGAAACCATGCAAGGCCTCAGGATTACTGAGATAACAAAAACTGCATATATCGAAGAATTAAAATACACCGTATATGATATGGTACAAGTATTCGTTCCTGAGTACGACGCAAAAAATGTGGGCACTTATATCGTGATTAACAAGAAAACGGTTATGGTGTGTGATGAGTTTGGTAGAACATACTTGATCATTGTAAAAACCATCATCAATGACTTTGTGAATCTACTCATCGAGGCGGGATATACAAGAAACCCGCATCCGGAATATTTTCTCGTGTACACCCCGAATTCGAATTGGCAGGACGAACATGACGAAACCTCTGAATAAATCAATGAATTATTGATTTATTAACAAACTCCCGTAACAACTACATGTTACGGGAGTTATTTTATTTATTTGAATATTTAATTAATTTAGCATGCATAACCATCTTTTCACCATTACTATAACAAGTAGAAAGAGTAAGAATTTTGTCATTTTCACCAACAGAAGTATTAAAACTATACACACTTCTATCTTGTAGCATTTTAGAAAAACTCAAAAACTGCTCATTGGAACTAAAATTAATCTTCAAGTAATCGCTAGTAGTAGGAATATGATAAACACTAAAAACTTGCCACAAAGTATTCTGATTTTTAGTCGACAATTTAATAATATGATTACTCTTATCATTATACCAATTACTATTTAATAATTTTTTCAAAGAGCCAAACATAGTGGTATCAACCCTTGAGTGAGCATATATAATAGTATTCTTTCCAAGGGCGTTAATGTTATTTCTATAATCTAAAAACACCCAACCAGCCTCATTAGTATCCTTATAAAAAGAATGAGTTAAATAATAATCATGATTATTCGTCTGGACAAACGGATAATTAATATTCGTTCCATTAACTTGGATCCAACCACAAACATCACTATTAATACTGCTTAGCTCCGAAAAGTCCACATCAATCAAATTCATCTTAATATAATCCCAATAAGGATTAGCCTTATCTTCAGTAGACTCGACAATAGTTTCTTCTCCTACACTTTCTTGAACAGAAACAATATTAGAAATATCGGCAATTTCGTTGCTAATACTAGTTGAATCCTTTGACCAATTAAAAATTTTAGAGGCAGAAAAAACAAGCAATCCAATAAAAACAACAAACAAAATAAAAGTAAAAAAATTAAACTTCTTTTTACTTTTAGAAACTGGTTTAGAGTGCTTAGCAACATGTTTAGCCATAAAACAAATCCTTTCAATAAAATTTACCCTTATTATACCATAAAAATATAAATATAAAACATAAAAATAAAAAAAGGAGCATCAAATGCTCCAAAATTTATATTTCGGTTTAACGGAAACCACCGCCACCGCCTCCACCACCGAAGGAGCCACCACCACCTCCGCCAGAAGAGAATCCTCCACCACCAGAAGAATAATTTTCAGCTCTTGATTTAGCAGCAGAAGCTTTCGAAACGCCGTTATATGAACAAGTATGAATAAATATAAAAGTATCATATGAATCAAAATGCGATTCTGTAATAACATCAGGATATAAATCCTTAAACTGTTTAGCAACCTTTTTAGCAATTCCCATAATCTGAGCGAATATCAAATATTCCTCAAATAGATTAACCTCAATAGCTTCTCTATCATGAATCAAAGTATAATCTAACAAATAACGTTTTAATCCAGCAAGATTAGATGCTTCTGAGCGAAGAGCTTCTGTAGCGTCAAAAGCTTTGTAAGAAATCAAACCAAAGACTTTTTTCTTGGTAGGAATAATTAATCCCTCGTTCTGTAAAGACTTCTTTTGTTTAGTGTATACAGAATCAAACCAATCTAAAATTCTTTCGTAGTGTGCACTACACCATTTCTCTAACTCTTTACCTTCAAGAATACCATCCTTGCTAGCTTCATAAATCATATCAAACAATTCTTTTTCCTTAGGAAAAGTAATTGTACCAGGATTACCTTCATTTAAAATTATAACACTATTCTCTTTGCTGAAAATACCATTTTTTTCGCGTTTTTCAACTCTAACAAGACCTTCTTTAAGCCATTTCAAAAGAACAGCACCCAACAAATCCGTCTTTTTCTTTATAATTCCATACATAGAACCAATACAAAAAGCTCTATAAATCTCTCCGTTGCAAGGAATATCTCTAAAATAAGAATCATCACGCTTAATAGCTTTCTTGCCCTCACGGTCGAATCCAGCATCAGTCTTATGATATCCTATAATAGAAGAACCAATGGCGATTATAAAAAACAACAAATAAGGCAAGAAATTCAATAAGCCAATAATAAAAGACTTGAATCCAGAAGAACTGCTACCTTTATAAGAAGTTGCACCTTCTTGAGCCATATCAAGATAATGATTAAAATCATAATCTAATTCATTAGTAGTATTAAAAGTTCCTAAAGGAAACTTTACTAAAATGGTCATATATTCGCTAGAAGCCAATCGACCATCTGATTGCATTTCAATATATCCATCATAAACATAAGCTGTTCCACCATAATTTCCATATCCCCAGACATCAATATCATCAGCGATAGGAGAATCGGTATAAATCTTAATATAAACACTTCCAATAGGATTTGAAAAATCATAAGGAATCAAAGTCCAATAAATCATTTGACTATCAGACAATTCAGCAACAAAGTTAGTAATAACATACTTTACAGTATATTTATGAGAACTATAGTCGCCAATTCCCCAACAAAGTTCAACTCCATTTGAAATTTTATTTATACCACATTTATTTGCCTTACTTGACAAAGAAGCAGAAGTGTTCCAAGAAGACAAAGTAGTATAAACTGTAGAACCTTCGCTAACAGAAAGATTCTTAATCTCAGAACGTCCTAAGTTGTAATAAGGATGATAAACCTCTGTACCCTGAGTAGGACGGCAATCCCAGACTTCAGTAACATGGGCATTACCAGAGCTATCAACATAAATGTCCATTGAAATCTTATCAATAGAACTAGCAAAAGCACATTTGCCAAGAGAAAACAAGACAAAAGCAAACAAAGTGATAAAAAAAGTTCTAAAAATCTTTTTCATCTAAAATCCCCTTTCATAAGTATAACACTTAAAATCTATAATCATTATTGCATAATGTAAAAAAATTATCAATAATAAAACTAAATTTGATAAAGAAAAAAATATATGTTAATATAAAATAGAGGAGAAGACAAATGGACGAGAAAATAAAATTTATGAAAGAAGCTCTAAAAGAGGCTCAAAAATCGTATAAAAAAGAAGAAATTCCAGTAGGAGCAATAATAGTAAAAGATGGCAAAATAATCGCAAGAGGGCACAACTTAAAAGAAACAAAAACAGACCCAACAAAACATGCAGAAATAATAGCAATACAGAAAGCGTGCAAAAAATTGCAAACATGGAGACTAACGGGATGTACTATGTATGTAACCCTAGAACCTTGTAGTATGTGTGCAGGAAGCCTAATACAATCTAGACTTGATAAAGTAGTAATAGGAACAATGGACGAAAAAACGGGAGCATGTGGCTCTGTACTAAACCTGTTAGCAGATTACAAATTTAATCATATTGTGCAAATAGAAACAGGAATAATGCAAGAAGAATGCAAAACAATCTTGCAACAATTTTTTAAAGAACTAAGGGCGAGAAAATAAAAAATATAAAAACAAGTATACAATTATAAAAATGTATGCTTGTTTTTTAATAAGAATCTATTTTTTTGATTCAATTATAATAGTAACAGGTCCATCATTTAAAAGAGAAACTTTCATATCTGCGCCAAAAACTCCTGTTTCAACAACTGAAATTTGTTTTCTACATTCCTCAACAAAATACTCATATAAAGGAATAGCAACATCTGGTCTAGCAGCTTCAATAAAAGAAGGACGATTTCCTTCTCTGCAATTACCATATAGAGTAAACTGCGAAATAACTAAAAGCTCTCCATTAACATCTTTTAAAGATAAATTCATCTTATCATTTTCGTCAGAAAACACCCTCAAGTTTACAACTTTTTTAACTAAATAATCCACATCTTGTTTAGTATCTGTGGAAGCAATTCCTAGCAAAACTAAAAAACCTGTATTTATTTTTCCATTAACATTACCATCAATTTTAACGCTTGCATTTTTAACTCTTTGAATAACAACTCTCATAACGTCCTCCTCAAATTTGATAATCACAATTATAGCACAAAGAAAAAGCAAAATCCACTAAAACATAAATTTGACATTTTCAATTCTTTTGGTATAATATGTGAATAGAATATACAAGGAGATGTATCGAAGTGGTCATAACGAGGCTGACTCGAAATCAGTTAGCCAGTGAAAGCTGGCCCGTGGGTTCGAATCCCACCATCTCCGCCAAAACAGACGCACAATCTATATAGTGGAGGAAAGATGAATACAAATATGAAAGATAAAATAAAGATGAGCATAGCCATAGCAGTTTTATCAATAATAATTGGCATAGTATTTATTATAGTTCTACAATATCAAATAGAAGGCGAAAAAAACATGCCATACAAGCTTTCTAAAATAACAATAATAAGCACAGCAGAGGGAGTTCAAAACAAAGACAATCCAGAAGAAACAGCAAAGTGGAACTTAAAAATAAACCAAAACAATGACATATATTTTTTTATAGATGAAAATGGAGAATATGCAAAAAACAAAATAATAGATTCTGTAACAATAAAAAATATACAAGTAACCAAAAGTCCTGCCAAAGGAAAAGTAAAAGCAATAATGCCAAGCAGTACAGAAGGCAGAACATTCACGGAAGACGAATCATATATAATAGAAGATAAATTAGAATATGTAGGTGGTAAGGCAAGCAATTTAAAAACATTAGAAATAGGGAACAAAGGTGGCTCTGCTGCGATAAGAATTTCAAATACAGATATTGCGAAACTAGTGTCAGACACTGATGAAGAGATAGTTCATGATGGAAAGTTAATAACAAAAACAGGTGCAACACTAGAAGAAATAAAATTTAGAGTGTCATTTAATTTAGTAATAAAAATAGACAAAATAAATTATAAAGCCAGAATTGACCTAGACTTGCCATATGGAGATATCTGCACAGATGGAAAAGCAAGCTATGAAATAACAGATATGAAAGATATTGTGTTTAAACGAGAAAATAATAACATATTCAAGCAAATATCTTGATAAAATAATAAAAATAGTATATAATGCAAAAGGTATGAGATATATCTAACTTTTGTATGGAAAGTATCTCGATAGAGAACTGCGAATCTTGTCAGGTCCGGAAGGAAGCAGCAATAAACAGAACTCCTCTATGTGGGATGCTCTCCATAGAGAAGTTAGAGGCTCATACTTTTTTAAAATATAAATAGTGGGGTGAAAAAGTTGGAATATACGGCTTTATATAGAAAATTTAGACCACTAACTTTTGATGAAATAGTTGGGCAAGAACATATTGTCAGAACATTAAAGAACGAGATTATTAATGGAAGAATTGGGCACGCGTATTTATTTAATGGAGGTAGAGGAACAGGAAAAACATCTGCTGCTAAAATTTTGGCAAGAGCAGTAAACTGTTTAAATCCTAAAGATGGAGAGCCTTGCAACGAATGTGAAATATGCAAAGCGGCATTAGATGGTTCATTAACAGACATAGTAGAGATGGACGCTGCATCAAACAATAGCGTAGAAGATGTTAGAGCAATAAGGGATGAAGTAAACTTCTTGCCAACAGTAGCAAAATATAGAGTATATATAATTGATGAGGTACATATGCTTTCTACAGGAGCTTTTAATGCTTTACTAAAAACATTAGAAGAGCCACCTGCACACGTTAAATTCATACTAGCAACAACAGAACCACAAAAGCTACCTGCAACAATACTTTCAAGATGTCAAAGATTTGACTTCAAAAAAATATCAAATGCAGACATAGAAAAAAGATTAAACTTTGTTTGTAAAGAAAGCAAAATAGATATTACAGACGAAGCAAAACAATTAATAGCTGTACTTGCAGAAGGTGCAATGAGAGATGCACTAAGTATTTTGGAAAGATGCTTGCAAGAAGAAGGAACGATTACAGATAGCGTTGTTAAAGAATTAGTAGGAATTCCAAAAACAGAGAGTGTAAATAAAATAGTAAAAAGCATATTAGAAAAAGATACTCAGACAGCACTTCAATCAATAGATGAAATAATAGCAGAAGGAAAAGATATAACAAACTTCCTATGGGAAATAATAAAATATGTAAAAGATATTTTGGTATATAAAGTAAATAACAAGCTAGAAATATACAATGAAGATGAAAAAGCAAAAATCAAAGAATTAGCAGAGAGCACAGAAAAAGACAGATTAGTATCAATTATCTTCGAACTATCGAACTTAGAAAATGATATAAAATGGTCATCACAAAAGCTAATAATGTTTCAAGTTGCAATAATAAAACTTTGTAACGAAACATCTACCACACAAGCTACAAGTGGAACACCAACAATAAATTCTAAAGAAATAGAAGATCTACAATATAAAATGAATAGGTTGGAAAAAGAATTAACATTGATGAAAAATACAAAAACAGTTGTCAATAATTCTGTACAAAATGTGGAAAACAAAACTGTAAATCAACCAAAATTAGAATTTAAACCAGAAATAAAGAAGATAGATACAGTTAAGCTAGGTGAACCAGTAGAAAATTGGCCAAAGATAGTAGATCAAATTAAACAAGCAGGGAAAATTTCACTTTATACAAATTTATTAAACTCAACAGCTAACAAAATAAATGATATGACTGTTGGAATCAAATTTGAAAGAGGAATAACACCTTTTGGGAAAACAATACTAGAGCGTCCAGAGAATATGAACGAAATAGTAAGGCAAGTATCAATAGAAATGGCACAACCAATGAGAGTTGTATTGTTAGACAATAATGACACAATCGCATCATCATCAGATAAATTTAGTAATATTGCTAAAGATATTGATGCACCAATAAATATAATAGAATAACAAGGAGGAATTTAAAATGTCAAAAAGAGGAGGATTCCCAGGAATGGGTGGAGGATTTGGAGGAATGAATCTAAATCAATTAATGAAAGAAGCTAAAAAAATGCAATCAGATATGGAAAAATCACAAGAAGAATTAGCAGAGAAAGAATTTGAAGCTTCAGCAGGTGGAGAGGCTGTAAAGGTAAAAGTTTCAGGAAGAAAAGAAATAAAAGAATTAAAAATAAAACCAGAAGTACTTGATCCAGAGGATGTAGAAATGTTAGAAGATTTAATTACAACTTGCGTAAACAACGCATTAAAACAAGTAGATGATGCCCAAGCAGCATCACTTGGAAAATACAACATACCAGGATTAATGTAGTAGGAGCAATATATGTCATATTATTCACCATCAATAGAAAAATTAATAGAAAGCTTTGAAAAACTGCCAAGTATAGGCAATAAAACGGCTGCTAGACTAGCATTCTACATATTAAATGCAAGTGAAGAAGAAACAAACGAATTTATTTCAAACATACAAAATGCAAAGAAAAATTTAAAATATTGTTCAAAATGTTATAACATTTCAGACAGCGAAATATGTCCAATATGTAGCAACAAAGCAAGAGATGAATCTGTAATATGCGTTGTAGAAGATGTTAGAGATGTTGTAGCAATGGAAAAAACTCACGAATTTAAAGGAGTGTATCACGTTCTACATGGTTCAATCTCTCCAATGAATGGAGTTGGACCAGATGACATTAAGATTAAAGAACTACTAGCAAGACTAATGGACGGAAAAGTTAAAGAAGTAATACTTGCAACAAACCCACGAGTAGAGGGGGAAGCAACAGCAATGTATATTTCAAAATTAGTAAAACCGCTAGGAGTAAAAGTAACAAGAATAGCACACGGAATTCCAGTTGGAGGCGATTTAGAGTACACAGATGAAGTAACTCTAAGTAGAGCTCTAGAAGGAAGAGTACAATTATAATAGCTGATGTAAATTATTTTACATCAGCTATTTTGGTATCTTTAAGAATAATGTCGCAAATATCTTTTGTAGAATGTTTTTTCGCCAAAAGCTTGGTGTTAAGCTTCATTTGACGAAGCTTTGACTTCTCTGACAACAACTCGGCAATAATACTTTCAAAATTGCTATCCTTTTTAAGCCAAATTGCTACACCAGAAGTTTCCAAAAACTCAGCATTTTCTTCTTCTTGACCAGGAATAGGATTAATTAAAACCATTGGTAAACCTGAAGACAAGCTTTCTGTGGAAGTCAGTCCACCAGGTTTTGTTACAACCAAGTCAGAAATACTCATAAGCTCTGGAACCTGATTTGTGTAAGAAAGAACGGTTACGAAATCTTCTGCATGCTCCTGCTCTACTAAAGAATTAAATTCCTCTCTCATTTTTTCGTTTTTTCCGGCAATGGCTACAATTTGATAATTCCCAATATTATGAATAAATGCAGATAAAATCTTTATTGTTACGTCACGTCCTAATCCAAAAGCTCCTCCACCAAAGAACAAAATAACTTTTTTATCTGGGTCGAGACCAAAAGAATTCTTAATTTCTTCTTTGTTATAATGTAATAAAAATCTATAAGACAAAGGAATTCCAGTAGCAAAAACTTTGTCAGGACTAATTCCTGTATTAATTAATTCTTGTCTTAGTTTTTCGTGAGAAACAAAGAAATAATCTACATAGTTAGCTCCAACCAACCATTGCTCATGAGGGGCAAAGTCTGTCAAAATTGTTGCAAGTTTGCAATCAATCAAAGCCTTTCTTTTAAGATAACTTACCATCTGACTAGCAAAAGGATGAGTAGAAATTATAATATCTGGCTGATATTCTTTAAGTAATTTCAATAACTTTTTTGCCATTAGATTGTTCGAGGTTGAGCTAATTCTAGCAAGAGGACCTTTACTTGAATGATTATAAAGATCTCCCCAAACCCATGGAAAACGTTTAGCCATTTCTTTATAAGCTGTTGTAGAAATAGCATTTATTGGTTTATTAACATATAACATACAATCAATCAACTTAGTTTCGCAATCGTGAAAATTTTCGTCAATACATTGTTTTATTGAATTTGCGGCAGATAAATGACCGCCACCAAAAGATGCATAAAATAACAAAATTTTTTTCATTTAAAAATTCGTTCCTTTCCAAAAATGTATTAAAAAGATTTTATCATAATATGAAAAAAAATAAAAGCAAAATGAATAAATTTAGAAAACTTACCAATAATATAAAAAACATGCATTTCGAAAGGAGAACAAAATGAAAAAGATAGCCAAAACGATTCTTTTGATATTTGCAATTTTAGGGATAATTTTAATAGGAAAATTAATTTCTGAAAATCTATTTACAGAAAAATCAGTGGCAGCAAGCGACTCTGGAACAACGTCAGATGTACAATTATTAGCAAGAGCGATAAACGGAGAAGCAAGAGGAGAACCATATGAGGGACAAGTAGCAGTTGGAGCGGTAATATTAAACAGAGTAAAAGCTCCTAACTTTCCAAACACAATATCAGGAGTCATATATCAGCCAGGAGCATTTACAGCAGTATCAGACGGACAAATAAATGTAGCTCTAGAAGATGAATCGACAGTAGTAAAAGCGGCGCGAGATGCACTAAACGGATGGGACCCCACAGGAGGAGCAATATATTACTTTAATCCGGACACAGCAACAAACAAGTGGATTTGGTCACGACCACACATCAAAACAATAGGGAAACACAGATTTTGTAAATAATGGAGGGATTTATTTTGAAAGACAATAAAAAATCAATAATAATAATTGCAATAATATTAGCAGTTGCAATTATAGGAGCAATAGGGTACTATGCATACCAACAAAATCGTAAATACAAGATAGCAACAGAAAATAATTATAACATGTCATTTTTTGAGCTAGTTGATTATGTGCAAAACGTTGAAACATACTTGGCGAAAGCGCTAATATCAACAACTCCTGAGCATGGAGCAGAAACATTAACAAACGTATGGAGAGAAGCGGGAATTGCGCAAACTTATCTGTCGCAATTACCAATAAGTAGTAATGAACTCGAAAAAACATCAAAATTTTTAAACCAAGTAAGCGATTACAGCTACGCGTTGTCTAGAAAAAATATAAAGGGAGAGAACCTAACACAAGAAGACTTTGACAACATAAAGCAATTACACACATATAGTGTAGAATTAGAAAATTCATTAAATCAGCTATCAGCAGATTTAAATGAAGGAAGAATAAAATGGGGAGAGCTAACCAGAAAAGGCAATAATGTATTTGCAACACAAGTTACAAACATCTCGCAAGACAGTTTCTCAAGCCTTGAAGAAAACTTCCATGAATACTCAGGTTTAATATATGATGGAGCGTTTTCAGAACACATGACATCAGTAGAAAAGAAAGGACTAACAGGGGATGATATTGACGAAGAAAAGGCTAAGAATATAGTAAAAGAATTCTACGGAGAAGACAAAATAGAAAATATTAACTTAAATGGATATTCAGAGAATGCAGAAATACCATCATTTGATTTCTCGGTAAAAATGAAAGACTCAGACATCACGGCAACAATATCAATAGCAAAAAAGGGTGGACATGTAATATTCGCAAACTATAACAAAACTGTAAACGCAGAGACGATATCACAAGAAAAAGCGGACGAAATAGGAAAACAATTCTTAGATGCGCATGGCTACAAAGATATGAAAGAAACTTATTATCTAAAACAAAATGGCGTTGTTACAATTAACTACGCATATTCTCAAACAGCCCAAAATGGCGAAAAAGTAGTAATATATCCAGACTTAATAAAATTAAAAGTAGCGTTGGATGATGGAAGCGTTTTAGGAATAGAAACAACAGGATATCTAAACTCTCATCATACAAGAGACATAGCAACAAACTTAATTACAAAAGAAGAAGCAAAAAAAGTCTTAAACAAACAATTAGAAATACAAAGTGAAAATTTGGCAATGATTCCAACAAAATGGAAAACAGAAATATTATGCTGGGAATTCAAAGGAAAAGTAGAAGATAACGAATTTTTAGTTTATATAAATGCTCAAACAGGAAAAGAGGAAGATATATTAGTAATTGTAAACACGCCAGATGGAACATTAACACATTAATGCAATAAACTTCTAGAATTTAAAAATAAAAAAAGCAAAAAATAATAACAATTAAATTTATAGGAGGACAGAAAAATGACAAAAAGAAAATTAATGTCTGAAAATTTAAAAGAAGAAATTGCAAAAGAATTAGGAGTATATGAACAAGTAAAACAAGACGGAAGCTGGGGAAATGTATCATCAAAAACTTGTGGTAATATGGTATCAAAAGCAATAGAAATGGCAAACAGAACAACAAACAAATAACAAAGAGAGGGTAAACCTCTCTTAATTTTATATCTAATTTTATTGCAAAATTTTTACAGTAGGAATATAATAATAAAAAAAGCTGGAGGGCAGACTATGAACACACAAATAACTGTAAAAGATATAATAGACATCACAATGGGAAAGTTGATATATGGCGATGAAAATGAAATATGCGAAAACTTCTCTAGAAATACTAAAGAAATAAATCAAGATGACATATTTGTAGGACTTAAAGGCGATAAATTTGATGGAAGCAAATTCTATGAAGACGCACTAAAAGCAGGAGCAAAAGGTTGTATAATTAACAAAGTAGAAGGACTAGAAATAAAGCACGTGCCAGGAAAATTCATAATACAAGTAGAAGACACAGTAAAAGCAATAGGCCAAATAGCAAAATTTAAAAGAGAAAAATATCATATACCAGTAATAGCAATAACTGGAAGCGTTGGAAAAACAAGCACAAAAGACATCATATATAGTGTGGTATCGCAAAAATACCATACACTCAAAACACAAGGCAATCTAAACAACCATATAGGTATGCCATTTACATTGCTAAGGTTAAAAGACCATGAAGCACTAGTTGTAGAAATGGGAATGAACCATTTTGGAGAACTAAGTTATTTAACAAACATTGCACAGCCAACAGTTGCAGTAATCACAAATGTAGGAACTGCGCATATAGGAAATCTGGGATCGAGAGAAAATATACTAAAAGCAAAACTAGAAATACTAGAAGGACTTCAAAAAGAAGGAACAGTCATCATAAACAATGACAATGACTTACTACATAAATGGCAATCGGAAAACGACCATTATAAGGTAATTACATATGGAATAGAAAATCCAAGTAATTACATGGCAACAGACATAGAATATACAGAAGCGGGAAGCAAATACAAAGTAAACCATAATGAAGAAATAGAAGTGCCTGTAAAGGGAGAAGCCTTTGTTTACAATAGTCTATCAGCTATTTGCGTTGGAAAACTTTTAGGAATATCAGAACAAGACATAGCAAAAGGAATAAAAGAATTTGAGCTATCAGCAATGAGGCTAGATATACAAAAATCAGAATATGGTTATACAGTAATAAACGATTGCTACAATGCAAACTATGATTCTATGAAAGCAGCATTAGATTGCTTAAGCAAAATGCAAGGTGGAAGAAAAATAGCAGTATTAGGAGACATGGGAGAGCTAGGAGAATACGCAACAGAATTACATCAAAAAGTTGGAAAAGTGGCAGCAGAAGACAATGTGGACATATTGATAACTGTCGGAACAGAAGCAAAACAAATAGCAGAAGCGGCAAAAGCAAACGGATTAGAAAAAATTTATTCATTTGATGAATTAAAAGACGCTATTGACAAAATAAAGAAAATACTTGCAGTTAATGACATAGTTCTTGTAAAAGCCTCTCATTACATGAACTTCGAAGAAATAGTAAAAGCTTTATAGAAAGGAAATAATAATTTGGAACTAATAGACACAATAAAAAAAGACTTAAAAGAAACTCTATCTGAGAGAAGATACATCCACTCGATTGGAGTAATGGAAATGTGTGCTAAGCTTGCGCAAATATATGGAGTAGATGTACAAAAAGCACAAATAGCAGGAATTCTTCACGATATTGCAAAAGAAATGCCAAAAGAAGAAATGTTTAAATATGTAGAAGAAAACAATATAGAAATAACAGAAATAGAAAAAATAAGCTATCAAATACTACACGGTAAAATAGGAGCAGATATTGCTAAAAAGAAATATGGACTAGATGAGCAAATACAAAATGCAATAAAATACCATACAACAACAAGCCCGGAAATGGACACATTAGCGAAAATAGTATATGTATCAGACAAAATAGAAATGAACAGAAAGTTAGAGGGATATGACTTGGAATATGAAAGAGAGCTTGCACAGAAAGACCTAGACAAAACAGTACTATATATAATAGATGCAAGCATCAAATCGCTAGTAGAAAAAGGTAAATTAATAGAAAAAGAAGTTGACACAAGAAACTACTTAATACTCAAAAATCTAAAAGTATAATCGCACAGTAAAACCAAAATACCATCAAGGTGATTTTAAATCTTGATGGTATTATAAAATAAAGGGGAAAATATGAAAATAGAAAATGAAGACGTAAGTATTGAATTTATAAGCAAAAACAAAAAAGAATATAATGTAAATTTCATGAACAACATATTCCAAAAAATAAAAGAAGAAAAGGAACGGAATTTTAACAAAATTAGGAATAGAAAGATGTAAGAAAGTAATTATAAATTTATATGACGATAAAAAAACTTTTGTACAAAGAATACAAAAATTTTATACAACGTATAAAATACCAGAATATTGTAAAGGAACTATTCAAGATGGAAAAATCTTCTTTTTTATAGATAATCAAATTGAAGAAAACACATATAAATATGAATTAGAATTAAGAAAAATAGTGCATGAATATATTCATATTCTATATAACGAGTGTGTAAGACAAGAAAATGAACACTTTACATGGATGGACGAAGGAATTGCTATGAATTTATCAAAAGAAAAAGGCAGGTTTGTAAAAGAAAAATTTCCTATTTTGAAACAAGATATAAATTCAATAAATTTGAACGATTTAAGTCATGAAAATGGAAATTTTGTAACACAGAAATTAAATGGATATGATGTTTCGTATTTAGCAGTGAAATATCTAATAGAGACGCTTTCAAAAGAAAAATTCAGTATGTTAATTAGGGATAGCAAAGCTATAAAGCAAATGCGGGGAGACAGTTTGGCCGCAAGTAAAAACTTATTTTAATAAATAAAAAAAGAAAAGCTAGATTTTTGTAAAAAATCTAGCTTTTGTATTCCAATACAAAAAAGAATGTGATATAATACAAACACCATGATATTGGAGGATGTCAAATGATTTTCAAGGACTATTACAAAATACTAGGACTAGAATCGCCAAAAGCAACAATAGACGATATAAAAACAGCTTACAGAGAACAAGCTAAAAAATACCATCCAGATGTAAACGTAGGCAATAAAAATGCGGAAGAGCGATTCAAAGATATAAATGAAGCGTACAAAACACTAACAAATCAATCTACAAAAAGAAAATACGATAGAATGTGGAATGCTCATATAGGAAGACGCAAAAACAAAGCAAAACAAAACAAGGAACAAAAAACCACACGCCAAGAGCTATTAAGTGTACTATTTGGGATAAACACTAAAAAAGAAGAAACAGATTCGGAAAACAGTAAACGAAAACAAAAAACTCCTCAACAAGGAGAAAACGTAGAAACAGAAATTCAAATCTCTGTAATAGAAGGATTCTTTGGACTAACAAAATCTATTTCCTTAAGAACAGTAGAAGGAAAAATGAAAACCTTCAAAGTAACAATACCGGCAGGAATTAGAAACGGCGAGAAAATCAAACTTATGGGGCAAGGAAGACCAGGAAAAAATGGAGGAAAAAACGGAGATTTATTAATAAAGATAAATATGTCGGAAGATAAGAAGTATAAACTTGTTGGCTCAGACATATATACTACTGTAAACATATGCCCATGGGAAGCTGTGTTGGGAACAAAAATAAATGTAGATGCAATCGATGAAACAATAGGAGTATTTATACCACAAGGAATTCAAACAGACGAAGAAATTCAAATACCTGACAAAGGGTATAGGGATTCAAAAGGCGGTAGAGGAAAGTTCATAATTAGGGTTAGAATTATGATATCAAAAAATATTTCTGAAAGAGAAAAAGAACTGTACAAAGAAATAAAGAAGATATCAAAGTTTAACCCAAGAGATATATAAGCAAGGTAACATAAATGTTGACATATTCTTATAAATGGTGTATAATATAAGAGTATGCGAAAGAAAAAATATGGAAAAGAAAACCATATTAGAAAGAGGTGCAAAATGGACCAAATATACGGTAAACATTTTAGTATAATGGACCCACAAAACGTAAGTACAGTAATCTATCAAATTAATAGAAATGATACTGATCCAAGATTTACGTTAGAACGCTTAAAAAGCAGAGAAGAAATAGTTGGCGAGAATAGGAAAAAAACATTCTTTGTTGATAAAACACAAGAAAATGGCAATCAATTAATAATCTTGTCTTTTGGAAAGGACAAGGTTGTGGTAAATAGTGGTGTGTTGAGCCAGGACGAAGTTAAAATTTCAAGAAAACCAACTCCAGCAAAATACAATACATTATATTCAGAAAAAGAAACAGAATATAAAGACATTAATTACACGCCAAATCTACAAAGACCAATAACGATAATTGATCCAGAAACAACAGAAGAAATAAAACCAATATTATATTTTGATAAAGAAACAAATGAAGTAAAAGGAAAATGTAAGTTAAAACCATATAAATCTTATTTCGCATTTGAAATAAGACAAGATAATAATTAAGGGGGATAGGTAAATGAGTAATGAAGTCAAGGAACCGACAAATGGGGGTTCATTCAATTACACAAGCGACTTAAAAGTTAATGAGGGAAATAAAATTATTGGTGGAGAAGTAGCGTATACAATAAATGTTGCTAATAACCCACTAGCACAAGAAAATGAAATAGTTGGAGAAAACCCAGTACTATTAAAATTAGTACAAGAAAGAGAACAAGACGAAAGATAATACACAAGAAAAGGTGATTATATATGGAAAATAAAATAGCGAGAGCATTTAGAGAAAATAAAAAGTTTGTAATACTATTTCTAGTACTTTGGATAGTTCTAGAAATAGTATTAATTGCGCCTATAGCAGTAACAGTAGCTGAAAGCAAAAACATGGACCAATTCATAGCAAACATAATAAACGAAATATCTAGCTTGAAATCAATAACAAAAGTACTACAAACAAATATAATACCAACTTTTGGAAAAGCAACACTATGGTTCACAATAATATTTACACTATGTTTCTTAATAGGTGTATTTAGATCAAAATCAAAAAATAAATTTAAAGATGTGGAAAGTGGTTCAAGTGATTGGAGCCAAGGTGGAGAACAATACAAAATATTAAGTAGAAACAAAGGTATTATATTAGCTGAAAATAATTACTTGCCATTAGACAAAATGGGTAACGTAAACGTACTAGTAGTCGGAGGTTCAGGATCTGGTAAATCGGCTTGCTATTCAAAACCAAATGCATATCAAATGCTAGGTTCATACGTATTTACAGATCCAAAAGGCGAATTATATGATGACACAGCAGGATATTTAAAAGAGCATGGATACGACATAAAAGTACTAAACTTAGTAAATCCAGCTAACAGTGACGGGTATAACCCATTAATGCATATAACAAGTGAAGTAGACGTAGACGTTATTGCACACACAATAGTAAAAGGACAAGAAGCAGAAGGAAAAAGTTCAGACCCATTCTGGGACGACAACGCTGAAATGTTACTAAAAGCATTAATATACTACTTAATAGCAACAAGACCAGAAGAAGAAAGAAACTTAGCATCTTGTGCAGAACTTGTAAGGGCAGCAAACAACAATAATGGAACTAGTTTATTATCAGAACTAATGAGCGAATTACCATTTGACCATCCAGCAAGAACAAACTTCAAATCTATCGAAATAGCATCAGAAAAAACATACAGCTCAATACTAAGTACATTGCAATCTAAGCTAGGAAAATTCGATTCTAAAGAGATAGCAGAAGTAACGTCAACAAACACGATAAACTTTGAAGATATAGCAAATCATAAGACAGCATTATATGTAATATCATCAGATACACACACGGCATATAACTTCTTATTAACAATATTCTTTGCGCAAATGATACAACAACTATACAACTATGCAGACGAAAACGGCGGAAAGCTAAAAACACGTACATACTTCATACTAGACGAGTTTGCAAATATTGGACAAATACCAGACTTCGATAAAAAAATATCGACAAGTAGAAGTAGAGGAATATCATTTAGTGTAATATTACAAAACCTAGACCAGTTAGAAGCAGTATATGAGAAATCATATGAAACAATCATGGGTAACTGTGATACTCATGTATTCTTAGGAAGTAACTCATTTAAAACAGTAGAATATTTCTCTAAACAATTAGGGGAAACAACAATAGTAAGAGATACAAAATCAACAAACAGAGATAAGAATTACTATAAACAAGGTTACAGTACATCTGACCAGGTAATGGGAAGAGCTTTAATGACTCCAGACGAGTTAAGAAGAATGGATAATGACTTATGTATAATCTTTGAAAAAGGATTGAAACCAATAAAGGCAAAGAAATTCTATTATTTTAGAAAACCTATGATAAAAGAATTCCAAAAATATGCAATAAGCCATAACAACTTTGACTCAGGAGTAAGAGGAGAATGGAGAAAATTCAATCCAATGAACCCTTATGTAGAAAACAAGGGACAAACACAAAATCAAGATTTAAAAATAGAATCATTGGACGACTTATTTGAAGAAGAACCAAAATCTGATTCAAAACCAACTTCAATAGTTGAGAAAAAAGAACCAATGGCAAAGCAAGTTGAAGAAATTCCAACACTTCCAATGGAAGAAGAAACACCACAACAAGAAGAATTATTTTCAATAGACTTGCAAAAAGAATTGGAAGCAAAATTTGATGAACTGTTTGGCCCAGTAGATAATAACAATAATAATTAAATCAAACCAGCATTTAAAATGCTGGTTTTTGTAATGTACTTGGAAATATCAGGACTGAATACTTTTTATGATAGTATAAAAATATTTCTATTAATAGGAAACAAACGTTCTAAAAACTATTGACTTGAGATAGAAACTATGATATAAATTTATAAGAAAAGAGAGTGATAAAATGAAATTTATACATATGGCAGATATGCACTTTGATGCACCATTTGTAACATTAGCTGGAAAAGGAAATCTAGCTACAGAGAGAAGATTAGAACAAAGAAATGTAATGAAACAAATAGTGGAATATATTAAACAAAATAATATTCCATATTTATTTATTGCGGGAGATTTATATGAGCAAGAATACATAAAAAAAGCAACAATAGAATATATAAATAATTTGTTTAAAGAAATACCAAATACAAAAATATTTATAACACCAGGAAATCATGATCCAAACATAAAAAACTCATTTTATCAACAGTTTAAATGGAATGAAAATGTACATATATTTACAAACAAAATTGAAAGAATAGAATGTGATGGAGTAGATATTTATGGTTATGGCTTTAACGATTTTCAGATGGAGAGACCTAAACAAGATATCGAGATAATAGATAAAAATAAAATAAATATTTTTATAACACATAGTAGTTTAGATGGAGAAAAAGAATATATAAAATATAATCCGTTCGCTACTAGTGAACTAAAAAAATTGGATTTCGATTATGTCGCACTAGGACACATCCATAAAAAAAGCTATAATGACTACAAAAATCAGAACATAGTATACCCTGGATCAACAGTGTCTTTAGGATTCGATGAACTTGGAGAAAGAGGAATAATAGAGGGAGAAATATCAGAACAAAAAGAATTAAAGCTAAAGTTTATTCCTGTAAAAGAAAAAACATTTGAGGAAAAAGAAATTGATATAAGCTCATTAAATTCAGAAGAAGATCTAATAGAAAAAATAAGAGAAGAGAATTTAGAAGAAAATAAGTTTTATAAAATAATACTTACAGGCAAAAGAAACTTTGATTTTGACGAATCAAAAATATTAGATATATTAAATATACAAAATATAATCAAAATAAGAAATCAAACACAAATAAAATATGACATAGAAGAAACAGCAAAACAAGTAAGTCTAAAAGGATTATTTGCAAAACAAATACTAGACCAAACTAATCAAGCAAATGAAGAAGAAAAACAAAAATTGTTGGAAGCATTTGAAATAGGTATGGATATATTAAATAAGAGGTGAATCTATTGAGAATAGATAATTTAAAAATAAATGCATATGGTAACATAAAAAACAAAGACATTAGCTTAAATACAGGAATAAACATTATACATGGAGCAAATGAAAGTGGAAAATCAACGTTATTAAGCTACATTGTTAATAGTTTTTATGGAATATCAAAAACAAAAGATGGAAGAGAAATGTCGGACTACGAAAAATACAAACCTTGGGAAGGTAGTGAATTCTCTGGAAGAATAAAATACACATTAAATGATAATTCACAGTATGAAATATTTAGAGATTTTACTAAAAAGAATCCTAAAATATATAATGAAAGACTAGAAGATATTACAGATAATTTTGAAATCGATAAAAAAGATGGAAGCAAATTTTTCGTAGAGCAGACAGGAGTTGATAAACAAACATATTTATCAACAGTTGTTTCTATGCAACAAGAAGTAAGATTAGAAGAAAAAGAGCAAAATCTTCTTATACAAAAAATAGCTAACCTAGCAGGAACAGGAGAGGACAATGTATCATACAAAAAAGCTCTAGGAAAGCTACAAGACAAAATAAGGGATGAAATAGGAACAAATAAAACAACTCAAAAACCAATAAATATAATAGAAAAAGAGATAGAAGAAATAAACAGAAAAATAGAAGAAATTAGACCATACAAAGACAAAAAGTATGAAATAGATGCTGAAAAAGAAGAACTAAAAGAGCAGATAAAAGAGTTAGAAATAGAAAGAAAAATCTTACAAGAATTAAGAGAAAATGAATTAATAGAAAACGAAAACAAGAAAGAAATTCAAATAAAAGAAAACAACATAAAAGAAAATGCTTCAAAAGTATTAACATTAAAAAATAAAATGAAAGAACTAGAAGACATCGAAAAAAGTATTGGTAAAAATGTTAGTAAGCTACAATCAGAAATAGAGAGTAAAAAACAAAACCAAGAAGAAAACAAAGAAGTAAAAAGCACTTCTAAAAAATCAATATACTTAGTAATAGCAGTTGCTTTAATAATAGTAGCAGTAGTGTTTGCTGTAATAGTAAAAAATTACGTATTAGCAGGAATTCCATTAGTATTGTCTATAATAGATGTTATAATATTAGCAATTACTCAAAACAAAAAGAAAAAGGAGATTCAAGAACAAAAAAATAAACAAGAGGAAAACAGAATTAAAATAGCACAGGAGATAGAAAATTTAACAAAAGAACTACAAGACAAAGAAGAAGAAAAAAGAGACTTAGACAGTCAAATATCAATGATAAAAGGACAATTATTATTACTTGAAAACAACAATGAACAAATATCAGCACAAGTAAATAAAATAAAAACAGATTTATTAAATACTCAAAATCAAGACAAAAATCAGATAATAACAAAATATAAAACTGAGATGCCAATAGAAAAGATAAACAGTATTATAGAAAGCAATAATTTGCACTCATTAGAAGAACAACTAAACACAAATAAAATAAAGTTAACAGGCTTAGAAATAGAAGAAAACACAATATTACCACAGTTAGACAACTTAGTAAACTTAGAAGAAAGATTAGAAGCAGATAGGCAAAAAAAGACAGAACTATTGCAAAAAGAAGAAGTAATAAACTTAGCAATAGAAAATCTAAACAAAGCATATGAAGAAATGAAGACAACAATAACCCCAAAATTTACAAACAATCTTTCAGAGGGAATAAAAGAGATAACAAACAACAAATACGAAAAAGTTGCAATAAATGATGAAAATGGTATGATAATTGAAAATGCAAGAGGTGAATACATAGAAGCAAATAAGCTAAGTACAGGAACAATTGACCAGTTATATTTAGCTCTAAGACTATCTATGATAAAAGATTTATCAAAAGAGACTCTTCCAATAATACTAGACGAAACATTTGCATACTTTGACAATGCAAGATTAGAAAAGATAATTCAATATTTAAATGAAAAAGCAAAAGAACATCAAACAATAATATTTACTTGTACAAACAGAGAAAAAGAAATACTAGACAACTTAAAAATAGAATACAATTACATAGAATTATAAGAAAGGACATAAAATGAAAATAAATGTAGTAATGGTCGAGCCAGAAATACCACAAAATACAGGCAATATAGCAAGAACTTGTGCTGCAATAGGAGCAAAGCTTCATTTAGTATATCCATTAGGATTTGAAATAAATGATAAGCATCTAAAAAGAGCAGGATTAGATTATTGGGATAAACTAGAAATAGAAGAACACGACTCATTAAAGAGTTTTTTAGAAAAATACAAACCAGAAGAACACAATATGTTCTTTGCTTCAACAAAATCTAAAAGATGCTACTCAGATGTGGATTACAGTAAAATGGAAGAAGTATTTGTGCTATTTGGAAAAGAAACAAAAGGATTACCAGAAGACTTACTTCAAAAATATATGAACAAAGATATAAGGATACCAATGAGAGAAACACTACGTTCTTTGAATTTATCAAACTCAGTAGCAATAATAGTATACGAAATACTAAGACAAGTAAACTTTGACGGCTTACAGGAAATTAGCCAGTACTTTGAATAAAAGGAGAAAATAAATGGAAAAAAGGGATCTATATGACATAAACAGAAGACTAACTGGGGAAACAATATACAAAGGAGAAGAAATACCAGAGGGTTCATACATCACAGTAGTCTTAGTATACATACAAAACTCAGAAGGGAAATTTCTATTTCAAAAGCGTAGCAAAAGAAAAAACGGTTTATGGGCATCAACAGGAGGACATCCAAAATCAGGAGAAGATAGCTTACAAGGAATTATAACAGAAACAAAAGAAGAAATAGGAATAGACCTAGATCCAAATAAAATAGTAAAATATTATAGTGGAAGAGAAGACAACGCAAGAGTATTTTGGGACGATTATTATGTAAAAATGGACATACCGAACATAGAAAAATTAGAACTTCAAGAATCTGAAGTTGAACAAGTTCAATGGTTTACAGCAGAAGAAGCAAAACAATTAAATGAAGAGGAAAATTTTTTCAAAAATCATTATGAAGAATTTATAATATTACAAAATTGGTTAAAAAGCAATCAAAACCAAAAGTAGTTGATAAAAACAAAAAAATATGTTAAAATAAAAGAGTAGTATTTCAATTCGTCCATTCGCGATATACTATAAAAATTTAAATAAAGAGAGAGTTTAAGAATCTTTCTTTATGAATGGCAAAAAATTTAACCATAGCAAAATTATGGTTGTTTTTGCTTGTTCATAGAAGGGAGGTTCTTTTTGATTTACAACCAAATATAAAAATAAAGGAGAAAATAAAATGCAAGAAAATGAATTAAAATATTATGAAAAAACAAAAAACTGGGATTTCAGTTATATCAAACGTAAGACAGAAAAATTAACAGATTGGGATTTCTATGAAAAAATCAAAGAAAACACAACAAGAAAATCACTATGCTTAGATATAGGAACAGGAGGAGGAGAAAGAGTATTAAAGAAATATCCAGAAGTAGGAATGATAATCGCAACAGACTTTTCAAAAGAAATGTTAAAAACAGCAAAAGAAAATCAAAAACAATATCCAGAAAAAAGAGTGAAATTTACTTATATGGACAGTAGAGAAATGAAATTTCCTCAAGAAACATTTGATTTAATATCAGCAAGGCATACGGTAATAAATGCAGAACAAATCCACGAGTGCTTAGTAAAAGGTGGCAAACTAATAATAGAAGGAATAGACAAAGAAGACTGCCAAGAAATAAAAGAGATATTTAAAAGAGGTCAAGCATATAATGACAAAATAGCAATATCAGAGCAAGATTATTTAGATTTAGTAAAAGCAGGATTTAAAAAAATAGAAAGAGTGCAAATAATAGAAAATGAATACTATAATACAGAACAAGATTTAATGGCATTATTATTAAAAGTGCCAATAATAGATGACTTTTCAGAAATAAACAATGAGAAATTTGAACATAGAACAATAATCGAAAAAGATTTATTTGATAAATATGTAAGAAAATATAAAACTGAAAAAGGGATACTATTAAAAAGAAGATTATACGGAATAATAGCAGAAAAATAAAATGAAACCATATAACAAAACCTAAAAATTGGATAAAAATATAGAAAAATCCACAAAATGTGATATAATTGTGGAAAAAGGAGGGCAAAAAATGTCAAACTTAATAGAATTAGAAGCAGGTTATAAATTAACCGATTTTGAAAATATTTTAAAAAAGATAAAAGAATATGATTACAAACTTAATTACAAAGTAACAGAACAAGATACATATTATACAGACAAAGATTTAGAATTTATAAAAAATAGAATTTGTTTGCGTACAAGAAAAGTAAACAACGAAAGTTTAGAGTTGACATTTAAGCCAAGAAGTGATGCCAATACAGAGAAATATGGAAAAAAAGAAGTAAATATTCAACTAAAAGTTGAAGACCTAGAAGATATAAAATTTATAATAAAAAATCTTGGTTATGACGAATATGTTTCGTTTATTAAACACAGAACCGTATATAGCAAAGAAGAGTTTGGCTTTGAACATAATATAATGTTAGATGAAATTGAAGGCGTTGGCTATTTTGCAGAGCTAGAACTTATTTCACATAATGAAACAGAAAAAGAGCAATTACATGCTGAGTTAGAGAATTATATAAAAAGATTTGAATGCGAAAATTTAGAGAAGAAAGATCAACCATATAGAGATATAGTTCGTGAAGCACAAAACAAGAAAAAATAATAGGAGGAGCAAAATGAAAATATCAACAAAAGGAAGATATGCACTAAGGATAATGGTAGATTTAGCAATTAACGGAAATGGACAATTTATATCATTAAAAAACATTTCAGAAAGACAACAAATATCAAATAAATATTTAGAACAAATAATATCAATGCTAAACAAAGCAGGATTCTTAGAAACAGCAAGAGGCAATATGGGAGGCTACAGATTAGCCAAAGCTCCTAGTGAATATAAAATAGGAGATATATTAAGAGCAACTGAAGGTGATTTGGCACCAGTATACTGTGTAACCGATAATGGTGAATGTGATAGAAAGCAATATTGCAAAACATATATGTTCTGGGATGGATTAGACAATGTAATAAATCAATATGTAGATAGCAAAACATTAGAAGATTTAATAAAATAGTGGCTAAAAAATAGTCACTAATTTTTTTAACCTTAATTCCTATTGACTTACTATGATATAAATGTTATAATTACTACTGTATTACTATGAATTAAAGAGGAATAAATTATGAATAAATTATTAGAAATAAAAGACTTGCATGCTACTGCAGGAAAAAAAGAAATACTAAAAGGATTAAATATTACTGTAAATAAAGGCGAAATACATGTAATTATGGGACCAAATGGGGCAGGAAAATCAACATTAGCAAATGTTATCTTAAATAATCCAGAATACAAGAAAACAAGTGGTGAAATAGACTTTGAAGGAGAAAACATTAACAATTTATCAACAGATAAAATAGCTCAAAAAGGAATATTTATGTCATTTCAATCACCAGAAGAGATTCCAGGAATATCTTCATTTAATTTTCTAAAAGTAGCTAAAAACAAAATAGAAAATAAACCAGTAAAAGTATTTGAGCTTAAAGAGACTGTAAACAAATTTGCAGAAGAACTAAATATGAATTCAAAGCTTATAGGGAGAAACCTAAATGTTGGATTTTCTGGAGGAGAAAAGAAGAAAAATGAAATATTGCAAATGCTTGTTTTAAATCCAAAGTTAGCAATTCTAGACGAAACTGACTCTGGACTAGACATAGATGCTGTAAAAGCTGTATCAAAAGGAATAAATATGTACGCATCAAAAGAAAATGCTGTCATAATTATTACACACAATATGAGAATATTAGAAGATCTAAAAGTGGATTATGCTCATATTTTAATTGACGGAAAAATAGTAAAAACAGGCTCTGCTGAACTTGTAAAAGAAATAGAAGAGAACGGATTTAGTAAATATAAGGAAGCAGGTATTTAAAATGAAAACACAAGTAGAAGAAGTAAATAGAAATATATATGATATAAAAAACAAAGATAACTATGAATTTAAAATGCAAAAAGGCTTAAACAGAGAAATAGTAGAAGAAATATCTAGACAAAAAAATGAGCCTGACTGGATGAAAAATATAAGACTAGAAGCACTAGAAACATATAGCAAATTAGAGCTTCCAATTTGGGGACCAGACTTATCTGAACTAAAAATGGATGAAATAGCAACATATGTAAAACCAAAAACAAAGTTAAATAATAGTTGGGAAGAGGTACCAGAAGATATAAAAAACACATTTGATAAGCTGGGAATTCCAGAGGCAGAAAAGAAATCATTAGGAGGAGTTGGAGCACAGTATGACTCGGAAGTAGTGTATCATAGCATAAAAGAGGAATTACTAAAACAAGGCGTAATTTATACAGATATGGAAACAGCCGTTAGAGAATATCCAGAAATAGTAAAAAAATACTTTATGAAATGTGTACCAATAAATGACCATAAATTTGTTGCTTTACATGCAGCAGTATGGTCAGGAGGATCATTTGTGTATGTGCCAAAAGGAGTAAAACTAGAAATACCACTTCAATCATATTTTAGACTAAACTCACCAGAATCTGGTCAGTTTGAACACACATTAATAATAGTAGATGAAGGAGCAAGCCTTCACTTTATAGAAGGGTGCTCAGCACCAAAATACAACAAAGTCAATTTACATGCAGGATGCGTCGAATTATATGTAAAAGACAATGCATATTTAAGATACTCTACCATAGAAAACTGGTCAAAAAATATGATGAACTTGAATACTAAAAAAGCCATAGTAGGGAAAAATGCACAAGTGGACTGGGTAACAGGTTCTTTTGGATCCAAGGTTTCAATGCTATATCCAATGAGCATATTAAACGGAGAAGGAGCAAAAACAGAATATACTGGAATAACATTTGCAGGAGAAGGACAGAATCTAGATACAGGATTCAAAACGATTCATAATGCACCAAATACCTCATCTGTTATAAATTCAAAATCAATATCAAAAAACGGAGGAATCTGTACATATAGATCACTAGTAAAAATAACAGAAAATGCAAAAAACTCAAAATGTAGTGTAAGTTGCGAATCTTTAATGCTAGACGACATATCACGATCAGACACAATCCCGGTTAACGACATACAAACAGATGAAGTAGAATTTTCTCACGAGGCAAAAATAGGAAAAATAAGCGACAAAGCAATCTTCTACTTAATGAGCAGAGGATTATCAGAAGAAGACGCAAAAGCAATGATAGTAAGAGGATTTGCATATCCAGTCTCAAAAGAACTTCCGGTTGAATATGCGGTAGAAATGAACAACTTAATAAATCTAGAATTAGAAGGGAGCATCGGATAATATGGAACTAAATAATACACCAGTAAGAACTTCGAGAAACTTTAATATAAACAATATTAAAATTGACGTAAAAATTCCAGAAGACATAAAAAAATTTAAGAATATGCAAATACCAGAAGATGCAACCGTATTAAAAGAAGATTTAAGCCTAAAATATGGAATTGGACTAGACTATATCAAAGCAAACAACAAAATAAAAATAAACCTAGAAAATAAAGAAGAACAAATAATATACAACTTTGATCAAGGAAATCAAAATCTAACAGACCAAATCTTAATAAATGCAAAAGGAAAATCAACAATTACAATAGAATACAAATCGTTAGAAGAAGAAAAACACTTTCACAATGGTGTGATTAAAGTAATAGCAGACGAAAACGCAGAAGTAAATATAAATATAATCAATTTACTAAACGAAAAATCAGACAACTTCCAAGCAATAGAAAGCATACTAAACAAAAATGCAAAAGTAAATTACACAATAATAGACATCGGTGGAAAATCAAGTATAACCAATTACTATTCAGACTTACAAGGCGAAAATGCTCAAAACGATGTAAAAACAGTATATTTAGGGGTAGATGAACAACTAAAAGACATAAATTACATAGCAGAACTTTATGGAGCAAAAACAAAGATCAACATAGATGTGCAGGGAGCTCTATCAGACAAAGCAAAGAAACACTTTAAAGGAACAATCGACTTTAAGAAAGGATGCAAAAAAGCAAAAGGAGACGAAAACGAATATTGTATGCTGTTGTCAGACAAAGCAAAAGCAATAGCACTTCCTATGCTATTATGTGCAGAAGAAGACGTAGAAGGAAACCACTCAACAGCATCTGGAAAGGTCGATAGTAAAGTATTATTTTACATTATGTCAAGAGGACCAAGCTATAAAGAAGCGGTCAAGCTACTAGTAAAATCAAGATTTATTAAAATAATAGAACAGATATCAGACCAAAATTTAAAAAACGAAATCATCAGTAAAATAGATGAAAAACTAAACTAAGAAGGAAGCAAAAATGAATATAGAAGAAATAAAGAAAGAATTTCCAATACTAAACAATAAAGACATTGCATACTTAGACAGCGGAGCAACAACACAAAAACCACAGTATGTAATAGATAAAGTAAAAGAATACTATGAAAATAGCAATGCAAATCCACACAGAGGAGCATATTCGCTAAGCTTAGAGGCAACAGAACTATATGAAAACACAAGAAACAAAATTGCAAAGTTCATAAATGCAAAGCATCCAGAAGAAATAATATTCTCAAAAAATGCAACAGAAAGCTTAAACTTAATTGCATACTCATATGGACTAAACAATTTAAAACAAGGCGACGAAGTAGTACTATCAATAATGGAACATCATTCAAACCTTGTACCTTGGCAAATGGTAACAAAGAAAACTGGAAGCACACTAAAATATATGTACATAAACAATGAATTCGAGTTATCAGAAGAAGAAATAAAAACAAAAATAACAGATAAAACAAAAATCGTCGCGATAACTCATGTTTCAAATGTGCTAGGAACAATAAACAATGTAAAAGAAATAATAAAATACGCACACAAAAAAGGAGCAAAAGTAATAGTAGACGCATCACAGAGCGTTCCACATATGCAAATAGATGTACAAGATTTAAATGCCGACTTTCTAGTATTCTCGGGACACAAGATGTTAGCACCACTAGGAATAGGAGTAATGTACGCGAAAAGAGAAATACTAAACCAAATGACACCATTTCTAATGGGTGGAGACATGATAGAATATGTGTATGAACAAGACACAACATTTGCACCACTTCCGAACAAATTTGAAGCAGGAACACAAAACGTAGAAGGAGTCATAGGACTAGGTGCAGCAATAGACTACATTCAAAAAATAGGATATGACGAAATAAACAAAATAGAAAACGAAGTAGTAACATACGCAAAAAAAGAACTATCAAAACTAAAATTTCTAACACTATATATGACACCAAATAGGCAAAACCACTCATCAGTAATTTCCTTCAACATAAAAGGAGTACATCCACATGACGTTGCAAGCATACTAGACTCAGAAAACGTATGTGTACGTTCAGGAAACCACTGTGCACAACCACTATTAAGATACTTAGGAATAGACTCGACTTGTAGAGCAAGTTTCTACTTCTACAACACAAAACAAGACGTAGACAAACTAGTAAAAGCCCTAAACAAAGCATACTCAATATTCGAAAAATATATAAAAAATTAAGAGGTGAAAAATGGAAGACCTTACAGAAATATATAATGACCTAATAATGGAACACAGCACAAATTCGTATAATAAAAGAGAACTCGAAAATGCAACAGCTTGCAAAAAGGGACACAATCCAAACTGTGGAGACGAAATAAAACTAGAAATAAAAGTCAATGGCGATATAATAGAAGACCTAGCATTCACAGGACATGGATGTGCTATATCACAAGCGTCAACCTCAATTATGATAGACACACTAAGAGGCAAAACAATAAAAGAAGCCAAAGAAATAGTCAAAACATTTATAGAAATGATAAAAAGAGAAACAACAAACGAAGCGGAACTAAAAAAATTAGAAGATGCAATTGCACTAAAAAACATATCAAACATGCCAGCAAGAGTAAAGTGTGCACTACTAGCATGGCATACAATAGAAGAAATGATATAAAAAAGATTGAACCCTTTCGGATTCAATCTTTTTATATACTAATTACTCAAATCAAAGACAGTACCTTGTGGTCCAACAACACGCACAATGCCAGCATTGCGAATCATACGCTCACAAATAGGACAAGGAAAACACTCAGACATAGAAAGCTCTTTAACAGAGTCGCCTTGGACACTTATTTCATCACCATTAAGATACAATGTTGCGCCTATAGTCTCAGTACGTGAAGCAGAAAGAAGAGCATTTTGCTCAGCATGAACAGCAGGACAATCTCCATAATCTCCCGAATTATGAGCCTTATGCTTTCTAGGACATTCCTCATAAATATCACAGCAATTTGCATCGCCACGAGCAGAACCATTATAACCAGTAGCTACAATCTCATCGTGATTAACAACAACAGCACCATAATGTCTACGAAGACAAGTACTACGCTTAGACACAACATGAGCAATCTCTAAATAATAATCATCTTTACTAATTCTCTTCATAATAAAATCTCCTTATAATTAATAAAAACATTATAACAGAAAAAACAAAAAAAGAAAATCCCCAAACACTAGATATTACAAAGAGGATGTGATAAAATAACTAAAAATAGTTGTATGGAGAAAAAAATTGAATAAAAGTCAAGAAAACATAATCGACACACTCACAGATAAAACAATACAAATATTTAATTTGAAGGAAAAAGAAGAATACATAAAAGAAGTAGCAACACTAGAACATGAAGAATGGGCAGAAAATCCAGAAGAGAACAAAAAAGAAAGAATAGAAAGAAAAACAAATAGAATCAAAAACAATTTGGCCAACAAAGATTTTTGTAAATTGATACTATTAAAAAATGAAGATCTAGTTGGCTTTATTTCAATATTTCCAAACGACTGTGACGAATGTCCAGAACTTACTCCATGGTATGCAACAATGTACATCAAGAAAAAATACAGAGGAAAAGGATATTCGAAAATACTAAATGAATCGATACTAAACGAAGCAACAAAGCGAGGATATAAAGAAATATTTTTAAAAACAGAATTAAGCAACTACTACGAAAAATTTGGGGCAATATACATAAGAAAATTAAAAACCGGAGAAAAACTATACAAAATAGAATTGCGAAAGGAGAAAATTATGGAGACACAAAGAAACGAAATAACTGTAAAGATAAATGCAACAATGGAAGAAATTCACAAAATACTAAAAGAAAAAGAATATGAAGAAATAGACAAGTTTTCACTAAACGACACATACTTTATACCAGAAAATCTGGACATAGAAAAAATAAGCACAAGAGAGATATTAGCAAAAGCACTAATAATCAGAAGGATAAAAAGAGATGAAAAAATAATAAAACAAATAACATTCAAAATTAAAAACATTGACTCAAAAGGAAACATACTAAGCCAGAAGTCAATCAACTGTGAAATAAAAAGTATAGAAGACGCAAAAAAACTACTACAAGCAATAGGATATAGAGAAATAATGAATATAAAAGAAAACGATACCGAATATAGAAAAAACGGCTTTCAACTGGCAATAAAAGATATAATTAACGGAGACAAACTGATAGAAATAGAAGAAAATGAAAAATATGACACAATAGAAAAAATAATAAAAGAACTGGAAAAGCAAAATATACCAATCTTTACAGACAACTACTTTGTAAAAAAAGCTGAGATAGAGCTAAACAAAATACTAAACAGAAAATAGGAGAAAGCAATGAAAATATTAATAGGAACAAGAAATCAAGGAAAAATAGAAGGCGCAAAACAAGCATTTGAAAAATTTTACACAAATGTGGAAATGATAGGAATACCAGTAAACTCAGACGTTAGTGACGAACCTGTAAACGACGAAATATATCAAGGAGCAAGCAACAGAGTAAACAATCTAATAAAATACGCAAAAGAAAACAACATAGATGCAGACTTCTTTATAGGAGTAGAATCAGGAATAACAGACAGACTAGGAAAGTGGTGCATCATACAAATCGCCGTAATAAAAGACAAAAACGGTTATGAAAGCTTTGGAACAGGACCAGCATTTCCAGTACCAGAAAAATATGTAGACGAAATAATAAACACCGACCTAGGAAACGTAATGGACAAAATATTCAATGGAAACGGACTAAAAAACGAAAAAGGCGGAATAGCACACCTTACAAATGATGTGATAACACGCTATGACTTAACAAGAGAATCATTTATAATGGCACTAACGCAATTCATAAACGGAGACACTTGGAGAGATTAGAAATATATAAAGAAATAAAAAAATAAAATTCCTAAAGTAGCAATATATAAAAATAAAAGAAAATTAAAATACACCTCCAAATGCTAGATAAAAAATCTAATATTTGGAGGTGTATTTTATATGTTTTTTTCACCTAAATCCTGAAAAAATCTTAACAAATAACCATCAGGATCTTGAATCAAAAACTCTTTATTTCCTAGCAATTTACCATCCTGCCTATACCAATTCTCTTCGATATCAAAAGATATCTCGTATCCAGAACCTTTGAAATTATCATATATTTCAGACAAATTATTTACCTCTAACTGAAAATTAATCCCATTACCAAAAGGGTAAACAAGAGGAGCAACGCTCCATTTATCATCTACAGAAACTTGCTGAAGCATAAACTGAATCTCTCCAAGAGAAATAAAAGCAAAATTATCCTCGGGTCTATCATATTCAACTACAAAACCAGCAGTCTTATAAAAAGCTAAACTCTTATCTAAATTAGTTACAGACAATTCAGGTATCATTTTATTCCAATACATAAAAAACTCCTTATAAAAATTATATACTATATTGTAACACAAGAAAAAACAAAGTACAAATTCGTGCCTTGCAATAAAAAGTATGATATAATTTAGTAGGCAAACATTTGCCAGTTTTATAAAAAAGAGGAGTAAAATAGGATGATTGTTGAATACGACAAGAAATACGATGAACAAATTAAGGACTTATTAGTAGAATTACAAAACTATCTAATAGACATTGACGACTGGCATACACAAATAATGTTACCAGAATACAGAGAAAAAACTTTCGAGATGGACATGAGAAATGTCAAAAATCAAAACGGCAAAGTATTTGTGTCTGTTGAGAATGGAGTCGTTAATGGAGTAATCATAGGAGTTGTCAACGAAAAAGATGAAATCGACAAACTAACCAACGATTGCGCAAAAACAGGAAATGTTTTAGAATTAATTGTTAGCAAAGCAGATCGAGGAAAAGGTACAGGTAAAAAACTACTAGAAAAAATAGAAGAATATTTTAAACAGATAAAGTGCGCTAGAATAAACATAGAAGTATTCGGACCAAACAAGAGAGGTTTGGAATTCTACGAGAAAAATGATTATATAGTTAGAGATATGATAGTATCGAAGAGGTTGGGAGAATAGAGTTAAGATAATAAAAATTATACAAATTGAAGAAAGGAATATTATGAAAGTATTAACTATAAAACAGCCTTGGGCAACACTAATAATGCAAAAAGACAAAAGATTTGAATTTAGAAGTTGGAGAACAAAATATAGAGGAGATTTATTAATACATGCAGGAAAAGGAATAGATAAAGAAGCAATGAAAAGATTATCAAACTATATACCAGAAGTTTTACCAACAGGAAAAATACTAGGAAAAGTAACATTGGTAGATTGTGTGAAAATGTCACTAGAATTTAAAGAAAAGTTATTAAAAGAAAATAAGGAGATATACACAGATAGTTCTTTTAAAGAAAATTACGGTTGGCAGCTAGAAAATGTAGAACTATTCAATGAACCAATAGAAGCAAAAGGAAAACTTGGTTTGTGGGAGTATGAATATAAAGGAAAATAATAGTTACAAAAAAGTAACTATTATTTTATTTTACAAAAAAACAGTAAAAAATTAAAAAAAACGACAAGTTTCGACAAACTTTGCAAATATAAAGTAGTAAAATTAAAGCAAACAGAAAAGAAGGAGAAAAAATGAAAAATACATATAATCCACCATCACAAGAGATATTATGCTGTAGCAAAGAGAAAATCGAATGTACAGAGGAACAAAAAAATGCAAAGATGATTCAAGAAACATTATGTGGTTTCGATGCAATAGTGGAGGTCGAAAATGTAATAGTTGGAAATTTAATAACAAGATATTATATAAAGCCTAAAGGAGATACAACAGTAAAAGAAATAAAAAGTTTAGTACAAGAATTACAATATGTATTAGGAGTTGAAAATATTAAACTTAGTGTAATTGGCGAGAAGCAAGTAATAGCTCTGGACATACCAAATCGAAATCCTACAAAATTAAAAATAGGAAACCTGATGCAAAGTGAGAACATAAAAGAAAAGAAGATACCATTAATACTGGGAAAGGACTTAAACGGAGAAAATGTAGTAGAAGATTTAGTAAAACTTCCGAATATACTAATAACTGGGACAACAGGAACTGGAAAAAGTAACTTGCTAAGTACATTTGTAATAGATATGATCTATCAGACAACCCCAGAAGAGTTAAGGATAATTTTAATAGACACCAGAGCAACTAATTTTTTAAGATTCAAAGATATACCGAATTTATTAATTCCAACGGTAACGGATTCTAGAGAAGCAATTCAAACAATAAAATGGCTAATTGAAGAGAGCTACAAAAGAAATATCTTATTTGCAGAGAACAAGGTAGATGATTTTGAAGACTATAACAAAATAGCTCAAAATAAGATTGCAAGAATTGAGGTAATAATAGAAGATCTGTGTGATTTAATGATGTATGATAAAAAAGAAACGGAAGATAATTTGTATGTACTAATAAACATTGCTCGAAAAGTAGGAATAAACATAATTATTTCAACATATAGAGCTTCTACAGATATAATTACGGGAAGAATAAAAGCAAATATTCCGGCAAGAATCACATTTAAAACAGCATCTAAGGTAGATTCTGTAACAATAATTGATATGGCAGGAGCAGAAAATTTATTAAAAAATGGAGATATATTATTTATAAAAACCGAAGAAAGAAGACCAAAAAGAATACAAGTTCCATATATAAGCGATGAAGAAATAAATAAAGTTATTGAAGAAGTAAAAAACAATAATGACAAAGCAGAAATAAACAAAGAAATTGAACAATATATAAATGATAAACCAAAAGATATAGACAATTACGATATAAACGGCAAAGAAGATCCGCTACTAAAAGAAGCGATAGACACTATGATAACTACAGGGCAGACATCGACTTCATTTATCCAACAAAGATTAAAGTCGGTTACGCAAGAGCAGGAAGAAGAAGGCATAATATCAGAGTACAATGAAGGCATGCCAAGAGAAGTATTAGCAACGAAAGATTTTGACGACACAGAAAAACAGTCAAGAATAACAGAACAAGAAGAAATAATACTAGAAGAATTGAAAGATAAAAATGATAAGAAAGAAAACAATTACGAAATAAAAAGTATACTAAAACAGTGGTGGTTTTGGGTACTAATAATACTATTGTATATAATATTGAAAAATTTATAAAAAGGAGAAAACATGAAAAAACGGACTAAAAAAAGTAGCAACAATCATATTAATATTGGGAACATTATTCATTAATAGTGGCACATATGCACACTCAGGAAGAACAGATTCAAACGGCGGACATAGAGACAATAATAATAAAAGTGGTCTCGGAAGTTATCATTATCATTGCGGAGGGTATCCTGCCCATTTACATACAAATGGACAATGTCCATATAAAACACAAAAAAATGAATCGGATACAAACTATAAAACAAAAGAAGAGGCACCAAAAGAGATTAAAGCAACAAAAATAGTAATAGAACAGGGCAAAATCAATATGAAAGTCGGTGAAGTCCAATCCTTAACTACAATAGTAGAGCCAACAAACACAACAGATAAAATAAAAGAATGGACATCTAGTAATCCAGAAATAGTAACAGTAAATGAATATGGAAAAATAACAGCGAAACAAATGGGAAAAGCATACATAACAGTGAAAATGTCTAATGATATATATAATACAATAAGTGTTACAGTGGAAGATGAACAACAAATAAACAAAATAAATAGAAACACGAATGTTCAAAAATCACAAGAACAAGATACTGAGGGACACCGTCAAGTAGGAGCAACGATAGGTGGACTAGCAACTCTAGGAGCGATAGGCGGAGCAGTGTATTATGTGAATAAGAGAAAGTAATAAAGTGAATATATGATGAACTCATAACCCGAAGGTCGTAAGTTCGAGTCTTACCCCCGCGACCAAACATGTATCGTTACAGCTATCTAGGTTGTAGCGATTTTTTATATTCTCCAATTAGTTTACAATAATGCTTTAAAATAGCATTATTATGTAGAATTGGGGAAAAGTTGGGGAAGAAATCCTCAAAAAACATTGATATTTCTAATAAATTTTCAGTAAAAGACTATGGGAAACCTAATTTTATATTTAGTAGTCTTTTACTTTTTTTATCGTAAAAAATTTAATGACTTTTTAAATCACTTTAGTGAAATTTGAAAAAAGATTTTAGACTAGTTTTTTTGTAGTAACAAGTTTTGTAATACATTTCCTGCAATTCTATTATGAGAAATAATAGGATGTACATAGAAATTATATGTTGTTGTAATTTGTGCATGACCTAATCTTGCTGCTACAACTGCTACATCAATATTTTGAGATATTAAAAGTGTAGCATTTGTGTGTCTTAATCCGTGGAAGTTAATTACAGGTAGTCCTATTTGTGCTACATATTTTACAAACCATTTGCTAATTGTAGAAGGGTGCATAGGTTTGCCGTCAGCTTGTATAAATAACCTATTAGAATTCGTCCATAATTCGCCATAGAATGATTTTTGTTCATCATACCATAACTTATATTCTTCAAGCAAAGAAACGACAAAATCAGGAATTGCTACTTCTCTAATAGAACTTTCTGTTTTAGGTGTCTTAGTAAATACACCTTTGTCTGCTAAATATTGACTAGAACGATTTATACTTACTATACCAGTTTTGAAATCTACATCTTGCCATTCTAAGCCCATAAGTTCACCAAGTCTTACACCAGTAAATATTGTTAAGATGATTGCAACTTTGTATTTAATTTGTTCTTCACCAAGTTCTGTTAGATTTTCTAGTAGTATTTTGCATTGTTCATCATCATAATATCTTCTTTTAGGTTTCATTGCTTTAGGTGGTTGAACTCTTTCTGCTGGATTAGATACGATTAATTGCCAATATATAGCTTTGTGCAGCATTGCACGAAGTAGTCTATGATGTTCTAATATTGTCTTACCAGATAAAGGTTTTAAAGTTTTCTTGCCATTGTTATTTTTCTTCCTAACTAATTGTGTATCTCTACTAAGTAAATCATAAAATTGCATAATATCTGTGGGTTTTATTTTATTAATATAGAAATGTCCAAAGTAGGGAAGAATCCTTGTTTCTAACATTCTGCAATATCTTTTATATGTTGAAGGTGCAAGTTCTTTTGAACCATAATCTCTTTTCCATATTTCAGTGAATTCAGAGAATTTAAGAGATTTTCCTTCAATTACAAGACCATTTTGAACATCAGCAACGAATTTAGCAAGTTCTATTTGAGCATCTTTTTTTGTTCCGTGTATTGTTTTGGTATGCTTAATTATATTTCCATTTAAGTCATAGCCATTTGTACATACTAACCTGTAACTATCTTTTCCTCTTTTTTCAATACTCCCAGCCATTACCTTTTTCACCTCCTTTCAGGCATACCTATGGGTGGGAGAGGTTATATATGAGTTAACTGAAAAGATTATACTGTAATTGTTAACAAAATACAATAGATATAAAAATAATTTTATATAATTAATATATATAATTGTCGAAAACTGTCGAACTTTGTAATATCAACGGATTGCTGGACTTTTTACAGAAAATATGATATAATGCGACAAAATAAGGAGAGTATAAATATGGCTGATAACATTGTAAAAGAATTAGTAAAAGTTGACTTACATATACATAGTGCTGCAAGTATAAAAGATGGAGCAGTAGTATCTGAAAATACAATAGATAATATAGATAAACTTTTAAATAATTTAAAAAAAGAAGAAATAGATATGATTGCTATAACAGATCATAATGCCTTTGACTATGATTTATATAAAAAACTTAAAGAGCATGAAGGCAATGAGATAAAAAAAGTTTTGCCAGGAATTGAATTTGATGTTGAATATTTAAAAAAGAGAGTTCATGTCATAACAATTTTTGATGATAAAGATGAAGAGAAAGTAAAAAAAATAACCTCAATAATTCAGGCTGCTGAATTCGATGCAAAGGATTGTTTTAAAGAGAAAACATTTAAAGATATATTAAAGAATATAGATACTAATGTTTTATTGATTGTACATCAAAAGAGTGGAATTAGAGCAGGAAATCAAAATGAAAATTTAGCACAAATTGGAGAAAAAAATTTTGATGAAATTATAGGTGTGGATTATTTTGATGCAGTGGAATTTAGAAGTGGTAAAGTAGAAGGAATTTTAAATGATTATAAAAATGAGAAAAACTTAGTGAATTTAAGATATATTACAGGAACAGATTGCCATGTATGGGAAGTATATCCTCAGCAAAATAGAGAAAATAAATCGGATATTAAATATAGTTATTTAAGATGCTTACCAACTTTTAAGGGGTTGGTAATGTCTTTAACTGATGCTAAGAGAGTATCAACTTCAAAATATGATATTACTAAACCATATATAGAAAATTTAAAAATAAATATAAATGGAAAAGAAAAAATAATTGAATTATCATCGGGGTTAAATGTAATGATTGGAGATAATTCAATAGGAAAAAGTCTAATACTTGAAAACTTGATGGATTCAAAGTTCTCTGAAATCAAGGATACCAGCAAGAGAGAAGGCTATAAGAAATATTTGAAAGATAAAAAAATAAAGGTGATACAAATTGACAAAACTAAAAAGTCAAAAATTGATTTTGATAGACAAGGAGAAATTAGAGAGAAATTTCAAAGTGGAACGAAATTATTAGATGTTGACTTTTTTAAAGATAAATTTCAGGATTTTGATACTCTTGAATATACTAATAAAATTAATGAAATAGTTAGGCTGTTTTTAGAAAGGACAAAACAAAATCAAAAAATAAAAAATGTAAATAACGAATTAGATTATACTATATCAATTCCTTCAGAAATAGAAGAACATACATATAGATTTAGAATTGTTGATGATCTAGAAGATGATGCTAAAAATTATGATGAAATTATAAAAATACTAAAAACTATATTAACTAACATATCAAAATTAAAAAAGATTCAAGAATTTAAAGATATAAAAGCTTTAAAAGTGATAGAAAATAAAGTAATCTGGTTAAAAGAAAAATACAAAAATTTAAAAGCAAAAGAAGAGAAGAAGTCTGAAATTATTAATGTAATAAAAGAAATATGCAACAAATATGAAGAAGAAAATAAAGAAGCTTCAGAAACACAAGATAATATTTTAACTGAATATAAGCAAAACATTATTGAAGCTAGAAATAGAATATTAAATAAAATAAAAATGGAACAACAAGAAGAACATGATTTTTTAGAAGATTATGAAGAAATAATTATTACTGGTAAATCAAATGTAATAAATGACTATAATTTTTTAAAGAGAACGAAATGTAAGAAAATTGATAAAAATAAAATTATTGAAATACTAGCGTATCCTCTTTCTAGAGTTAATAATAAAGGTAAACTAGATAAAATAGACGAAGATGATTTAAAGTCAAAATTGAAAAAGAATTTATTGGACGATTCATTGAGTAGTGAGGAAAATTATAAAAATATAATAACAGAATATGTTAATAAAGAGATATTAAAGCAAGAAACAGTTATTTTATATAAAGATAAAGACATTTCATCAGGTAATTCACAAGGAAAAAATGCATTAATATATTTAGATGTATTATCAAGTGATAAATCAAAAAACATGTATATAGTAGATCAGCCTGGAGATGATATATCACATTCAAATCTAAATAATAATGTAATAGATATATTTAGAAGAATGGCAATAAATAAGCAGGTTTTATTTGTGACGCATAAGCCAGAATTGGTAGTTAACTTAGATGTTGATAATGCTATAATATTAAAAGAAGATGAAAAGAGTGGAGAAATTGAAATAACAAATGGAGCTTTAGAATATGAAAATGAGGAAGAAAATATTAATATTTTAAAAGATGTTGCAAACATCTTAGATGGGGGAGAAGAAACTATAAGAAAGAGGTGGAAAAGATATGACAAATGAAATTATTATAACTTTAGAAATAGATAATACAAATTTAAAGATAAAAGTCAATGACAGAATAAAAAAGAAAATAAATATAAATAATAAGGTTATAAATACAAAAGAAATATATGATATGTTAAAGTATAATACAGAAAACAAATACATACTAAAATGTGAAAGATTAAAAGAAGAAGATACAAAAGGGAAAAATAATGAGATTAATAGATTATACAATTATGTATATGATTTATTTAAAACATTAATTGATGCAATTAATGGCATAAATAAAAAATGATAAAGCTTTGCTTTATCATTTTTTTAGTCTTAAAAGTAAAAAAAACTGCTGTAATAATACTCTTTACAACAGTTTAATTTATGTAATCATTGTTTACAGCACTCGATTTTAGAGTTTTTCTTACTTATTTTCTTCCAACCATTTATCAAATTCTTCATAACTTTTTTTACCTGCTTTTATATCATTAATAAATTGTTTAGCTTCTTTTTTCCATTTTTCATAGTTAGTTTTGTAATATTCAATGTCTGGATTTCTTTTTACCATCATTGCTTTTTTAGCATATATTTGTCTATATTTACCATATACAGGTTCTTCATTTTCCTTCCTTTTTTGAGAAGTTTTTATTCCATATTCTTTACAAGTAATATCTTTAGAGTAATTACCATTACAATATAATGTATTATTTTTATCAGAGAAGAAATATTTTCCACATACTTGACATTTTTTTATGTATTCAACATTATTTAAAGTAATATGATAAAGGATAATATAGAAATATGTAAATAAATTATTAGTTTCAAAGCTATATTCATGTCCTATAATCTTTTTACCATCTGGATCATTTTTTAACATATTATCTATTAAAAAATCTTCATTAGATAATGGATCAGATAGAGTTTCTTTGATTTTATTTAAAATATTACTTTTAAAAGTAGGGTCATTAAACCAAAAGCCTAATGTATAATCACATGTATAATCATTTGAAAAATTCTTAATTTCTTCTGATATGTTTTGAAATATATAAAATCTTTGAGAGTTAGTTAATTTAGATAATCTTTTTTCTTTGTTATTATTAAATATATAATCTACAAAGTTTCTGAATAATTTTTGTTTTTCTATTAAATAATATTTTTCACTTTCGTAAAGTTGTTTAGCACATTCTTTTAATAAAGATTTTTCTACGATATGTGTAGGTCTTTCTGAATCTATATAAATAATATTTTCATCAAAGCCTTTAAAAATTTTATTTAATTGCTTTTTAGGAATTTTACTGAAATACATAAAAATAAAAGTACAGAAAAATTTAAAGAAATCTTCAAATTTATAAAAATCTAAATTTAAAAATCCAATTAAATTATCTCCTAATGCAATTTTGTCATAATCATAGCTTAATTTTAAATCTAAATCTATTTTTTCTATATCTTGTACAAATAGTGTATTAGCTGGAAAATCTGGAATTTGTTTATGTATTAAAGTAAGAAATAGATCATCCATAAGTTCATCTTTTCTTTTTATGTTCATTTCTTTATATAATTGTTCTACAAGTTTATCTGTTTGTTTAGTAGATAAATTTATTTTACTGGTATCAAATGAAATTGAATAAAATTTATTTAATTCAAAAGGATTTTTTCCATTATATAAGTTTAATTCTAGAGAATAAGATTCGTTTTTTTTCATTTTAATTCCTCCGTGTTAACAGTAAAAATTCGTACAGTAAGGGCTTTTAACTGTTATCATTTCTAAAAAACTTTCACCAAAATTCTTGTTTTAGTTAACTACAATTAGTATAATTCAATTGTTAACAAAAGTCAACTTTAAATAAAAGAAAGAGGAGGTGATTTTATGGAGTTACAAAAGGTACAGAGAACAACACTAACAATGAAAGAAGCAGCAGAGTATTTAGGAATATCTTATTGGCTAATTAATCAATTAGTAAGAAGAAAACAAATACCATGCTCAAAAGTTGGTGGAAAATTTCTATTTAGAGTTCAAGCATTAGATGAATATTTAAATAGAAAAGAAAAAGAATCAGTTAGTTACTAACTAAAAGGAAAGTGAGGAAAGGAGGCTATGTATGAATTACCATGGTTTAAAACAGAAACCAATATATTTTCAAACAGAAAAATTCAGTTGATTTTAAAATTAACTGATGGGGATACTTATTTTAGAGTATGGATACAGTTAATTGCATTAGCAGTTGAATGTAATAACAAAGGAAGGTTAGAAATAGGAGGGAATAATCCTATGACAATAGAAAATTTTTCAAAGATTATGGGAAAATCTAAGAAAAAAATAGAAAAAATTTTAAATAAATTTCTAGAATTAGAAATGTTAATAAAAGAAGGGGAAACATTTCTAATAAAAAATTGGGACAAGTATCAAAGTATTGAAAATTATGAAAAATATCAAATGCAAAATAGAGAAAGACAAAAAAGATATCGTGAAAAATTAAAAAGTGAAAAAGAAAAAAGTAACGTTATTCAACCATCAAGTAACGGACAAGAAAAGAATACAAAAGAATTAAGAATAAGAAAAGAAGAAAATATAAGAGAGGAGAGAGAAAATGGCTTTAGGGAATATAAAATATAACGAAGTTATCCACAAAAAATTAAAAAGGTGTGAATACTGTGGCAGAGAATTAACTCCTATTGGACTTGATTATTTATATGCTAATTTTTCTCCAGATAATATTGAATATGAAAGATGTTCTTGCCAAAAAGCACAAGAATATTGGAAAGAGAAAGATAAACAAGACTATGAAGTTGCAAAAAGAAAACATTTTAGAGAGGTTATAAACAAGATATATAAACAAAATTATATTGGCATGAAATTTCAAAATCTGAACTTTGAAAATTTTAATAGTAATTCAGAAAATGAATTAGCTATAGCAATTGCTAAAGACTATGTAAATAAAAATATTACAAGTGCAAATACCAATGGACTGATAATAATGGGCGAGTCAGGAGTTGGAAAAACACATTTAGCAGCATCAATTGCTAATAAATTAATTGAAAATGACAAGATAGTATTAATGGGAAGATTAACAACTTTATTAGACATGATAAAGGAAACTTTTAAGGATAATACGAAGTCAGAAAACGAATTAATTGAGCTATATTCAAATGTAGATATGATAATAATTGATGATTTAGGAACAGAAAAAATAAGCAACTGGGCATTAGAAAAATTATATACAATAATAGAAAATAGAAATGAAAATAGATTACCAATAATTATTACAACAAGATTTGATAAACAAGGATTAATTGAAAGATTTAGTCAAAGTCAAGATAAGCAATTAGTAGATGCAATTATCTCAAAATTGTATCAAATGTGTTATGGAGTGACACTAAAAAGTATGAAAAAAGAGTTAGTATAAGTCCGCAAAACTAAAAATACTAACCCATTAACTATATTATTATTTTAATATAAAAATTAAAAAAAGTAAATAGAAAAAGAAAGGATTTGATAATATGAGAAGTTATAAAGAATATAAAGAAATAGAAATAAAAGATATAAAAGGATGCAATTATATTGCTATTACTGTAGCTAATTTAGATAAAATTTGTATGCAAAGAGATGAAATAAGAAAACATGGTATAGACAAACCAATAGAAGTTATTGAAGTAGGAAATGGATACAGAATACTAAAAGGAAGATTTAAAATGATAGCAGCAAAAACATTAGGTTATGATAAAATACCATGTTTAATAAGAGACATAAAACAAGAAATTTTATTAAGAAAATTAAACAAAATATTTAAATTAGATGATGAAAATAACGAGATAAAAGGAACTATAAATGATGGAAAAGAATCATGTTCTTACAATGAAAATCGTATTAGATTAAAAATTTTATAATAAAAAATCAGAAGAAAAATGCTTGGATTTTAATTCGAAAAGTCCAAGTATTTTTCAAAATATATGATGCATTTGATAAAGAAAAGGTAATTTTTTAGTACTAAAAATAGATGTACTATTGTCCTAGCAAGCAATGAATTTCGTCAGCTCGAAATTCAAAATGGGGAAATTCCCCAATCCCCTTTTTAATGGAAGGAGAAATAAAAATGGCGACTACAAGTTTGTGGAAAGTGGACAAAAGATTAGACCATGTAATTAATTATGCAACAGATGAAGAAAAGACAAAAAAAGATAATCATGAAAATGAAGGAGGTAATTTTGATAGTATAGAAAAATTATTAACTTATGCTACTAATCCAGATAAGACAGAAAAGCTTTTCTATACAACAGGAATAAATTGTAGAGTAGATAATGCAGTTAAAGAAATGCAATTTATAAAAAAGTTATATGGAAAAGAAAAAGGAATACTTGCTTTTCATGGTTATCAATCTTTTAAAGAGGGAGAAGTTACTCCAGAGATAGCTCATGAAATTGGAGTAAGACTTGCAGAAGAAATGTGGGGAGATAGATTTCAAGTGGTGATATCTACACATCTAAATACAGATAATATTCATAATCATTTTGTAATTAATTCAGTTTCATTTAAAGATGGATATAAGTATTATAGTAACCTTAGTAATACAGCATTACTTCGAAAAACATCAGATGAGATTTGTGAGAAATATGGACTAAGTGTTTTAGAGGAGAAGACCTGTAAATCTGGAATTAATTTTGAAAACTTTTATAAAAAATCTATTAAAGAGTCAGAATATTATAAATTTACAAAAGAAGATATAGATTATGCAATAGAACATTCATGGACATATCAAGAATTTATAAAAAAATTAAAAGACATGGGATATGAAGTGTATTTTAGAGCAAATAAAATTAGTATAAGAAGGTATCCATATAAAAGAAATATTAGAATTGAACGAGCATTTGGAGAAGAGTATTCTATTGAAAATATTAAAAATAAAATTTACAGTAGATATCCAAGTAGAGAAGAAGTAATTAAACCTAAAACTTATGATAAAAAATTATTTTATAAAGGTAGTATAAAGAAATTGAGAAAGCCTAAAGGGATAATTGCTTTATATTATTACTATTGCTATTTATTAAAAGTCTATCCAAAGAAAAATTTAAACTATAAACTTACTCCAGAAATGAGAGCAGAAGTAAAAAAGATGGACAAATATTCGGAACAAATAAGGTTTATATGTAAGTATAAATTAGAAACTATAAATGATATAGATAATTTAAAAGAGCAGAAAAAAGAAGAATTACAGAAGATCTTAAATACAAGAAATAGGTTGTATTATAAAAGGCAGAAATTAGATAATGAGAGTGAAAAAGATGGCATGACCAAAGAAATAATTAGTGTTACTTCTGCTATAGAAAAAGTTAGAAAAGAGATTAAATTGTGTGATGAGGTTGCAGATAATTCTAGGAAGATGATAGAGCAGATAAAAAAATTGGATGAAAAGAAACAGGAAAAAATAAAGACAAAAGGGACAAAGAATAAAGAGATAAGGTATGATAGATAAAAATGCAATTAAATGTTTTAAAAAATTATGACAAAGCATTGAAAAACAAACAAATATTCGATACTCTATACTAGAACAAATTTTATTTGTAAATTTATTGTTAAAAAAGTTGAAATATGATAGAATTTGATAAAAGTAATAATAATTTATTTTATGGAGGGGTTATATGAGTGAAGAAAAAACTAAAGGTATTGTATCTGACGAATTAAAAAAATTAAAAAATTACCCTGCTAAACAAGATACTTTAGAAAATGGAATCATTTGGTTTAAAGAAGATAGTTATAAGGGAGTTAATGAATATAGTTGGATAGCAGATACATTAAAAAAGGCATCTAAAAATCAGTTAGAAAAATCATCTGGAACTCCAGATTTTATAGTTTGTAAAAGAAATGATGATATTATTCAAATTATAGAATGCAAAGGTAAAACTAGTTATCAATCTTCTTTAGAAGATATAACGGATTTCCCAAAAGTAGGTTATGGAACAGAAGAAGAAACAATGAGTTATGCTATAAATGGAGTTTTATATTATGCATCATATTTTTGTGATAAGTATGATGTTGTTGCAACCGCTATTTCTGGACAATCAAAGGCTGATTTAAGGATAACATCATTCATTTGGCCTAAAAGAGGAAAGATAACTGATATAGTATTGTTAGAAGATGGAAATGAGCAAGATTGTTTGACAACATTGGATGATTATAAAGAAACAATTAGAATAGTGCTTGACAGGGATGCAGGGGAGCATGAGAAAATTCGTAGAGAACTTCGAAAATATACATTAGCTTGTGCGACTTTCTTAAGAGCTAATGGAATCGAAGATAATCTAAAAGCTGGTTTTGTATCAGCAATTATTTTAGGTCTTACTAATAAAGAATCTGAATTATTTAAAATAGTAGAACAAAACATTGATAATATAAATAACTCTAAAACAAAGAAATTTAATGATACAATAGGAAGAAATGCAGTTGATAAGATTAAACATGCATTATATGGAGAAGGAGAAAAAAACAGTATTTCCTATATTAATGGGATTTTTGATATCGATAATATTCCAGAAGGAAAAAGAACATCTCTAAAGCAATTTTATGATTCACAAATATTATCAAAAAATGAATTACAAAATGCTCCAAAACAACAAGGAAATTATTTTAAATATGGAGATACTGTTTTGTCAGCATGTATATATTCGCTATACATAAATGTAATTTGCGTACTTGAGCATTATCAAGGAATAGATGTAATGGGAGAATTTTATACTACTTTTCTTCGATTTACAAAAGGGAATGCTAAAGAAAAAGGAATTGTATTGACACCTAAACATATTACGGATTTATTTTGTGATATAGCAGAATTCTACGGAGAAAAATTAACTGAAAATACTAAAATTCTAGACATTTGTTGCGGGACAGGTGCGTTTTTAATTTCTGCATTGGAAAGAATAAGAAAAAATATTAATGCAAGACCAATCACAAATGAACAAAAAAAAGAAGCATATTCTTTAGCACAAAAACAAAGTCTTATTGGAGTTGAAAAAGATCCAAGTATGTATGCACTGGCATATGCAAATATGAGATTTCATGGAGATGGAAAATCTAATTTGTTTAATTGTTCATCTTTGATGTCGGATTCATATAATCCTATTGATACAAGTGGAGAAACATATATTAATGGCCAAATTACGCATTTAAAAGATGCTCTCAAAACATTTGGAGAAATAGATTTTGGAATGATTAATCCACCATATTCATTAGCAAAAAATGACGACAAAAAGATTAAGGAAAGAAATTATCCAGAAGGAACGCCTCCAGATGTAGTAATTCAAAAAGGACAAGATGAATTAGATTTTATTTCATCAATGCTTCATTATTTAAAAAAAGGTGGAATAGGAATAGCGATTGTTCCAATGTCTTGTGCTGGAAATAGTGGTACTAAATTAAGAAAAGAGATATTAAAACATCATACTTTACTAGCTTGTATGACCATGCCTAACCAGTTATTCTTTGATAGCCATGTAGGAACAGCAACATGTATTATGGTATTTAAAGCACATATACCACATGATGAAAACAAAGCTGTATTTTTTGGAAGATGGCTGGATGATGGATTTAAAGTTATTCCTCATAATGGAAGGAAAGATACAGGAAAGTGGATAACAACTGAAAAAAAATGGATTAACCAAATTGATGGTGTAGCAAAGCAAAATGACAAAGTATTTATAAATCAAAAAATAAAAATAGGAGCTGAAGCACTTGCAGAAGCATATATTAAAACGGATTATTCCAAACTTACGGATAAAGATTTTGAAAAAACATTAAAAAAATATGCTTTGTTTAAATATATGGATGAAAAAGGTTTAATGGAGGAATAGTAATGATTGATATATCAAAATGGAAAGAATTTAAATTATCAGAAATAGTTCCAGATATTCATAATGCAAAAGCTTACAATAATTCTGAATTGGTTGATTCAGATACAGATGAATATATATTATATATTACTAGAACGGATAGTAAAAACGGTGTATCAAGATTTGTTGCTGAGAATAATTATAAAGGATTAGAAAAAGAAAATGCAATTACAATAGGGGATACAACTGCAACAATTCATTTTCAGGATAGGACATTTATTGCTGGTCCACATATAATAGTCTTAAGAGCTCCTTGGTTTAACAAATATACAGGATTATTTTTAGTAACTATATTGAATATTGAAAAAGAAAAATATCCACCATTTGGCAGGGCTTTCTCTAAAGATTTGATAAAAAATACTATGGTAATGCTTCCAGTTGATAATAAAGGAAATCCAGATTATAAATACATGGAAGATTATATGAAATCATTACATGCAGATGTTGATACTATTCCAGATTATTTTTTAAGCGAAGGATATGATAAGGCTTGTTGGTACATGGATCATGTTGATCAAGAAAAATTTGAAAAAGAATATGCAGGAAAAAAAATAGAAAAGAAAATGGAGCTGTCTGATAGAAATTGGAAAGATTTTAAACTAGGAGATAAAAAAAGGTTTGAAATACAGCGAGGAGATTCTGTTTATATAAAAAATATGAATGAAGGAGATATTCCGTATGTAAGTACAAGTAGAGAAAATAATGGAATTACAGCTTATGTTTCTGAAAGCAATAGAAAAGGAAATTTAATTACCTTAGCATATGATGGAAGTATTGGGGCTTGCTTTTATCAACCAAATCCTTTTTTCGCAAGTGAAAAAATTGTAACAATAGATTTAGCAAATAATAAATTAAATAAATATATTGCAATGTTTATAATACCGATAATTCAATTAGAGTCACAAATGTATGCTTATGGAGGAAGAAAATGGACTGTGGAGAAGCAGTTAAAAGAAACAAAAATTAAATTACCAGTGGATAATAATAATAACCCAGATTTTCAATTCATGGAAGATTATATAAAATCTTTACATTATAGCATAAAATTATAAAGTGATTAAGTGAAAGGAAGGTATTTATGTCAAAATTAAGTGTAGATCAAAAGAATATTTTTGACTTATTGAAAGATAAGAAAGCAGATTTTTTAATACCAGATTATCAAAGACCCTATGCATGGCAAGAAAAAGAATGCCAAAAATTATGGGATGATATATTTGAATTTGCAATTCCAGAAAATGATGCAACAAAATTTGATACCAATGATGAATATTTTTTGGGTCCGATTGTTACATTTATGAACAAAAATAAAAAACTTGAAGTCATAGATGGTCAACAAAGATTAACGACTATTTTATTACTACTTAGAGCTTTTTATTCAAAATATGGAAGTATGCAGGATGAACAATCAAGATCAACTAGAGAGAATATTGAAAAATGTATTTGGAAAACCGACGAATTTGGAAAACCAAACATGGATGAATTAAAAATAGATTCAGAAGTTGCAATGGATAAGTATAAAGATGAATTTTTGAATATATTAAAAACAGGAATAGTGAAAAAAGAACAAAAAAGTAAATACGCAGATAATTATAGATTTTTTCAAGAAAAAATAAACAACTTTTTAGATACATATCCAGGATACTTTTCATATTTACCTATTAGAATATTGAACAATTGTATATTGTTACCGATAGAAGCTGAATCTCAAGAAACTGCATTAAGAATATTCTCAACATTAAACGATAGAGGATTACCATTATCAGATGCAGATATTTTTAAAGCACAATTTTACAAGTATTATAGTGAGAAAGGTGAAAAAGATAGTTTCGTTAAGAAGTGGAAAGAACTAGAGGAACTATGTGAAGCTATTTTTAACCCAAGTCAAGGAACTCCAATGGATGAGCTATTTACAAGATATATGTATTTTGTAAGGGCTAAAATGGGAATAAAATCTTCAACTACTGAAGCTTTAAGAAGTTTCTATGAAAAAGATTCTTATAAATTATTAAAGAATGACTATATATTTGATGATTTAATAAATCTAGCTAACTTTTGGAAGGATGTTTCAAATCAAAATGTTGATAGATTTTCTGATAGAGTATTAAAAAGATTATTTGTTTTAAATTATGCTCCAAATGGTATGTGGACATATTTTACATCAGTTTATTATTTACAAAATAAATATAAAGATAATATGTTGGATGACCAAAAATTTTATGATTTTTTAAACAAGATAATTGCATTTATATGGACTTATGCAGTTTATATACCAGGAGTAAATGCTTTAAGAACTCCTGTATATGCTGAAATGATTAATATAGTAAATAATAGTGATGTAGAATTTAAAGAATTTAGATTTGATGAACAAGTTATAAAACAGGCTTTTGAAAATTACGAATTTTACAACAGAAGACCAATAACAAAAGCAATGTTAACATGGTATGCATTTCAAAATAAATCACAAGAATTGCAAGATTTAGATGTAAATTTTGATATTGAACATATACTTGCAAAAGGAAGACAGGAAATAGATAATACTTTAAAGGATAAAAAGAATCTAGAATGTTTGGGAAACAAAGATTTGTTAGAAAGAAAAATAAATATTCCAGCTTCAGAATATAGATTTAAAGATAAAAAGAAATTTTATTATGGATTTACTACTAATAAAGGAGTAAAGAAAGTAGGAACGAATATCAAGGATTTAATAGAAATAGCTGATACTCATGAAAATTTTGAAGAGAAGGATATAATTGAAAGAAACAATAAAATTTTAAATGAGTTTTATAAATTTTTAAAAGAAAATAATTTATTTAAATAATAAACAAAAGAAAAGCAAAATATGATGTAAATATTTTACAGATTTATTTTGCTTTTTTTATAAAGTAGGGGGAGCGGTTAATGAAGGGAACATTTTTGAATTTTTTTGAGTGTAAATTAGATAATAATATAATTGAAGTATATTCTATTGATTACATAGATAAAAAAAATTTAGAAGAATTAAGGGAAAAATATCCAGATATATTTTTTTATAGATTCGAGGGTGATAAAATATATTATTGGAAGAAAAGAAATGATAGTGATATTCCGATAGATTTAAAAGGTATATGTGTACATTTGTCATTAGATGATTATCCACAAATATTTAGGGTAATATTAACTAATAGTATAGCTGAATTATTTAAAAATAATGGAGCTTTAATACATAAAAATAGATATTCAAGTACATTTGAAATTGAGTCTAATAATAATGTAACAAAAACTATAGAAGGACTAGAAGTAAAAAAACTACTTTTATTGGATAGTTATTATAGTAAGGAAAATAAAATGATAGGTATAACATTATCTTTTAAAACAAAAAATATATTTAGATGGACAAGTGAAGAATTATCTCAACATGGAATTGATATTCAAGACCTATCAAAAGATAATGAAAACGTATTTTGCAATAAGAAAGCATTAACCAGGTTTCTTGAATGTACTAATAATACAGAAAAATATAAAAGAATTATTTGTGAAATAAATTCTTTTGATGAGCAATATAAGACAATTATAAAAACTTATAGTTATATAAAAAATCATTTATCAGAAATATTCATTAGTGATAATATTCATATTTCATCTATATCATTAAATAATTTACCATATAGAAATAATGCTTTTAATATGGAGAATTTACAAACACCTAATCATTATTATTACTCTGATAAAACACAGAAAGGCAAATATTATAATGATGCATTGAAAGAATTAAAACCTTATACATTTGAATTATTTTCAACTAAAAAAATAAAATGTGCTGTAATTTGTCCTAAGAAATATGAAGGAACAGAAGAAGTTTTTTCTGTAAAATTAAAAAGAAAACTTAAAGAAGTTTTTTATGTAGATGTAGAATTTAATAAATATTATATAGATAATATAAATATAGAAGATTATAAAAATTCAGTATATGAAAATATAATAAATAAAATAGAAAAGCCAGATATTGTGATAATAATCTTAGAAGAAAAACAAAAAAAACTAAATGTAAAACAATCACCATATTACTATAGCAAGGCAAAATTAATAGGACAAGGAATTCCTTCTCAAGAAATATTAATTGAAAGAATAAAAGATATTAATGATTTTATATTAAATAATATTTCATTAAATATTTATGCAAAAATAGGTGGAACGGCTTGGACAATAGAAAAAATAGAAAGGGAAAAACAAGAATTCATAATAGGAATTTCCTCTTGTTATGATAGATTTCAAAATAAAATATTTGGAGTATCTCAAATTTTTGAATATAATGGAAATTATATTGTTACAGATTGTACACCATTAACAAATATGAAAGATTATGAAGAAGCATTTGAACGATATTTAGAAAGCACTTTAAGAAATGAATTATTTAGAGGAAATCAAAATAAAAAAGAATTTAGATTGATATTTCACATTAATAAAGCACCAAGTAACAAATATGAAATAAAAGCTATTAATAATGTGCTAAATAAATTTAAAGGGTATAATATAAGTTATGCAATAGTACATTTAAATTATAACCATAATTTTAGAGTTTTTAATAATGAGGGAAAAGAAAATAATAGAAAGGGATTATACATAAATATAGATGAGAACAAAACATTATTAACTCTTTCTGACAAAAGTATAAACCCATTATTGATAGATGTTGATAATAGATCAACATTTAAAGATAAGGATTATATAACAAAACAAATTTATTGGTTTTGTCATTTATCTTTTAGAAGTTTTATACCTTCTAAAAGAACCGTAACTATGCAATATCCATATTTAATATCAAAGTTGACTAATGAAATAAAACAAATTGATGGTTGGGATTATGAACTACTAAAAGGAATAGGAGATAAATTATGGTTTTTATAAAAGATGAAATAAAAAGATTAAAACAAAATTTAATAGAAAATAATACTGGGATAGATGTATATTTATATAATTATATTAATAATATAGAGAATAACACTGATATAAATATTCCAACAAACTCAAAAGAGTTAGCAATTTGCGGATATTCAAAGAAAAAAATAGATAATAAAATAATAGATGAAATATTATTAAAACCACCAGTAAGGGGAATTGATTATAAAACAAATATTTATGAATTGATGGGAATTTTTCTTTTAAATAATAAAGATATCAATATGGAAGAAGACTTAATAGAAAAATACCAAAAATCAACTTTAGAAAATAAATATTTGATTTACAAGATATATCCTCAAATTTTAGAAAGATTAAAAAAGGATGTTGAAAATGTAAATGATGCAAAAGGTCTTGTCATAAAAAGTATTTTAGATATGAATGTAGAACTAATAGAATCAGAAATATACCTAGAATTTATATCTAAAGCAGAAAATATTAATGATTTAATAATAATGGAAGACTTATATAAAAAAATGATAATATCTGATATTCAATTTCATGACGAACCAAAAGATATAATTATAAATATACTGAAAGAATTTTCTAATTCTATTAAAAGAATTACTTTAAAAAGAAGGAAAGATCATGATAAATTTATAATAAAAGATGAGTATGATGTACAAGATTTGTTATATGTAATATTAAAATCAATGTTCCCTAAAATGTTGCAGGAAGAAAATACACCTCAAGTTGGAGGTAAAACAGAAAGAACAGACTTTATGTTTAAAGAATTTGGGATTATATTAGAAATAAAAATGATAAAAGAATCTGACAAAGATGAAAAAGAATTTGTTAAGCAGATAAAAGTTGATATTGAATCATATTATAGAGAAAATCCAAAGTATATTATATTTTTTATATATGATCCTCAAAAAAAGACTATCAATAACAATAATTTTTATGATTTACAATCCATAATAAAAAAAGAAGATGAAACAGGAAAATATGAATATGAAGTTATAACGATATTGAGTAATTAAAAAAATACCAGAAGAAAATTATTCTTCTGGTATTTTAGACTATTCCTCAAAACACCCCATAACTAACTGTGAACCATCAACAAAGCCATTCCTATAATACTTCTCATTCCAATAACAAAGATAATCCATAAAATTTTCATCAAGTTTATCTAATTGTTTTTTAACATATTTTTGACTCTGCTTAGGTACATTCTTTAAAATATTCTCAGCAATTTCATCAAAATAGATATGATGTTTTTTATCTTCTGCAGTAAGACTACCAAAAACCTCCTGCTCTCTATAATCTAACCACTCTTTTAATATATCATTATCATTTACTTCTCTAAAATTAACCATTTTCATATCCTCCTATACATATATAATTTCATTAAATACAATTTCTTCAGCTCTATTTTTAATATTATTCATAGCCTGAACCCATTCCATTTGATGATGTTCTTTTAAGTATTCATTAACATTTTCAGATTCAGCAAATTGCTTTATAAGCACATGTACTCTTTCATTAGCACATTCATCTATATTTAACAGATGTTGTTTTAAAGTACCATCTATAAGTAATTCAGTATATAGACCTTTCTTAAAATTTTTTAAGTAATTTAATCTTAATCTACCATATTTTCCAATTTGCTTTTTAGGTTGCATAGGTAAGGAAATATTAGGTATAAAATAATCTCCTTCTTTACGATAAGTAATTTTATTATTCATAACTGAAAACCTCCTAAATAAATGTTAGGTTTCCCATTAATATTTAATTTTCATACGAACAAATGTATAAAACGAATTGGGGAAAAGTTGGGGAAGAAATCCTCAAAAATTGTCACCAAAATACACAAATGTTCAAATTTTATAAAGCTTTCAAACTAGCATAAAACCAACGAAAATATCAAATTTCACAAATTCACAATTACCAGAAATTTACAACTCATAACCCGAAGGCATCACCAACCTCCAATCCTTCACACCACCCAATACATCAACCCTTCCAAATCCATAACCTCAAACATCTTTATAACAATTTAATATATAATCTCATAGAAAGCTATTCCATATGATATAATAGCCCAAACTCTAGAATATAAAATAAGGAAACCAAAGAAGGCAGATGCAGATAAATGCATTCTGCTTTTATATTTTACAATAAAAGGAGCAAAAAATATGGAAAGGTTTGAACTAAGAAGCAAAATTCAAAAGAAATATGAACTAGAGAATGGACAAAGGATAACGATAAAACGACTTATTGAAATTTCTGAAAATGAAAAGATCGACTTGAAAGATTTAATATTAATACTAGGATGTTACAAAAATGCAAAATATAAAACGCCAGAATCTTGGACGACTATACGAATGAATCAGGAGTATACAAAGAGGGAATTAGTAAATCTTATAAAAATTGAATTAAAGTATTTGCAAAAGTACGGTAGCAGGATGTACAAGAAACAAGAAGTTTATAATATTTGTGAAAAGTACGGAATTGAGATAGATGATTTCCTAACGTATATATACAATTTTAAGATTTGTTATTATGAGAATTCATATATTTTATCAATGAACAAGGATGGAATTTGGATAGGGGAAAGTCCGACATTATCTAAGGAGTTTATACATGAAAATTATACAGATTTATACAAAAGAATTACAAAGATTGCCAATCAAATGCAGGTTTTGTATGGCTCTAGAGTGAGTAAGGAGGAAATGATTGATATAGGAATGGATTATATTCTAAAACAAGGAAAGATAGAAAAGAATTTAGCTTTTGATAAAGAGAGATTAATAGGAAAACTGCTTTTAAAGCTAGATACCAGATGCTGGGAGCGGTAATAAAATCTTTTAAAGAAACTAGTATATCAGCTCTGATGGATTTTATTGGAATGTATGATGAAATGGAATATGTGGACAAGATTGACAGTTGGATATATCCTATAAAATGGAAAAAAGTTGAAAAGCTGATTATTGATAATATTCAATTAAACATAAATGCAATTATGAAGAACAGAGAACATGGACTAAGAGATATTACAAAGAAGTTGGATATGCAAAAGGATAGATTTTATCAAATTATAGAAAGTATAGGAGAACAGTTGATACAACAAAATAAAGTACGAATTTGCAAAGATGGAAGAGTGGTGATTGTAAATGAGTAAATATAAGATTAAAAGTGCACAAGTAACAGATGAAGTAGTAAGAATATTTGAAGAAAACAGTTTAAATGTAATGGCGACTACAGAAATGAGAAAAGTAGTGGATAAAGTGATAGTGATAGGAATATTTTATTTTTGTATTACGTGTATACTTCAGAAAGTGATATGGGCGAATTTTGTGTTTATGGCTACAGCTATCAGTGCTACTATTGTATATATTTTTTGGAAATTTAATAATATCTTGTATGATAAGAGCAAGAAACTAGGAGGAAAACATTATAAAATGTTTTCTAAAGACAAGTATTATGATGTTATTCAATATAACAGGAAGATAATTTTAAACAGTGAAATAAAGTTGGTCAAAAGTATTCTAATTCAAAATGACATGTACAATTCTGAATGTATGAGAGAGCTAAGAGATTATTTAAAGAATAATAAGAAAAAAGATAAATATGATGACTCAAGATTTTCGCAAATAGTGGTTGGAGTATATGCTGTACCGATTACTTTTAATATAATTAATATTTATACAGCAATAAGTAAAACTGAGCTACAAGAAAGTATAATAAACATTGCATATATTATGATTTTTGCGATGACTATTGTTGGCATTGCATATATAATACACATTATTAAAAAAGTAAAAATGATGTCAATTAGCAATTCTTATACATATCCGAGGTTGATAAAGATTTTAACAAACTTGATTATAATGAATTCAATCACTCCGAACCAAAACAACAAATACTCACATAAAAACCACAAAATTTCCACAAAAGCTTGATTAATATGCGTATTAATTGTAAAATTTATATAAAGAATAACAATATCACTAACGAAAAACTTTAGCATCATATAGGAGAATTGTAAAATGATACAGGAGAAAGCAAAAGAATTATATGAAGAGCTTAAACAGGGCAAAGGTTCTGCGAGTCTTTTTGGTGTCAATTATTATGACGAGGAAACTAGAAAAATAATAGAGGTAATTACTAATGAGTGCAAGGCTTTGTACAGGGACAAAAACAATGTTCAAAAACGACATGAGAGCGATTTGGACATAAAAACCGTACGCGAAATTGTCGAGCAATTACTTTCTGATAAGGGAGAAATAAAAAATTCTCTAATAGCAAAGTTGACGACTCAAAGAGGAATCCCAGGGCTAACAAAAGCTATGAAGATAGAGAAAAAAGTTTCTGAGCAAGGATTGCCATATTTGACAATGGATAAACCTTTCCCGGATGATTTTACTAGCATTTTGACTGGTGTACCAAACAGAGAAGAATTAATGAAAAATATAATAAACCCTTATGTGGCAAGACTTTCAAAACAAACACCGGAACTAGCTAAAAAGCACCCGTTCTCGAGAATGTTTAGTTCGCTAAGAAGAAAAGAAGTGTCAGATAATGAATTAATGTCAAGGTACAAGCAGTATCTAAAAAATAATACTGATCTAAGTGATGAAAAAATTGATAATATGTCGAGATATTTTATATATAATGTCCTTAGAAATAAGCAACTAATGGATCAGCTTGTTACAGACGAAGTACAAGGAAATTCTTTAGAAGTAATAGGAGAGAAGAAGCAGAGAGGCTACAATGGTATGATTTCTAACCTGTCAAATAATTTGATGGATATATTGGGATCATATGAAAATCCAAATAAAGGATTAGAAGAGATACAAAGCATATATGCTAATGTGATGGGGCAACTTCAAGCTTTGGGAACGGATTTTGAAAAGGAACCGGAAAGGATTGAGGAACAAATAATAGAAATAAATAGAAATCTAAATCGACAAAGACAAGAGTACTACGGTAAAGATGGATATAGAAGTGTGAATGTTGGGCTGGGGAAAAAAGATGTTGGTTTTGTGGACTTTCAGAATGTTCCTCAAGCTATGAAACTGTATACTCAGCAATGTGGCAAACTGGTTGAGAATGCTGACAATATGAGCAAGGGAGAGTATATAAAACAAGTTGCAAAGATGCACCTTAGATTCATACAAATTCATCCTTTCCCGGATGGCAATGGTAGAACCGCTCGAGCAATTACAAATATGTTCTTGGCGAAAAAAGGAGAATGTGCTGTTTTTGATAAAAGGACAAAAGGTGATTACAGAAGCTTTATTGAAATGATAAATAGCGAAGATGTGTCGAAATATAAACAAGCCTTAAGTGGTGATGTGGCGATATGTGATCAGATAGAAGATAAAGTAGTATATAAATTAGAAGAATACCTTGGAATCGAACTGCTAGGGGAAAAAGATTTATATAAAGATAGGGACATAACAGAGCCATTACCGATTCAAAATAAAGCGGATAATGAAAGGTAATAAAGAAAATCCACATCTTGTGCTATAATTGTGGAAAAATAAACCTAAAAGGAGGATTTTATGGAAGAGTTTTGGGATATATATGATGGAAACAAAAGGAAAACAGGAAGAACGGCAGAAAGAGGAGTTTATGAGTTTGAAGATGGAGAATATCATTTGGTAGTACAAGCTATTATTTTAAACACAAAAAATGAAATATTGATTAGTAAGAGAGCTCCATTTAAAAAGTTTGGAGGAATGTGGGAATGCAACGGTGGTTCTGCTTTGAAGGGAGAAACAAGTTTAGAGGGAATTCTAAGAGAAGTAAAAGAGGAGTTAGGAATTAAATTTTCGAAAACAGAAGCTATTTTCCTAAAAGAGGTAAAACGTGAAATGGTCCCTGCAAATTTCAAAGATTTGTGGTTGTTTAAACGTGATATAAGTGATGAAGAAATTACATTTCCGGATGGAGAGGCTACAGAATTTAAATGGGTGAGCATAGACGAGTTTATGGAAATGTTTAATAATAAAGAAATTGTACCAACTGTTGATTTTGGACGAGATGAATATGAATTGGCGCTAAGAACTAAACAAAGAGAGTCTTATAGATTCATAGGAAAGAATGCAAGCGTGAGAATAGATAGACCTTTAAATAGCAAGCATCCAAAGCATGGATTTGTATATGAAGCAAATTATGGTTATGTTCCAAATACAGTAAGTGGCGATGGAGAAGAGCTGGATGCTTATGTATTGGGAGTGAATGAGCCCGTGCAAGAGTTTACAGGAAAGTGCATAGCTGTGATTCACAGAACAAATGACGATGATGACAAATTAATAATTGTTCCAGAAGACAAGAATCTTACAGATGAGGAGATTAGAAAGTTTACAAATTTTCAAGAACAATTTTTTGAAAGTGAGATTATCAGATAACATTTGTATCAAGACCAAGTGATGATTTGAGCGCGGGAATGATTTTATATGATGAATAAAAGAGGAGCAAACTGATGGATAAAAAGGAAGAATATTTAAATGAATTATTAGAAAATCCGAGTGGTGCACAGGTATTAAGTGATAAACTAAGCCAGTTACTAGAAGATAAGGAGTTTTATAAATATGGATTGCTAGTTCCAATCATAGAAAAGTTATTAAGTAGTGGATATGAAAATACGGTATTAAGCCAATTTTCTCACATTTTACAAAGAGCGTTAAAAGATGAGATTCTGGATATTGCAGAGATGATTTCGGATGTGCCAGAGGGGCAAGATACATTAACCAATAATGCAACACAAGTCATTGCAAGGTTGGATGGAGAAGATATCGTAGATTTTATTGATTTGCTTAGTGATGAGAAAAAGCAAGAAATGTTTGAGAGAAACGAATATTCATATAATCTTTATAGACAGGGACTAATTCGAGAATCAACATTAGGTGGAATTATTAAGGGAGATGTTTCGATATTTGTTGAAGAAATCATTAAAGAAGTTTCGGAAGGAAAAGAGTTAAAGAAAATCGGAGATGAGGGCACTTATAGTGATGCAATAGAGACAAATGGATATGTCATAAAGTTGGGCGAAACTAGAGATAAGTTTGAAATACCATACCATCCTAATATTTTGCAACCTTTGTTGAGAGAGAAAATCTCAGACAAAGAGGGCAAAGATGTTTTAATTGTCGAGGTACAAGACAAGGTTGATACTAAAAACGTAACAGAACAGCAAAGGCAAGAGTTGATAAATAAACTTAAGAAATCTAAGATTAAATGCAAAGATATTCTATATGGAAATATTGGAATTCTTCAAAAGCCTAACCAAAGAAGATTGTTTGATGGTGTTGGAGGAATAACAGATCATAAAAACATAAAAGAAGAAACATTAAAACCGGGAGAGCCAGTTGTATATGATACTGATATGATAGAATATGATGATTCTGATAGATAACCATTGCATAAAGCAAATAATATGATATAATGCTGATTAGTAAAAGGCGAAAGAATATAAGACTAACATTTGAAATTTATTAACATACCAAGAGTATGCCGATAAATTTCAAATTTGTTTTATAAATAAAAGTCTTGGAAAGGAATTAAATAAAATGGATTTAACAATTGAAGTGGAGGATTACAAGTTAAATGTGAGAGCTGCTGGAATTATAATTCATAACAACAAAGTCTTAACACACAGAAATATTAACTCAGATCACTACACTTTTATAGGAGGGAGAGTTGAAATTGGTGAAGATTCAGCAAGTACCGTAAAAAGAGAAATTGAAGAGGAACTTGGAAAAGAAGCTGAGATAATAGAACATGGAGGCGTAATAGAAAACTTTTTTGAGATGAAAGGTGCTAAGTATCATGAGATGTTATTCATTCATAGAGCGGAATTTGTAAATGAAGAAGATAAGAAAATTGAATATACATTGAAAAATAGAGAGGGCAAAGACTATTTGCAATATGAGTGGATAGACATAGACCATTTAGATGACTATCCAATAAAACCGGCAATAATAAAAGAAATATTAAAACAAGGAAAATTTCCGGTACATATGATAAACAAAGACTAACACGAAACTATAATTACAGAAATATGGCTTAAACGTTGATTTTTTCGGCATAATTTGATATAATTATTTACATAAAATTCTGAAAGGAGGACGTGCATATGGCGAATGCCAAGCACAACAAGAAACGGTTTAAGGGCATAATCACGATTCTCATTCTGATTGTGCTCGTCGCCACGTCTGTGGTGATGATTGAGAAGGAGCCGAAGGCGCCTAGATCCGGACAGGTGAACCAGCCGGCAATCAACCAGAATGGAGAACCCTTAGGGGAACTCCTGATGACAATGATTGATGTAGGACAAGCGGATTCCTTTCTGTTTGAACAGAACGGGAAAGTAGCAGTTGTCGATTGTGGAACGCGGTCGACGGGAAAGGATGTAGTTTCTTATCTTAAAGGCAAAGGGATAACGCGAATTGATTATCTTATTGGAACTCATCCTCATGAGGACCACATGGGCGGCATGTATGCAGTTCTTACTAGCTTTGATATCGGAACAGTTATTATTCCGAAGGTAACAAAAAGCGAGATTACCACGAACTGGTATACCAAGCTCATGGGAGAACTTAGTAGTGGTAAATATGATGTGCAGTACTCCGAAGTTGGCCATGAGTATACTCTTGGCCAGGCAAAGATGAAAATCATTGGACCTATTACAGAGCCTGATGACGAAAACCTCAACAATTATTCGATAGTGATGAAAGTCTCTTTTGGAGATATGGATGTCATTATGACTGGTGATGCTGAGGAGCAGGTTGAAAAAGAGATCCTTCAGTCTGGTGCAGATCTTGATGCAGAAATGCTTAAAGTGGGACACCATGGTTCGCAGACTTCTACGAGTGATGCATTTTTGGATGAGATAGATCCTGATTATGCGTTGATTAGTGCAAAAGTCGGAAACAAGTATGATCATCCGATGCCAGCAACTATGGCTAAGCTAGAAGCGCGGAATATTGAAGTGTACCGCACTGACGAACAGGGAAATGTGGTAATAACGATTACCGCTAAGAAAATTACATTCAACTGTACTCCGGGGGACTACCAAAGCGGAACCCAGTTAGCAGAAAGTTCCAAAAAAGGAGGGTGACTGATATGGAAAGCTTCGCTTCCATTGACCGCATCGAGGGCAATTTCGTTGTCCTTGAAGTAGAGCTCGTAAGAGCACAAGAAAGAGCGGAATACGACTTTTTGGACGATGACCAAACCGTATTCGTAGATGTACCCAAAAGTATGGCGACCAAGCTTGGAGACATCCGAGAAGGTGATATCCTTCTGGTAACGCACCAAGATGGAATCATTTCTAACATTGTTTGCAAAGATGATGTTGAAAAGAGAAAAAGAGTGGAGAGACTCGCAAAAATCATGAGCAAAATCTAAACCGGAACAGGAGGGGAAATATTTCCCCTCCTGCATTTTTTAGAGTAAAAATATTGAAATTAAAGCTATTTTGTTATATAATAATTAAGCTATAAAAATAAAGGAGAGATTTTATGTTTCAAAAATTAGAAGCTGTAGAGCAAAGATATGAAGAACTTACTAAAAAGATATCAGATCCAGATGTAATTGCAAGAACCAGTGAGTGGACACAATACATGAAAGAGCATGCTGAAATTGAAGAGGTTGTTTTAAAATACAAAGAATATAAAAAGGTAAAACAAAGTTTAGTAGAAGCTGAAGAATTAATGAAAGATCAAGAAATGAAAGAACTTGCCGAGGAAGAGGCAAAAGCTGATAGAGAGAAACTTCCAAAGTTAGAGGAAGAGCTAAAAGTATTACTAATACCAAAAGACCCAGATGATGATAAAAACATAATCTGCGAGATAAGAGGTGGCGCTGGAGGAGATGAAGCAGCACTATTTGCAGGAACCCTATTTAGAATGTATTCAATGTATGCAGAAAGAAAGCACTGGAAACTAGAAGTACTAAATGAAAACGAAACAGGATTAGGTGGATACAAAGAAATATCATTTATGATTTCTGGAAAAGGTGCATACAGTAGGCTAAAATATGAAAGTGGAGTTCATAGAGTACAAAGAGTTCCAGAAACAGAAGCAAGTGGAAGAATCCATACATCAACAGCAACAGTCGCAGTTTTACCAGTAGTGGACGATGTACAAATAGACATAAATCCGGCAGACATAAAGCTAGAAGTGTTTAGAGCGTCAGGAGCTGGAGGACAGCATGTAAACAAAACATCATCAGCAGTAAGATTGATTCACATTCCAACAGGAATGGTGGCAGAATGTCAAACTGAACGTTCTCAAACTCAAAATAGAGAATATGCTATGAAGCTATTGCAATCAAGATTATACGAAAAAGAAAGACAAGAAAGAGACTCAAAACTTGCAAGTGAAAGAAAGAGCCAAATTGGAAGTGGAGATAGAAGCGAAAAAATTCGTACATACAATTACCCACAAGGACGTATAACAGACCACAGAATTGGCTTAAGCATCTATCAAATGGAAGATTTCTTAAATGGAAATTTAGATGAGATGATAGATAATCTAATTGCAGCAGACAGAGCAGAAAAATTAAAAGGATCAGATGAATAATAGAATATAAAAAACAAAAATGAATACAATTTATTAGTATTCATTTTTTTATATAAAATATGTTGAAAAATGTAAAAAAATGTAGTATTATGTATGTAAAATAATGAAAGGGGGACTAAACAATGCACTATACATACGGAACAGATTTCGCAGATATCTCTACAACAACAGCAACAAAAGCAGCGTCAGGAATGATATGGGTAGTAATATCTGCTATACTTGCAGTTATAGGAGGAATAGTATTATACTTCACATTTTTAAGCAAAAAAAATGAAGGAAAATTTACAGGATTCTTAGGATGGATGTATGATTTCTTAACATTCAAAAAAATGATGATAGAAAACTTACTAAAAATCTTATACTTAATTGCAACAATATTTATAACATTAGGATCATTTGCACTAATATCAACAAGTTTCATAGCATTCTTAATGACATTAGTATTTGGAAATATAGCAGCAAGAGTTGGATATGAATTATTCCTAGTAACATTAGTTATTTGCAGAAATACAACTGACATTAACAAAAAATTAGGAAACAAAGAAGTAACAAAAAAAGAAGAAGAACAATAATTCTTTCAAAAAATAAAGAGACAAACCGTTAGAACCAAGAGGCCTAGCGGTTATTTTTATGCCAAACCATGAAAGAACAGAGGCAGATGCTGAAATACTAAACAACATAACGAAAGATGAAGACTATACATTTACAGTCAAGTAGATGTATAGGTCTTTTTTGTACATAATAATCAACTTCTTGAATATAAATTAAAGACAGGAAGTGATTTTATTGAGTGAATTATTAAAAGTAACATTAATAGGATTGTTCTTTGGAACATTTGGAACAACCATTGGTGGAATAATTGGAATAAAATTTAAAAATCCATCAAATAAATTTTTAAGTTTTATATTATCTTTTGCGTCTGGATTAATGACTGCAATATTGAGTTTTGATCTAATTCCAGAAGCACTAAAAATTTCGTCCATTCCTAACGCTGTAATAGGAATACTCTTAGGCATAATATGTATGATGGCTTGCAATATAATAGTAGATAAAAAGTTTAAAATACAAAGTTCGGGTACAGATACAAAAAGAAATCTATTAAGAACTGGAATAGTTACTAGTATAGGATTGGCACTACATAACTTTCCAGAAGGATTGGCAATAGGCTCAGGATTTGGCGCATCCCTAACATTGGGATATTCATTAGCTGTTGCAATTTGTATACATGATGTACCAGAAGGAATATCGATGGCGGTGCCGATGAAAAATGGAGGAATGAACTCAGGTAGAGTTTTATTCTATGTAATATTGTCTGGGATAACTACAGGGATAGGAGCATTTGTGGGGAAAATAATAGGAGAAATATCTGAGGATGTTATTTCTATTTGCCTAACGTTTGCAGCAGGAGCAATGTTGTACATAGTTTCTGGGGAGCTAATACCGGAATCGAATTCATTATATAAAGGTAGATTTCCGACTTTGGGAAATATAGTAGGCTTTATATTAGGATTAATTGCAGTAAATATATAATTCAACATTTTTCGATAAAAGTATTTACTTTTGTAAATAATATGATAAAATAAAAATAGGATTTAATACAAATGAATCAAATAAAGTACAATTTAGGAGGAGAAAATCTTATGAAGAAAACAAAAGCATTTCTTATAGTATTTTTAATTTTATGCATTAGCATTATACCATTGAAATATGTAAATGCACATTCTATAGAATTAGATGAAAACAATCTTATATCATTTCCATTATTTATATACAATGGTAAAGGAACAATATCTATAAGCAGTTCTCAAACTGGATATGAATTATATTATCAAGCTGTTGAGATACCAAATGATGATTATCAAAAGATGGAGGAAATAAAAACTGCTGGCAAGAAAGCTATAGAAGAACTTAATACACAATTAAATAGTTTAAAGGCAGAACGTGATAATTTAAAAACAGTATATGATGAAGCTTATGCTGCATATCAAGAAAAAGTAACAAATAACGCAACTGAAGAAGAAATTGCAACAGCAAAAGAAGCATATGAAACAGCAAAGACAAATTATCAAAACAAAATAGAAGAATATAATGACAAAGTAGACGAGTATAATGCTAAAGTAAAAGAAATAAATACTAATATAAATGCTATAGTTCCAGCGTATGTTGAGGGCAATTGGACTAAAACTGAAGATGGAAATTTCCAAATGGACTTAACCCAATTTTCTGGAAATAAAGCATTTGCAATATGGGCAAAATTAGTTACTTCAGATGGTACAATAGTTTATGATGAAGAAACATACAAACTTTCAGGAAAAAAAGTTGAAGATGTTGCAGTTGAGTCAATAAGTTTGGATAAAACATCTATATCAATAGCAGTAGGAAGTGAATATACTCTAGTAGCAACCGTAAAACCAACTGATGCTACAAACAAATCGGTAATATGGACAAGCGATAACGAGAAAGTAGCAAAAGTAGAAGCAGGAAAAGTAATAGCAGTATCAGAAGGTACAGCAACAATTACAGCTACAACAGCAGATGGAAACTATACAGCTACATGTAAAGTTACTGTTACACAAAAAGCTGGTACACCAAATCAAGATGACAATGGAAACCAAGGAAACCAAAAAGACCCAACAGTTGCAGATGGAAAACTACCTCAAACAGGAAGTTTACTATATATTGCAGGAGTTGCAATAATAGCAGTAGGTATAGCAGGAATAGTAGCTTACAAAAAAGGAAAATATTTAAATTTTAAATAATAAAAAATAAAACCACATTATCAAATAATGTGGTTTTTGTGTGGAATAAAAAGATATGTAACAAGAACAGGTGTTTTTATAAAAGTATTGACTTTTATTAGTTGAAAATATATGATAACTTTCGAATATAAAACGAAAGGATTGCATATGAACAAAGAAGAAATAATTGAAGGATTAAACGATAAACAAAAAGAAGCAGTACTTGCAACAGAAGGACCTTGCCTTTTTAAACTTTTTTATAGGTTTAAAATAGATATGTCACAAATACATTGAAAATAAAATATTGAAAAGAGAGCACAAAAATGATATTGTTTAAATGACCAAAAATAAACATATCGGAGGTGCTCTC
>ENA-ORIC01000116-ORIC01000116.1-human-gut-metagenome-genome-assembly--contig:-NODE-116-length-109017-cov-3.948614_pt1 | contig 109017 bp, 96 predicted proteins | sample MGYA00243023_ERZ508732 | MGnify/ENA primary metagenome ERZ508732 (study PRJEB26277, sample SAMN04329767) | human gut metagenome | biome: human-associated habitat | host: Homo sapiens | place: USA... | reverse complement strand
AAAGTGCTTCGTTCGACTTGCATGTGTTAAGCACGCCGCCAGCGTTCATCCTGAGCCAGGATCAAACTCTCATGTTATAGTGTTTGTCCTTTCAGAAATCTAGCTTGGCTAAATATCCTAAAGTTTACTGTTTTAGGTCGCATTCTTCTATTAAATAGAGATGCTGTCCTGAATGATTTTGTAATCTTTTGATTACGTTTTTCTCAAAATCTTTCAAGGTTATTTCACTGTTCAGTTATCAAGGTTCTTTGTGTTTTGTTGCTGACCTGCAACTTTTACAGAATATCATGTCTGTCAGCTTTTGTCAACAACTTTTTTTATTTTTTTAATTCTTATCTCCCGCCGCAACAGGCGTTTCCTGCGCGGTGGAGTTTTATAATAGCACGTCATTTTCGGGATGTCAACACGATTTTGCCATATTTATTAAAGTAGGTCATTTGTCGTTTTTTATCTAAATTGTTTGAATTGTGTGTTCAATTCATTTTTCTTTGGATAAAATATAGCGGATGGCATCCTGTACGTTGCTGACACCCACTACATTTATATTTGGATTCTTCTTCAATCCTGCTTTACAAACTTCAGGTAGAATGCAGGTGGTAAAGCCAAGCTTCTCAGCTTCCTGCACACGCTGTGCTGTCATACTGACTGCGCGTACTTCACCACTTAGTCCTACTTCCCCAAAACAAATGGTCTTCTCATCAATTGGAACATCTTTATAGCTGGATACAATCGCAAGCACAATACCCAAATCAATTGCGGGTTCATTCATACGGATACCCCCGGCAATATTTACATATGCATCGCAGGAACTTAAAGACAGTCCCAGTCTCTTTTCTAATACAGCCATCAGAAGATTGACCCTGTTATAATCCGTTCCTGCAGCTGTTCTTCTTGGCATTCCAAAATTGCTGTGGCACACCAGTGCCTGTATTTCCAAAAGAATCGGACGGGTTCCCTCCATAGAGCATGCCACTACAGAACCGGATGCTCCTTCCGGCTTTCCACTTAACATATATTCTGAAGGATTTTCCACTTCCCTTAACCCTTCGTTACACATTTCAAATACACCTATCTCATTCGTGGAACCAAAACGGTTCTTCACGCCACGCAATATACGATATGCCGCATGACGGTCACCTTCAAAATACAATACCGTATCTACCATATGTTCTAACACACGGGGGCCTGCCACAACACCCTCTTTGGTCACATGGCCGACAATAAAAATAGAAATACCAAGCCCCTTTGCAATCTGCATCAGAACTCCGGTTGCTTCCCGGACCTGGGAAACACTGCCAGGCGCCGATGTAATATTTTCATTATACATGGTCTGAATTGAGTCAATGACCACGATTTCCGGTTTTGTTCTGCTAATCACTTCTTTGATAGTATCCAGATTGGTCTCACAAAGCAGTGATAAAGTATCGCCAAATTCTCCGATACGCTCTGCACGAATTTTTATCTGCTGCAGGGATTCCTCTCCGGAAATATATAATACATCGGTCTTCTGCAGGGAAAGATTCCGGCACACCTGTAAAAGCAGCGTGGATTTTCCAATTCCAGGATCTCCACCGACTAAAACAAGGGAACCTTTTACGATTCCACCTCCCAAAACCCGGTCTAACTCTTTTAGTCCTGTAGTCAGCCGCTCTTCCCGTCCTGTTTTAATATCTGCAATTTTTACAACTTCTGCTTTCGCTGCTTCCTTCCGCACTTTTGCAGGTGCTGATTTATCTATCACTTCTTCTACAAAAGTATTCCACCCGCCGCATCCCGGGCACTGTCCCATCCATTTGGATGATTCATAGCCACAGTCCTGGCAGAAAAATACGGTTGCTTTTCCCTTTGCCATCTATTTTCCCCCTTATTCTTGCAATAACTGTCTTTCTTACCTACCGGCAACTGCGAGAAACACGCTTTACAAGCTTAGTTCCTTCTTTTCTCCCGGATTTTTTCTCGCTACTCGCGTAAATTAGTAAAAAGAGAACCCAATCCGCTGGAATTGGATTCTCTTTCTTATCATCTTATTGATATATCCATTTATACTCTGGATACTTTTACTGCAACCGGAGTTTCCGGGTCTAATTCAACGCTAAGTGTTAATTTACCACCTAAATTGGTCTTCATCTGACCAATTGATTTTCCTGCTACAAATACATCATACTCTGTCTCTTCCATTAAGCCAAGTGTAATCTCTGCATCTTCCGGTCCTTCTACTTCAAATTCCACACCGTTTTCGGATGCTGCCATATTTGTAACTGCAGTTCCTGGAACAGATTCATATACAAACATTCCATTTCTCTCTAATTTGGTAATCTCACGAAATGTCTTAACTTTGTACAAATCTCCCGCATGTTCAAAATTGTCCAGTTTGGATTTTGCGCCCAGTGTATAATCTCCAAAACTGATTGTTCCGTTTGCTTCTGAACGAATTAATTCTGCAACTACAGCCATTTTTTATCCTCCTATAAGCCACTATCCCACGATGGCTTTTTCGTAAATTTTATGAAAATATTATAGCTTATCTCGACACATTTTTCCAGTTATTTTGATGAATTCACAACGGTTTTTATTTCCTTTTTTACCATGCGGATTTCCACATCATCTCCCGGCTTGATTTTACCGGATAAAATCTCTTCTGCCAGCATATCTTCTATCTGTGTCTGTATCATACGCCGCAATGGTCTTGCTCCATATTTCGGATTGTATGCCTTCTCAGCAATGTATCCTTTTACGCTGCCGGTTATGGTCAGATGGATACCCATCTGTTTTTCACACCGGTCAATTAAAGATTTGCTTAAAATGGTGACAATCTTCTTCATGTCCTCTTTATTGAGAGCCCGGAATACAATGGTCTCGTCAATTCGGTTTAAGAACTCCGGCTTAAAGATTCTCTGGACTTCTTCCATTACACCATTTTTCATGTATTCATAATTCTTCTTTTCATCTTCGCCTGCAGCAAATCCAAGCTTCTTCGGTGCAATGATAGACTGCGCCCCTGCATTGGAAGTCATAATGATAATCGTATTCTTAAAATCTACCCGTCTGCCCTGGGCATCTGTAATCTGTCCATCATCCAGTACCTGAAGCAATACATTAAATACATCCGGGTGTGCCTTTTCAATTTCATCAAAAAGAATAACAGAATATGGTTTTCTTCTGACCTTTTCGCTGAGCTGGCCGCCTTCTTCATAACCTACATAACCTGGCGGTGAACCAATCATTTTAGAAACACTGTGCTTCTCCATGTACTCTGACATATCAACACGAATCATTGCCTGCTCATCACCAAAGACAGCCTCTGCCAGCGCCTTTGTTATCTCTGTTTTACCAACTCCGGTCGGTCCTAAGAAAAGGAAGGAACCAATCGGACGATGCGGATCTTTTAATCCTACCCGTCCTCTTCTGACTGCTCTTGCCACTGCACTGACTGCCTCTTCCTGTCCTACTACACGCTTATGCAGTGTCTTTTCCAGACGGTTGAGACGTGCAGCCTCGCCCTCTGCCAGTCTCTTCACCGGTATCTTTGTCCAGTCAGATACAATTTCTGCAATTTCATTTTCTCCGACAACCAGTTTCTTCTTGTCTGCATCACGATGGTATTTTTCCACCTGCTTTTCGTATTTCTTCCGGGCAGCTTCCTTCTCCTTGCGGATTGCCCCGGCATCTTCAAACCGCTGTTCCATCAATGCCGTCTCCATATCGTCCTCTAACTGAGCAATCTTACGCTCCAGTTCACTGATTTTCTCCGGCATTTTAAATCCGCCAAGGCGAACCTTAGAGGAAGCCTCATCCATCAAATCAATGGCCTTATCCGGCAGATAACGGTCTGCAATATAACGGGCAGACAGCTTCACTGCGGCTTCAATTCCGGCATCTGTAATCTGTACATGATGATGCTTCTCATAGCGTTCTCTTAATCCCTTTAATATTTCTATTGCCTGCTCTTCCGTCGGTTCTTCCACCGTTACCGGCTGGAAACGACGTTCCAGGGCTGCATCTTTTTCAATATATTTACGGTATTCTTCTAATGTGGTTGCTCCGATTAATTGTATTTCTCCACGGGCAAGGGATGGCTTTAAAATATTGGATGCATCAATAGCACCTTCCGCTCCACCTGCTCCGATAATGGTATGAAGTTCATCTATGAAAAGAAGTACATTTCCTGCTTCTGTCACTTCACGAATGACTTTCTTAATCCGCTCTTCAAATTCTCCACGGTATTTAGAGCCTGCTACCATTCCGGATAAATCCAGTGTTACCACTCGTTTTCCCCGGACTGTATCCGGAACCAGTCCGGATGCAATACGCTGGGCAAGTCCTTCTGCAATAGCTGTCTTTCCAACTCCCGGCTCTCCAATCAGGCATGGATTATTTTTCGTCCTGCGGCTTAAAATCTGAATCACGCGGGCAATCTCTGTCTCTCTGCCAATCACCGGGTCTATCTCACCATAGGCTGCCATAGCAGTTAAATCCCTGGAATACTGATCTAAGGTTGGCGTTACTTCTACTGCTTTCTTTTTTCCGGATTTGCTTGCCGCAATCTCCTCTTTATAGCGGTTTACGTCTTCTCCCATGGCTACCAGAGTCTCGATATAAATCTTCTGGATATTCACACCCAGTGTATTCAACAGACGTACACCGGCACAGTCTGCCTCTTTCAATAATGCAATTAAAAGGTGTTCTGTTCCGATATTCTCATTGTCAAAACGCTCTGCCTCCTGGTCAGCGGTCTCAATGATATGCTGAATCCTTGGAGAATAACCTTTCCGGTCTAATACTGCCACATCCGAAGATGGAGCGATTAAATCTTCTATCAGTTCTACCAGACGGGTTTCTTCTACTCCCGCATCCATCAGAACACAGGCAGCTACTCCACTGCCTTCTTTTAACAATCCCAGTAAAAGGTGCTCTGTTCCAATATAATTATGATGCATGCTTCTGGCTGCCTTTGTCGTCAGTTCTATTACTTTTTGCGCTTGTTTTGTATATGGTTTATGCATAAAATCCTCCTGTCACTACGCGCCAATTCTCTTATAAATCATTTAAATCCATTACTTCAATATCATCATCTGATGATTCTTTTTCAATAAAGTCATCATGGCTTGCAAAGATTCCATTATCTTCATCATCGTCATCAAAAATATCTTTGCTCCGCCGTTTCTTCTCTTTTTTTTCTCTCTTTTCCTTTTCACGTTTCTTTCTGCCGGACATAAATTCCGGTTCTTCTTCAAATTCTTCCATAAAGTCAGTTTCACCTAACCGTTCTGCCACTTCTTCCGGTAACTGAGCGGCGGAATCCGCTTCTTCTTTTTCTTCTGACTCTGTTTTCTCCGGTAAATCCTTCACTGCACTGGTCTCTTTTTCTTTGACCGGTTCTTCTTCGACTTTACCGGTATCTTCTACGAATTTCTGTTTCTTCTTTGCCTTTCTGCGTTTTTCTTCTTCAAAGATATCTACTGCTTCTTCGATTTCATCATCGTCCTCTTCTTCATAACCTCTTCTTCCACGAAGCAACAGATTAATAATGATAAAAATAAGAATTACGATTACTACAATTAATCCGGCAATAATTTTTAAATCCCGGTCTTTTCTAGCGGTATATTTGTCATTTAAGTCATTTAATGCATTCTGAAGATAGGTGGTATCGGTATCCTCCTCCGTGCTGTCACTGTACTGGTATTCGCTGAAGGTTCCATCACTGGTATTGTAATTATACCAGCCTTCCTGTCCATCATTTGTCATTCCATATACGGTATAAATATTTTCTGTATCTGTTGCGTATGCATCTTCAAATGTACTGTCCCCAACCTGAATAGGCGTGGTTGCTTCGCCCGGTACAAAGGAAGTCACTGCCGAAGGTGTCATTAAAATCAGATAATTATCCCCATTATCGATACGAATATATGGGCACACACTGCCATCGGTGCCATTTACCACATAAAAGCCTGCATTTCCTGCTGCATCTGTCATATATAAAAGAGATAAATTACCATTGTTAAAAGCAGCACCACGGTATTCAGCTCCCTGATAAGGCACCTGTGCTTCTGTAAAATCTGCCGGAATCTGTTCTGCTGTGAAATCTTCTGACACGGTATAGGCAGATACAGTATCGTCCGGCGTGGCTGTATCTGTGCCATTATCTGCTCCGGTATTATTGTCCGCCGGAGTATTGCCTGTGTCTGTGCTTGTTGTAGTATCTGTATTTGTTGTAGTATCTGTTGCAGCACCTGTTGCAGACTTGGTTATGGTCAGATGATACGTTGCAAGATTTCCATTCTCTGCCTGCACTACTACGTCAATCTTTGTATCTCCATCTGTTTTTAAGGTAGTGGTTCCCACCCCGGACTGAATCGTTGCTGCCGGATTTACCGTTTTTGCACTTACCGTCACGCTGCTTACATCCTGTGCTACCTGTACCGTATAGTACATACGGCTTCCTTCAAATGCAGGTGATAATGAACCCTCGGCTACTGTCAGTGTCTCCAGCGAATTATCCGCAGGACCTGCATATACCTGCATCGGCATTCCTGACATGGCAAAAATGCAAATCAATGCCATGAAAAGTATCTCTATCTTACGAATTGTTTTCTTCATTTTCCGTCTCCTTCAATTCCCTTTTTCTCCAAAACAACAGAAAATCTTCTTTTGATTTTCCTGTACAATATAATCAGTTTCATTATAGAAAACTATCGGGAATGCGTCAACCTCAATTCGAAAAACCATGTCGTACTTATCCCACGGATATGTCTAACGGTTTGCCCTGATTAACCATCCCCACACAACTCCGGCAAGAGAAAGTCCTGCTGTAATTGCTACTCTGTGGTTCCAGTCTGTAATATCCTGTCCCAGCAAAGCTGCCAGCAGTAATAATGTTCCGCCGCTTACCATAAGGGCTGCAAGAGCTGCAAGCACTATCATTTCCATTCTTGACGGATGTTTCTTTCCTCTTCTTACATGTACTGTATTATCACGCATAATTGTGACCTCCCTGTGTCTTTTTTCTTATCTTTTCCTTCGCTTTTCTGCCACTTTTCTGGTATTTTTCAGTGGCTTTGCTCTCTGATAAGATTATGTTACAACAGGATGTGTCCCATATTTTGTACCTATATTATGTAAACTTATTTTTCGATTTTTTCTAAATACTTTGTTCCGAATCCAACCTTTTACAATAAATATAACGCTTGATAACCACCATAACCTGTCCTGCAGCTTCTTTGGATGCATAACAATGCAAAAGAGTTCTGCCGGCACAACACCCACAAAACTCTTTTCTCATATCCGTTATATTACTTTATTATTCGCTCTTTGTTTAATTTGCCGTACTGCCTCATAGAGCAATACGCTTACAGCTACCAGCAGACATCCCCACTGGTTCGCACTGAAAATCTTTCTGTCTTCATAATACCTCAGATAATCCAGTACGAATTTTAATATCGCATACAGCAACAGACTCTTTGGAATTATACCATTCCTTTTTCGTTCTGCCATCCTGTGAAGCAACAAAAACGCCAGCAGAAATAAGATCGTCTCTGCCAGCTGGACCGGAAAAAGGTATTCCCCCGCTGCTCCATTATCAAGATAGCGGATACTGCCAGGTCCCTGATATCTCATGCCAACACAACAGCCTGCAAAAAAGCAGCCGAGCTTTGAAACTGCATACATCAGTCCCAATGCCAGCACATATGCAGTCCATAGCTCTATCTTATGTTCCTTACTGATTTTTGTAAAAATCCACACACCGAGCAGGATGCCCGCCATACCGCCAAGACTGGAAAAACCAAATGTTTCTACTTTACCCTGTTCTGCCAGCTGCACAATAAAGGTATAAAATGCTCCAAAATATAATGCCAGAACTGTATTCAAAAGCTCTGAATAGAAGATATGACTGCCCTTTACTCCTGCTTTTTTCAAATACCATGTGACATAAAGATATGCCAGTACAAAGCTTAAGAGAAAACAGATAAAATACGGCGAAATTCTCCAGTGCAAAATCGTAATATCTATCATTTATTTTCCTGCCTCATCAGCCCGGACAGTTTCGGACACAGCTTATGAATGCCAGCCCACAGGCAATAATTGTTACTGCTATAAATACTACTACAAGAATGGCAAGTGCAATATAAAGCCACATCAGCACTTTACCAAATACACTCTGCGGATATTTTACACGGACCAAAATCATAAGTACCAGTGCTGCAATTCCACAGCCAGCCATAAGAAAAGTCAGAATTGAACCTAATACATAGCTGCTTGCGATATTATAATAAAATTCTTCTTTTCCTGCATCAAACAACAGTCCCAGAATAATATTCTTTAGAAAAATTACTACCATCGGTGCAAACATCAAAATCATGGAAATAATACATAATTTGTCTGCCTGCTTCTTATCTTCCGGAGAGAGCTCCGGCCGTGGCATTTTTCCCTGTCGTGGCGGCATATTCGGTGGCATCGGCGGTCTCTGCTGTGGCGGCATATTCGGTGGCATCGGCGGTCTCTGCTGTGGCGGCATGTTTGATGGCATCTGGTTCCACTGATTATTCATAATTTATCCCTTTACCCTTTCTCAATACATATTACATTTCCTGCAACTTTTATTAGAGTGCTTTCTTCTCTTTAATCGACTGTTCCTCATCACAACTATAGGTCAGTTTCTCTCCATAGGTCCGCTCGTAAACAGCTTTCCACGCTTCATAATTCTTATCCCGCATCTCACAGGAATTCTGTGCACGCTTTTTATTCGGATCCGGATAAATCGGTTCACAGAAATGCACCGTATATTCCTGCACATAGAATACGTCATCATCTAAAACATCACTGTCTTCCATGGTAATAAATACGGGAAGTACCGGCTTATTATTTCTGGCAGCGAAGGTAAATGCGCCCTTCTGCAGCGGTCTTGGTTTCCGGTAATTCCACCACATTCCCTGCTCCGGATAGACAAGTACAAATTGATTTTTCTCTAATACCCTGTCTACGGGAGCAATGAATTTCTCCATGGTCTTAAAATTAGAGCTTAACGGCAGTGTGTTGCAATGGCGCATTAACACTCCGTAAAATCCCGGAAATCCGGTATAATTGCCTTCCCGGATTACACGGTACATCTTTTTCTTTTTCAATTTAGCCTGTTCGAAGGCAAGCTGGATGGCAAAGCTGTCAAATGCATTGAATTCATCCTCTAATTCATTTTCATAGTAGTATACTCACATATCCCACAGTTTACTATTTCTTGCTATTTTTTGCAACTTTTCTGAACAAAGAATGTACCTTGGCACATTCTCGCGCCTGCGGCGGTCGCTTGCGACATCTACCTTATACGCCGCAGTGCGCATCCTCGCAGAGCGTTTTTACTTTACAGGAAAGCAATTTCCTGTAAAGTAAAAACGCTCCTGACAAAGTATGCCAGAAGCTGCTTTTTGCATTTTAATATTTTACATGGAAACCCCGTTCCGTCTCATCCAGTGGAAGTTCTTTTCTGTCCATGCTGCGAATTTCGATGTAACGGTCCTGGCAGAGTCTTTGAATTATCATATCAATTTCTTCCGGCAGTCCCTGCAATTCTGTCTGTACCGAGCCGTCATATTCATTGCGCACCCAGCCAGTCACACCAAAATGCCCCGCCAGATGCGACATGCGATAGCGGAATCCCACACCCTGGACATATCCGTTAAACTGATAAAAAACACGAATTTTTCTATTTTCTGACATACGACCACCTCTCTTTATCATTCCAATGGTATCAATCTCTTCCATCCAGACTAACGTGCCCGTTGCCTTTTTAAGTTTCTGATCAACTGTGGCGTATGTAATGCCAGTATCCGGTTGACCTGATTAACAACATGTGAATTATTTAACACATATACGATTCCAGCACTTAATCCCAACAGGATAAAAAATGCTATCCAGCCCCAGTCACCCAGATAATCATAGATTCCGGCAAACATCAGAATATCCCGTAAAATCCGGTGCAGCATATATACCGGCATGGTATTCTGTCCGATTACTGACAACCTTGTCTTTCCTCTCGGAATGAAAAACATAATTGCCCAAGAAATAAGAAATGCTGCAATCATCAGGGAAAGGCGGACCATCGGTCCTTTCCACACTTCTTCCAGTTCATAATAGGATATATTTTCATATACCATTCCCAGGGAATCTTTCAACCTTGCTCCATATGCCAGAATAAAGATACAGATTGCCTCCGCGCATGGAACCACCAGTCTCTGAAGCTTTGGTTGCAATGCTTTTTCCAGTGTCTTCTGCTCCAGAAAATAGCCCAGATAGAAAAACGGTCCAAATACCAGAATTCGTGACAGACATAAAAAGTCCCCCACATTTTTAAAATAGCCAGCTGTTAATGCCAGCACTACCGTAAGCAAAAGAACCGGCACCGCTTTACATTTACGGACAAGTGGTATCGTCAGATACCATACAATCATTGCAAATAAATACCACGGTGCACCACTTTGCGAAAAGAAATCTATCTCCGTAAATTTTTCAAATCCCGCAATGGCATATACTATCTGAATTGCCACAACGAACACAACATATGCTTTCAGCAGATACAATATTTTCTTAAAATTATATTGTCCATTTTTATAAATTTTCTTGGCAAAATAGCCGGAGATAAATACAAAAAGCGGCATATGAAATACATAGATGAGCCGTTTCACTACCACCAGTGGATTGTCTCCACGGATTGGAAGCAGGAAATGTCTAAGCACAACTAAGAATATCAATACCGCTTTCAAATTATCAAAAAAATAGTCTCTTTCTTTATTCATCTTTCTACATCCTCGCATTACCGAAAATGTATTATAGAACTTTTGCGGGAGATGTCAAGATTTTTTATCATTTAGATTACTTTTATCTTGAAACATTTAATTTTAACATAAGTGCTTCCTGTAACACTCTGGAAACATTTATATGTGCTTTTTCTGCTTCCTGATTTAACCAATTTGGCAATGTTACATTTCTTCTTACTGTTTTATTATCTACTCTCCTTCGATACTCTGTAAAATCAATATCAACAAATGATACATAGCCCTCTCCATCTTCTGCAAAAGTACCCTTAGAAGTATCAATTTCATTTATAGAACTTGCCTCTGGAAACTTTTTTTCTTTATCTTCATAGGTTATTCCTTTTAGACCGATTGCATCCCTTGCCATTTTCACTGCATCAGCCATTCCATACCCCTCAGTTAATATTTCCCAATCCGGCACCTCTATTAATACAGTATCTTTTTTATCATTCAGTGGTGTAAAAATTACTGGATATACCTGTCTCATACAAAACAACCTCCATTCTTAATCTCATCATATCATTTATAATTATCATATAAGAAATGGGAATTCTTATAATCCCCATTTCCTTATAATTGCCTTTGCTAATCTTTCATTAATTTCTTTGTGTCTTGGAATCTGTTCTTCGTCTGAACCTCTTGTATATATATCATGATTACTACCATGTCTTTCCAACGAAAAGCCTGCTGCTTCCAGTTTCTTTACTAATTCCCTATTCTTCAAATAGTATCCCCCTTTCAATTATATTATACACATTTTTTGTGTATTTGCAAATATTTTTATGTGTGTTTAATACGCATTTTCATCAATTGAACTTGAATTAATTCTTTTTATTCCATTTTTTACTATAAAGCAGTAAAAAAGGAAGGACAAACCATATATCAATAGTAAATTCCAAGTTGCTACGCTCTATTTAACTATGATATAATATTTTTATGGAAGAAGGTGTTAAAATGAATGAAGAATCTATGTTAACAGATAAACAATATACTGGAATGTTAATAGATGAATTTCAAAGACTTGAGCGTATCCTGAAAGCTGCAAAAAATGAAAATGCAGTAGAAACAGTCAAATTAATTAATGACGAAATGAAATATCTCAGATTAAAATTAGAACCTATCAAATTACCATAGAACAAGTCAAAAAATTTGCTTGAAATTGCAAATATTTTCATATATACTCCACTTAGAAAGGTAATCGGATATGCTCCGATTTGCCCTCAGTGAAAACTATTTTTGAAATAGCATCTACTTTGGACGAGTGGGATGCTATTTCTTTTTATTATTGCAATTATCTATCTACATCTTTCCGTACAATCCCTTCTCCATCAAACTCCGGGATAAAGCTCTCCTCTGCCACATCTCCTTCCTGGATGAAGCCATTTTCAATGCCAAGTTCAATCGCATAATCCACCACCGCATCATATTCCGCTTCCGTTACCCGGCGGCTTAATTCCGGATACTCCCCGCACTGTGGCAGCGGCGTATACTGATTCATAATGCTGATAAAAATCTGACCGCCATAGGTCTTAAGAAGATAAGATATCACACGCTTGGAATCTTCCACACAGTCCGGCATAACAAGATGGCGCACAATGACGCCTTTTCTCATCAGAAGAGACTCCCCGGCTTCGCTGCGCTCCTGATATTCTGCTGCGTCAAATATCATATTATTCTGCTGTTCCAAAATTTTCTTTTTCTCATCTGCCAGAAATTCTACACTGCTGCCTTCTTTGCCTGCTGCCCGTTCGAAAACAAATTCCGGCTCGCCTACCTGCCGCACCATTTCTGCAATTGCTGCACTGGCACAAGTAAAATAGTCCGCTGCATGAGAATACCTGCTGCTGATTGCGCTGTCAACATATTTTAAATCAGGAAGATAAATATCCACATAACCCTCTAACAGGCGAAGTGTTTCCACCTTTTCATAGGAGCTGGTATTATAAACAACCGGAAGATAAAGTCCCTGCTGCTTTGCCAGCTTCAGTGCCTCAACAACCTGTGGTACAAAATGTCCTGCCGTTACCAGATTGATATTATTTGCACCCTTTTCCTGCAATTCCAGGAAAATTTCTGCCAGCCGCTCTATACTTATTTCAATTCCAGCTTTTCCTGTGGCAATATTGTGATTCTGGCAGAAGATACAGCCTAAATTACAGCCGCTGAAAAATACCGTTCCGGAGCCATTCTGCCCGGAAATGCACGGTTCTTCCCACATATGAAGTGCCGCTCTTGCAGCCTTTATAGCTGTTGTCTGACCACAGACTCCCAGTTCACCTTTTTTACGATTTACCCCACATTCTCTTGGGCAGAGCATACAATTTTCCATCTCTTTTGCCTTTCCTTTATTTTTTCTTGCGGTTCTTCCCACTCCCGCCGGATTAGTCTTGCCTTTTCCGATTCTATCATATATAGTTATTCTTGTAGGATATTTTCTTATCGTAACTATAACTTTTTTATATATCCTAACACAAATCTTTGAAATCACAAAGGAGTCTGACTATGAATACATCGATTCAAAACTGCATGGTTGCCCAGTCCGGCGGACCAACCGTTGCAATAAATGCAAGCCTTGCCGGTGTCATTAAAGGTGCTGCCGGCTGCTATGGCACTGTTTACGGTTCCGTAAATGGAATCTTAGGTATTTTAAATGAACATTATCTTAACCTTTCCGAAATTATGGAAGCAGACGATAATGCATTAGAGCGTCTGATTCACACACCGGCAATGTACCTTGGTTCCTGCCGTTTTAAGCTGCCGGATTTTATGGATGATGATTCTTCTTATAACTATATTTTCAAGCAGTTTGAAAAGCTGAATATCGGTGCATTCTTCTATATCGGCGGAAATGATTCCATGGATACCGTATTAAAGCTTTCCGAATATGCCGAGCGTATCGGAAGCAATGTACGCATTATTGGTATTCCAAAGACCATCGATAATGACCTGATGGTAACAGACCACACTCCGGGATTTGGCTCCGCCGCCAAATATATTGCGTCTTCTTTACTTGAAATTGCACATGATACATTTATCTATGCCGTAAAGAGTGTAACAATCGTAGAAATTATGGGACGCGATGCCGGCTGGCTGACCGCCGCTTCCGCCCTTGCCAGAAACGAATACAGCGATGCACCGCATCTTATTTATCTTCCGGAATGCAATTTTGATAAAGATGAGTTCTTAACGGATGTGCGTGCTCTCTTAGAGGAACACAACAATATTATCATTGCGGTATCTGAAGGAATTCATGATGCAGAAGGCAATTATATCTGTGCCGGAGAAAGCAAGGAAGATACCTTCGGTCACAGCCAGTTAAGCGGTGCCGGTAAAGCGCTGGAATATCTGATTAAAGACAATATCAACGTAAAAGTCCGTTCTGTAGAAGTAAATGTATTACAACGTTGCGCTGCCCACCTTTCTTCTGCCACCGATTTAAATGAAGCAGTTGCTTCCGGTGAACATGCTGTTGCTTTTGCAAAACAGGGTATTACCGCTTCTATGGTAACCATGAACCGTACTTCCAATGCACCATATACCATCGAATACGGTTATGCAGAAATCAAAAATATTGCGAACGAAGCAAAATCCGTTCCAAGAGCATGGATTAACGAGCGTGGAAATGACGTTACCGAAGAAATGGTAGCATATCTTCTCCCACTGATTCAGGGCGAGACTTCCATTTCCTATGAAAATGGACTGCCAAATTATATGAACGTGTCACACCTGACTAACAAACGTTAGTTACCTGCATATACCAAATCCGCTGTCCCGGTTGAGACATTTTAATCAGTCTTTTCCGATACAGCGGATTTTTATTCCGAAATCATCTCAATGAATTTGCCGACTTCAGCCCATGCCCGCTTGGATTCCGGCTTCATAAGCATTGCCATCTGGAATACATGAAACATTCCTTCGTAAATGCTTAAGCGGACTTTTACGCCCTGCTTCTTTGCCTTTTCTGCTACGGATGTGGAATCACTTAAAAGCATCTCATAAGAACCTACCTGAATCAGCATTGGCGGAAATCCTGTGAAGTCACCAAACAACGGCGAAATATAAGGATTCGTTTCGTCTGCGTCTCCTACATAATCCTTATTGTAAATGAGACTGTCTCTTGTATTTCCAAATAAAGGGTCCCGCTCATAATTCGTATCATAGGATTCACCACTGGCAGTCAGATCTGTCCAGGGAGACATAGCAATCAGTCCGCAGGGAAGTGCTTTCCCATGATCCTTTAAGTACATGCAAAGTGCCAATGCCAGTCCACCTCCGGCAGAATCACCTGCCACAATAATCTGTTCCGGCTTAAATCCACAGCTTAGCAGCCATTCATAGGCTTCCACCGTATCTTCCAATGCTGCCGGGAAAGGATGCTCCGGTGCCACGCGGTAATCGATGGTCAGCACACTGATTCCTCTTCCCACCTCGCTGTAAAGTCCGGCAAAGGTGCGGTAGGCATTTCGCATTTTTCCAATATACCCGCCACCATGCAGCTGCAGAACTACTTTATCTTCCCTCGGATTCTGCATGGAGGTTAAAAGCTCCATTTCAAACTGTGGCATCTTAATTTTCTGCATCAGAAAACAGTCCGGGCATTTCCACGCCGGTTCCACCATTTTCTTACGAAGCTCTCCGGTCTTTAATTTTCTTCCTATCAAGTTATCACTTGCAAAACGGGCAATTAGGTCACGGATGACTCTGCCCTGTACACTCGTCTTACTTTCTTCCATAATCACCTTACATGAAATCTTCTCTTTAACTCTAGTCTGGCTCTGCGGTCACCGATAATCAGCGTTCCGAGGAATAAAAATACCGATATTCCAAATGCCAGTTCACTTAAACCCGGATGGGTCACGATGTGAAGTGCTATCAAAAGCAGCGGTATCAGGCTGCATACAATTCCAAACAACTGGAACATCAGATAACTCTGCCAGTTTCTGGAATTGATAATCATGAGCAGAACAATACCTGCATCTAACAGCATAATGCCTGCCGGAAGCACATAATTAACCGACCAGCCATGAAATCCCACTATCCAGTCAATCAGAATCACATATAAAATTCCGGATAATGTAGTTGCTATGATTTTCGTCCGATATCCATTATTGCTTAAAATATCCAGCCGGAAAATCAGGAAGAGATACCAAAGTCCTGCAATTGCAATCAGGCTCCAGAGCTTTCCCTGATACCAGATATAATTGAGATAGCCTGCTGCCACACTGCCTAATAACACCAGAAAGAATATAATATTTGTCACAAATTTTAATCTTCTGGTGGGAATCCATGCATCCGGATAGGTATTGTGTCCTTCTTCTCCCTCTTCTAATACACTGTGGCACAGCGGACAGATCTGGCTGTCATCTAAGATTTCCACATTACAGTTCTTACATTTACTCATAATACACACCATTACTTTCTATTTCCACATTCAGACCATCCTCTGACAGTTTCCGGAAAAATCCACGCTGCAGGGATGTATCTTTTAAAACAGAACTAAAGGTAAATGCCAGCGTATCCTGATAGGAACAAATCGTTCCCTTGATATTCTGTCCCTTTGACATGGCAAGGAATGCATAAAACATCTTGATATATGGCTGGTAATCCTCTTCCACTTTCACATTTCCAATGTTGGTTACGGTTGATGTATTTGCCAGTGCTGCCGATGTATACACATAACGCATGGCAATATTTTTCAAAAACAGCGGTACTGCTCTTGCAACCAATAATTTTTCATTGGAAACATTATAGGAAAACAGTTCCTCTAAATGCTCTTTATTAATCTGTTGATGAAGACTCTCTGTAGTAATCTTCAATACTTCTTCAAACGTATAGGAATCCTCCACCGGTTCAAACTCTGCAGATACTACCGTAAAAAAGTTCTTGGTGGTAATGGAATTAAAATATGGTCTTAAATTCACCGGAACCGCTACACGAATCGGACGTTTGTCCGGCATGCCATGCAGATATTCCCGATATACGCTGTAAGCAAATGCCGCAACCAGATACTCATTGATGCTGACACCATATTTATGACATACCTCTTTTAATGCCGGAATCTTTACAAATCCATGAATCACTCCAAATTCATCGGTTCGTAATTTTTCCCCTTTGATAAGATATGCTTTCTTTGTCTTATATCCCTTGGCATAGCTGTGCTTGTAATTTTTAAGGAAGCTGTCCTCACGGTTCATGGATGTGTCGCTGCTTAACTTATCTCCCAGCTTCTCCTTCAGTTCCGGATGCACCAGTCTTAAATACTGATAGGTCAGCTCCTTTAAGAAATTGATTCCGCCCATGCCATCTGTCAGTACATGAAAAACCTCAAGGTTAATCCGGCATTTATAATAAGTTACCCGGAAAAGATAGCTGTGGTTCTTATTCTGTCTGATAAAACGGCATGGAAAATGTCTTTCTTCCTGTACTCTTGGAGCACTCTTGCCATTTTCTTCAAAATAATACCAGAAAATCCCCTGACGCAGTCTTAAGTTAAAGCCCGGAAATTTTGGAAGTACGATATCCAGTGCCTGCTGCAGATACTCCGGCTGCACCTCTTCCTTTAAGGTAACTGCAATCCGGTACACATTGCTCATTGCTTCTCCTGCAATGACCGGAAAAAGATGTGCCGTATTATCCAGCCGGTCCCATTTGATATCGGTATGACGACGCTTATTATCTTCTGCTTTCCGCTGCTGCTTCTCCTGCTTTTCTAGTTCCTTTGAAGCGGCTTTTTCGTGCCGGCTCTGCTCTTTGACCGCCTGCTTTTCCTGCTTGCTTTCTGCTTTGGCAGCGGCTTTCTCCTGCTTTATCTTCTCTTTATTTTGTTGTCTTAGCTTTTTTTCTTCTTTACTCATAACGAATATTATAAAATAATACGCATAAAAATACAACCGGCGTTTCTAAGCTGTCGGCATTTTTCGTCTCGGCAGGCAGACCTTAAATGTTGTCCGGCCGTTTTCACTCATTACACGAATGGTTCCTCCATGCAGATCCACCAGTTCTTTTGCGATGGCAAGTCCCAGACCCGCTCCTCCGCTGTTGGTCTGTCTCGCTTCATCCCGCCGATAGAATTTGTCAAAAATACGCTGCTGTTCTTCCGGTGATATGGTCTGCCCCTGATTACTGAACAGGATAACGGTTCCCGGTGGCTCCTCCCATGCGGAAATAACAATGGTACTGTCCGGGTTGCTGTAGGCAATGGCATTTTTTAATATGTTATTGAAAATCCGCGCCAGCTTATCTGCATCTCCATATACTTTGCAGTTTTCATCAGCCCGTATTTCCACTTTCTTATGTTCCGGTGCAAGAAGCGGGTAGACTTCATCCGACAGCTGCATCAGCATACAATAAAGGTCTATCTCTGTCGTTGCCAGTTCAATATCCTGCCGGTTAAAACGGGTAATGTCAAAAAATTCATTCACCAGAACTTCCAGTCTCAGTGCTTTGTCCAGGGTGACATGGATAAATTTATCCTGCTGCTCTTTTGAAATATCCGGCATCTCCTCTAATAATTTCAGATACCCAATCACAGAGGTAAGCGGTGTCCGGATATCGTGGGCAAGATACAATACCAGCTCATCCTTCTTCTTCTCTGCCATCTGAATATCATAAAGCTGCCGGTTTAAAGTTGCATTCACGCTGTTTAACTTTTCTTCCATGGCAGCCATTTCCTTCGACATGCGGATCTGTCTGCCATCATGATGCACCAATGCATTGATTCCGTCATCGATTTCCTGAAAATATTTTGTAAATGAATTTAAAAAGAAATAAAACATCAGACAGAATACCAGTGCAATTGCCCCAAAGAAAATCAGTTCGAAGTGATTTCCGATATTATGCCAATAGAAATCTCTCGCATCTTCATAAGTCATGCTGGTAAAATCATAAAGAAACCTTACAATTCCATCCGCAAATCTGCCCTGCAGCACATACTGGTAGAGAAACCAGATGCCAAAGAAAGCTCCTGCCATCAGTAATACAATCCGGGAAAATATTTTTCGTCTTACCGGTGCAAAATCCAGTTTTTTCTTATTATTGTCATCCTTCAATCTTATATCCCACTCCCCATACTGTCTTAATGTATTTTGGACGTTCACCGGTATCCTTAAGTTTCTCCCGCAGATGCCGGATGTGAACGGTTATGGTATTGTTGCTTTTGCTATAATATTCGTCTTTCCAGATAATATGAAACAGCTCTTCCGCACTGAGTACCCTGCCTTTTGCTTCACACAACGCCTGTAAAATCGTAAATTCTGTCGGTGTAAGTGAAATCTCATCTCCATCCAGATAGCATTCATGTGCACATTTCTTTAACAAAATTCCACGGCATATAATAGTATCATCCGATTCCGTTCCTGCATGATTTGATGCATAAGTTCCATCTGCCGCATCATATGAACCATTTGCAGTTGTATTTTCTATTATATTACCGTCGAAAGACATATTCTCTGCCGGCTGGTCCGTCCTTGCTCCATAGCGCTCATAACGGCGTAACTGTGCCTTCACTCTTGCAACCAGTTCCAGCGGAAGAAACGGTTTTGTCACATAATCATCTGCTCCTATGGTAAGTCCGGTTACTTTATCCACTTCGGAATCTTTTGCAGTTAACATAATAACCGGATAATTCTCTTTTTTTCGAATCCGGCGGCACAGCTCCAGTCCACTAATCCCCGGCAGCATAATATCCAAAATTGCAAGGTCAATTTTCTCATGCTCTATTGCATCTATTGCTGTATCTCCATCGTAACACTTGATTACGTCAAACTTCTCACTTACCAGATATATCTCTACTAAGTCTGCAATCTCCTTCTCATCATCCACCACAAGAATACGGTTTTTCATAAAAATCCCTCCTGCCTGTCTGCTATTCCAAACACATTATAGCATACAGGCAAAGGAGGGATTCCTTATTATTTATTAAGATTTACTGAACTTTGCCAACATGGCGGTGAGGATGAATCCGCCATAAACCCGGTGCAAAAATCACTAACATCGGGTATAATTCCAATCGACCAACCAGCATGTCAAACATCAATACCAGCTTGGATAAAACACTGAACCCACCAAAGTTACCGGTCGGTCCTACCCTGTTAAGTCCCGGTCCGACATTATTAAAGGTTGCCATAACTGCTGTAAAGTTCGTTGTCATATCAAAATTATCAAGACTGATTAACAACACTGATACGATAAGAATAACAACATAGCCTGCCAGATAGCATAACACAGTCTTTACCACATTATCCGGTATTCGTCTTCCGTCCATATGTACCTTCTGCACACTTCTCGGATGGGTCACAGACATAATTTCATTGCGGACAGATTTTACCATAATAATGAGACGGGAAACCTTAAATCCACCGCCGGTACTTCCGGCACAGGCTCCGACAAACATTAAAAGCACCAGAATCATTCTTGAAAATTCCGGCCAGAGATTAAAATCTGCCGTGGCAAATCCTGTAGTACTGATAACAGATGCCACCTGAAAGATTGCCTGCTGGAATGCTTTTCCAAAAGAAGCAAAGCTGGCTCTGATATTAAATGCAATAAGTAGTGCCGAACCGAATACTATCAAAAGATAGTAACGCATTTCCTCACACATCAGTGCTTCCTTCGGCCGCTTAATCAAAAACATATAATATACAGTAAAATTAATGGAACAGATAATCATAAATACCGTAATGATAATCTGCACCGCTGTACTATAAGATGCTATACTACTGTTCAATAGTCCAAATCCACCGGTTCCCACGGTACCAAAGGTCAATGTCATGGAATCAAAGAGTGGCATTCCTGCTATTAACAGCGCAATAATCTCAATCACCGTAAAGACCACATAGATTCCATAGAGAATCATTGCAGTAGTCTTTACCTTTGGAACCAGTTTTCCAACAGCTGGTCCCGGGCTTTCTGCACGCATCAGATGCATGCTGGAGCTGTCGGAAAGGGGCATGACTGCCATAATAAATACCAGCACACCCATACCACCGATCCAGTGGGTAAAGCAACGCCAGAAAGCTGTTCCACGGGAAAGTTTCTCTACATCACTTAAGATACTTGAACCTGTTGTCGTAAAGCCGGAAATTGTCTCAAATAACGCATCAATATAAGATGGAAATTCTCCGGTTAAATACATTGGCAATGCGCCAATCAGACTGAGGATTATCCAGCTTAATGCAACTGCTGCAAATCCTTCTTTTGAATAAAATACACTGCTCTTCGGTTTTCTTCTTCTGCCCCAAAACCCAATCAGCATACAGGCAAGTCCGGTAATCAGATATAAAAAGCCTTCCTTTTCCTGATAAATACCTGCTGTTGCTGCCGGAAGCAGAAGAAAGATTCCCACGAAGCATATAACACTGCTTAATATGTATCGAATCATGGAATAATTCATGACAAGCCTCCTACCTTAATGCATCCCGGATATCATGTAACCCTGTCGTCGTGGTAACAAGAATTACCGTATCTCCCACTTCAATTACACTCTGTCCTTTTGGAATGGTCACTTTTCCTTTATGGGTGATACATCCAATCAGCATCTTAGGTTTCAAGCGAAGATCCTGCAATGGAATTCCAACCACCGGAGAACCCTCTTTAATTAAAAATTCCAGTGCTTCTACCCGGTTATCATTCAGCCGGTACAATGTCTCAATATTGCTTCCCATGGAGTTTTTCATAGCACGTACATACTTGATAATACTCTCGGAAGTAATAAATTTCGGATAAATAATACTTCCTACATCTAACTGGTCAATAATATCATCATAAGAAATACGATGAACTTTAGTAATCAGTTTTGCAGAAGATAAACTCTTTGCAAACAATGCCAGCATGATATTCTCTTCATCAAAATTAGTGGTTGCCACAAAGGCTTCTGTCTCTAACAATCCCTCTTCGATTAAAAGGTCTTTATCTGTTGCATCACCACAGATAATCATCGCCTTTGGAACCATTTCATTTAATTCTTCGCAGCGTTCTTCGTCACGCTCTACAATTTTGACACGGATACCCATTTCCAAAAGCTGCTTTGCAAGATAAACAGAAGTTCTTCCGCCACCAACAATCAGTGCATCTCTCGCAGAAGAAGTAGGCACACCCAGTTTCTTAAAGAATTCAATGGTTTTAGCCGGTGTCCCTACAATAGAAATCTCATCCCTGGCTTTCAACTCAAAATTACCATCCGGAATATATACTTCATCTCCACGCTCAACCACTGCTATCAGTACGTCACAATGCAGTCTGCTTCCCATATCCTTAAGCTGCATATTACAAAGAGGGTTGTCCTCCTCAATCCGGTAGTTGACTAATTCCACCCGGCTCTTGGCAAATGAATCCACTTTGAGCGCGGAAGGGAATTTTAGCAGTCTCGCCATTTCGCGTGCTGCTGCAAGCTGTGGATTGATAATCATGGACAACCCTAATTCCTCTTTAATAAAACCTATTTCTCTACTGTATACAGGATTGCTGACTCTTGCAATCGTATGGCAGCCTCCTGCTTTTTTTGCGATCAGACAGCATAAAAGATTCAGTTCATCTGAACCTGTCACTGCAATCATAAGGTCTGCATCTGCAATCCCTGCATCTGTCTGTGCATTAAAACTTGCACCATTTCCAATAATTCCCATTACATCACAGACATTGGTCACTGCCTCAACAGCCTGCTGTCTGCAATCAATTACTGTAATATCATGTTTTTCTTTACTAAGCTGTTCTGCAAGTGTTGCACCTACATTACCACAGCCCACTATAATTATCTTCATAGCTTCTCCTATGCTTGTTCTCATACATATTGATTGGTCGTTGAAGCAAATACCTATGACGAATTATAGCAGACTTTATAAATAATGCAATCCCGGTTTTACCCAATCCTAATTCTGGGCAAATCTTGCCAGGAACTGCTTTGTTCTCTCTTCTTTCGGATGCTCGATTACTTCCTTCGGGTCACCCTGTTCAATAATATAACCGCCATCCATAAAAATGACACGGTCAGCCACATCTCTGGCAAATGCCATCTCATGGGTTACAATTACCATGGTCATATGCTCACTTGCCAGCTGACGGATTACTTTTAAGATTTCTCCGGTAAGCTCCGGATCTAATGCGGAGGTTGGCTCATCGAAGAATAAAATCTGTGGATGAAGTGCTAACGCTCTTGCAATGGCAACTCTCTGCTGCTGTCCACCAGAAAGCTGGCATGGATAGCAGTCTGCCTTATCGGATAACCCCATTTTTTCAAGAAGCTCCATTGCTTCTTTCTTTACTTCTTCTTTATTCCGCTTCTGCACATGTACCGGTGCATCCATCAGATTCTTTAACACGGAATAATGTGGAAACAGATTAAAGTTCTGAAATACCAGTCCGAAATATCCCTGAATCTTTTTTAATTCTGCGTTTCCCACATACTGGGATTTTCCATCCGCACCGGTTGACACCGCATGCTTACCGAGATAAACCAGTTCTCCTTCATCCATAGTCTCAAGAAGTGTGGCACAACGCAGCAGTGTTGATTTACCGGAACCGGAAGGACCGATAATTGCTACAACCTCACCCTGTTCCACGGAGAGTGAAATATCATGAAGTACATCTACAGCCCCAAAGCTTTTCTTTACATTCTTTATCTCTAACAGCTTCATTCTTTTCCTCTCCTTACTTATAATAACTCAGTTTCTTTTCAATTCGTTCCATGATAAATGCCACTACAAAGTTAAAGATGTAGTAGAAAAGTCCTGCTACAAACAATGGCATGATGCTGCTGACACGGGCTGCAATCTGTTTTGCAATGGTAAACATTTCTGCATAAGCCAGTACAAATGCCATGGAAGTATCTTTTACCAGTGTAATAACTTCATTGGTTACCGGCGGCACCACACGTTTTACCATCTGTGGGAAAATGATTTTACAGAAGGTCTGTGCCTTAGAGTAGCCCAATACTTTGGCTGCTTCATACTGCCCTACCGGGATTCCTTCGATTCCTGCACGATAAATCTCTGCGAAATATGCCGCATAATTAATGGAGAAACCAATGATTGTTGCATAAAAGCTATACTCTTTGGAGATTCGGATTCCAAATAAGTAATATGGTCCGAAATACACCACCAGAAGCTGAAGCATCAGCGGAGTTCCACGCATAATGGATATGTATAATTTTACAAGCCACTGCACCGGCTTAATCCGTGACTTTCTTCCAAATGCCACTAAAAGTCCTAACGGCAGTGAAAATACCAATGTTAATACAAATATAGAAAGTGATGCCAGCATACCGGAACCCAGCTGCTGTGCTACAGCAATAAATGACATATCTATTCTCCTAAGCAAACCATTTCTGGTAAATTATAATCTGTGTAGTTATTTACGATAGTAGTAAATGTTCCATCTTTTACCATCTCATCCAAGGTCTTCTGAACCTGGTCTTTTAACTCTGTATTACCTTTTTTAAATCCGATTGCATACTGCTCGCTGGATACCTGTTCATCCAACATACGGAAAGCATCTCCTCTGGATGACATCTGGTATTTTGCTACTCCGATATCCAATACTACTGCATCTACAGCACCGGACTCCAAGTTCATAAATGCAGTATTGTAATCAGCTACCTGCTGAAGTTCAGCAAAAGATGCAGTCAGCTCTTTATTTTCATCGGTTGCATCATCTCCCTGTAATGCTGCAAGTCCTGAAGAATCAGCCTGAACGTCTACTACTTTTCCTGCCAGATCTGATAATTTATTAATATCCGAATCTTTTGCAACAACTACAACGATACTGTTGTCTACATATGGATCAGAGAATGTATAGTCATCTTCTCTTCCGTTCATGGTAAATCCGTTCCAGATACAGTCAATGGAACCTGACTCTAATTCCATATCTTTTGAATCCCAGTTAATTGGTTTCTTTACCAGTTCCCATCCGTTACGGTCGCATACTTCCTGTGCCAGTTCAAGGTCAAATCCGGTATAATCTCCATCCTCATCCATATAACCATATGGTGGAAATTCTGCGTCAAATCCTACAACAAACTGGGTACGGTCTGAACCATTGTCGCTCTTTACATTTTCAGTATTCTGGACAGATGCATTGTCTTTCTTATCTGCATCCTTACTTCCACAGCCAGCCAGTGACACAGTCATTGCAGCTGCCAGTAAAACAGTCAACATTTTCTTCTTCATAATAGAGTTCCTCCTCTTTTTGTAATATCTTTTTATTAAGTTCTTTTTCCATCACTTTAGTATACTACCATGATAAATCAGTAATGTAAATCATTTTCTATATTAATTTCAGGTTGTCAGCCGATAAATTTTAGACTAAAATTGGGCATATACCCGAATAATCCATAGGTGCTTGCGAATGGGGGAAAGTTTTAAGGATAAAGAAATTTTGTGGTATTCGATGTAGGTTTGATTTTTTTGGATGTGAAATGCCAACTGTTCTTAGTAGTCCATTTTTCTTTATTATAAACTGTCTTTTCACTTGCTTTGACAGAATATCGGCACTGTCCGTCAAAAGCGGATGCCACATAATGTCTGCAAGGGGCACTAGGAATTTCGGCATAATTCTGATTTCATCTGGCAACCGGCACATATTCACATCCATGTTCAAATGTGCCTCGCTGGTACATCCCTGTACCAGCGTTGCCTGTTGCCAGACGAAATTCCAAGTGCCCCTAACAGCCCTTAAAAGGCATCCGTACTTTGACGGACAGTACCAATATTCTGTTAAACATGGAAAAGACTGTTTTTATCCGAAAAAGAAAAATGGACTACTTAGAACTGTGGCATTTCATCATCTTAAAATCAAATGTGCAGCGAATGCCTTAAAACTTTTTTATCAGGAAATCCTCTCCCCCTTTCGCAAGCACCTATGCAATCAATGATAAAAGGAGATATTACACCATGAATATACCAAATGACCCAGTCATGTTATTAAGTTACATCAACACGCAGCTTCGGGACTTCTACCCTACCTTAAATGAACTCTGTTCTGAATTAAATCTTTCGAAAGATGAGCTCTGCAGCAAGCTTTCTGCCATCGACTACGAATATGATGAGGAAGCAAACCAGTTTGTATAAATGTGGTCTGTTGTAGTGGTAGGAAAGGCATTTGCCGAGTGGCTGCGTGCAGATACCTGGAAAATGTTCTTTCCCTCTCAGCATCAAAAATAACCACATTTATACCAACCGTTCTGATACACATAACGAAAGGAGTATCCCATGTCACTCTACGAAGACCTTTTGCAAAAACAATTTCTGCCCCACGCCTATGAAGACTGGGCAGAGTATCGCAATGCCATCAGCAACTATCTGATTGCATCTACTGCTGCTGACAGTACTCTTGCTATCTTTGGTGCTGGCTGCTGTAACGACTGGGACTTGTCACTCCTTGCCGGACACTTTTCATCGATTACTTTAATTGATAATAATCTTCCTGCCATGAAACAGGCTCTTAAACGCTATCAACTGGAAACTTATCCTACCATTCACCTTGACGAATGCAATCTTACCGGTTTATACGGCAGTGACTACGAGAATTTCTGTGATACACTCTTTGAGCAGAAAAAGCTTTTTGGTGCTTCCATCGATACGGAGCTTCCGGTCAGTACGGCACTGGCATTTCTGCATCAGACTTACGAGAAAGCAAAAAAGCATGTCATACGCTATGGCAGCCATGCTTTTGATTATTCTGTAGCTTTTGGTCTTCACAGCCAGCTTAATAATATGGCTGCGTGGATCTGGGATACCATTGCAGAAGCCTGTCACTGGCAGGACGAACGGGTAACGGAATATATTGCCTCCCAGACCGATGAGATTGTAAAACGGGTTAATGATACCATTTTGCTTTCTACCGGGAAAGACGCTTTCTTTGGAAATGAACGGACTTCTTCCCTTAATGATTCTCCCGTAATCGGCGCCATGGAATGCATTTTAGACATCAAAAAACGTTACCCCGGCTGCCAGGCAGCTCTCGTTCCATGGAATTTTAATCCGGAACTTGGGGTAACGTACGAAATGCTGTTACAACATGTAACACTATAAATCAATTCTATGACTGTACGAACTGGCTGTTATAAAGGGCTGCATAGAAGCCATTCTTCTGAAGCAGTTCTTCATGATTGCCCTGTTCGATAATATGTCCGTCTTTCATAACCAGAATAATGTCTGCCTCTTCAATGGTAGACAGACGATGGGCAACGATAAAACTAGTTCTTCCCTTCATCATCCGGCCAAAAGCTTCCTGAATCTTCATCTCAGTTCGTGTGTCAATCGATGAAGTTGCTTCATCCAAAATCAGCATTGGCGGCAGGCAAAGCATAACTCTGGCAATGCAAAGAAGCTGTTTCTGTCCCTGGGAAAGATTGCCACCGTCCTCTGCAATTACCGTATCATAGCCCTTGGGCAGACGTTTGATAAAATTATGGGCATGGGAAGCTTTTGCTGCCTCCATGATTTCTTCATCGGTAGCATCCGGTCTTCCCATACAGATGTTCTCACGAATGGTTCCCTCCTTTAACCAGGTTTCCTGCAATACCATACCATAGCTGCTGCGCAGGCTGCTTCTTGTCATATCTTTCACCGGCACGCCGCTGACACGGATGGTTCCGCTGTTGACATCATAGAACCGCATCAGAAGATTAATCAATGTTGTCTTACCGCATCCGGTCGGTCCGACAATTGCCACACGCTCACCCGGATTGACATGGAGATTAAAATCCTCAATCAGCTTCTGCCCCGGCTCATAAGAGAAGTAAACATGCTCTAAATCCACATCTCCCTTTACTTCCTCTAATACCACTGCATCTTCTGCATCCGGTACTTGTGCCTCTTCATCAATCAGCTCAAATACTCTTGCTGCACAAGCCAGTGCATTCTGTAACTCAGTTACGACACCGGAAATCTCATTAAAAGGCTTCGTATACTGATTTGCATAACTTAAGAAACAGGATAACTGCCCAACACTGATTCCACCATGGATAGCCGAAACTGCGCCAAACACGCCAACACCTGCATAAACTAACGCATTGATAAAACGGGTACTCGGATTGGTAATGCTGGAAAAGAATAAGGCACGAAGGGAATATTTTTCCAGTCTTTCATTAATTTCATCAAAACTTTCCAACGCCTCATCTTCATGGGAAAATGCCTGGACAATTTTCTGGTTTCCAATCATTTCATCGATTAAAGCAGTCTGTTCTCCTCTTGTCTCCGACTGCAGCTTAAACATGGAGAATGTTTTCTTTGCAATAAATCCTGCTACCACAAAAGACAACGGTGTTAAAAATACGACCACTGCCGTAATCTTTACATTGACGCTCAACATAAAACCTAAAGTTCCGATAATTGTTACCACACCGGTAAACAACTGGGTAAAACCCATCAGAAGTCCATCTGCGAACTGGTCTACATCTGCAATTACACGACTGACTATTTCACCATAGGAATGAGCATCTAAATATTTCAGTGGAAGAATTTCTATTTTACGGATAGCATCCTTACGGATATCCCGGACAATATTATAAGTCATCTTATTGTTGCAGACATTCATAATCCACTGGGCAACTGCTGTAATCAGAATGACTACCACCATTTTCTTAAGGATTGGTGTAATATAAGTAAAATCTACTTTTCCTTTGTCTACGATATAATCAATGGCATCTCCGGTAAGAATCGGAATGTATAAGGTTAAAATTACACTGATCACCGCTAATGCAATGGACAAACCTAAGAATAACCAGTACTTTTTCATATACTTAAGGATTCTTCCAAGGCTTTCCTTCTGTCTTGATTCCTTTTTCATATCAGTGTCCTCCTTCCGTCCTCTTAAACTGCGAATAATAGATTTCCTGATATACGCTGCAATCCTTTAACAGCTCTTCATGGGTGCCGGTTCCTGCAACAGTTCCATCATCTAATACGATAATCTTATCGGCATACATAATGGATGCGGCACGCTGTGATACGATAAATACGGTCGGACGGTTTGGCATATTATGAATTGCCTGACGCAGTTTAGCATCGGTAGCATAATCCAGTGCAGATGAGCTGTCGTCCATGATAAGGATTTCCGGCTGTTTTACCAGTGCTCTGGCAATTGTAAGACGCTGCTTTTGTCCACCGGAGAAATTCTTTCCACCCTGTTCTACTTCCGCATCCAGCTTACCGTCTTTCTTATCTACAACTTCTGCTGCCTGTGCAACGGAAAGCGCCTGCTGCATCTCTTCTTCCGTCGCATCCTCTTTGCCCCAGGCAAGATTGCTTCGGACGGTTCCCGCAAACAGCACTGCTTTCTGCGGCACAATACCAATCTTATCTCTTAAATCCGTAATCTTATATTCCCGGACATCCATGCCATCTACCATAACCTGTCCCTCCGTGACATCATAGAAACGAGGAATCAGATTGACCACAGAGGACTTCCCGGAACCGGTTCCACCGATAATACCAATGGTATCTCCTGGCTTTGCTTTAAAATCAATGCCGGTTAAGGTATCTGCTCCGGCACCTTTATAACGCATGGAAACATTGCGGAATTCTACGGTATATCCGGTATCTTCCTTTTTGCTTCCATTTCCATCCACCATGGAAGTCTCCATCTCAAAAATACTCTGCACGCGGTTTCCACAGGCAATTGCCTTGGTTACCGTAATAATCAGGTTTGCAAGCTTTACTAATTCCACCAGAATCTGGGACATATAGTTTACCAGTGCTACTACTTCACCCTGTGAAATCTTTCCGATATTTACCTGAATTGCACCTGTCCAGATAAGAATAACCAGTGCCACGTTGATGATAATATAGGTAAGCGGATTCATCAATGCTGAAATTTTTCCTACGAAGAGCTGTACATCCGTCAGCCTCTCATTACTCTCATCAAAATCTGCAATTTCTTCCTGCTCTTTATTAAAGGCACGGATAACACGGCTTCCGGTCAGATTCTCCCTTGTTACTCCAAGGACTTTATCTAAAGATGCCTGCACCCGGCGGAACAACGGAATTGTAATTATCATAATTCCAAATACCACAACGGATAAAACAGGAATCGTTACCACAAAGATAAGCGCTGCCTTTACGTCAATGGTAAATGCCATAATCATGGCACCAAATACAATAAAAGGAGAACGCAAAAACAGACGGAGTACCATATTGACACCGGACTGTGCCTGATTGATATCACTGGTCATTCTGGTAATCATGGTATCCGTTCCTGCGGTATCCATCTCTGTATAGGACAATTTCTGAATATGGTCAAATAATGCATGACGTACCTTAGTTGCAAAACCTACTGCCGCTTTTGCCGCAAAATACTGTGCAGTAATGGAACAGGTCAGTCCCACTATTGCCAGCAAAATCAAGATGCCACACATTTTCAAGATGAATCCGCCATCTTTATTGTCAATACCGGTATCAATGATTGCTGCCATAACCAAAGGCACAAACAATTCAAAGGATGCCTCTAATAATTTAAATAATGGACTTAAAATGCTCTCTTTTTTGTAATCCTTTAAAAAACGCAATAACTTTCTCACTGTACCTGCTCCTAATTAGTGATCACCTAATATTCCCTTTTTCCTATCTTTCTATGGTTGAATCTTATCTTTTTTTAATCCATCCATATAAACTTTGGTTTCAGCCACAACCACACCGCTCAATACAGTAACTGCAATCAGGTTCGGCAGAGCCATCAGTCCGTTGAAAATATCTGCAATGGTCCATACAGCAGATACTGTCATAAACGGTCCGATAAATACCGCTAAGATGTATAACCAGCGGTATGCCTTTACAACAGCCTTCTTATGTCCGGTCAGATACTCCAGACAGCGCTCACTGTAATAATCCCATCCTAAGATTGTGGTAAATGCAAAGAATACCAGACATACCATCAGTATAAAGGATGCTACCTGATTTGGGAACGGAAGTCCGAGCTGAAATGCCTTGGTTGTAACGGCAACACCTTCCAAGCCCATGTCCCATGCACCTGTAAGTACGATTGCAAGACCTGTCATGGTACAGATAATCAGTGTATCAATTACAGTTCCAAGCATGGAAACCAGTCCCTGTTTTACCGGATAATCGGTCTGGACTGCTGCAGCCGCAATTGGTGCACTACCAAGTCCTGCTTCATTTGAGAAAATACCACGGGCAATACCTTTCTGCATTGCTACAATAATACTTCCCATTGCACCACCGGCTACCGCCTTAAATCCAAAGGCACTCTTTATAATGGTTGCAAATGCTGCTGGAACCTCTGTAATATGCATCACAATAATAATTAATACAACAACCACATAAGTCAGTGCCATAAATGGTACAATGACCTGTGATACTGTAGAGATTCTCTTAATTCCACCGATGATAACAAGCGCCACACAGATGGTAAGAATAATACCTGCAATAATTACAGTCCAGGAATAAGTTCTTCCAAAGAGGTCAACTGTCCAGATGGTATCCGGGTCAAAGAAACCCTTTACTGCACTGGTAATACCATTAATCTGTGTAAAGGTTCCGATTCCAAATAAGCCTACACCTACACCAAAGAAGGCAAATAATTTTCCAAGCCATTTCCACTTTGGTCCCATTCCTTTTTCAATATAATAAAACGGGCCGCCGATGATATGACCGTCTTCTGCCACCACACGGTACTTGATTGCCAGAAGACACTCACTATATTTTGTGGCAGTTCCTACCAGTGCTGCTATCCACATCCAGAATAACGCCCCCGGTCCACCTTCTACCAATGCAGTTGCTACTCCGACAATATTTCCGGTTCCTATGGTTGCTGATAATGCAGTGCAAAGTGCTGCAAAACTGGATACTTCGCCGGATTCGCCACTCTTTTCATTTTCAAACAAATATTTTACTGCTAATGGAAATTTTCTAATCTGAAGTCCCTTCAGGCGGATGGTAAGAAAAATTCCCACCAGAAGGATCAATACAATAAGTGGTACACCCCAGACAAAATTATCAATTTTACCAAGAATGTTGTTAATCTGGTCTAACATTTTTATTCGCTCCTATTCTCTTTTGATTCCAATTTAAATGGTTAAATACACTTTAGCATAGCACAGTTATCAAGTGCAATCAATAATTCTATCTTTTTTTTGCATAATTTGTATAAAAATACTCCTTTAAGGTTATATTACGGATGAGGTGATGACAAAATGATTTTAACCGAACAAGAGACTATGCTGTTAAATGATTTAAAACAGCAGGAAGAACTTTGCCGCGACAAATATGCCTTTTACAGCAGCGAAGCAAAAGACCCTGAATTAAAACAGTTATTTGAGGTCATTCAGAAAGAAGAAGCAGAACACTATGACACCATCAGCAGTCTGCTTTCCGGTGATACGCCTGATGTTGGTATAGCTGCCCCGAAGAACTATCAGCCAAAAGCTGCTTACCATGCATCCAGTGAAAATGCCGACAAGAAGCATGATGCATTATTGTGCAGTGATTCCATTTCCAGTGAAAAGTATGTATCTTCCGCATACAACAACGATTTATTCAGCTTTGCTTCTCCAAAAGTCCGTCAGATTTTAAACCATATCCAGACGGAAGAACAGCAGCATGCAGAAATGATTTACCGTTATAAAACTGCAAATCAGATGGCTTAACCTGCAGATGCATTGCAACTGTCAAAAAGGCATCGGAACAGGAAATTTTTCTGCTCCAATGCCTTTCATGCTTTTTATACTTATTATTTATTTTCGCTGCTCACGGTTCTTACATTTCATCTCATACATTCGCTCATCTGCCCAGTTAATATACTGTTCCATGGATGCCTCGGTATCCGGCTCCTTCTGGTAATAACCGATACTCATAGACAGACGGTACGGCAGCTTCTCATCCCTCTGCCACTGCTTTAACAAGGCTGTTATCTGAGCTTTCTTTTCTTCAGCCTGTTCCCAGCATAAAGCATCAGAAACCACTAAGAATTCGTCCCCTCCATAACGGATAATCAGTTCCTTTTCACAGAACGCCTCCTGTAATGCCTCTGCTGCAAAGCAGATTGCCTGGTCACCCGCTTCATGACCAAACTCATCATTGATTTTCTTTAACCCGTCCATATCAGCAAAGATAAATAACAATCGACGTCTGCTGGTATTTGCCTGTTTTACCATATCTACCACAAAACGGTTGATTCCCATCCGGTTATAAACTCCTGTCAGGCTGTCGCGGACTGCCATATTATCAATGTTACGGGCAGCATTCCGAAGTTCTGATACATTCTTTAACTTTTCCAATGCATTACTGATATTACGAATCCAGACATAATAATTCGGAATATGTTTTGTATCCAATGTACCGGTCAGTATCATATATCCCAGGCAATTATCCCTGAAATGAACCGGCATATAGAGATATTCCCCTGAACCTCTGCCATTCCACATTGCCGGGAACATCTGCTCACTGGTAAAAGAATAAAATTCCGGCATGCCGTCCTCATTATTTAATTTGGTTATGTATATCTTGTTTTCATAATCCCGGGTAATTGTGCGGTTGCGTAAAATGCTGTTACCACGGCCGGTCATCTCATAATAAATACTCTTATTCAGGCACAGATATACATCCTCTGTCGTAAACTTCCCAATATTCTGGCGGATACAGAAGATTAATTCTTCCAATGATTCGCACTCCATCATCTCATCTTCCATATTGCGTATCTGATAAGTATATTTTTCATTTTCTTTTTTTTCAAAGTATAACGTTTCTATCGCAGATACCACGCGCTTTTTATCCTCTAAAACACAGCCACAGCTTTCATGCACTGCAACACGGGAAGATAAAATCAGCTCCTGTTTCTTCCCTGTCTCAATTTCCTGCAAAAGTAACTGCATAGCGGTATAGCCCAGTGTCTCCTTTGGTCTGGCTACCGTAGTAATTCCCGGAATATAGCGCTGGGTATCATAAGAGCCATCAAATCCTGTTACTGCTATGTCCTGTGGCACCTGATATCCCAACTGTTTCAAACGGTTGCAGGCACCTAATGCCATCTCATCATTGGCACAGCAAAGTGCCCGTGGTATCTTTCCAGCCTCTTCCATGGCATCCACTACCTGTACGCCACTGTCAAAGGAAAAATCCCCATGCCATACCGCATAATCTTCTGTTGAATAGTTCTTTTCTTCCACAAAATCTTCAAATGCCTTCTGGCGGATATTACTCTCTTCATTTGTTGCATTTGCAGCTACAAAATGAATTGGATGATAGCCATGACTGTCAACATGCTCTATCATCTCCCGCATTGCCTTATAATTATCTATTCCAATCAGGCTTAAGCCTTCTACCTTTTCCTCAAAGCTTACTGCAGGAATGCCAGCGTGATGTATTCTTCGAATAATTTCCTCTTTTGTTGGTTTCTCCCAAATTGTATTGGTCGCAAGAATTACGCCATCAAAACGCGAAAGATTAGCCAGCGAATATATTTTATTTTCTCCAAGCACATGCTTGTCCGAAATCTCACTCCCTGCCTGACAGGAAAAAATAGAGATTGCATAGTTTGCTTCCTTTGCCTTACGAATAATACCATTGATTAATCTGGTCTGATATTCACTATTCCATCCAGCTAAAAAGACTGCAATATTACCCAGTTCTTCCATTATGTTCCCTCCAGCATATTTCTTTTATTTTACCACAAATATTCCGACTTTCCACCCACTTTTTATTAAACTCCTTAAATTTATTTACCAGACATTTTTATACGCCGCAGTGTGCATCCTCGCGGAGCGTTTTTTACTTTACAGGAACGCAATTTCCTGTAAAGTAAAAAAAGACCTGCAAAATAACAGGTCTCTTTTTCTACATCTTCTTTATATACTTTCTTCAGTTTTCTTATAACTGCGTTGTTACGAAAATATCGTAAATTGCCTTGATGGCATTTTCAAAATCAGAATTACTTACTCCAATGATAATATTTAACTCAGATGACCCCTGGTCAATCATCTTAACATTGACATTCGCATGTGCCAGTGCTGAGAAGATTCTTCCGGATGTTCCTCTGGTGGAACGCATACCGCGTCCTACAACTGCAATCAGGGCGATGTTAGACTCTAATTCTACGCTGTCCGGCTTTGCAAGGCGGTGAATTGCAGATACAACTGCCTGTTCCTTGCCTTCAAATTCCGGCTGATGTACAAATACGGTCATGGTATCAATACCAGATGGCATATGTTCAAAGTTAATACCGTTTTCTTCAAATGCAGAAAGCACTTTACGTCCAAAACCAACTTCTGAATTCATCATATCTTTATCAATATTTACAGATACGAAGCCTTTCTTTCCGGCAATACCGGTAATGGTATATTTGGACTGGTGACAGGTTGTTTCCACAATCCATGTTCCCTCATCTTCCGGTGCATTGGTATTACGGATGTTGATTGGAATACCGGCTTTACGGACCGGGAATACTGCATCTTCATGTAATACGCTTGCTCCCATGTAGGAAAGTTCTCTTAACTCACGGTATGTAATTACTTTAATTGGTTCCGGATTGTCAATAATTCTTGGGTCTGCAATCAGGAAACCGGAAACATCAGTCCAGTTCTCATATGCTGTAGCATGAACAGCCTTTGCAACAATAGATCCTGTAATGTCAGAGCCGCCTCTGGAGAAGGTCTTAACACTTCCGTCCGGCATGGAACCATAAAATCCAGGAACTACAGCACGTTCAACCTTGGAAAGACGTTTGCTCAACACTTTATCTGTCTTGTCTGCATCAAAGTTACCATCTTTATCAAAGAAAATTACTTCTGCTGCATCCACAAATTCATAGCCTAAATAGTTCGCCATTACAATACCATTTAAATATTCGCCTCTGGAAGCTGCGTAATCAGAACCTGCCTTAGCTGCAAAGTTCTTCTCAATTACTTCAAACTCATCTTTCAGAGAAAGCTTTAAGTTCAATCCGTTAATAATGGAATCATAACGTTCTGCAATCTTTTTTAATTCCTTATCGAAATCCTCATCATTTTCCGCCAGAGCATAACATGCATATAACATATCTGTTACCTTGGTATCTTTGGAATTTCGTTTTCCCGGTGCACTTGGTACAACATAGCGGCGTTCCGGGTCTGATGTGATAATCCTGCCTACTTTTGCAAACTGCGTTGCACTTGCAAGTGAACTTCCACCAAATTTAACTACCTTAATCATCGTCATTTGCTCCTTTACTATCTCATAACTCAAGATTGTATCTTATTTTTCCCCATTTGAAAAGAAGTAAATGTAATTTCCATTTAAAAATTTCAATTTAATTTCTATTCAATTTATGCTTCTTCCTGTTTTTTGGTCTTTAATAGTTTGGTAAAGCAGCTTGCTGCTACCATAACACCTAATACCATCAGAAGAACTGCAACAATGAGCTGCAAACCATCTACTAAGAATACTGCAGTTCCATTCATTACATTGCTTACCAGTGCAATGAATTTCTGAACCAGTGCAGTAAAGGTTACTGCCAGCATGCTTACCATTGGTACATACAGCGTCCAGCCGGTACGTCCGGTAGTCTTTAAGAATACAGCCAGTGCAATCAGAACAAGTGCTGCAAGCAACTGGTTTGCGGAACCAAACAGCGGCCATACATTGTTGTATCCGCCCAGTGTTAATAAGTATCCAAAGAATAAGGTTACGATTGTTGCAAAATATTTATTGGTTAATACTTTGCGGACACCACCCATTTTTGCAGGGTCTGTTGTATCCTCATAGAATAATTCCTGGAAGGACATTCTTCCGATACGTGCTACAGAATCCAGTGAAGTAAGTGCTAATGCAGATACACACATGGTCATAAATACAGTTGCCACATCATTTGGTACACCTAACATTTCAAGGAAACCGGCAACACCGGATGAGAAGATTGCAAATGGTGTTCCATCTGGTTTTGTACCATTTACAGCTACCGCACCAACAACGACCAATACGATAATTCCAAGTAATGACTCTACTACCATTGCACCATAACCAACCATAGGCATATCTTTTTCATTGCGGATGGTCTTAGATGATGTCTCAGAAGATACCAGACTGTGGAATCCGGAAACAGCACCGCAGGCAATGGTTACAAATAAGGTCGGGAACAGATAAGATTTGCTTCCGTCTGCTCCGGTTAAAACGAATCCGTTAAATGCATTTAACTGCATTGCAGGATGTGCTACTACTACACCAACAACTGCACCGATAATCATACCAAGAAGCATAAAGGTTGTCATATAATCTCTTGGCTGCATCAAAAGCCACATTGGAAGTACCGATGCCAAGAATAAGTAAATCATGATAATGTAGATCCACATGGTCTTATTGGTATAGATTGGAAGTTTCATACCTACTGCAAACATTACTACGATTAATGCAATTGCAACGATACCTTTTACGATTTCGTTCATCTTTGGTGCTTTCTTTAAGATAATACCAAGGATAACTGCAACACCAATAAATAACATGGAAACGGTTGCTGCTGCACCGTTAGCATATACAGCATTACCATCACCTGCCGGATATGCATTGAAGGTTCCGGCAACCATATCTGTAAATGCTGCGATTACCAAAAGGGTAAATAACCAGCAGAATAACATGAAAAGTTTTCTTCCCATCTTACCGATGTACTTTTCAATAATCATACCCATGGATTTTCCCTCATTCTTAACCGATGCATACAGAGCACCGAAGTCCTGTACTGCTCCGAAGAACAATCCACCAACTACTATCCATAAGAATACAGGTACCCATCCGAACACACTGGCAAGGATTGGTCCCGTTACAGGGCCTGCACCAGCGATAGATGAGAACTGATGTGAGAATACGGTAAATCTGGATGAAGGAACAAAGTCCTCTCCGTCTTCATATTTTACTGCAGGGGTTTCAGCTTTCGGGTCGATTCCCCATTTCTTAGCCAGCCAGCGTCCATAAAGTAAATAACCGGCAGCCAACAATACGATGGCTATTAATACAATAACTAAACCATTCATTTTCAATTTCCTCCTCATATGAATTATTTAATTATTGTTTTTACTCCCTTTTAAATTTAATGTCAAGGTCTAAATTTAATCAATTTTGTATTACTTTTTTAATCTATCCTTCCTTTAATCGTTGCTCTGTAATGCGTCATAGCCGGTCTCTCCGGTACGGATTTTCTGGGCGGAGCGAATCTCATAGCTGAAAATTTTGCCATCGCCGACTTCTCCGGTAAAGGCTGCCTTCTGAATGGCTTCGATGGTCTTTTGTTCCCATTCTTCGGAAGATACTACGATTTCAAATTTGATTTTCGGAAGCATCTGCACTGCCACTTCCATGCCCCGGACGATTTCCTTATATCCTCTCTGCACACCACAGCCCATAACCTGCGATACCGTAATACCGTTGACTCCGATGGCATTTAATGCTGCTTTTACATCTTCGAATTTTTCTTCCCGCACAATTGCATCTATTTTAATCATCATATCTGATTATCTCCTTTTCTATCCTACTGGTCTAATCCGTTGAAGCTTGGGTAAGCATTTTCTCCATGCTGTGTTACATCCAGTCCAAGCTGTTCTTCTTTTAAGCTCACACGAAGCGGAGTAAAGATTCTTACCACTGCTACACAAAGCAGGGTACCAACCACTGCAATTACAATGGTAATTAAAATTCCTTCCAGCTGTGCCAGGAAAAGGCGGTAATCTCCAAACACCAGACCATCCCATTTTGCAGTACTGTTAATGGATTTCTGTGCAAAAATTCCGGTAGCAATTCCACCCCAGATACCGCCGATTCCATGGCATCCAAATGCATCCAGCGCATCATCAATTTTCAGTTTTTTCTTAATAAGTGCAACTCCGAAGTAACAAATCGGGCTGACCAAAGCTCCGATAATAAATGCTGACCAGATTGGAACAAATCCTGCACCTGGTGTAATTGCCACAAGTCCTACTACAAGTCCGGTGGATGCGCCTACCAGGGTTGGCTTTCCTTCTTTTACAACATCAATAAACATCCAGGATAATAAGGCTGCTGCTGCAGAAATTGCAGATGTCATAAATGCATGGGCTGCCAGTCCATCGGCTGCCAGTGCACTTCCTGCATTAAACCCAAACCAGCCAAACCATAAAAGGGATGCTCCCAATACAACAAACGGGATATTATGAATACGATAAGTTACCTGCTCATAGCCACGTCTTCTTCCAAGTATGATTGCCAGAACCAGTGCGCTGATTCCGGAACTGATATGTACCACATCTCCTCCTGCGAAGTCAACAGAGCCAATCTCTGCTAAAAGTCCGCCTTCTCCCCAGACCATATGTGCCAGTGGATAATATACAACAAAGGACCATAGTGTTACAAAGAGAAACAGTGCCTTAAACTTCATTCTTCCTACTAAGGAACCGGTAATCAGTGCCGGTGTAATCATGGCAAACATCATCTGAAATGCACAGAATACAAGATGTGGAATGGTATCTGCATAAGGTCCTGCCTCCCAGCCTACACCATTCAAAGCTATCCAACGGAAATCTCCGATGATACCTCCGTGGTTGCCACCAAATGCAAGGGAATAACCAAACAGTGTCCAAAGCACTACCGACAATCCCATGATTGCCACACATGCCATCATCGTGTTACATACATTCTTTCTTCGTACAAGACCTCCATAGAAAAATGCAAGTCCCGGTGTCATAAAAAACACAAGTGCTGTTGCAATCAGCATAAAGGCTGTATCTCCAGTATTCATATCTAATCCTCCTTCTTTTCACTTGAGAAACTCTTTATGCGAGTAGCGCACGTAACAAAGAATGTGCCTTGGCACATTCTCGCGCCTGCGGCGGTCGCTTGCGACATCTACCTTATACGCCGCAGTGCGCATCCTCGCGGAGCGTTTTTTACTTTACAGGAAAGCAATTTCCTGTAAAGTAAAAAAAAGATGCCAAAAACACGTTTCCGTGTTTTTGACATCTTCGTCTACAGCTAGGACTATAGCACTTTTTTATTCCTATTGCAAGGGGATTTTTAAATCAATTAATTATTTTTCGTTCTTTTGCTAGTTTTTTTGTGATGTTTCCGGCTGTTTTCTCACCCAAAAGGATGCTTTATTTCATCCATTTATCTGCTTCTTCTTTCAGCCAGGAGTACCATGCTTCCATTCCCTCTCCGGTCTTTGCGGAGATTGGGAATATCTTAAGATTCGGATTCCGTTTCCATGCATACTCCTTTACCTTATCCATATCAAAGTCAAAATATGGCAGCACATCAATTTTATTGATAATAAGTGCATCGCATACAGTAAAGATTAATGGATATTTCAATGGCTTGTCGTGTCCTTCCGGTACGGACAAAATCATTGCATTCTTCACTGCTCCGGTATCAAACTCTGCCGGGCAGACAAGGTTTCCTACAATTTCAAGGATAGCAATATCTACATCCTCCGTGCCAAGCTCCTTCAAGCCCTGTCTGGTCATGTCTGCATCCAGATGGCACATACCGCCGGTATGAAGCTGCACAACCTTTGCCTTTGTCTTATCAGCAATCGTCCATGCATCTACATCGGAATCAATATCCGCTTCCATGACTCCTACCCGGTAGTCCTTTAATAGCTCATTGACCGTTGGCACCAGGGTAGAAGTCTTGCCACTTCCCGGTGAAGACATCAGATTTAAGAGAAATGTTTTCTCTCCCTTTAACTGTTCTCTTAAGCTGGCAGCATCCTTATCATTGTTTTCAAATATACTTCTTTTTACTTCAATTACTTTCATTTCCAGTTCCTCAATTATATCTTATTTTACATCTGCTCTTGCCAGTGCATCTTTATAATACTTGAAGTCTGTAAATACTTCGTTGGTATACGGATTCTTCTTGTTCTTTACCGATTTATAAATGATGTATCCTAATGCAATGGCATTTACAATCAGTGCCAGTGCGCTGACGATGGTCATTGCGGTCGGATCTGCGTTGTTCGAAGTTCCTGCTACAATGCCATTTACCGTTCCGTCTGCATACTGTCTGGAAACGGTTGCCCATGGATAATAGGTTGTTCCATCGGCAGTAGTCTCCTGAAACAGTGGAAAAATCTGGGCAAACATACACCAGATTGCCAGTGTATTTGCACGGTTCATAATCCAGCCACCCTTGTTCCAGATTAATGCTGCAATAGTAGGTGCTAAAAGCAGTGCTACACCACAGAACCAGGAGTGGGTTGGCAGACAATTGTAGGTATAAGCGAAGTTCCAGATATCATATACTACAATGTAAACCCAGATCATATCCGGCCAGATCATATCCTTCTTGTCTTTGGAAGAATATACTTTCCACCAGCCTGTCATGCAAAGGATATTTAAGATTCCTGCGATTCCGTTCATTACGTTGTGCCAGCCACCATAAAGCCATACATCTTCAGAAGATAACCACCAGGAATACCAGCCGTTGATTGCGGATTCGAAATCGCTGGCTACTGCAATCAAAATATTAATTGCTACGATTACAAATGGGAATGCGCGGAACCACTGTTTCTTTCCAATACCCCATTCATACTTAATCATCATAAAGCCGATACATCCGGCAAGTGCTGCATACAGTTTTGCATAATGGAACCATCCATTCATATAAAGATGTGTCTGGTTATTTACTGCCCATTCTACGCCCTGTCCTGCGCATACTGCAATTACAACAAAGTAAACGGTAAGTGCCAGCGGAATAATTCCAAACATCATAAGTCCACCAAACTTGGTTCTTCTTGCAAACTCATTTAATAAAATAAGTCCGGCTAAGACTGCCAGCATGGCAATCCACTGATAAATTCCATTTCCTCCATAAACATGAAACAACATTTTAACCCCTTCTTTCTTTGATAAATATTTTATCCGAAAGCCTGCCTCAGCAGGCCTCCATTTCTTTGATACTGCATTCATTTCCCGTCAGCAGATAGGTGTCATCACTCTTACAGTACGGACATTGTCTGCCGAATTTTACAGTCGGATAAGTTTTTTTGCAATTCTCGCACATGGTTACCGCCGGAAGCGTCTCGATACGCAATTCCGATTCCGATAACAAGTCCGATTTCTTCCGGTAATAGTCCCAGCAGTCTAAAAGGTATTCCGGGACAATTCCACTGACTTCTCCAATTTCCAGAGTAACAGAACCTATCTTCGTCACTTCATTTTCTTCTGCTACTTCCTTTAATGTTTTTGAAATATGAATGATAATTCCCAGTTCATGCATACACTCACATCCTGCTTTTTATTTCTTCCTGCCTCTGAATTTAATCTTAATCTCACGCTTTAACATATATGGGAAGATTGCCTTTAACTTGTCTTCTGATTTTACCATGCGGCTTGCATCCGGCAGGTCACGGCTTAAGTGGATGGCATCAAATTCGCACTTCGTTGTACAGATTCCACAACCAATACACTTATTCGGGTCTACTACGGTAGCACCACAGCCTAAGCAGCGGTTTGCTTCTTTCTGTACCTGCTCCTGGGTAAAGGTGCTTCGTAAATCACGGAAGGTATGCTTTGCATCTCCAGCCTTATGTCCCGGCACCTGACGTTTTGCATTGTCAAAGGTCTCAACTTTAATATTGTCTTTATCCAGTTCAATGAACTGTCTTCTGTTACGTCCCAAAGTAAGGCTCTGTCCTTCATGGACAAAACGGTGAATAGATACACAGCCTTCTTTTCCTGCTGCAATAGCATCAATAGCAAATCTTGGTCCGGTATAGTTATCTCCTCCGGTAAAAATATCCGGCTCTGCAGTCTGGTATGTTACCGGGTCTGCCTTTAAGGTTCCGGTCGGATTAAATTCCACTCTGGTTCCTTCTAATAAAGCCCCCCACTTAATGGACTGTCCAATGGATAATAATACCTGGTCACAAGGAACGGTTAATAATTCTTCTTCGTCATATTTTGGTGAAAACCGTTTATTCTCATCCAGAACAGAGATACATTTTTTGAATACTACTGCGGTTACTTTGCCATTCTCGGTAAGGATTTCCTTTGGTCCCCAGGAATTATTTACCACAATGCCCTCTTCTTCTGCCTCTGCCACCTCATCATCGGCTGCCGGCATAATATCTCTTGATTCCAGACAGAACATGGATACATCGGAAGATCCGGTACGAAGTGCGGTTCTTGCAACGTCTACTGCTACATTTCCTCCACCGATTACTACGGTCTTGCCAGATAATTTCACGCCTTCTTCATTTAAATTGACACGACGCAAGAAGTCTACTCCGGTTTCTACGCCTACGGCATCTTCTCCCGGTACTCCGGTCATACGTCCGCCCTGTGCACCAATTGCTATGTAAAATGCTTTATACCCCTGTTCACGCAGCTGTGCTATGGTAATGTCCTCGCCAACTTCTACGCCGCACTTGAATTCTACCCCCATCTCGCGCAGCACATCGATTTCTGCATTGATCACATCTTTTTCCAGACGGAAAGATGGAATACCATTCATCAGCATACCACCCGGTCTTTTTTCTTTTTCAAATACAGTAACCGGATAACCCATTTTCTTTAAATAGAATGCGGCTGACATCCCTGCCGGTCCTGCTCCGATTACTGCTACCTTCTCCTCAAAAGGCTTTCCGGAATAATTCAACATTGGTGGAATATAACGCTTCTCTGCATGAAGCTCCTGTTCCGCAATGAATTTCTTGATTTCATCAATAGCTACTGCCTGGTCAATGGTTCCCCTGGTACATGCATCTTCGCAGCGGCGGTTACAGATTGCTCCACATACTGCCGGGAACGGATTCTCCGTCTTAATCAGCTTCAATGCATCCAGATATCTTCCCTGAGATGCCATTTTAATATATCCCTGTACCGGAAGATGTGCCGGACATGCTGTCTTACATGGTGCGGTACCGGTGTCATAACAGTTAATCTGGTTATCATCCCTGTAATTTGGATTCCATTTTTCCGGTCCCCACTTGGTGGTATCCGGAAGCTCCTGCTGCGGATAGGTAATATGTCCGCCATCTTTGGTGCATAATTTCTGTCCGAGCTTTGCTGCACCAGCCGGACAGTACTCTACACATCTTCCGCAGGCTACACATTTCTCCGGCTCTACGCTGGCACGGTATGCGGAGCGTGACATATTCGGTGTGTTGAAAAGCTGGGATGTACGCAATGCATTACATACACCGACTGCACAGTTACAGATTGCAAAGATTTTATCTTCTCCATCAATATTGGTAATCTGATGGACATAGCCATTATCCTCTGCTCGCTGCAGAATCTCCATTACTTCATCATAATCAATGTAACGGCCCTTTCCGGTCTCTACACAGTAATCTGCCATATCACCGACACCAATACATAAATCATCCTCTAAGTCTCCGGTTCCCTCCCCACGGATTCGCTGTTGCCGTCTGCAGGAACATGCGCCAACGGAATATTTATCATATTTATTGAGCCAGTGGGAAATATGCTCCACGCTTGCCGACTGCTGGTTTGCCGGGATTGCTTTCTCTACCGGAATAACATGCATTCCGATTCCTGCTCCACCCAGCGGAACCATCGGTGTTACTTTCTCCAGTGGAAGTCTTGCCATCTGCTCAAAGAAATCTGCGATTTCGGTATGCTCTTCCACCTGCTCTTTGTTCATTACCATGAATTCTGCGCATCCCGGTACGAACATTGGAAGTACATACTGTTTGTGATGGTCTTCGTTCTCCCAGTTGTACTCAATGACTCCGATGACACTCATTTTTTCTAAGAGTTCTTCGGTCCGCTCTACACTCTTCTTACATTTCTTTGCTACTTCTGCTGCGGTAGCCGGTACTCTGACTTTCATTGCCAATGCAACTTCTGCCATCTCATCCGTCACTACACTTGCCAAGCCCCAGTATTCCGGGTCATTTTCCGTAACTTTTACTCCGATTCGGTCTGTAATCTTCTGACCAAGTTTCAGAATCAATTCTCTTGGTTCTGCCATGTGCCCCTCCTTTGTATGATACCTGTATTGCTCCCCTCACAGGTTGTTTTTTGCCGTGATTCATTACAATATTTGTATATATTATACAATATCCGGTTATTTTTATCAATAATTATCACACTTTTCACAATAGTTCTTCGCAAAAAAGAAACTGTGTCTTGTGAATTTTATACACAAAACACAGTTTCCTGTTTCTTTTGATTTTCTCACTATTTGAAACTTATTTTTTCAAAATCAGTTTCCAAAATTCTTATTTTCAATTAATCCAGTGGAATCAGTTTTTCTTTTCCACCCATATATGGCTGCAATGCCTTTGGAATATTTACGCTTCCGTCCGCATTGAGGTTGTTCTCTAAGAACGCAATCAGCATACGAGGTGGTGCAACTACAGTATTATTTAAGGTATGTGCGAAATATTTATTTCCATCCTTGCCTTTGACACGAATTTTCAGTCTTCTTGCCTGTGCATCGCCTAAGTTAGAGCAGCTTCCTACTTCGAAGTATTTCTTCTGACGTGGAGACCATGCTTCTACGTCACAGGATTTCACTTTCAAGTCTGCTAAGTCTCCGGAACAGCACTCAAGGGTACGTACCGGAATATCTAAGCTGCGGAACAAATCTACGGTATTCTTCCAGAGCTTGTCATACCACTCTTTGGACTCTTCCGGCTTACATACAACAATCATTTCCTGCTTCTCAAACTGGTGGATACGATATACACCACGTTCTTCAATACCATGTGCTCCTTTTTCTTTACGGAAACATGGAGAGTAGCTGGTCAGGGTATATGGAAGTTTTTCTTCATCATTGATGGTATCAATGAATTTACCAATCATGGAATGCTCAGAAGTACCAATCAGATACAAATCCTCACCTTCGATTTTATACATCATGGCATCCATTTCATCAAAACTCATAACACCGGTTACAACATTGCTCCGAATCATAAATGGTGGTACACAGTATGTGAATCCACGGTCAATCATGAAATCTCTTGCATAAGAAATAACTGCAGAATGTACTCTTGCAATGTCTCCCATCAGATAGTAGAAGCCATTTCCCGCAACTTTTCCTGCTGCGTCCAAATCAATACCATGGAAACGATCCATGATATCGGTATGATATGGGATTTCAAAATCCGGAACAACCGGCTCACCAAATTTTTCAATTTCTACGTTACAGGAATCATCTTTTCCAATCGGAACGGATGGGTCTATGATGTTTGGAATTGTCATCATAATCCTGGTAATCTTTTCCTGTAAATCTTTTTCCTGCTCTTCTAACTCTGCAAGGCGGGCTGCATCTTTGCTTACCTGCTCTTTTAATGCCATAGCTTCGCCTTTCTTGCCCTGTCCCATCAATGCACCAATCTGCTTGGAAATACTGTTACGGTTTGCACGTAATGCATCTGCTTCCTGCTGTGCACTTCTTGCCTGCTCATCTAACTCAATTACCTCGTCTACCAGTGGCAATTTGTGATCCTGGAATTTCTTCTTAATGTTCTCTTTTACGATGTCCGGATTTTCCCGTAAGAATTTTAAATCAATCATCTTTGTTCTCCTTCTTTGATATCATGTGCTTTTTTTGAAAATTTTATAGGATTGATTCGTAAGCATGCGGTTTTTCTCGCTACTCGCGTAAAAAATGCCTTCCATCCCATGCATTTTCATACATGGGACGAAAGGCTTATCTACCGTTCCGCGTTGCCACCCATTTTGCCGCATCTCTTTTTACGTCTTCTCTTCTTTGCCTGCGACCACTTCATTGCGTATCATAAGGGGTACGAACCCGTGGCTTTCACCACCAGCCTCCGAAAGTGGACCAATTGCTTCCTAATACCGGCTCACACCAGCCGCCGGCTCTCTGAAATATTCCGTCAATCTTAGCTTTCGTCAAACGCTGTTTTTACTCTGTTCCCTATTATAGCGCGGGGAGTGGATTTACGCAAGGGGATTCTACAATCCTCTGATAATATTTAAGTAATCCTGGCGTTGGTCAACAACAGCATAGATTATAACTCTTTTATTTTCTTCATTTATCTTATAGAAAACCAGATTTTTTTCCAATATCAACACCCGATACCCTTGTCTTTTCAATACCAGATAATGCGTTTCTCCCCCCTTTAACGGATGAACTGCCAAATCAAGAATATTCTGTTCCAGTTCTTCTAATTTTTCCAGTGCAACCTTATTACCAAAATTTTCGGCTATATACAATACGATTTTTCTAATCTGCGCATCTGCCGTTTCTGTACGAACAACTTCATATTTCAATAATTCTATTCCTCCCCAAGCATTTGTCTTAAATCATCAAATGTTTCACGAACCGGTGCTACTCTACCATTCTTTACATCATCTTCCGCTTCTGTAAGAATTTCCAAAAGTTCTATTCTTGACTTCATTCTTTTATATTCCTCATACGAAAGAGAGACTGTATCACCACGACCGTTTACTGTGATTATAACCGCTTCATTTTCTTCTCTGCATTGTTTTGAAATTTCACTATAATGATTTCTTAAATCTGCAGATGGTCGTATTGTTTCCTGTAATGCATGCATAAAAAACACCTCCGCCTATATTATAGTCACATCATATCATGATTTGACTATGTTATCAAGTTTTCCATTCGTAAAACCCATCGTAAACCATCGTAAAACCATAAAACCCATAACAAAATTCGGAAGGGATTTTTGTTACTTTTTACTATATCCATGTTCATTTCTGGAAAAAGAATGTGCCTTGGCACATTCACGATCTAAGCGATTTTTCTTTTAACAAAATTTTTGCAGTTCTTTATATCTAAAATACTGTGTTGCTGAAAAATGTGATGAATGTATGGTTAGTCGATAACTGTTGCATCTCTATCCCACAAAAACTCTCTATGTCCATTCCAATCAACCCCATAAAAGGTAGCCGCCTCTGTATCATTTTCAAAAACTTCTAATACATCAAACTCTGTTCCATTTTCCACTAAAAAGTATTCACTATATACTTCACTGCTTGGCTGGTCTGTTAAATATGCTCCATTTGAATTCGTAACCTTCACCCGAAACAGCACCGGCTCCTCCGTTGCCGTCTCCGTCACAGCCTCGGTCTCTGTCACGTCCTCATTTTCTGCCTTTGCCTCCGTTGCTGTCTCGCTCTCTGTCTCAGTTGTGACAACTGCTTCGGTCACTTCTGTGGCAGCTGAATTTTCCTGCTCCTTCGTGCTGCCGCAGGCTGTAACTGATATTGCCATAAGTATCGTTAATACTCCTGTCATAACTTTTTCCGCTATTGCTGTTGAAATCTTTCTGTTTTTCATAAATGTCCGCCTTTCCTGTTTATCTTCCTTTTATCATTTGAACTGCTCTCTATTTTAGTACATATATTTACTAAAATCAATAGTAAACATCTTTATTATGATAAATTAAAAAAGTCCTCTGCAAGACCTATTATTTTTAGGATATACTCTGGATTTTTTAGAATTATAGAAATTTGTTTTCAAAAAAATTCCGGATTTATTTTCAGATTTGGAGATTATATGGATTACATACAGCGAATGCGCGATTTACGCGAAGATCATGACAAAACCCAGCAGGAAATTGCCGACGTTCTCGGAACTTCCCAGACCATGTATGCCCGTTACGAACGTGGTGCTAACGAGCTTCCTATCCGCCATCTTCTGAAGCTTTGCCATTACTATCAAGTTTCTTCTGATTATTTTCTTGGTCTTTCTGATATAAAAACAGCTCATTTACGCCATAAAAATGCAACATAAAAGAGAAGAAATTTCATCTTCTGAATTTTCCTCTCTTTTTTACATCTTGTCCTATAGGTCTACATTTTTCTATTTTTACTCGTGACGCAATGCCTCGATTGGGTCTAAGTTTGCTGCCTTATAGGATGGCAGAAGGCCGAAAATAATTCCGATAATCATGGAGAATACCACGCCGCCTACGGCTGCCGGTGCACTGATGGCAACCGGTGTGGTACTAAGTTTTGAGATAATCTCAGCTAATATGATTCCCACCAGAACTCCAATCAATCCGCCTAAACTGGTAAGTACTGCTGCCTCGGTTAAGAACTGTCCTAAGATAACAGACTTTCTTGCTCCGATTGCTTTCTTCAGACCAATCTCACTGGTACGCTCCGTTACGGATACCAGCATGATATTCATTACACCGATACCGCCAACCAGAAGGGAAATTCCGGCAATCCAGATTAACATGGTATTGGTGGACTGGCTCAACTGCTGAATTTGTTTTGCCTGCTCCAGTAAGTCTTCGGATTTGTACTTAATGGTATCATCCGATGTTGCAAGATAGCCATTTAAAATATCGGCACTCTTCTTTCCTGCATTGGTCATATCGCTGGTGCTCTTTGCTTTAATGAGAACCTGCTGTGGTTCGTCATAACGATAGATAATCGGCCAGGTTACAGATGGTATATAAATCTTACCACTGCTGTCCTGGGAATAAGTATAATAATCATCAATGGAATTGATAACCGGCTCGAACTGCTCGCTCTTGGTTGCAATTCCTACAACAATATATGGCTGCTGCTTAATCTCAATGGTCTTTCCAATTGGATTCTCACCCTGAAATAATGCTTCTGCAGAATCTTCATCTAAGATTGCGACCTTTGCAAAATCACTGTAGTCCTCTTCGGTAAAGCAGCGTCCGCTCTTCATAATCATTCCCGCAGTATTAAAGTAGCCATTGTCTACTCCCATAATATAACCGCCGGAAAGAGAAGTATTTTTATAGTATGCTCCATCATAATCCTGTCTGGAAAGGAATAAAGATGCATCCTCTACTTCATCCAGATCTTTAATCTGCTCCAGTGCTTCATTTGTAATTACCGGAATTCCACCCGGTACACTTCCATAGGAAAAATCCATGGAATAATCTCCCTGATACAACTGCACTGTAACATTGTTATCACCTGCGCCAATCAGGTTCTGCTCAATCTGTTCATTCGTTCCTTTAATCGTAGATACAATTGCAATAATCGCTGCAATACCAATAATAATACCCAGCATAGTTAAGAAGGAACGCATCTTGTGTGACCAGATACCCTGAAAAGATAATCTTAAATTTTCTAACATGTTCGTCCCTCCTACTAATACATTACAGTTCCGGAATCTTCATCCTTATTGGTTTTGACTCCTTCTTTTGCTGTCTTACCATATGGAAAAGCAAGATAATCATCCATTGTAACTCCGGATTTAATTTCTACTGCATATCCATATATGGTCTTTCCTGTCTTCACATACTGTTTTACAAGATGACCAGTTCCATCATCCTTCATGACATAGCTCTTACCATCTTCCTTACGCACATATGCTTTATCCAGATAAATCTTATCGGAAGAATCTTCATCTCCACCAAGATTAATGGAAAGACTTAAGTTGTCTCCATTGCTAAGTCCAGTACTGTCTTCAATATATGCGGTATAGCCATAATAGGATGCATTCGGATTGCCATTGCCATAATAATAGCCATTGGAATCCTCCGGGTAATCATTAATCTCTGTTATTGTTGCATCAAATACCATTCCGGTGCTCCAGGAGGTTGCTGTAACACTCTGTCCGACTTTCACCTGTTCCAATGCAAGCTCATTTAGAGTTCCTTTTACATATAGACCATCTGAACCGGAAAGTGTCAAAAATGCACTTCCATCATTTGGAAGATTATCCGGATCTCCTGCTTTCTTTACGGTACCATTAAACTCAGCATAAACCATTCCATCTTCTGACTGGCTTTCCATCTGTTTCAACGCAAGCTCCGCTTTTCTTTTATCCAGATCAAGCTTAGTCAGTTCTTTTTCTTTATCCGCAATCTCTTTTGCCAGTTCATCTGCTGTATATCCGCTCTGCTGGTTATCATCCGGTACAGATGGTGTATCCGGTACAACCGGTTCGACCGGGGTATCCGGGACATCCGGCTCATTAATTACTTTACTTCCATCAATAACATACCATTTTGCATCCGGGTCTGCTTCCTCTAAAGCTGCACCGACTTTTGTCCATGCACTGATTAAGGTTCCGGCTACGGTATTTCCGTCATGAATTTCAAATACCGCAACCTTCCCCTCACTTTTCAATGTATTCAGATAGCTTCCATAGACATATGCTTCCTTTGTACATAAGAAGCGGTATGGATTCTCCTGGCTTCCATCTCCGGTATATGGCTGCGCCGTTGTTGAAATATAATTATAGGCATCTCCGTTCTTCTCTTCTACCGTATCCGGTGTGGTTACAGAAGTATCCGTAGATGGTGTTTCCGGTGCTGATGGCGTCACACTGTCTACAGACGGTGTACTTGTTGTGGCATTGCTGATTGGCTTGGTATTTTTAAGCTTTTCCAATTCCTTCTGTGCTACAGCACTATTATTTTCGATTGTCTGGATGTCTAATTTCTTCATCTCAATTGCCAGGTCAATATTGGTCATATCATATTGTAACAGCGGGTCACCTTCGGATACTTCCTGTCCTTCTGTTACAAACACTTTCTGAATGGTCTGCTCTGTGCTGACATAAACATCCTGCTGCTGTCCATTGGTCACGGTTCCGTCACTATCCATGCTGTCATCCCAGGAACCAGTATTTAACATGGATACTGACTGTACCTCTGCTACCAGCTTACTATTCTGGTATGCCCGGTATCCTACTATTCCTCCGGTGATTCCACCTCCGGCTAAAACTACGATTAGAATTGCAATTACAACTTTCTTTTTCATGCCTTGCCCTCCTCATCGTCTGTAAATATTTCTCCGTCTACTATATGGAGGATTCTCTTTGCCTGTTTTGCAATGTTAATATCATGGGTAATCATGACAATGGTAACGCCCTCATCATTCAGGCTCTGGAACAATTCCATAATCTGTTTACCGGATTTCTGGTCCAATGCTCCGGTCGGCTCGTCTGCCAGTAAAATCTTCGGATTATTTACCATGGCACGGGCAATTGCTACTCTCTGCTTCTGTCCACCGGAAAGCTGTGTCGGACGGAACCCGGAACGGTCTCCTAATCCTACACGCTCCAATGCCTTCTGTGCTCTTTCTTTCCGTTCTTTCTTCTTTACACCGGCATAGCTCAGTGGAAGTGATACGTTATCCAGTGCACTTTCCCTTGGCATCAGCTGAAAACTCTGAAATACAAATCCAATACTGTTCAGTCGGACAGCAGACATCTCGCGGTCTTTTAAGTTTAAGACATCCTTTCCCGCCAGTTCATAGGTTCCGGAAGTCGGTCTGTCCAGACACCCGATAATATTCATCAATGTTGTCTTCCCGGAACCGGACGGTCCCATGATAGCAACATATTCTCCTTCTTCTACCTGTAAAGATACATCCTTCAATACCGGAACTACCAGTTTATCCTGATTGTAATCTTTATAGATATGCTGCAGATTCAGAATCATTCAACCACCTCCGAATCTGTCGCACCTGACTCGCCGCTATCTGTAAATTCAGTTCCGGCTTCATCATACATTCCTTCGTCCATGTATTCGGTTCCGTCAGTATTATTATACATGCCTTCATCCATAGATTCAGTTCCGTATTCATCATACATTCCTTCGTCCATACCAGAATCATCTGTAGATTCCTGATTATATAACGGAGAAGAATAATCTACTTCTTCCATATTGGTAACTGCTGTTACACCCTCATACAGTCCCTGCATCGGGAATGCAATCAGGTCATCTTCAGAAAGTCCGGATTTAATCTCATATTCATCGAGATTCTCATCATACTCGCCTAATTCTACCTTGCGTTTTTCCAGTCTGTTCTTCTTGTCTGCTGCCCATACATATGGGTCTCCATCATCCTGCACAATATAATAGCCGTACAGCCAGACTCCTTCCTTTTCTTCAACCTCGCCCTGTCCGTAATCCGGCTCTATATATAAATGCTGTCCTAACATCAGTCCGTCTGTACTGTCCAAAGTAACATAGAATGAATACTTAGACGCAGAATCTCCAGAACTGCCTCCATCATACATATTAGAAGAATTACTGTCCGTCTGGCTGCTTTCAGTATCAATCTTGGAAATACTTCCTGTCCAGGTCTGCGTCTCATCTAATCTGGAACGTAAAATAACCGGTGTTCCCTCTGAAATTGTTCCTACAGAAGTCTCATCAATCGTTCCTTTTACACGGTACTCGCCTGTCGCTAATATTTTCATATATGCTGCAGTATTTCCATTGGGATCCACCCCGTTTTCATTGATTTCTTTTACAACACCAGCCATCTTACTGGTTACTTCTGAGTTGTCGATGGATTTCTGGTATTTGTCAATCTCTGCCTGTTTGCTTTTCTTGTTGTATTCTGACTGCTTAATGGAAGTCTGCAGTGTCTGAATCTGTGTGGTATATTCAAACTGCTGGTCTTCCGGTGCGCTTGCTTTTTCTTTCTGCAATTCTGCAATCTGTGCATTTGAATTGGAAATGTCATTTGCAATGCCTTCCATCTCAAGCTTTGCCTGGTCTATCTGCATCTGCAGTTCTTCTGTATCATAAGAAAATAATACGGTTCCCTCTTCTACTTCATCACCAACAGAAACGTATACTTCCTTTACTTTACGTTCGGAATCCTTATTTATCTCTAAGGTCTCCTGTGGTTCTACCACACCACTGTAACGATTATTGATTCCTGCTGACTGGTTCATAATTGCAGATACTTTTTCTACATATACCTTGTCTGCAGAATTTCCACCGCTGCTTCTTCCCTTTAGGAAATAGAATCCTACTCCGGCTGCAACTACTGCCGCTGCAATAACTCCAATAATAATGCCTACCTTCTTTTTGCTCATCTGTCTCCTCCTGAATAATTCCTTTTTCCTGCCTTTTACCTGTAGAAACTGCCGTTGGCAGCTTTTTATGGGTGCCTGACTTTGAAAAAATAGCCGTAAAGCTTTCATACTTTACGACTATTTTATCATTTTCTTATTCGAAATACAGCGTGGATAATTCCTAAGATTTCTTAAGAAATCATTAATTTCCCGACAAAAATTTTTACGATTTATTTCAGAGGATATTTTGCAGTTAATTCTGCTACAATTGCTCTTGCTTTCTCAGAAGCTGCCTCGCCCTCTTTAATCATCATGGCAATTGCCTCTGCAATCTTGTCCATATCTTCTGTATTCATGCCTCTTGATGTAACAGCTGCAGTACCAAGACGAACGCCACTGGTTACGAATGGAGACTTCGGATCATTCGGAATGGTATTCTTATTACATGTGATGTTTACAGCATCTAATAATTTTTCTACCGCCTTACCTGTCAAATCATAATTAGTAAGGTCTACTAACATCAGATGGTTGTCAGTTCCGCCGGATACAATCTTGATATCACGGCTTAATAATCCCTTGCAAAGTGCCTGGGCATTATCAATAATACCCTGCTGATATACCTTGAATTCCGGCTGTAACGCTTCTTTTAAGCAGACTGCCTTTGCTGCAATGACATGCATTAAAGGTCCACCCTGGATTCCCGGAAATACAGCCTTATTAAAGTTATATTTATCTGCTGCTTCCTGATTGCAGAGAATCATTCCGCCTCTTGGTCCTCTTAAGGTCTTATGGGTTGTTGTTGTTACAACATCTGCATATGGGATTGGGCTTGGATGAAGTCCTGCTGCAACAAGTCCTGCGATATGTGCCATATCAACCATAAGAACTGCACCACAGGCATCTGCAATTTCACGGAATTTCTTGAAATCAATGGTTCTTGCATATGCGGATGCACCTGCAATAATCATCTTTGGCTTACATTCCATTGCAATCTGCATAACATTGTCATAGTCAATGAAGCCTTCATCATTTACACCATAAGGCACAATATGGAAATATGTTCCGGAGAAGTTTACCGGACTTCCGTGTGTTAAATGTCCACCATGGTCTAAGTTCATTCCCATTACGGTATCACCCGGTTTTAAAATAGCAAACTGTACAGCCATGTTTGCCTGTGCACCGGAATGTGGCTGTACATTTACATAGTCACAGCCAAACAGCTCTTTTGCTCTCTCAATTGCCAGGTTCTCTACAATATCAACGCAGTCACATCCGCCGTAATTTCTCTTTGCCGGCTAGCCATCTGGATTTTTATAAGTCATTACACTGCCCATTGCTGACATTACTGCCGGACTTACCCAGTTCTCAGATGCGATCAGCTCAATGTGGCTGTTCTGACGGTCAAATTCTTTGGTAATGGCATCTGCAACTTCCATGTCCACTGCCTGAATATCTTCTAATGTATACATGTTTCTTCTCCTTCTCTATGTGATTTTCTTTAGGCGATTGCGAAAGGGGACAGCATTTCTTTCAAAATTTTGCTATGAAAGGGTATTTGAAGTCTGCACTGAAATCCCGCAGTTCTAAAAGGTATGTTTTGCGTAACGCGATAAAAACAGTCTTTCCAATGTTTGACATCGTCGCTGCATTGTTCGTCAACTTCAGATGCATGATAAGGGCTGTTAGGGGCACTTAGAATTTCGTCTGTTTTTTGGCAACGCTGGCACAGGGACGTGCCAGCGAGGCGCAATTGAACATGGATGTGAATTTGCGCCGGTTGCCGGAACATATGGCATTATACCGAAATTCTTAGTGCCCCTTGCAGACTTTATGCTGCATCCGCAGTTGACGGACAGTACAGCGACCCTGTCAAAGCAACGGAATGTACATCTATCCAATTTCGCAATCGCCCAATAAATTTACTTTGAGTATCATTATAAGTGATAGCCTGATTCAACGCAACAGTATTTTTACGCATTACCGTAAAAAAGTGCATTTTCAGATATCTTTTCCAGTTCCCTTTTCTAGGTGTCGTATTTCATATTATACTGCCACTTAAATATGGCAGTTCCAATGATAACAATATAGCCTGCAATACTGAGGGCATCCGGTATCTGATTCAGGAACAGAATGCCAAGAAGTGCCGCAAATACAATCTGGGTGTAATCAAAAACAGATATCGCTTTTGCCGGTGCTTTCGTATATGCTGTGGTAATGCAGATCTGTCCGCCTGCTGCACATACGCCAGCCAGCATAAGGCAGACAAACTGTGTCATGCTCATAGGCTTATATCCGATGATAAAAAACGGCAATGTGACAACACAGGAAAAGAGTGAAAAACAAAGGACGATAACCGGTCCCTTCACTCCCATTTTCCCCAATTTACGCACATAGGTATAAGCAATTCCTGCACCCAGTCCGCCCAGTGCTCCAATCAGTCCGTAAACAAACTGTATATCAAAGGATGGCTTAATGACAAGCAGTGCTCCGGTAAATGCCAGCACGACTGCTCCCCATTCTACTTTATTTGCCTTTTCCTTTAAGATAAAGGTTGACATAATAATTGCAAAGAAAGGCGATAACTTATTTAACATATTAGCATCTGCAATATTCAGCCGGTCAATGGCATAGAAATTACAGATTAATCCTACCGTTCCGCAGAAGCTTCGCATGAAGAGTCCGCCCCAGCTTTTCTTTGGTGCATAGAATGGCTCTTTTGCCCGGATGAGCAGAAAAGCTGCCACAACGGCAGCTACTGCATTTCGGAAAAAAGCCTTTTCCATCGTAGGCAGGTCTCCTGACAGCCGGACAAAAAATGTCATCAGTGCAAAGAAGAAGCCTGCTCCTATAATAAATAAAATTCCCTGTCTTTTTTCCTGTTTCATATGATTCTTTCTATTCTGCAAGCAGTTTTTCTACACTTGCAAGTTTGACGCAAAGTACAAAAATTTTAGTTGCTGTCTCAAGTTCTTCCATAGTCGGGAAGCTTGGTGCAATACGGATAACAGAATCCTCCGGGTCTTTTCCATAAGGGAAAGGTGCTCCTGCCGGTGTCAAAACAACACCTGCTTCTTTTGCTTTGGCAACAACACTCTTTGCACATCCCGGTAAAGTATTAAAGCAGATGAAGTATCCACCCTTCGGGCTAATCCAGGAACCGATTCCAAGCTCGCCTAATTCATCCTGCAATGTTCTTTCTACCATTTCAAACTTCGGACGCATAATTGCTGCCTGTTTCATCATATGTGCATTGATTCCGTCAATATTTTTGAAATAACGTACATGACGAAGCTGATTAATCTTATCATGTCCGATGGTCTGCATCGTAAACTGTTTTTCAATGAAGTCAAGGTTTGCCTTGGAAGTTACGATTGCTGCAATACCGCTTCCCGGGAAGCTTACCTTTGATGTAGAGCAGAATTCATATACCATATCCGGGTTGCCGGCTTTCTCACATTCGCTGATGATATCTAAAAGGTCATCCTGCTCATCTTCATAGAGATGATGTACTACATAGGCATTGTCCCAGTAAATACGGAAGTCTTCTGCTGCCGGCTTTAATGCTGCCATACGGCGGACAGTTTCATCGGAATAAGTGATTCCCTGAGGATTGGAATATTTTGGTACACACCAGATTCCTTTAATGGAATCATCGCTGCTTACCAGACGCTCTACCATATCCATATCCGGTCCTTCGGAAGTCATCGGTACATTTACCATTTCTACACCGAAAAATTCTGTTACTCCGAAATGACGGTCATAACCCGGTACCGGACATAAGAATTTTACTTTATCCAGTTTGCACCATGGTGTACTTCCCATGACACCGTGGGTAAAGGAACGGGATACGGTATCGTACATAACATTTAAGCTGGAATTACCGTATACAAAGACATGGTCCGGTGTGCTTCCTACCATATCTGCGATTAATTTTCTTGCTTCCGGAATTCCTTTTAATTCTCCATAATTTCTACAATCTGTACCATCTTCTGCAATTAATTCACTGCTGCTGTTTAATACATCCAGCATCGGCATGACAAGGTCGAGCTGGGTTGCTGCCGGCTTTCCTCTTGCCATATTTAAAGAAAGACCCATTCCCTTGTATTTTGCATATTCTTTTTCAAGACCTTCCTTTACCTTATACAATTCTTCTTTTGACATTTCCTGATAAGACTGCATCTTATTCCTTCCTCCTGTATCATTCATCATTTTCTTTTAACCAGTGAAGCCACTGGGCGATTTCTTTTTCTTTTCCATTGTCGGTCGGCTCATAAAATACCGAATCCGTCAGCCCGTCCGGAAGATACTGCTGTCTGACATAGTGATGCGGGTAATCATGGGAATAAAGATAACCCAGACCATGTCCTAATTTTCCGGCGGATTTGTAATGTGCATCCTTTAAGTGATTTGGTATCGGTGCCGTTTTGGTATGTTCTACCACATCCATCGCACGATTCAGTCCCATATAGGATGCATTACTCTTTGGGGCACTTGCCACATAGGCAACTGCTTCTGCAAGAATAATCTGTGCCTCCGGCATACCGATGCGTTCTACTGCCTGTGCTGCAGAAACCGCTACATTCAATGCCATCGGGTCTGCTGTACCAACATCCTCTGCCGCGCTGATCATGATTCTTCTTGCGATGAAACGGATATCTTCTCCTGCATATAACATTCTTGCAAGGTAATAAAGGGCTGCATCCGGGTCTGTTCCACGGATACTTTTGATAAATGCAGAAATCGTATCATAATGATTATCGCCTGCCTTATCATATTTCACTACACGCTTCTGGATACATTCCTGTGCCACATCGATTGTAATATGGATAAGTCCGTCTTCGCTTCGTGGTGTGGTTAAGATTCCAAGTTCAATGGCGGTAAGGGCTGCCCTTGCATCTCCATTGGCTACATCTGCCATGAATTCCAGTGCATCCTCATCGATGACTGCCTGATATGCACCCATTCCTTTTTCCTTATCAGTAACTGCCCGCACCAAAAGCTTCTTAATATCTTCTTTTTCCAGTGCATGCAGTTCAAAAATAATGGAACGGGATAGTAAAGCTCCATTGACTTCAAAATATGGATTTTCCGTTGTGGCACCAATCAGGATAATCGTTCCGTCTTCTACAAAAGGCAGAAGGTAGTCCTGCTGTCCTTTATTAAAACGATGAATCTCATCGATGAAAAGAATCGTTTTCTTTCCATACATTCCCTGATTGTTCTTTGCCTGCTGCACCACTTCCTCCATGTCCTTCTTTCCTGCAGATGTAGCATTCATCTGAAGGAATTCAGCACTGGTGGTATTGGCAATCACTTTTGCCAGCGTGGTCTTTCCGGTTCCCGGCGGTCCATAGAAAAGAATAGAACTTAACTTATCTGCTTTAATGGCACGATATAACAGCTTGTCCTTTCCGATAATATGTTCCTGCCCGACTACTTCGTCTAAGGTCGTGGGACGAAGTCTTGCCGCAAGGGGAGACTCTTTTTCCATATTCTGTTCCCGCATGTAATCAAATAAATCCATTTTTGCTCCTTGCATAATTTCAAAACGAATCTTGCATTTTTACTCTTATTTTTCTTCATTTTTATACTTTTTTGGTTTCAAAATGACATTTGAGCTTTAAAATAATTCATTTCATCCTAAGATACCATACCTTAATTTTTACCTTTTGACAAGTCTATTCTGGTATTTTTTCTCGATTTTCCAGTGAAAACACAAAAAAAATCCATTGAAACATTCTTTTTTCTCAAGGTAACTCAAATATCAGCTTATCTACCGTTACAAATTCATAACCCTGTGCCTGCAGCCGGTCAATAATCTCAAAGGCTGCCAGCATACTGCTGTCATAACCGTCATGTAATAAAATAATATCACCATCTTTGACATCCGTCATTACTTTATTGACGACTTTTTCCTTATTCTGCACCTCCCAGTCCCTTGGGTCTACATCCCAGAGCACCTCTATCATATTCATCTGACAGTCCAGATTCTTCTGGGTGCTTCCGAAAGGAGAACGCAAAAACTGCGGATATTCCCCGGTAATCTGATAAATGGCATCATTGGTCTTTCGAATCTGCTCACAGGCATCTTTCTTCGATAAGATGCCAAGGTTCACATGGGTATAGGAATGATTTCCTATGATATGCCCATCATCCTGAATTTTCTTTATCAAATCCGGATATGCCTCTGCTTTCTCTCCGATTACAAAAAAGGTTGCTTTGACATTGCGCTCCTTCAGCCCTTCCAGTAAATCTTTCGTACATTCCGGGCTTGGTCCATCGTCAAATGTCAATGCAACCTCTTTTATTCCACTTGTTTTCTTTATATTCATGCTCTCTGCATTTACCAGATGATTGACACGGATCCGACAGGCTCCGGCGGCAATTACCAATACCGCCAGTGCCAGATTCATCCATATCAATGCTTTTCGGATTCGACTCATTTTACACCGTTACTTTTCTGCTCTCCTGACAATATATGCAGCAACTGCATTTCTTATTATGTCAGGCTTGAACCATTTCAGGCGGTCGCCGGTTTTGCGCTGGCAGTCAGTTCTCCATCGGTAAGGTCGATAAGAATGGTATCTCCCTCTCTGACTTTATCTGCAAGAATCAATTTTGCTGCCAATGTCTCCACATATTTCTGCAGGAAACGTTTCAGCGGTCTTGCACCGTATACCGGGTCATAACCTTTCTCGGTAATATAATCCTCGGCAGCCTTGGTCAGTTCCACTTTCAGTTCACGATCTGCAAGACGTTTATTCAGATCTTCCATCAGTAACTTGATAATGTTGCCGATGTTGTCTTTGGTCAGCGGCTTGAACATAATGATTTCATCCAGACGGTTTAAAAATTCCGGCCGGAAGTTACCCTTCAGTTCTTCCATGACAGCTTCTTCTGCTTCCGGACGAATCTCGCCATTTTCGTCAATGCCCTCCAACAGATGCATGGAGCCTAAGTTAGAAGTCATGATAATAATGGTATTCTTAAAGTCTACGGTACGTCCCTGGGAATCGGTAATTCGTCCGTCATCCAGTACCTGAAGCAGTACATTAAAGACATCCGGATGTGCTTTTTCCACCTCATCAAAGAGGACTACGGAATACGGTTTCCGGCGGACTGCCTCCGTCAGCTGACCACCTTCATCATAGCCTACATATCCAGGAGGTGCTCCAATCAGACGGGAAACGGAATATTTCTCCATATACTCGCTCATATCGAGACGGACCATATTGGATTCATCATCGAAAAGGCAGCTTGCTAATGCTTTGGCAAGCTCTGTCTTACCTACACCGGTTGGTCCTAAGAACAGGAAAGAACCGATTGGCTTGCTCGGGTCTTTGATTCCGGCTTTGGAACGGATGATTGCTTCTGTTACCTTGGTAACGCCCTCGTCCTGTCCAATGACACGTTTATGCAGTTCTTCATCAAGGTGCAGTGTCTTATTTCGTTCGCTCTCAGTCAGTTTGGCTACCGGGATTCCGGTCCAGCGGGAGATAATCTTTGCGATTTCTTCTTCGCTGACACTTTCATGTACCAGTGATAAATCTTCACCTTTGACTTTTTCTTCTTCAATTTCCAACTGCTGCTGTAACTGCGGCAGCTTACCATATTTTAATTCTGCCGCTTTATTTAAATCATAGCTCTGCTCTGCCTGCTGGATTTCATTTTTCAGGCTTTCCAAATCCTCACGCAGCTTCTGGACTTTCTCTACGGATTTCTTTTCATTGTCCCACTGTGCCTTCTTATTCTGGAACTCACTCCGAAGCTCTGCTAACTCTTTCTGTAAGTCTGCCAGACGCTCCTGGCTCAGACGGTCATCCTCTTTTTTCAATGCAGTCTCTTCAATCTCTAACTGCATGACACGACGATTCAGTTCGTCTAACTCGGTCGGCATGGAATCAAGCTCTGTCTTAATCAGTGCACAGGCTTCATCCACCAGGTCAATTGCCTTATCCGGTAAGAACCGGTCTGAGATATAACGGTTCGAAAGCACTGCTGCGGAAACCAGTGCACTGTCGGTAATCTTTACTCCATGGAATACTTCATACCTCTCCTTTAATCCACGCAGGATAGAAATAGTATCTTCTACCGTTGGTTCGTCTACCATAACCGGCTGGAATCTTCGTTCCAATGCGGCATCCTTTTCAATGTATTCCCGGTACTCATCCAATGTGGTAGCACCGATACAATGCAGTTCTCCACGGGCAAGCATTGGTTTTAAAAGCTGTCCGGCATCCATGGCTCCATCGGTTTTTCCTGCACCGACAATGGTATGCAGCTCATCGATAAAGAGGATAATCTGTCCTTCGGATTTCTTTACTTCATCCAATACTGCTTTCAGACGTTCCTCAAATTCACCACGGTATTTTGCTCCGGCTACCAATGCACCCATATCCAGTGCAAAGAGCTTCTTATCCTTTAATCCTTCCGGAACATCACCACGTACAATCCGTTGTGCCAGTCCCTCTACAACTGCGGTTTTACCTACACCGGGTTCGCCAATCAGTACCGGATTGTTTTTCGTCTTACGGGACAAAATTCGCACTACATTCCGGATTTCTGCATCTCGTCCGATGACCGGATCCAGCTTCTGGTCTCTCGCCCTCTCTACCATATCATAACCATATTTATTTAAGGTATCATAAGTAGCTTCCGGATTATCGGAGGTCACACGCTGGTTGCCACGCACCGTAGACAGTGCCTGCAGGAAACGGTCTCTTGTAATACCATATTCCTTAAAAATTTCCTTTAATGCAGGGTTCGGATATTTTAACAAGGATAAAAACAGATGCTCTACGGAGACATAATCATCTCCCATCTGCTTTGCCTCATCCTCTGCACTAATCAATACCTTATTCAATGCCTGACCGACATAAACCTGGCCGCCGGACACCTTGGTTCTTGCTTCCAGATGGCGGATTGCATTGTCTACAAAATGCTCCTTCTGGATTTCCATTTTCTCAATCAGTTTTAAAATCAGTCCATCTTCCTGCTGCAGTAATGCTACTAAAAGATGTTCCTGCTCGATTTCCTGATTGCCATATTCATATGCTAATTTTTCGCAATCCTGGATTGCTTCCATTGACTTCTGTGTAAATTTCTGAATGTTCATATCTTTCACCTCATTTCCCACTGTGCTATGAACGAATTCCTGTTATTTCTGTTTCCAAGCATAAATATAGCACGCATTATTAGCACTGTCAAGAGGTGAGTGCTAAAATTTTCAGACAATTTTTGTTAATTTCTATTTTTCTTATATTTAAAAGGAATTCAGCAGTCCTTTCAGCCCTTCCTCTTTATAAACTCCCTTATAATATGCAACTTCATCTTTTATCATCTCATCAATCACCTGCATTCCAAGAAGTTCCACCGGTGCCTTATCATCTGTAAGAATATAATCGCCCTTTTCATAGGAAACGGTATCTGCCAATACCTCTGTCATCATTCCCTTTAACTCCTGATTTTCAAGCTTGGAAATGTTGTTAGAAAGATTCTTTAAAATTTCTCCATTGTCGGATGCAAACAGTTCCCGGTTTGTAGAGCCTGCCACATCCACAGTATATTCTGTTCCAAATACACTTCCTATGGTGTCGGAAAGATACTGGTTAATATTTCCTTCTTTCTGCCCACGCATGTTCATATTCACCACCATTACGCCATTTTCATTTAAATGCTCTTTTACCAGCGTAAAAAATTCAACGGAAGACATCTGAAACGGAATCGTAATATCCTGATAAGCATCTACCATAATGACATCGTATTTCTTATCGGATGCATTTAAAAATGCTCTTCCATCATAAGTCGTTACCGGCACATCCTCCGAAAGTGAAAAATACTGTCTGGAAAGCTTTGTAATCTTCTCATCAATTTCAACACCTTCCACATTCATATCTCCAAAATATTTCCGGCACTGGGTTGCATAAGTACCGGTTCCCATTCCAAGAATCAGCACATCCATGTCTGATATTTCTTTGTCTTTTAACATAAGCGGTGCCGCCATGGCATAATCATAATACATGCCGGTCAGTTCATCCTGCTTCATATACACAGACTGCACACCGAATAACACATTGGTGGATAAGGACACCTTGTCCTGATTTTCGTATACCTGAAGATAGTTATATACGGATTCCCCCTCATAGGTCAGATTATTTTCCCAGAATGCAAATGAGTCGGAATATCCAAACCCGCAGCACAGTGCAAATATCAGAATAGATGCAACTATTTTCTTCTTTCCGGTATGCGCATTGATAAAATATACGATGGATAATGCCAGTAAAATTCCCGCAAAGATAAGAAATGTAACGGATGTTCCTACTGCCGGAATTGTCACAAAGGTTGGGATAAAGGTTCCAATGATGCTTCCGATGGTGTTAAATGCCCCTAAGGTACCTACTGTCTTTCCGTTGTCATCTAAATTATCAACAGAATATTTTACCAGGGATGGTGTTACCGTTCCCAACAGAAACAGCGGAAATACGAAAATTACCATACAGGCTGCAAAAGCTGCAATAATCAGGAAATTATTATTTACCGCAAAGATTAAAAGGGCTGATATTCCTATGATAATATATTTTCCCACTACCGGAATTAATGCAATCCAGATTGCGGCAATGATAATTCTTCCATACAGTTTATCCGGGTTCGGTGATTTGTCTGCCGTCCTTCCGCCATAAATATTTCCCAATGCCATGGCAATCATAATGGTTCCGATAATGATTGTCCAGACTATCTGGGAAGAACTAAAATATGGTGCAAGTAATCTGCTTGCGCCTAACTCTACTGCCATCACTGACATTCCTGCAAAAAATTCCGTCAAATACAAAAATAACTTTTTCATATACACCTCTTTTATTTTCTTTCAATATCAATCATAAGATACTCCGACTTACATCCCGTTTTAAACTTAATCGCCCAGTCGGAAATTCCTGATGTTACAATAAAATTCGTATTTTCTCTCTGCTCATATCCATAGACACGGTCATCCGGTGTCATTTTCGTAAGATTCTCAATGGTCATCAGCGGGAATAGCTGTCCACCGTGGGTATGTCCGGAAGGAACCAGATCCACATTGACATTCTGCTGCGCTGCATAATCCTGTGGCTGATGGTCTAATACAATGGAGAATTTATCCGGATCAAGGTTTGCCGTCAGTTCTTCCATTGTGGCTCTTTTTTCTGCATATTCTTCGGATTTATCCTGTCTTCCTATTATATAGAATTTATCCGCAATCAGTTCTACCTCATCCTGCAGAACATGTACCTGATTTTTTTCTAATTCCACTATCAAATCATTTCCATCATAGCCCCGGTATTCCGGCGGATAATATCCTTTATCATGATTTCCAAAGACATAATATACACCATAAGTCGTATCAAGCTCTCCTAATGCTTTGCAGCAGGCTATCATATCTTCTTTTGTCGTATCATCATCCACAAAGTCTCCCACAATCAGAACCACATCCGGGTGCTGCTCCTCTATGGTTTTCATATGCTCGGCAAAGCCTTCCCCATGAAAAGTTGTCCCTACATGGGAATCTGCAAATACTGCCACCCGAAGGCTTCCTACTTCCTTATCCGTCTGAATCTGTTAGTCCGTCTCCCATACATGATGTGCCAGATACCAGCCGCTTCCAAGATATCCTATGGTAAATACAAGTGCCACAGCTCCGGCATAATATCTTTTCAAAGATCTCTTCCGGCGTTTTTTTATCAGTGCAAAAATTCCGTCACTGATAAGCCAGAATATAATCAGATGCATAATGCATACTATAGCATTCATCGAACCCCACGCTACCCAGAGTATTACGGTGATTCCACATACCAAAACCGCACTAATTAGGATGCGCAGCCACTTTTTTCCTTTTGTTATTTTATTCAGGAAACCAAATTTTCCAATCCGGTTTATCAGATAGATGATTCCTGCAAACGCACTGAAAAACAGTACTATCATTAGTATTGCCCACATCTTTTAAATCCTCATTCCATCCTTTTTATTCATTATCTGTTTATCCGTCTATCATTCATCTACTCATTTATCTGTTTAATCAATTTTATCAGCTCATCCACGTCTTCCATTGTCGTTGCCCAACTGGTTGCAAAACGAATTACCGTATGGTTCTCATCCTTTTTCTCCCAGAAGCTGAATTCAACTTTTTGCGCAAGCTTTTCCATAAATGCATTGTCTACCACACAAAATACCTGATTGGTGGGAGCATCCAGATAAAGCTCAATTCCATTTTCCTTTAAGCCTTCCCGAATCTTATCTGCCGCTGCAATTGCCGGCTCTCCGATATGCTCATACAAATCATTTTCAAATAAGACATCAAACTGGATGCCAAGTATCCGTCCCTTAGCAAGCAGTGCTCCATGCTGTTTTACAATGGTAAAGAAATGCGGAATAAGTCCTGGCTTCGGAAATACCACTGCCTCTCCAAACAATGCACCGCATTTTGTTCCTCCGATATAAAAGGCATCACAGCATGCTGCAATATCTTCTAATGTCACATCATTCGCCGGGCATGCCAGTGCATAAGCCAGTCTTGCTCCATCTAAATAAAGTGGAATACCATTGCTGCGGCATACTTTACTTAATGCTCCTAATTCCTGCCGGTTATATAAGGTTCCATATTCTGTCGGCTGGGAAATGTATACCATTCCCGGCATCACCATATGATCACGGTTGCCATCCTCTTGAAATGTATTTAAAACTTCTTCTACCTTTTCTGCGCTGATTTTTCCGTCTGTCTGCGGAATCGTCAACACTTTATGTCCACCCGCTTCAATAGCTCCTGCCTCATGGGAACTGACATGTCCGGTCTCTGCCGCAATCACTCCCTGATAGGATGCTAACAGGGCACCAATTACCGTGGCATTGGTCTGCGTTCCTCCCACCAGAAAATGCACCTCTGCCTCCGGTGCATTGCAGGCCTTCCGAATCTTTTCCCTTGCAGTTTCCGAATATTCATCCAGTCCGTATCCGGCACTTTTTATCAGATTTGTCTCCGCTAACTTCTTGAGAATTGCCGGATGAGCTCCTTCCATATAATCACTTGCAAAAGCTAACTGTGCTGCCATTTTTCTTTTCCTCTCTCTATTCTATACTGACATAGATTCTTCTATGATTTTTCCTACTTCCTCCGGTTTGATTTCCACAATCTCTGCTATCTGTTCTAAGGTATAGCCCTTCCTGTGCATATTGGTAATTACTTTTTTGTTTGTTTCTCTTAATGTCTTTTCTGCAGCCTTTTCTGCTGCTCTTTCTTCTATTCCTTCACTCAGATTACACATCAGGTTCACTTCCTCTCTCAATTCTTCACTTACCGGAATCTGATATTCCAGTTCTATCATATTTAATTTTTCTTCTGCTTCTATTTCATTTGATAAAAGTGTGCTTATCAGCCGATGCAGCTCATAGCGTCCCTCTCTTTTGGGAACTTCATTTGTTACACCAAGCAATACAATATTCAAAATGTCTATATTTCCTTCCCAGTCATATTCATTTACGATATCTTCTTTCATCAGATGAATATAACTCATCGAATTCATATCCATATTCATGCAAATCCAGATACTAAATACCCGTTTTATGTCATCATAATCCGAATGCCAAAAATCACGTTCCTTTTGGGATGAAATAAGCCTGCTTACATAGAATATCGCCCGGTTCAATATTTTATATGTAACAGGTTTGTTCTTCTGAGCTTCAATATTTACTATAATTTGAGAAATTCCATCTCTCATGCGCACATAAAAAACAATATCAAACCTGACCGTTCCTTCATTTATTTCTGCATTTTCTGAATTAAATCCGCCAATATGTCCTGCCATATCGCTTGCATTTGTAAGTCCCGGTTCTATGGGCACAACACCAACCTGTGGTTCTCCTTCAATATACGGTATCACATCCTTGGGATTCATACCTTTAAATTCATCCACAGTATTCACCAAAATATGCGCCAGAATACTTTTTTGTCCTAAGAGTCTTTTGGCACATTCATCATATTGTGCCCGATTTCTTGCAGCTTTTACTGCATTTGTAATTTCGCTGTTCAGATTAATAGCCTCCTTTGTTTCCGATTCCTCTCTCAAACCCTTCACAAAGTATGCTCTATGGAATATCAATCCAATTTCATTATACGTTTTCCTCCTATCAGGCGCAAATAAATTTTTCATAAAGAACTCCCGGAACATCGTTTTTTCGATACTCCGGGAGTCTGTTATCTTTTCTTCTATCATATATTTTCCAAGCTTCTGATTACATCAGTTTACGGAATAAAGCTTTCAAATCCTCTACATTTGTATCCTTTGGATTGCCCGGTGCACAGGCATCAGCAAAAGCGGATTCTGCAAGGAATTCTAAGTCTTCTTCCTTTAACGCCTCTAATTTTGTTGGAATTCCAACGTCTACAGATAACTGCTGTACCGCATCAATGGCTGCCTTTCTGTATTCTTCTACAGACATATCATCAACGCCTTTTACACCCATTGCTCTTGCAATCTCACGATATTTCTCACCAGTGCATTCTGCGTTGTATTCCATTACGATTGGAAGCATCATTGCACAGGCAACTCCATGTGGAGTATCATATACAGCACCTAATGTATGTGCCATGGAATGTGCAATTCCAAGTCCTACATTAGAAAATCCCATTCCTGCAATATACTGTCCTAATGCCATTCCTTCACGGCCTTCTTTTTCATTTGCAACTGCACTTCTTAAAGATCTGCTGATAATTTCAATCGCTTTCAAATGGAACATATCCGTCATTTCCCATGCAGCCTTTGTAGTATATCCTTCAATGGCATGTGTCAGTGCATCCATTCCGGTGGAAGCAGTCAGTCCCTTTGGCATAGATGACATCATCTCCGGGTCAATTACTGCGATAACCGGCATATCATGCGGGTCTACACATACAAATTTTCTCTTACGCTCTACATCTGTAATTACATAGTTAATTGTAACTTCTGCTGCAGTTCCGGCTGTTGTCGGTACAGCAATAATCGGAACACAAGGCTTCTTTGTCGGAGCTACACCCTCTAAGCTTCTGACATCCTCAAATTCCGGATTTGCAATAATGATACCAATTGCTTTTGATGTATCCATAGATGAACCACCACCAATTGCAATGATGTAATCTGCTTTTGATGCTTTAAATGCTTCCACACCATGCTGTACGTTCTGAATGGTAGGATTTGCCTTAATATCTGAATAGATTTCATAAGCAAGTCCTGCTTCATCCAATACATCGGTTACTTTGGATGTTACACCAAACTTAATCAGATCCGGGTCGGAACAGACAAATGCTTTCTTAAATGCTCTTGCCTTTGCCTCGTTTGCGATTTCTTTAATTGCTCCTGCACCATGGTAGGAAGTCTCATTTAACATAATTCTGTTTGCCATTTTATCTTCTCCTTTGTCCTTTATTGATACCTCTATTTTACCAATGAAAAAGACAAATAGAAAGTTACAAAAAGGCAACTCTGTCACTTGATTTTTCAATATCTGTCATGGATAAATTCCACTCTCAATCATCATCCGTCACCACTATATCATCTGCAATTTTTCAAATACCGCTTTCAGTTCCGCCGGCACCGCTTCCGTCAGTGCCTTTGCCAGTTCCTTCGGTGTAGCCTTCTTTCTTCCAAGCACCCACTGAATTGTCATATAAACTGAACCCTGGCAATACATTTCCAGAAGGAAATGAAGATGCTCCGATAATTTCTGTCCTGATTTCTTTTCTATCTTATCCGTATAAAACCGGGTAATCAGTTCAAAATCATGGTCTCTTAAGCAGTTCTGGCTGTCTGATTTAAATGCAGCCCGGAAAAATAATTTTTCCTGCTCAATATATTCAAATTTCTTTACCAGCCCCTCATATACCGTCTTTCCCTCTCCCATATGTTCAAAGGATTCTGCTAAAATTTTGTCAAAATACCAGTTTATCAGATCATATTTATCCTGAAAATGACGGTAAAATGTCTGTCTTGTCGTTCCGCTCAGTTCCACAATCTGCCGCACTGTAATCCGTTCTATCGGCATCTTCGCCATACACTGCTTCATGGCATCTGCCAGCCGGTATTTCATCTGTTCTGCTTTCTGAACATTCTGCTCCATGCCTTCTCCTCCACTTACTCTGCCAATCTACTATCGTCAGCATAGCACCAACCTGTGAAAAAGGCAACCTGACCGCTTTCTCCTATAAAGTTTTCCTGCGTTTCCACCGCCAGATTACAATAGAAAGGAGAACTGCCACATAATCCGTCAGTGCCTGTCCGTAGATAACACCGTGCAGACCGAGCAATGCATTCAAGCCATAAAGCACCGGAATCAAAAGTACGCCCTGTCTCAATATAGAAAGAATCGTTGCCGGAAGTGCATTTCCGGTAGACTGCATACAGTTCATATTCATAAATAAAATGCCAATGACCGGACCGGAAATCATATAAGCAATCAGCATTTCCACACCATAATTTATGACCTCTGTATCAGAAATAAACAGGCGGATAATCGGCTCCCGGAAAAAGAAAAACAGTGCTGTCGCCAATACACCTACAATCAGACAGCATTTCTTCGTATAACGTTCCACTGCAAGAAAACGCTCCCTGTTCCCTGCACCGTAACTATAGCCTAATAACGGTTGTACTCCATTTGCCAGTCCCATCTGTAAAAATGTGATAAACATATTTGCCTTAAATACAATTCCAATAGCCGCTACCGGTGCATTTCCATATGCCACCAGAATCTGGTTTAAAATAATCGTAGAAATACTCATCAATGCAGAAAAAATAGCTGTTGGAAGTCCTGCCGAGCATACCTGGGACAGAATTCTGTCCCCACATTTAAAATACCGGAATGCCATAGACATGTTCCTGCTCTTTCTACAGAAATACCAAAGATAATATACACTCGCCATTATATTTCCAATAGTCGTTGCAATGGCTGCGCCTGCTGCACCCATACCAAATCCACTGATAAATATCGGGTCTAAAATAATATTGGCCACGGTTCCTATCATACTTCCTGTCATAGCTTCCCGGCTGGCTCCGTCCGCACGCACAACAAAGCTTGCTGCCGCAGACCAGATAATAAACGGTGCACCATAAGAAATGTATGTTGTGTATCCTTTCGCCAGTTCATAAGTATCTGCATCTGCTCCAAACAATTGTAAAACCGGCTGCATTCCAACCAGTAAAATTACAGCAAAAACAATTCCCACGATAAGTGATGCATAGGTAATAAAAGAAGAAACCTGCTTTACTCTTTTTTCCTTCTTTTCGCCCAATGCCATAGATGCCGCTGCGCTTCCGCCCATACCAAACATATTGGCAAATGCCATAAATAATATAAAAATCGGATTCGTCTGACTGACCGCAGCCACCTGCAACGGATCCCCTGTCTGCCCTACGAAAAACGTATCCGCCATATTATAAACGACAGTAACCAGACTGCTGATGACACTTGGAATTGCCATCTTTGCTACTGCCTTCGACACCTTCATGCTGCCCATCAATTCATTTTCGTCCATTGTAACCCTTCCTTTCTGCCGGTAAAATCTGCTTTCCAAAGCCACTCATCGACCTCTTGTAACTTTAAATTTCTCATTCCAGATTCCGAAGCATCTTCTCTGCAATTCTTAAAAATTCTTTTCTTTCTTCTTCCGTAATTCCCTGTAATAAAAGTTCTTCCGATTCCGTAATTTCCTTTCGCAGAATATGTTCAATCTTCCGCGCCTGTTCTGTAAAAACAATCTTCTTATATCTTCCATCCTCTGATTCCGGCACCCGGCAGATTAGTTCTGCCTGCTCAAGATTCTTTAAAGTCTCTGTTGCAGTAGACGGACGCAAGCCAAATTCTTCCTCAATTTCTTTCTGGTATACCGGATGGTTTTCTGATTCCACCAGAATATAATTTAAAATGTTACCCTTTGCTCCGCTGATTCCGATAGATTCCTGTATTTTCTTAGAACGTCTGCGGAGCCGGTTGGATATTTTATTAATTACCTTTCCTGTTTCCATGGCAAATCTGTTCCTTTCTTTAAACTTATTACTATTTCTAATTAGTTCGGTTCCTAAGTATTTTAGTCAGATTTTATTCCATTGTCAACTTTCTATTTTATCTACTCTATTTCTTCATGCATAATATTCCTTTTCCCGGCTCATGCTAATGCCGATATATAAACTTTTCTTAGGCGATTATGAAAAAGAACGTAAGAATTTATTTCAAAAATTTTAAATATAGAAGGGCATTGGAAGTAATTTGTGCTGAAATGCCAGAAGTTCTTAAAGTGTATGTTTTGCTTGATTGTAAATTGTCTTTCCGTTGCTTTGACTGCGTAGCTGTATTGTCCGTCAATTGCGGATGCAACATAACGCCTGCAAGGGGCACTAAGAATTTCGGTATTGAAGTTTTATGTTCCGGCAACCGGTGCAAATTCACATCCATGTTCAGTTGCGCCTCGCTGGCACATCCCTGTGCCAGCGTTGCCAAAGGACGAATGAAATTCTAAGTGCCCCTAACAGCCCTTACCATGCATCCGTAATTGACGAACCATGCAGCTCTGCTGTCAAACATTGGAAAGACTATTTTTATCGCCACAAGCAAAACATACCTTTTAGAACTACGGTATTTCGGTGCAAACTTCCAATACCCTTCTATAGTAAAAATTTTGAAAGAAAAATATATCTTTTCGCAATCGTCCAAAAAATTTTCTATAAAAGGAGATTATCGTATGGGAAATAACATGGTTTTAAATTATGAAATGTTCTGCTATCAGTGTGAACAGACAGCCGGTGGCAAAGGCTGTACAAAGCTTGGCGTATGCGGAAAGACACCGGAAATTGCCAACCTGCAGGATTTACTTATTTTTCAGATAAAGGGAATCAGCTGCTACGGAAAAGTGCTGGTGGAGCAGGGACAACATATGGACAAATCGATTGTAAGCTTTATTGAAAATGTACTTTTTACGACACTTACCAATGTAAATTTTGATGCAGATGTACATGTGGCACTGCTCCGGCAATCACAGCAAATCAAAGAAGAGCTTCACAATTTGGTAGGTGAAATTTCGAATTCCACACTCCATGCCACCTATCATCTGCCGGATTCAAAAACGGATATGTTAAAGGATGCTCCTATGGCGGGCATTATGTATGACAAATCCTTAGACCCAGACATCCGCTCCCTCCGTCAAACTATTCTCTACGGTTTAAAAGGTATCAGTGCCTATGGTCATCAGGCAAGAGAATTAGGTTACTTCAGTGATGAAGTGGATGACTTTTATATACTGGCATTAGAAGCCATTACCGATGACCGGCTGACTGTCGAAGACCTAATCCGTCTGACCATGCGTACCGGTGAAATGGCTATTGAAGTCATGAAAAAACTGGACGATGCCAATACCACTATTTATGGCAATCCTTCCCCGCATAAGGTAAATGTTACTATTAAAAAAGGGCCATTTATCATTGTCTCCGGCCACGACTTAAATGATTTGGAAATGCTGTTGAAGCAGACGGAAGGCACCGGCATCAACATCTATACCCATGGTGAAATGCTGCCCTGCCACGGTTATGATGGACTGAAAAAATATTCTCATCTTGTAGGTAACTTTGGTGGAGCCTGGCAGAATCAGCAGAAACAGTTTGACAACATTCCAGGCTGTATCCTGATGACCACCAACTGCCTGATGCGCCCGAGAGATTCCTACAAAGACAGGATTTACAGCACGAATGTAGTAGGCTGGGATGGTGTGAAACATGTCGGTCGGAAAGAAAATGGAGACAAAGATTTCAGTGAAATCATAAAACAGGCAATTGAACTTGGCGGTTTCCAGGAAGACCAGCCGGCAAAAGAGATTCTGGTAGGTTTCGGACACCACGCTGCCTTAAGCTATGCCCCACAGCTTGTGGAAGCTGTTAAAAGCGGACAAATCCGCCATTTCTTCCTTATCGGCGGCTGTGACGGTGCCCGTCCGGGACGAAATTACTACACTGACTTTGCCCAAATGGTTCCATCCGACTGTATGATTCTAACGCTTGCCTGCGGAAAATACCGTTTTAATAAACTAGATTTTGGTGAAGTAGCCGGACTGCCACGTCTTTTGGATGTGGGACAATGTAATGATGTCTACTCTGCCATCCGCATTGCTACTGCGCTTGCAGATGCTTTTGAAACAGACGTAAACGGACTTCCACTGTCACTGATTATATCCTGGTATGAACAGAAAGCGGTTGCTGACCTGCTTGCCCTTTTAAGCCTTGGCATTCATGATATTTATTTAGGTCCAACGCTTCCTGCCTTCATCAGTCCAAATGTGCTGCAGTATCTTACCGATACCTTCCACATAAAGCCAATCAGCAATGCTTCCGATGATATCAAAACCTGCCTGAAACAAAGCCTATAAATAATAAACCTCCTTACCAGTTTTCTGGTAAAGAGGTTTTTATTTATGCAAAATCTATTTTCCTGTCTGATTTGCAATGCAGACGCAATACCATTTATCATCTGTCTGACTGACATCATGATTACAGTTGATAATCGGATGATTCAGGTCATTTGGTGGAATGTAACGCACCACACCGATTCTTCCATCGGACATCTGTACCTTTACATCCCGGTAATTTTCCACCATATTTTTCACAAATAAGTCTACCAGGCGTTCATCCAGTCCCGGAAATTCGCCCTTTTTAAATTTCTCCAGCACATCAAAAGGAATCATGGATTCCTTATAACTTCTCTGGGAAATCATGGCATCATACACATCGGAAATGGCGGTAATCCTTGCCAGCAGAGAAATCTCATCTCCTGCAATCTGATCCGGATAACCCTTTCCATCCAGCCGCTCATGATGATGTCTTGCCGCTAACCGGATATCTTCATCTACATTATCCCAAAGCAGCTCATATGAATAAACGGGATGAGCTTTTATGATTTCAAATTCTTCTTCCGTAAGTCTTCTCGGTGCATTTAAGATTTCTTCCGGTATCTTCGTCTTTCCGATATCGTGCACTAATCCGGCGCATACCAGCTTTTTAATCACCGGTTCCGGAAGCTTCAGCCACTGCCCGATAACACCATTGGTAAATGCTACATTCAGGGAATGGCGCTGCAAATTCTCATCCATCTCTCTCGGTGCATCAATACACTGAAATATTTTAGGAAAATCCAATACCTTAATCTTAGTAAAAATATCCTTTGTAACAGTCTCCGTTGCTTCCATATTAATTTCGGAAGCATTTCTGGTTACAGAAAAAATACTGTCTACATCGTTTTTTAATGCTGTATAGCCGACTGCTTCTTCGTATACTCTCTGCAATGCAGCTCTTGGTGCTTTTCCACTGTTGAGAATTTCCTGATAAGTTTCCTCACTGGTTGTAATATATCCACCACGTTCAAACTTGGAAAGTTTATCTAACCGGTCCTGTGTCAGGACTTCGCCCCGTTTCAAAAGCAGCACCGAACCTCTGTCATTATAAATATCTCCGGAAAGTTCCAGGCCTTCCCATAAAAAATCAATTGGAATTTTTCTAAGTCTCATTCTGTCACTCCGCCCTTATATATTCCTGTCACGAATCATCATGCAGCCATACTCTTCTGTCTTAAGATTTGCATTCTGTATCCGGACAATCCGATATGTCTTCTGTAACATTGTATCTCCAAGTTTCACACAAATCCGCAGTTCCGTTCCAACTGTCCCGCTTCCTGCCATTGTCTGAATCAGAATTCCATTTCCACTGATATTACAGGTTTCCATTTCAATTGGCTTCTGCAATTCAATTAATGTTCCATCCACAATAACAGATTCTATATATCCCTTTTCTTTTAAGGGATAACGGGCATGCTTCCGCTTCTCACCATTCTTACTCCTGCCCAGCTCGATTTCTACTTCATTGGCAATTATAACCTTCCGAAGATTACCGGTAGCTTCTACCAGGCTCCCATTCGGTCCAAATATGATAACCGTCACCGCATGCTCCATCCGGTTGTCAAGGCTTCCTGCACTAACCTTTACTACTTTACGGATCGGATCATAAGATTTGATTCTTGTATCTAATACCATCTTCCCGCCGGCAATTTCCTTTACAATAATCCGGCAGCCATTTAACTCCATCATTCCTGCCATAATTTGCATTTCTCCCTGATACTGTTGCTCACCTATTATCCATATCTCATTTCTGTTTGATATATTTTATCACGCCTATCCCGGTTTGAAAATATTTTTACCAAAAATAATAGTATAAAACCAGTTGCACAATCAGTATAAATGGCATTCCTATTACAAAGTACCAATGTTTTGTCTTATGACGGAACAGATACATACCTGCCCATGTCCCAATGCTTCCTCCCAGTATGCTTACCAGAAATAACGTTTTTTCTGGAATACGCCATTTATGACAGATGGCTCTGCGCTTGTCTATTCCCATGACGGATAACCCAACAATATTTGCAATTATTGCATATGCAATTACTATTTTCTGAATTGTAGTCATTCTTTTCTCCTTTTTCAAATATTAATTTCAGGTGATTGAGTAGGAAGAAGATTTTCAAGATAAAATAAATTTTGTGATATTCGATGCATATTTGATTTTCAGATGATGAAATGCCACTGTTCTAAGTAGTCCATTTTTCTTTTTCTGATAAAAACAGTCTTTTCCATGTTTAACAGAATAGTGATACCGTTCGTCAAAGTACGGATGCCTGATAAGGGCTGTTAGGGGCACTGGGAATTTCGTCTGGCAACAGGCAACGCTGGTACATGGATGTACCAGCGAGGCACAACTGAACATGGATGTGAATTTGTGCCGGTTGCCAGATGAAAATAGAATTATGCCGAAATTTCCAGCGCCCCTTGCAGGCTTTATGTGGCATCCGCTCTTGACGGACGGTACTACTATTCTGTCAAAGCAAGTGAAAAGACAGTTTATAATCAAGAAAAATGGACCACTAAGAACAGTTGGTATTTCACATCCCAAAAAATCAAATATACATCGAATTCCACAAAACATTTTATTCCAAAACTCTCTTCTCCCGTCGCAATCACCAGATACTAATCTTTAAACTGCACATAAATGTAAAAATCCCCTCTTCCAAATCAGAAGAGGGGAAATCATTTCTGTTACTTATGCATTCTTCTTTGCAAAGCGTGTTTTGAATACAAACCACAGCTCTGTTGCAATACAGATAGAAGAATAAGTTCCGCTCACAATACCTACCATAAGAGGAAGTGAGAAATCTTTAATGGATGCAACTCCAAGGATATAAAGCAGGAATACCATTACAAAGGTTGTAATTGAAGTATTTAAGCTTCGTGAAATTGTCTGGGAAATGGAGCGGTCAGCTATTTCGGTTAAGCTTTCCTTATCCACATTTCTTACCAGATGCATATTCTCACGGATTCGGTCAAAGATAACGATGGTATCATTGATGGAATATCCGATGATTGTCAGCATTACTGCAATAAATGTGCTTCCTACAGACAGCCGCAGCAGAGAGTAACAGGTTAAAATAACCAGTACATCATGAATCAGTGCTAAAATAGCAGAGGTTGCAAAACGAATGTCTTTAAACCGGAACCAGATATAAACCAGCATACAGATTGTTGCAATTACTACTGCCCAGACTGCATCTTTTGTCATTTCACCACTGATAGTGGAACTGATATTGGTAGAGGAAACAGTTGAAGTATCTACACCAAGATTTTCTTCTAATGTAGTATTTAACTGCTCTCTTTCGTCCAAATCAAGGCTTCTGGTCTTAAATACAACCTGTGTACTTCCTTCTACCTTCTGAGCCTGTACACTGGAATCTCCAGTCACATCCTCAATCAGAGGAATTACTTCAGAATCTAATTCTGCAAGAGTATAATCTTTACCCATATCTACGGTTGTAGATGTACCACCGACAAATTCAAGGCTTAAGTTCAATGCGCCCTTGCCATTGGCTTTGTTTACGCCCATTCCCACAAATCCGGCAATGATAATTACTGCTGAAACAATAAAGAATACGTGGCGTTTTGCAATAAAATGCATTGGACGACGGTCTTTCTGTCTTCCATAGAATTTTGCATCACGGAAACCAATTACATACAGTCCATGTAATACCAGTCTTGTTACAACTAATGCGGTAAACATAGATAAAACGATACCGATTGCCAGTGTATAAGCAAATCCTTTTACGAAACCGCTTCCCTTAAATGCCAGCACTGCTGCAGCAATCAGAGTGGTGATATTTCCGTCTAAAATTGCAGATAACGCTTTCTGGAATCCGGTCTTAATCGCTGTCGAAACAGTCTTGCCGGATGCAATTTCTTCCCTGATACGGGCGAAGATAATAACATTTGCATCTACCGCCATACCAATGGAAAGGATGATACCTGCGATACCCGGAAGGGTAAGTGTAATTTCAAAAAGATAAATAACTGCAACTACCATTGTAGTATAAATTCCAAGTGCTATGGTTGCTGCCACACCTGAAATCCAGTAGTAAGCAATCATGAATACCGCAATCAGGGCAAGACCGATTGCTGCTGCCTTTAATGCCGTTGAAATTGCTTCTGTACCAAGCTGTGCTGCTACTATCTGGGACTGTAACTCAGATAACTCTAAGGAAAGAGAACCGATACGGATGTTAGAAGCTAAAGTCTCTGCTTCTTCATAGGAACTCATTCCATCGATTACTGCGCTTCCGCCGGTAATTGCTTCTTTTACACGAGGAGTACTGATTGCCTCATCATCATATACAATTGGGCAGACCTTTCCAACATTGGCAGTGGTTGCATCTGCAAATTTCTGTGCGCCTTCATCGGTAAGTGTAAGCTGGACCACATACTGCTTGTTGCCAAGGTTGTCCTGCTGTGTTGCAGCCTGTGCATCCTTTACATCATTACCAGTCATGTAAACATTTCCATCCGGATCCCGGAACTCTAAGGAACCCGGTTTTCCAAGTTCGTCCAGAATCTTGTTGGCATCCTTTACTCCTGGAATTTCAACGGTGATACGGTCATCACCTTCCTGATATACAGATGCTTCTGTACTGTAGCCTTCCACACGCTTCTGAAGCTTGTAAATAGTATCCTTCATCTGCTCGGAAGTCGGATTCTCAGATTCTACCTGATATGTGATGCTGACACCACCTGCCAAGTCTAATCCAAGCTTAATGTTCTTATCTTCACCTTTTCCGGTTGAAGATAAGATGATAGACGCATAATACGACAGTCCTGCTAAAACCAAGAGAACTGCAAGTAATATGGCTACGCCCTTACTTTTCTTCATTTTCTTCTTCCTTTCTCCTGACTTAAATTTCCGCCTCTGCGGCTTTTATCATAATTGCGCATTCCACACGTTTCTTCTGTAATGCACAACCAATGTCATAGGTATTATGAATATCACCATGGAAATTATAAGAGTTCGCTGCACATCCACCGCTACAGTAGAATCTTGCAAAACACTCTCTGCATTTTTCCTTGGAATAAACATTACAGCTCTTAAAGGAATCCCGGATATCGGTACGTTTTAAGCCTTCAAAAACATTTCCCATCAGGAAATCTTCATTTCCAACAAACTGATGACATGGATATAAGTCTCCCCAAGGTGTTACTGCCAGATACTCGGTTCCGGAACCACATCCGGAAAGTCTCTTGGCAACACAAGGACCACCCTCCAAATCAATCATAAAATGGAAGAAGTTGAATGCTTTTCCTTCTTTTTTCCGTTTTACCATCTCTTTTGCCAGTGCATCATATTCTGCAAAAAGCTGTGGCAGGTCTTCCTCACGGATAGCATAATCATCTGTCTCCTGTGCCACAACCGGCTCTACGGAAATCTGCTTAAACCCAAGGTCTGCCAGATGCAGTACATCCTTGGAAAAATCTAAATTATGATGGGTATAGGTTCCACGCACGTAGTAGCGTTCCTGATTTCTGCTGTCTGCAAATTTCTGGAATTTCGGAACAATCACATCATAGCTTCCCTGACCACCACGGAACGGACGCATATAATCATTGACTTCTTTTCTTCCGTCAATACTTAATACAACATTGTCCATCTCTTTATTAGCGAACTCCATAATATCATCATTTAAAAGAACGCCATTTGTGGTCAGTGTAAACCGGAAATTCTTATTATGTATTTTCTCCTGCTCTCTTCCGTATGCTACTAAATCTTTTACCACCTGGAAGTTTAAGGTAGGTTCTCCACCGAAGAAGTCCACCTCTAAGTTCCGGCGGTTGCCGGAATTGGCAATCAGGAAATCCAATGCAGCTTTTCCTACTTCATAGGACATTAACGCACGTCTGCCGTGATATTCTCCCTCTTCTGCAAAACAGTATCTGCAGGCAAGGTTACAATCATGGGCAATATGCAGACACAGTGCTTTTACTACAGTAGGACGCTTTGTTACATCACCGATGTATTCTTCATAATCATCCGGTGTGAACAAATCTCCGTTCTTCTGCAATTCCTCTATCTCTTCAATTGCTTCTTTTATCTCCGCCTCATCATAGGTCTTATTCAGTCTCTGTATGATTTCTTCACGGCTTGTCTCTTCCCACAATGCAATGACATCATAGGTTAAGTCATCCACAATATGGATGGCGCCGCTGTTTACATCCAGGACAATATTATAGCCGTTGTTTTTATACTGGTGAACCACTACAATATTTCCTCACTTTCTTACAACATTATAACGACCGTCCGCGCAGGCGTACGGTCGTTTCGTTCGTTCTCAATCTGAACTTTTGGTAATTATTTGCAATGCTCGCAAGTCTGGTTTCCTACAGTACAGGAAGTCTTGCATGCTGACTGACAAGATGTCTGGCACTCGCCGCATCCGCCCTTCTTTACCGTATTCTGTAACTTTCTTGTATTCAAGGTCTTAATATGTTTCATCTCGTTATCTCCTTTCGAAAAAATACCTCTAGTTAGTATAACACATAGTCTTTCATAAGAAAAGCACTTTTTTTAACTGAGCATTCCGCCCACAGTTCCCGAAGCAGTGCATAAAATCAGTGTTGTAAGGATGTGCTGCATTCCGGAATCCAGTCCCTTTTTCAATATCAGGGACACAATGAGCAGCACTGCAAAATATAATAGCCCCATCACGGCTCCCCACAGATATTTCCGGCTCTTCTTAATCTTTCCAATGATGAAGCCGCCGACAAATCCCACTACAATATAGCTTATGATAATGCTGATATTTACCGCAGCTTCGCTTAATTCCATTTTATATAAGACTGCCGCCAGAATAAAAAGCAGTATTCCCGTCAGAATATACATGACCAGCAACACTTTGCCCATTGTCGTAAAAAGATTTCCTTTTCCTGCCACCTTCTCTTTTCCCATATATCCTCCATCCATCTTCGTACCTTGCGCCTGCATCCGTAACTTATTTTTTATATCATGTTCCGGATACAGTTTCGCTTTGTACTATATATGAAAAAAAGATTTATATTATGTATAAAAATGTCTCCTGCCGCTTAACTTTCCAATCACGGATAAAAATACCAAAAATGTCGGAATATTTTTCCATCCTGATTTATCTTCTCTGTTTCCTGAAAGCCAAGTTTATGAAGCAGTCCCAACGATGCTTCATTCCCCGGCTCCACCAGACAGTCAATTCTTCGAAAATCAAGATTGCTTTTTGCCCACGCCATGATTGCCTGACAGACCTCATATGCATAACCCTGCCTCTGGTATTCCGGTGCAATGACATAACCCATCTCAATAATTTCTTCTTCTCCCAGCATGCGATAGTCGATTCCGGCTCTTCCAATCAGCCGGTGGGTACCTTTTTCCTTTGCCAGCCACATGCCATATCCATAGTAGCCATACATATTTTCAATATATGCTCTCTGGTACTCCTCCTCTTCCTGCCTTTCGTATAGGGGCTCGATATAATCGGTGATTCCCTTCTTATTATATAAATCAAATAAATCGTCCATGTCATCTAACGTAATCTCTCTCAGATAGCACCGCTTTGTCTCTAATATCCGCCACGGCAGATGGTGTTTCCGCTGAAATGTCCGAAGTAAAAATTCTGTATCCACCTCTTCCAGTCCAAGAAGCAGCATATCCACATTGCTTAAAGGCATCTGTTTTGAAAAATCCGGTACTTCATAGCCAATGATGGTAAGCTGGTCTGAGTCAGAATCTGCATCCTTTTTCGCCCATGCCACTTCTTCCGGTTCTGTTGCAAGCAGCATACATTCCTCCGGCTTTACATGATGTCCACTCAGGAAAAATGTGATATCTTTTTCCAAATCAGCATCTGTAAAAAGAAGTTCCACTTTTTTCTGCTCTGACAGTTCTTTTTGCAGGCGGCTTAATGCATGTTTCTCTTCTTCAGAAAGTTTTTCTTCTAATGTTTCTTTTCGTATGATACAGTTCCAGTTTACAGTATTCCAGTGACACATATTTCCTTCTCTCTTTCTTTACAAAAAAGCCTTTTTCCGCTATAGTAGAACTACATTCTGTTATGCAGGATGAATTCAATGAACAGAAATGAGGTATCTTACAATGGCTCAGAATCCTATTATTACATTTGAAATGGAAAACGGAGATATTATGAAAGCGGAATTATATCCGCAGGTTGCTCCTAACACAGTAAATAACTTTATCAGCCTTGTCAACAAGGGATTTTATGATGGACTTATCTTCCATCGTGTCATCAACGGTTTTATGATTCAGGGTGGTGACCCGGAAGGAACCGGAATGGGCGGTCCAGGATATGGTATCAAGGGTGAATTTGCACAGAACGGCTTTGCCAATGACTTAAAGCATTCTGCAGGCGTTCTTTCCATGGCTCGTTCCATGATGCCAAACTCTGCCGGCTCCCAGTTCTTTATCATGCATAAGGATGCTCCACACTTAGATGGTGCTTACGCTGCTTTCGGTAAAATCATCGAAGGCATGGATGTGGTAAATAAAATCGCAGAAGTTGCAACCGACTACAGCGACCGTCCAATGGAAGACCAGCGAATGAAAACCGTTACCGTAGAAACCTTTGGTGTTGATTACGACGAACCAGAAACCGTATAATGCCATCGCAACAGCCGTATCAGTGTATACACTGGCGCGGCTGTTGTTTTTTTGCAAAGCTTCTCTTTTTATTCTTTCAGTTTCCGGTAAAGCTTCTGTACAAACTGCACATCCTCTCTGGTAAGTTTCTTATGGCTATACGCTGCCACTTCAAGAATCTGAAGATAACGCTCCTTTTCTTCCATGCTCCAGCCCCCATAATTTAAAAGCTGTTCCCGGAATGTCCGGTCGGATTGTACTTTTGCATTTACAATGCCCTTCCGCCGTAAAATGCGATAAATCTGGTTCGAATTCCAACGGATAATACGCTTGTAACTATGTGTTCCCTTCTTCCGTTTTCCTTCTATCTCTCTTAAGTAATACCAGATACCTGCTGCAAGAAGCAGAATGATGATTACCACAACAATCAAAATGACCTTTAAACGGCTTCCCTTTTGATTCTGTTTTCCTGCCTTGCTGCCATCCTGCATGGAATTTTCTGTATTCCGGTTTTCCGTGCCCCGATTTTCCGTATCCGGGTTTTCTGTATCTGGGTTTTCTGTATCCTGACTTTCTGTATTCTGATTTTCCGTATTTTGCATTCCGCTGCCGGATAAATCCGACTGACTGTCATCTTTGGAACTGTCCTGATAATCACTTCGCTCCAGCGTAATTAGGTCTGCTGTTCTGCCATCATTCATCCGGATGGTAATGCTGTCACTTTCCTGCTGAATCTCCAGACGGTCAATGCCGGTTTTATTTCCCGGCGTCATTTCCACCGGCACCCAGCCAACACTGTCTATATAGATTTCCGTCCAGGCATGTGCCTGATTATCAAGAACCTCTGCCGTATAATTACCATCACTGTCCTTCTTAAACTTCGATGTACTTACAGCATAGCCGCTGACATACCGTGCCTTAATTCCCATCTGCCGCAGAAGCAGTGTTCCCGCACTGGCAAAATGCTGACAAAAGCCTTCCTTCGTATCAAACAGAAAATGTTCTGTTACATCCTGTCCCCATGGCACATTGTCCAAATCCAGATTATAGTTACACTTCGCCAGTTCCCGTTTCACCAGATAGACTGCATAGATTTCCTTAAAGTTATAAATATTATCATAATAAGTACCATTCACAGTAAATCGGTTATCTACAAAATCCGAATAATCTCTTTTATACTCCGCTTCCAACTGATTTCCCAGTTCCCGGATTCTTGTGAGATTTTCCGGTACATACGTATACTTTTCCGTATACTTATTATATTTCTTTATAAATGCCCATTCGTCTTCCGGTAATTTGCTGTTAAACCCAGCCAAATCATACCGCCAGCTATTCATATTCTCTATAATTTCATTTACTTCCGATTCGCTCAGTGTCTCATTCCGGTCCACATAAGCACCATCTGCCAAATCTGCTGTAAACAAAGCATTCATATAAAGATGTGACATGCTGTTTCTTATGGTTCCATCTACTTCCAGAACGTCATTGCCATTCCGGAGCACAGTACGGTCTCCATCCATAAGAACTCCGGCGGGCTGCCGTTCATCCTGATAATAGCTTGCCAACGTATAGTATGGCAGGTATGCATAGGGGTCTTTCTCATCAAAATACTGCACCCGGTAAATGGTATCCCAGTAATAGGTATAATAGCTCTGGGTATATGCCAGAATATTCTGTACCTGTTGTCCCGCGGTCTGTTCCTTAAGACTGCTGTCCACTTCCTGCATGGCAGTCACAAAATCACTGGAATCATAAGTCTTCCAGCTTCCATTTTTGTAATAATCGCCTACATAACCTCTTAAATATACCGTATCATCCGGTATCTGATAAGCAGTCACTTCCATAACCGGCTTGTCCTCAAATTCCGGTGCCATATTGCTGACCCGTCCCAGCTGATGGAAGGAGAAAATATCTTTACCAAAAGGAATTTCTGCCAAAAGATTGGCAGCTGTCATTGCCATTTCTGTTACCATATCCTGCGCAGTTTTTTCAATTTCACTTCTTCTTGCCACCATTTCTTTGGCTTTCGGTTCTGCCACTCTAAATACCAGCGAAGAAACAACTACCGCCACCACCAGAAAAAGGCATACTGCTTTCTGCCTTAGATATTCCAACTGCTTTAATTCCACCCGGCCGGCAGCCCGGTAACCAAAGCTTCCTGCCGCAGCCAGTGAGAAACAAATCAATGCCCGCTTTGATGGTGCATAGCCCACCGCAAAATCCAGCATTATAAGAAGTAGCGGTGGAATCAACACTCCAGCCAGCCGTTTTCTTACCACCAGAAAATAAATCTGCAGAATAGACAAGATAACTAACAGCCATGCTGTTACTTCTACCACCGGATTTAAATCAAGATACCGTTCAAATCCGGATACAATCTGCACATTATAGTACATATTGATTTTCTGCACTACCAGCCGGATCAGTCCTGCCAGCCCTGGGTAAAGCTCTTTCCGGCTAAGCACCAGTCCCACCAGCAGTTCTCCCACAGGCAGCAGCCACTTGTCCGCCTTCTTAAAATAGGAAAAAGAAAACGTCAATGCTGCCGCAGAAACAGAAACCCATATCAATGCAGGCTTTCCAAACCGGTTAGTCAGAAAGATGTCTCCAAATATAAAGAACATGGCAATCTCCCAAAGCACAGCCAGCAGGCTCTGCATTCCCACACGCATGACCTGCGGCGGCAATGCAATTTTTCCTGCCCGCCGTCCTTTCTGCGAATACCGTATGTTTCCAGTCTTTTTCATAACCGATGCATATGTTTTCTTCTTTTTTCTCATACTCTAATCTCCGCTTTTGCGAAATCTTCTATTTCCGTTCCTGCCACAATAAGTTTTCCTGCAAGGTTCATTTCTATCTTTGTAACTGCTGTCTCACCCCGGTATTTCTCCTGATATAAAAGTGTAATATCCATCTTTTCCCGGCTCTGAACCGCTCCATACAAAAGCAGAATAAAATAATATACCTTCTCTTCTGTATCTACCCTTACCCGGATGAGGTCATGTTCCTTTTCATCATACCATGCGATATAATGAGGGCACTGTTTTTCCACCAGTCCAAAAGAAATCGAAATTACCATTTCAAAAAAGTGGTTTCTCTGCTTCTCCGTCTCTTTCTGTCCCCCGCTGATGTCAAACAGAATCACCACCGGACAGCCCATCGGCAGACTGTTTTCCCGAACCATCAGCTCATCTTCTTTTGCTGATAACTTCCAGTGAATATTCTGGATTTTATCTCCCGGCTGAAAGGAACGGATCTGAAATACCTCCGATACATCATCTCCTCCGGTTTTATCATCATATACTTCCGCTTCTCCCTGAAAATACCGGGAAGCTAATCCCACCTCTATCATTACCGGTGTTATCTTTGGCATAATGGAAAGCCGTTCCTCATAGCGCACATACCTGGTCAGATAGCCGATTCCAAGCAGGCCATAAAATCTTACCCGAACCAGCCGGAATGTATAATTTCCACTGCTTTTTGCTGCTACCTCCACGCTCATCCGGCTGCTGCTCTTTGCATCCGCTGCCGTCTGTATGGATAACTTTCTCTTTTTCCTGCCAAAGGAGTTCTGATAACCGATCCGGTATACCACCTTCGGCAATGGCAGCCTGCTCCGGTTTTCCGTCACCGCACAGATCATAACGCCTTCTTCCTGCTCTGCCATAATAATCGGAATCTGAATCCGGCATTTTACCCGAAGCATCATATAAAAAATATAGCCATAGCCTAAAAACAGCATTACTCCGCAGCAAATCGACAAAAGTATCAATGCCGGGCTGGTATAAATGATTCCAAGATATCCTAATGCACCAACAATAAGTACAAGTATCAGTCCTGTTGCCATAGGCTACTCTTTTCCCTTAAATGAAGTTGGTTTTGTGGTATCTTCCATAATTTTTTCAAGAACTGCTTCCCCGGACACTCCGGTGACCCGTGCTTTGGTATTTAATACGATTCTATGCTTTGTGACATCATAAAAAACATCCTCCACATCAGCCGGAATCACATAATCTCTCTCATTTAAAAATGCATTGGCACGCACCATTTTCGTCAGTGCCACCATTCCACGCGGACTGACGCCCAGCTCAATATAAGGATTTTTTCTGGTGGCATGAATCAGCGCCATCATATATTCATAAATTCTGTCATGTATAAAAATATTTTCTACGGTTTCTTTCATTGCCTGCAGCTGCGCCCCTGTCATCACACCGTCTATGCTCTCATAGCTCTGTCCGATGCTCTTTCCTTTGGCAATCTCAATCTCACTTTTCAAATCCGGGTATCCCATGCTCATACAAATCATGAAACGGTCTAACTGGGATTCCGGCAGCATCTGTGTCCCGGCACTTCCCTTCGGATTCTGGGTTGCCATTACAAGAAATGGTTTCGGAACCGGATGACTGATGCCATCTACCGTCACTTTTCCCTCTTCCATAACCTCTAACAGGGCTGACTGGGTCTTTGGAGAAGTACGGTTGATTTCATCTGCCAAAAACAGATTGCACATGACTGCACCCGGATGATAATAAAAGCCGCCCTGCTCCTTATCATACATAGAAAATCCCAAAATATCTGCCGGCAGTACATCCGGTGTAAACTGTACTCTGTGATTTTCAAGGCACAATGCCCTCGAAAAAGCCAGTGCCAGCGTTGTCTTTCCCACTCCCGGTACATCTTCAATTAAAATATGTCCTCCTGCTAAAATTGCACAGAATGCCTTTCTGATACAATCATCTTTTCCTTTTACGCTTTTTTTGATTTCATTTTGAACCCGCTTTGATAATTCCACCGCCTGCTGTAATTCCATCCTTCTCCTCCTGCTTTGAGTCTGCTTTCTGTTTTCTGGCTCTTCTCTGTTTCCTATCATTCTCTATTTTTCGCCTCTAGTTCAGAAATGTTTCTCTTACTTCACAAGTTTCTTCTGCCCCTGAATCTTTTTTACCAGCCATACCGAAACTAACGCCAGTACGGTTCCAATCACCACTCCTGCCAACACATCCGATGGATAATGCACCCCTACATATAACCGTGAATATGCAATCAGAACAGCTACAATTAATGCCATTACTCCATATTTTCTAGGAAGCTCTTTCCATAATACAATTGCTGATGCGAAAGAACTTCCGGTATGTCCCGATGGGAAAGAATAATCTGACTGCTTTTCAATTAAAAGCTTCAATCCATCAATCACTTCATAGGGTCTGGTTCTTGCCACCAGATTTTTAAGTAAAATATTGTCTACAATTAACGAGCCAATTAATGCCAGTGCCGACATATAGCCTACGTTTCTCGTCTTCTTGTCCAACAAAAGCACAATGGTTATCAGAATCCATAAGATTCCCGCATTTCCAAGATTCGTAATATCCTTCATCACAGAAGTCAGTGCCGGGAATCGCAGATACTCCTGTATCCATAATAAAATCTGCCCATCTATATGTAATAACTGTTCTAACATGATATATTCCTCTTCTTTCTCCACATTTTCATCACTTTTACTGCTTATAGTATACCGTGTTTCCTTTGATTTCGAAACAACTTAATGAAATATTAAAAAACTAAACGCCAGCTATTCCCAAGCAACGCAAAACAGGTCACCCCAGCCCTCACAAACTGGATATGACCTGTTTCTTTCTAAATGAATTGCTTTCTGTTTCTTACTGAATATCTTCTTCCTGAATCGGATTCATATCAAGTCCACGGTTGGCATCTGCCTTTGGATCATCTCCGAAATGATAATCTTTACCCGGTAAGATTGCATTTAAGATAATTCCGGCTAAGGCTGCGATTGCAAGTCCGGTTAAAGTAATGCTGGTTCCTGCAATGGTAAAGGTAAGTCCCTTGGAAAATCCAAGTCCGCTGACTAAGATTACTGCTGCAATGATTAAGTTACGGGATTTGGTGAAATCAACGTGATTTTCTACTACATTTCTGACACCGATTGCAGAAATCATACCATAAAGCATGAAGCTGACACCACCGATGATTGCAGATGGCATAGAACCAATGATTTCAGCCATTTTCGGAATAAAGCTTAAGATAACTGCAAATACAGCTGCAATACGGATCACTCTAGGGTCATGCACACGGCTTAATTCCAATACACCGGTATTCTCACCATATGTAGTATTTGCAGGACCACCAACCATACCTGCAAATGCGGTTGCAAGTCCATCACCGATTAAGGTTCTGTGAAGTCCCGGATCTTCGATAAAGTTCTCACCAACAGTTGCAGAAATTGCAGACATATCTCCGATATGCTCCATCATAGTTGCCAGTGCGATTGGTGCCATAACCAAGATTGCAGTCAGGTTAAATTTGCATAACTGGAATGGAGGAAGTCCTACCCAGCTTGCAGATGCTACTTCGGTAAAGTTTAAGATAGCACTTCCATCCGGATTAGTCAGTCCTGCTGCCTGCATAATCAGTGCTGCTGCATAGGAAATGACAACACCTAAAAGAATTGGGATAATGCGGAACATTCCTTTTCCCCAGATGTTAAAGATAATGATAACTGCCAGTGCAATCAGTGCAAGAATCCAGTTGGTGGATGCATTGCTTACTGCGGATGGCGCAAGGGAAAGGCCGATACAGATGATGATTGGTCCTGTTACAACAGGTGGCAGGAAACGCATTACTTTCTTTACTCCTACGACTTTGATAACAAGTGCAAGAATCAGATATAAAGCTCCTGCGACAACAATACCACCACAGGCATATGGAAGCTTCTCTCCCATGGTCATGTCTGCAAAGACTCCGGTATCCAACTGTGCAATCGTAGAAAATCCTCCTAAGAATGCAAAGGATGAACCTAAGAATGCAGGTACTTTTAATTTGGTACAAAGGTGGAAGAATAAAGTTCCAAGACCGGCACAGATTAAAGTAACCTGTACGGAAAGGCCTTCTCCCTCAAAATAGCTGTTCACCAGAATCGGCACAAGAATGGTTGCGCCAAACATTGCGAACATGTGCTGAAGTCCTAACAACAGCATCTTTGGAACACCAAGTGTCCGTGCGTCGCGAATTGCGTCTTTTCGTTCGTTCATAACGAAAGCTCCTCCTTAAAATATAATGTGTGATATCCGTGGAATCTTATTTTCCACTTCTGCGGTGCTTTTCATGCATTTTTCTGTTGCTATGCTGCATCCGCTTTAACTACGGGAAACATATTTCTTATTTCCCGCATAAAACAGGTAACCCACCGAAATGGCAGATTACCTGTTATTATCTAAATTTGTTCCAACGCCTCAATTGCTTTGGCAATATATGGGTTGTCCATAGTATAAAATTGTCCTGCATCGGCAGCTTTTGCATATGCCGGGTCCAATGGAAGTTTTCCAAGAACGGACAAATCAAGGTCTGCTGCGATTTCATCAATATGGCTTTCTCCAAATAAGGAAATCTCTTTTCCACAATCCGGACATTTTAAATAGCTGTAATTTTCAACGATTCCAAGGACAGGAACATTCATCATCCCTGCCATGTTATATGCTTTCTTTACAATCATCTGAACCAGTTCCTGCGGAGAAGTTACGATAATGATTCCTTCTACCGGAAGAGACTGGAATACCGTCAACGGAACATCTCCGGTTCCCGGTGGCATATCTACGAAAAGGTAATCAATGTCACCCCATACCACGTCACTCCAGAACTGCTTTACCACGCCGGCAACGACTGGTCCACGCCATACAACCGGTGTTTCTTCTGTATCTACCAATAAGTTTACAGACATAATTTTGGTTCCATCTTCTGCCACTGCCGGAAGAATCTCTTTTCCATCTCCGACTGCTTTTCCATGAATTCCATACATCTTTGGAATGGATGGTCCGGTAATATCGGCATCCATAATACCTACTTCATAACCTTTCTTACGCATAGCGGCTGCCATGGATGCTGTGACAAAAGATTTTCCAACACCACCTTTACCACTGACTACGCCGATTACATGCTTTATGGATGAATGTGCATTCATTGGCTCTTTCTGAAACTTTATTGCCATTTCTATTCCCTCTTTTCGCTAAACAGGCGGTGTACGTGATCGACACCGCCTATATTTTTATTAAACCTCATTATTACTATCATACCTTACTGATAGATACTTTTCAAGATATCAGTTTGCACAAAAATTGATACCTTATGCATTTCTCTTCGAAAGGATTTCTTTTAAGCTCTCCGTATATGGCTCTCTTGCGATTCCATACTCTGTTACAATTCCGCTTATTAAATCGTGATCTGTCACATCAAATGCCGGATTGTATACTTTGACGCCTTCCGGTGCCATCCGCTCCTGATACCACATCTCCGTCACTTCCTCTGCCGGACGCTCTTCAATGCAGATGTCATCTCCGGTTGCTGTATTTAAGTCAATGGTAGAGGTCGGTGCACAGACATAAAAAGGTACATGATACCGCTTTGCTACCGTTGCCACAACGGAGGTTCCGATTTTATTTGCGGTGTCTCCATTGGCTGCCACCCGGTCGCAGCCTACAAATACTGCCTGTACCAGTCCCTGTTTCATAACGGTGCCAGACATATTATCACAAATCAGGGTCACATCCACCCCTGCTGCATGCAGTTCAAAAGAAGTAAGTCTCGCCCCCTGCAAAAGAGGTCTTGTCTCATCTGCAAATACATGAAAATGATAACCTCTTTCCTCCCCCAGATAAATCGGTGCTGTAGCAGTTCCATATTTACTGGTGGCAAGCTGTCCGGCATTGCAATGGGTCAAAATACCATCACCCGGCTTCACCAGTGTCAGCCCGTGTTCTCCGATACTTTTGCAGACCCGGATATCTTCTTCCTGAATCTCAAGGGCTTCTTTATGAAGCAATTCTTTTATCTCTGCAACGGGCTTATTTTTATTTGCAATGCAGACCCTCTCCATCCGGTTTAATGCCCAGGAAAGATTGACTGCGGTCGGGCGGGAAGAATTCAAATATTCTTTCTGTTTCTGAAAAGTTTCATAAAAGACTTCATAATCCTCTGTTTCAATTTCTTTTGCCAGAAGATAAATGCCAAAGCCTGCTGCTACACCAATTGCCGGTGCGCCACGGACTTTTAATAAATAAATGGCATCCCAGATTTCCTGTGCACTCTTTAACCGGATTAGTTCTATCGTTCCCGGCAGCTTTGTCTGGTCGATGATTTCAATGGCATTCTCTGCATCTAAGAGTGTAACCGTTGCATAATCCATAATATTCTTACTGTTTTTTTCCTTCTCCATAGCCTTATCTCCTACTTGTCCTGAGCCTTTATTCTGGCATTCAGTTCTTCTAAATACTCCCAGCGTTCCATCTTATGCTCTAATTCATCTTCCACTTTTATCTTCTCTTGGGTCAGCTCATTTAATTTTACAAAATCACTGGCAAAGCTTCCCATCTTCTCATCCAGTTCTTCTAACTTTGCTTCCAAAGCTGCAATATCGTCCTCGATGGTCTCATAATCCTTCTGCTCCTGCCAGGTAAATTTCAACTTCCTGCCGCTCTTCCATGTCGCCCTGGAATCCTTCTTTTCGGCATTCTCTGTGGCATCTGCGTTTTCCGTCTGGTCTGCTTTCTTCCCGGAAGTCTCTGTGCCTGCATTTCCCACTGCTGTCTCATCCTCCGGCCGCTTGGCAAGATAATCCGTATAACCGCCCTCATACTGTCTTATGTTTCCCTGTTCAAATGCAAAAATCCGCTTTGCGATACGGTCAAGGAAATACCGGTCATGGGATACCGTAATGACGATTCCATCATAATTATCAAGATAATCCTCTAAAATTGCCAGTGTCGTAATGTCAAGATCATTGGTCGGCTCGTCCAAAATCAATACATTCGGTGCTTCCATCAATACACGAAGCAGATTCAGTCTCCGCTTTTCTCCACCGGAAAGTTTTCCGATAACGCCATACTGTTCTTCCGGTGGGAATAAGAAACGCTCCAACATGGCTGATGCGGATACCAGTCCATCCTCTGTCCGGACATATTCTGCAGTATTGCGGATATATTCAATAACCTTTAAAGACGGATCCATATAGGCAACTCCCGCCGATGCATCCTTTTCAATCTCCTGGGAATAATAGCCTATCTTTATGGTCTGTCCGATAACCAGTTCTCCGGCATCCGGCTTTACCCTGCCATCGATAATCTTCATCAAAGTGGTCTTACCGCATCCATTATGTCCCACAAATCCGACTCTGTCATTCTTAAGAAAGATATAGGAAAAATCCTCAATCAGCTTTTTTTCTCCATAGGATTTACTGATATGATGAAGCTCTACCGTCGTCTTTCCCATACGGCTGGAAACCGAGCTTAATTCCACCTGCTTATCAAACTGTGGTCCCGACTGGTCTCTAAGATTCTCATAACGTTTGATATGGGCTTTCTGCTTGGTAGACCTTGCCCTTGCGCCCCGCTGCATCCAGGCGATCTCCTTGCGAAGGATGGACTGCCGTTTCCGTTCCCCGGCAACTGCCATATCCATACGCTCCTGCTTCAGATTCAGATAACCGGAATAATTTTCCTGATAACTGTAAATGGAGCCTTTATCAATTTCTGCAATACGGTTACATACGCTGTCCAGAAAATACCGGTCATGGGTTACCATAATCAGTGTTCCCTTAAAGCCCTTTAAATACCCTTCCAGCCACTCTGCCATATCTGCATCCAGGTGGTTGGTAGGCTCGTCTAACAGCAGAATATCGCAGGGTGTTAAAAGCACTGCCACAAGAGCCAGACGTTTTCTTTCTCCACCGGATAAGTTTTTCGTCTTTTCTTCAAAATTATATACGCCAAGTCTTGTGAGCATGGATTTTGCCTTGCTCTCTAAATTCCACATCTGATAATCTTCCCCGGAAGCATCTGCCTGATTTTTCCGGTGTGCCGTTACCAGTACACTTTCTAAAACAGTCTCTTCTTCTCCAAATTCCGGCATCTGCGGAAGATAGCGGATTACCGCATGATTTGCCTTGGTGATTTCTCCGGCATCCGGTTCCTCTAAGCCTGCCAGCATTTTCAGTAAAGTGGATTTTCCGGTTCCGTTAATTCCCACAATTCCGACTTTCTCTCCTTCCTGCAAATAAAAGGAGGCATTGGAAAATAACTTTCTTCCGGTAAATGTCTTGGTTATATTCTCTGCTGATAATAAATTCATAAAGGTCTCCTGTATTTCTTTTTCATTCTTATTGACAATAATTTTCTATCACAATACATATTTACATTTGACTGCTCACTGACTATACTGTAATGCATAGCACAACTATTCAGGAGGTAATATATGTATCATAGAGCATCTGAATTAAAACATATTTTTAACGAAAATATGAAAGGCGGAACCGGCACGGTTGAGATTATCCGTTCCGTCAATCCTATAGACTATGAAAGCCCAGCCAAGATGATTGCAAAACTCATCTTAAGACCGGGCTGTTCTCTCGGAAAGCATATGCATGAAGGGGAAGAAGAAATCATCACCATTCTCTCCGGTCATGCAGCCTATGACGATAACGGAACCATCGTTGCTTTAGAAGCCGGTGATACCTGCGTCTGCAAAAGCGGAGAGTCCCACAGCATTGCAAATGCTTCTCCAAAAGAAGATCTCATTCTCTTTGCTGTCATTAATTATCTTGCCTAATTACCGGCAAAATAAGCATCAATCCCATTGGCGATTCCCTGTGCAATCTGAGTCTGATAAGAGTCCGTTGCCATATTGGAATCTTCGGTGGGATTTGTCATATATCCCATTTCAACAATTGTTACCGGTACGGTACTCCAGTTAATTCCACTCATGGTATCAGTCTCCCACACATATTCCTTCTTTGCACCGGTCTGTGCACACAGACTATCCAGTATATTCTGGGAAAGAGAACGGCTCTGGCTGTAAAAGCTTCCTACATACGGATTGGACGCCGTCTGGCAGATTGTCATAGCCCCATTGGCTCCGCTGTTGGTAGATCCGTTGGCATGTATACGGACAAATGCTTCTGCTCCCGCATTGGTTGCAATGGCTGCCCGCTCGCTGTTACTGAGATTCACATCATTGGTTTCTCTTGTCATGACTACGGTATAACCTCTTGCAACCAGTTCATCCCGCAATTTTAAGCTGACGGATAAATTAAGCTGATACTCTGTCTGTCCGGTTGCAACGCCGGATGTTCCTCCGGTTACTCTTGCCTTGGTCTCAGAAGATCCCGGTGCTACCGGCTCCGGTGTACTGTCTCCTCTGCTCTGATGTCCCGGGTCAATGCAGATGACATGTCCACCGCTTCCGGATGTAATTCCGGTTCCCGCACTTCCAGTCAATGCTACCGGCTCCTGCGGCTTCTCTGTGGTCAGATAATCGGATGCTATATAATAAGTTCCTTCATCCAATGAAACCTGGCTCCAGCTTCCATCATTTGCAGTGCGGGTAAGTTCTTTTCCCGCAGATAATTTCTTATAAACCTCTGCATCGGTAGAAGGTTCTACCCTCACATTGACTCTTGTTGTCGTATAAACAGTCTCTTCTGCATAAACTACCGTATCCGGATTCAATACTGCCGGAACATGCTCTGTTTCCGTCTCTGTTTCTGTTTCCGTATCTACAACTTCTTCGGTGTCAATTACATTTTCTGTTGTTGGTACCTCTGTATTTGTTAATGTTTCTTCGGTATTCACATTCGCAACTGTATCGTCTTTTTTATCCTTCCCGCAAGCGGTCAGAAATACCAGACACATAACAAGCAACAGGCATACGGTAACTGCCGAGTGCCTGCTGCCCTTATGGAATGTGCTTCTTTCTGATGTTCTCATAGATTCCCTCACATTTCCCTATATCATCTTACTTATGAATCAAAGTTCCCTTTAATCCGCTGACACCATCTAATGCTTCCTCTAAGTTTGCAATCAGTACGGAACGGACTGCAGAATTGCCGATGTAATCGATTGCTGCCTGAATCTTCGGAAGCATGGTTCCTTCTTCAAACTGTCCCTCGTCCATATACTGTTTTGCTTCTTCTACGGTCATCTCATCCAATGGCTGTTCATTGGCTGTACCATAATTTAAGCATACCCGCTCTACACTAGTTAAGATAATGAGCTGGTCAGCATCTAAAAGCTCTGCAAGTCTGCCTGCTGCAAGGTCTTTTTCAATGACTGCGCTGGCACCTTTTAGATTATTATCCTGCTCTAATACAGGAATACCGCCACCACCACAGGCAATTACTACCTGGTCTGCATCGGAAAGTGCACGGATGGCATCAATTTCTACGATGTCCATTGGCTTTGGAGCTGCTACGATACGGCGGTATCCATCGCCCTGTTTTACCGTATGGTTACCTTTCTTCTCTTCTGCTTCTGCCTCTTCCTCTGTCATGACACGGCCGATAATTTTGGTTGGATGATAAAATGCTTCATCGTATGGGTCTACGGTTACCTGTGTTAAAACAGTAGATACCGGTTTGTAAATTCCACGGTTTAATAATTCGGTACGAATGGCATTCTGCAAATCGTATCCGATATAGCCCTGACTCATAGCAGAGCAGACAGACATCGGAGTAGCAGTATATTCCGGATAAATTCTTGCGAATTCAGCCATTGCAGTATGTATCATTCCCACCTGTGGTCCATTGCTGTGGGAAAGAACTACCTGACAGTCATCCTTAATATAATCTCCGATTGCTTTTGCGGTAAGCTTGGTTGCTTTCTTCTGTTCCGGAAGTGTTGTTCCCAATGCTTCATGTCCTAATGCAATCACAATTCTCTTCTTTTTCATGTTACAATCCTCCAATTCTATGCCCAAAGATTTTCCGGATAGACACCGTCTTTAATCAGTCCGCGGATGGAATCCACAACAAATGGTTTGTCCTCTAAATAAGTAACTCCAAACCAGCGGTCTGCTGTCTCATAAACTTTTACGGTTGCCTTATCCTGATTCAAAAGCAATTCCACAATATTTGGCAGCAGATACTCTTTCTTCATCGGATTGTCTTCAATATGTGCCAAGAACTCACGGAAGCCCTCTTCCAGATAATCAATAAAATCCGGATAGCCAGCCCACATGTTCATAGATACATTTACATCCGGGTGAATCCATTCTGCCACATCAGCTTCTTCACAATGTACTTTTCCTTTTTCATCGGCATAGATGCTGTGTGTCTCTAAAATTTTTTCAAGATAACCACTCTTTTCATCTACCACACAGACACCACGGGTAACGGTTCCGTTATCACTCAGTGTGTTCTTCAGGATATATCCAGCCATTCCAAGGCGGAATCTTTTCTTATCCTCTTCATGATTTAACAGAAAATCATGCATCTTTACAAATGCTTCTTTTCCGTAATAATCATCTGCATTGATGACTAAAAATGGTTCCTTCACTACGCCTTTGCAGCATAATACTGCCTGTCCGGTTCCCCATGGTTTTGTTCTGCCTTCCGGCACTGTAAAGCCTTCCGGTATGTCATTGATATCCTGGAATACATAATCTACTTCTACCTGCTTTCCAATTCTGTTTCCAATGATTTCTTTAAAATCCGCCTCAATATCCTTGCGAATGATAAATACAACCTTGTCAAAACCTGCTTCCACCGCGTCATAAATGGAATAGTCCATAATAATCTCGCCATTTGGTCCCATTTTCTCAAGCTGCTTAATTCCGCCGCCAAAACGGGAGCCAATGCCTGCCGCCATAATAATCAGTGTAGTTTTCATTCGTATTCTCCTCAACCTTATTTTAAAACTTTTTTCTCTCTACCCTTTTCTTTTTTCCTCTATTTCACTGTTCTTACCTAATGATTTCTCCACTCGCAAGCTCTAAAAGCGTGTTGACTCACTTGTGCCTGCTATTTCATGTATTCTTTATAGCCGACTTCCTGAAGCTTCTTATCCTTTGCTTCTACCTGCTCTTTTAAATTCTTAGAATATTCTTTTAATCGTGCCAATAATGCATCATCTGATGTTGCAAGAATCTTCGCTGCAAGAATTCCTGCATTTGCGCCACCATTGATTGCAACGGTTGCTACCGGAATACCGGTCGGCATCTGTACGATAGAATAAAGAGAATCTCTTCCGCCTAAAGATGTGGTATGCATTGGAATTCCGATTACCGGCATAGGGAAGATTGCTGCACACATTCCCGGAAGATGTGCTGCCATTCCTGCTCCTGCGATAATTACTTTAAATCCTTTGCTCTCTGCGCTCTTTGCATATTCAAAAAATACATCCGGCTCACGATGTGCGGAAATAATTGTCATCTCATACTCGATTCCAAGCTGTTCCAAAATATCTGCTGCTTTTGCCATTACAGGCATATCTGAATCACTGCCCATTACAATTCCTACTTTTGCCATTTTCTTTCTCCTTTTCTCATAGATACTTGTCCTTTTAGTATACACTGTTTTACGCCGGAAATGAAGTCTTATTTTCCAACGGCTCATTCAGTTTTTCTGTGCCCGGTACTACAAACCTGCCATCTCTTATAATATCCCCGGTACTGCCATCTGCCCGTTCGATATAAATGCAGTCTAATTCATCATACGGTATCGTAATATCCGTATGGCAGTTAAAGTATGCCTTACTTTCGTCTTCTTTCCGAAGAATTGAGATTTCATTATCCCTTGCCACAATTTCTTTTCCATCCGGATTATAAACCGGCGTATCCTCCGCCTGGGAATAACAGGTATCTCCCACTGCAAAATGTGGACCTGTCTTCTCTGCAATCAGAATCGGCAATTTATCTGCAATATCAAAGTCCTTTGCCATCCGGTATGCCGTGGTATTGGTTCCGATAGCGAACTCCCCTAACGGCAGCGTATCATGATGCATCAGTACGTTATCATAAATATATTTCCGGTTCTCTTCTTCACTGTCAAAATTACTGCAGCTGTAATCCACAACTTTTCCATCTTCAAACGTCATTTTCAGGTTCTCATAACGGAGTCCGTTGAGATAAACATAAGATACATGCAGCACGCCGTGGGTTCCGGTAAGCACCGGTGAAGTAAATACTTCTCCCACCGGAATATTGACATCTGCCACGCAGTTTTCAAAGATGGTCTCTTTCTGCGGATTCTTAAGGCGGTATAATTCCACGGTCATATCTGTTTCATTATCACCTTTCCCTCTGATATGTGCCCGGATGCCCTGGTCTAATACTTCAATTATTTTCGCCTGCATATCCCGGTACAGGGTATAATCCAGTGTATTTAATTCCACCGTCTTATCAAAGATTTCTTCAAAATTACTGCCAATCTGCGGAAGCGGATAAGCAATAATCGTAAAGCTTCTTTCCTCTCCCTTAATATACTGATTGGTAATCTGCCCGGCCTGTGACGCATAATAGACATTTAATTCATTCTGCTTATCACTGTAATGGCAGGCAGTTTTTTTATTTTCCGGCTCAAATAACGGTTCTCCGAACACCTCGATTACAGCCGGACCTGCGTAGCCTGCTGCAAGATTTTTCTTATCTTCATATACGGTCCGGAGTGTCTCTAATCGGCGTTCCACAAAGGCTTTGTCTAAATATACTGCTTTATCTGCTTTATGGTCATAATCAAACTGACGGTTCACAGAAGTTGCATAGCAGCCCCGCTTGGAGTTGCCGCGGTTACGGAAGGAAGAAAACGCCTCCCGGTAAATCGTCGGTTTTAATCCCATCTTCTCAAAATTTGCAATTGCTGCCCGCACCATACGTTCCATTCCGATGGCATACTCCACATTTACGGTAGATTTTATGGATAAGTCTTTTCCGGTAGTAACAAATCCAATCCGGTAGCCTTCCGTATAAGTATCCGCCATTGCCTGAATCTTCTCCTGCGGAAGCTGGTTCATATACTCTGCCATACGGATTTCATTTTCTCCGATAGGCTCTCCATAATAATAAAGGTATTTTAAATCCTGTAAATCAGAATCCATTACTATCCGGGTAAAGAAATCCCGGCTGGCATCTACCATTTCACAGACGCTGCGCTCGGTAAACAATTCACTGTAATCGTGGAAAAACCAGTAAATTGCCTGCTGCACTTCTTTCGGGGTTGTTCCCTCTTCGTCATTAAAACAGGTATAAACCTGGATAAACAATTCACAGAAGCAGGTATAGGCTTCCACATCGCCCTCATAAGCATAAGGAATCAGGCTCCGAAGCTCTGCATAGAGCATGCTAAGGAGTGTGCCGTATTCCTCGCCCAGGATTTCACAGGCATAATCCGGGTTGGCATAGCTTTCTTTATAATGTTCCGGCAGAATGTCCTCATACAATGCTTCATTTATCTTCTGTAATGTTTCCCTGCTCTGGCTGCAGAAGCTGTCATTTAATACCTGCCGCAATACTTCTTCCGTTTTTACAATAAATGCTGCTGTTCCTTTAAAATAAGCACGGAACGGCTCACAAACCTCCGGTTCTGCCGCAAGTTCATGTATCCGTTCCGTTACCAAATCCAGTCGTTCTGTAATTGCTTCTCTTTCTTCTGCGTTTAAATTCTGATATTCCATACTTTCTATCCTTTATATTTCTAATTTTGCCTACAACAGAATACCGCCTGCATAGACAGCAATCCAGATAAGCAGTGAAAAAATTGACAAAAATGTAGCAGCATACGGAATGCTGCGAAATGAATTTTCCTCCTTCAGGCTTATGATTGCAAGAATCACTGCGGCTAATGCTGCAAAAAAGGCTAGGATTCCATAGCAGGCTATGTATATGCTTAGATTACCGGCACTTCTGAATGCAAGAACTACCATCACCACAAAACTGACCAGTGACAGTAGTGCCAGAACAAGTGCTGTAATTCCTCTTTTTGAAAGTGTCTTTTCTGTAAATTTATATTTTCTGTATCCTCTTCGTCTTTTTCTCATGTTCTTTCTCCCGATACATTTTGTACCGAAGTCTATTCTTTCTGCTCAAATTTGTGACACCGGATATGATTTGCCAGAAAAAATCCAACATATCCAATCGCCCCACCAATGGTATTTAAAATCAGATCATCTACGTCAAAGCTTCCTACCTTGGATACAAGCTGTACCAGTTCTACCAGCAGGCTGAAGTCAAAACTCAAAAGCACTACCCGGTAGAACTTTCTCTGGTTATGTGCCAGTAATGGCAGAAGCATTCCATAAGGAATAAAAGCAACAATATTTCCCAGAAGGTTAAAGCAGACTGCTTTCACACCCAGTGCCTTCCGGTAAATAATAAACCGCTTGATTTCTTTTAATGGCATAAGATTATAATGGTAGCTTCTTTCGGAATAGGTTCTTCCCAGCATTTCTGAGAAGAACAGGAAATAGCAAAGCAGACCCAGATATATTACGAATAAAATCCATGCTCCGATACGAAGCAGTTTTCTCGTCTTCTGACTCAATTCCTTTTCCCCATTTCATTTTTGCTGTTTATTTTGCCCCATACTGCTCATAATATTTATCAATTGCTTCTTTCATCTTATCATCAATGATAAGCCTGCCCTGGCAAGGACGGTTGTATAAACACTCTACCACATCTGCCATGCTGACAATTGCATTTGCAGGGAAACCATATTTCTCCCGAATCTCATCCAATGCGCATTTGTCTGTCTCAAGGCCTTTTTCCATACGGTTTAAGGATACCATCAATCCAAGGATAGTTACGTCTCCCTGTGCCTGAATGATTGGGAATGTCTCCTGAATAGATTTTCCGGATGTCGTTACATCCTCAATAATAACAACACGGTCACCATCTTTGATTTTGCTTCCAAGCAAAATCCCGGTATCGCCATGGTCTTTTACTTCTTTACGGTTAGAACAGTAACGAATCTCTTTGCCATAAAGACGGCTGAATGCGATTGTTGTTGCAACAGAAAGCGGAATTCCCTTATATGCCGGTCCAAACAGTACATCAAAATCAGTACCATAGTGGTCGTGAATTGCTTTTGCATAATATTCTCCAAGGCGGGATAACTGTGAACCGGTTACATATGCACCTGCATTCATAAAAAATGGTGACTTTCTTCCACTCTTTAATGTAAAGTCACCAAACTTCAAAACCTCACTCTCCACCATAAATTCGATAAACTCTTTTTTATATGCTTCCATTTTATTAAAACCTCCTGATTTTAAGCCATTCTTCGGCATTTTGTATTTTAAATTTTGCTTTACTGTGCCACAACTGTACCATTTAACGATTTACCCATATATATCAATCCTTTCTGATTTGTTCAGCAAACCAAAAAGTTAAGCATAGATATACTTTCTTAGCATACCACCAAATTCACTTTTTTTCAACTGACAAATCATCATATTCATTGTTCATATTCATTGTTTCCAAATCTATTCTCATATGACAGTTCTGGTTTCAAGTCAACTTTCCATTCCATTAAATCTTATGGTTGACATTGTAAGAGCTGACATATATATCTTCTTCCACCTCTCCCTTCTTTTGAGGTCACAAACTGTGACCTCAAACAGTATCATCGTGTTCCTTCTTGTTTTGCTTCCCACTCTTCCACCGTTCGAAGTGGTATCTGAAAATTGTTTTTCTTCCTTTACAACAAATATGGAGCAGATTTCTCTGCCCCATACGCACACCTTATAATCAGGCAAGAACTGCTTCCTGCTTTACGATTTCTTTCACTTCATCCAAAGACAAGCCGGAATAACGTGCCATTTTCTCAACGGATGTTTCGCCATCACGAATCATACGAACAACGAACTCACGTGTTACTTCTTCACGCTCCTGATTTCTCATTTCTTCAATTGCTTTGCACATACTCTCAACTCCTTTCGCATCTTCCTTGAAGTATCTGACTCTGTCTGCCAGTTTTCCATAAAACATATCATCCGCATCGGTACAGGAAAAATCATGCATCAGCTTCCCGATATCCGAATCCCCTCGATATGCTCCATTCACATACAGGATGTGGGAACCATCATCAAAAAATTCATCGGTTTCCAGAATTTTTCTCTCTACTCTGTATATCGGCTCTCCTTTTCCTATCACATCATGCTCCGTAATAAATATCACATATATTTCCGGAAGAAAATTGACATCTTCCTGTGGTGCAAGTGCATTGGCATCCAACATACTGCTGTTGTGTCTTGCACGCTTTCGTCCTGCTCCCTTATCCGCTCGCTACACCTCTATATCGTATTCCTTATTCTCAGAATCCGTAGCCTTTACATCCAGCCTAACGGAACGCCCCTGCAAATTCTGGATGACATATTCCGTTTTAGAATGAAGAACCTTAAGGTCCTCTTTATTCATTATAATACGCAGAACAAGCTCCGCACATTCATCATGATCTTCAAAGCATTTCTTCAAAAAATCGTCATCAAACAGGCGAAATTCTCTTATTCTCTGCATATCCTGCTCGTGTTTTTGTTGCTTTGTCAGCATTCTTATCACCTCCAAATCTCTTCGGTGTTCTTCCTGTATTTCTGACCTCTGGTTATAGTATACACGAAAAAGCACCTCCTGCCTACTAATTAATTTGTGAAATTTTAATAACCTCTTTCACAATCATATCTCTTTAAAATTCCATACAATCTCCACCCTGTTATCTGTGTGTTCTGTTGTATTTCACACGATAATCATATTCCTCCGTAAAATCATCATAGGCGGACATCTTGTAACGCATACTCCGCTCAGCTCGTATGTCCTGCCGACCGTGCCCTCGCCACCGATCAAGGTAAGGGTATTTCCATCAACGGTAAATTCATATTCGGAATCCCGCACCGACTCGTTGGCGTAATCGATCATGAGCTTGTTGCCGTCGATGGTATAGGCGAAATCGTAGGATATGGAGGGCAGCTCCAGTGCGGCGATCGCACCGCAAAGCACCATACGGCGCTGCGTCTGTTTTTTCTTCCTTTTTCTGATTCTCTCTACCGTTTGATCTGACTTGTTCGTGAATCGTCCCGGCGGTTGCTGCCTGATGGGGCGGTTCGATTGATAATCCTGCATCATGTGGTTCTTCTCCAGTCCAAGCGAAAGGGCGATGACGGCAATGTCCGTCACCGCCCTTTGCTCAAAGGTTCGCAGCTGATTTATTCAGCGTTTTCTTTCTTCTTTTTGCTGTAAACGGTGATGCCGATCACTACGCCGCCGCTGACAAACAGCAGTGCGATCCAGAGGATCATATTGCTGTTGTCACCGGTCTGCGGAGAATCCGAATCGGTCGGCTTGCCCGGCTCAGTCGGTGTTCCGGTAGCCGGAATCTCAACTGCCGCCTTCTTGTAGCCGCAAACCCTGCACTCCTCATGCTTGGAGCCCTTTTGCGTTGCGGTCGCTTCCTTGTCAACAACCCACTTGAAGTCGTGTGCCGCCTTATCGGCCTTATCTCCGCAGGAGCACTCATGCCAGTGGTTGTCGGCATCGTACTTCCAGTCGGAGCCGTAGCTGTGAGTATGCTCACCGCCGCCGGTTGCCGGGATAGTTTCGGTTGCCATCGTATAACCGCAGACGGTGCATTCCTTATGCTTTGAGCCGCTTGTGGTAGCTGTTGCCGGAGTGTCGATGATCCATTCACCGGCGGTATGTGCCGCCTTGCTGTCCTCGATGATCACGCCGCAGCCGACAACGGTGCACTCTTTCCAGTGATCGGTATGATCGGACTTCCAGTCGGAAACGCTATGACCTGTTGCCGCAAGGATTACGCTTGTCTTGTTGGTAATTTCGGATGCACCGGTTGCATCCTCAAACCACTTGTCACAGCCGTCGCAGGTGTAATATGCCGTGTTACCTTTCTCCGTGCAAGTAGGAGCCTTTGCGGGAACGAGGGTCAGTTTGTGCTTATGCGGTACGGTCTTGTCATATCCGCAGGTGTCGCAGATGTTATCGCTGCCGTAATCGTGAGCCGCCTCCTCCTTCTTTTCGTGACAGCGAGAGCATTCTTTCCAATGATTGTCTGTGTCCTTGCCCCAATCGCTTGCCCATGCGTGCCCGAGCTGTGTACCGGCTGCCGTAAAGGTTTCTGTTGTGCTGATCTCTCCGCAGGAGCAGCTCTTGAAATATACTGCATCGTTGGTGCAGTCGGCAGCCGACTTGAGGGTTTCCGGCTTCTGAATTTCCTGATCGTAGGTATGAGTATGGGGAATTGTGTAGGTCGCTTTCACGCTGACTTCACTGTCAGGCATTATGAAAGTAGTGGTTTCACTGTTCGCATCTTCAAGAGTAGTGTTGCCGCTTTCTACTACCCACTTATCAAACACCTTACCGTCAGGAGCCGCATTTGCGGTCAGAGTAATGGTTGTGCCTTGTGCCGCTTTACTGATTTCGCTTCCTGCACCGATTGTCGCTTTGCCGTCCGTTACGATGATGGAATACTCTTTACTCTCCCAGATTGCATAGAAGGTAGTATCCGAGCTTACTTCATAGGTCGTGCCGGAAATAACCGAACCGTCGGCGCTGGTTGACCAGCCCTTGAATTGCTTGCCTTCCGGTTCAGTAAAACCGCAGGCGGGCAGGGTGTAGCTGCCGGAAACGCCGGTGACATCTGCCATTGTGCCGCCGCCACCGTTGGCATTGAATCTGACGGTATACTCGGCATGGGCGGGAGGTGCGTCCTTCCACAGCGCCTTGACTGTGATATCAGCGGTGACGGTCACAGGGGCGTTCACCGGATACTCCGTGCCGCCGATCTCCCATGCCTTGAACTGCTTTCCTTCGGGCGCAATAAACTCGCACTCCGGCAGATAATACTTGCTGCCGTGCAATACCTTCTTGTCGGGCATTGCGGTGGTGACCCCCTCGGGCAGATCCTCAGGCTCGGAGCCGCCGTTAGCGTCAAAAGTGACGGTATGATCGTTGCGCTTTTCAAACGCCGCGGTGATGGTGACGTCCTCCTCCGGCTGGGCGAAGGTATAGGTATCCTCCCCAACCGCAACGACGGCGGGGGTGCCGTTGATGGACAGTGCGCTGAGCATATAGCCCTCATCGGGGGCGATGGAGAGCATCACAGGCTCGTCCTTGTAGAACAGGGGCGTGCCGTCCCCGGCGGTTTCCGTGCCATTCACCACCGTGACGCTGCCGTTTTCGCTGTCCTCCACGGTCACCCTGTAGCGCGGCGCACCCTCCACGGTCACACGGATTGCGAAATTCTTCTTCCATTCCTCTCCCGGACGCGTGATAACATCAAGCCCCGAGCGGCAGCGTTCTCCGGTACCTTCCAGAATCACCGTGCCGAGGACGGTAAAGGTCTGCTCCCGCGGGGACTGCGGATCATAGTCCTCCGGGATCTCCCACGAAACATCGACAGGGATAAAACCGGTGACGTCAGATGCAAAAACCCCGATATTGACCTTGGAGAGCTCCTCTTGCAGATCCTGTTCCCTGGAAATACGAATCGGCCGCGCAGGCGTTTCGTCCCAATGGTACTTCTCCCGCACAACCTCCAGATAGTTCCACAGAATATCGATGTCATTGTAGTAGGTTTTGTTCCCGCAGGCGTCCTCGAGGAAAATGTCGTGATGGAGGGTCACGCTGTAATCTGCCGGGATCGTATAACAGCCGTCTTCATCCGGCGTCATAAGCTCAATATTCCCGCCCGGGTATCTCTCGTGCCATACCTTGACGGGCAGCGCGTCCTCTACCCTGAACCGCAGGTCGCCCCAGTATTCCCCTTTCGTCTCCAGTTCCTTGCCGGTAGAAAGATGGATGGCCTTCGGCTTTTCGACGTCGGCGATCAGCTTCGGCGTGGAGACATAGGTCGTTCCCTTGAGGTTTTCGGCTTTTGCGTAGACATACCAGCTGCCATTTGCGTCATACTCCGCGATGTCTATGGTGGCTGTGGGAATATAGACGATCCAGACGCCCGGCTCCGGGTCCGGGTACTTGTATTCGCTCCAGTCGATTTTTCCCTGCGCATCCAGCTCCGCCAGCTCCTCCTGCGTGTAGCATACCGGTGAGCTGAAGTAGTGGCTGGGTATTACATCCGAGTTGATCTGTACAGCCACCGAATAGACGTTCTTGTCCGTTTTCTTGCTTACATCCGCAAGATAGTGCGGTTTGGCTGTATCCGCGTTGTATCCGAAGAAGTACTGACTCCGTCCCAGAATCAGCTCGACCCTCGGATACTCCGTGTTATACTCCAGCACGAGCGTCCGGCTTCTGTCGATCGGTCCTACCGGGAATCGTCCCATTTCTTTGTCATATGGAATCTCCGAATGATCCGCCTTGTCGGTCATTCGTACCGCCGCACCATCCGGCATCTTTATCGTGAGCACCAGATACTCGTTGTGCGCCAGCTCTGCCTCGGCGTATGTCGTCTGCTCATCCGGGCTTACGACTCTCACGCGGTGGCGCCGGTAGATCTTCACGGTCGCCGTGGCGGTGTTGCCCGCGTTGTCTGTCGCGACGACGGTATATTCCGCTCCCGCGTCATTGTTGCCGCCGTCGGGTGCGGGAAGAGAATAGAAAGAGTCTACTGCCTGCTCCACACCGTTGATGGTCACGGACTTGACGCCGGAGGACGCTTCGCCGCTCTTCGCTGGATCGCTCACGGTGAAGGTATACGCGCCCGGTCTTCCAACGATGACATCCTCGACGGTGTAGCTCTCGCCGTCATTCAAAACCTCCAGCACCGGCGCTGCCGTGTCCTTTTCCAGCAAATGATCGCACACGGCACAGTGCTTCTCCTGCACGCCCCAGTCACCGGGGATGTGCTTTCCGTTTTGCTTGGACATCTCCGCCGCCGGGTCGCGCGCCTGACAATCCTTATTCCTGCACGCCCAGATGTGGCATGACTGCCGGTTTACCCAGCCGAAGCCGTGATTTCCGTTGCAGGGGTCGTCGATCACTGTCATTTCCAGCACGTTGATCGCCCAGCCGTAGTTTTGTACATACGGAAGTGTCAGCAGCTGCATGTCGATGAGCCCATTCTCATCAGGGATCAGGGTCTCATAAAGGTTCCAGAAGTAAGAATATTCGTCATCGCGGCTGAGGGCGCGCGCCTCCAGCTTCAGCTGCACCAGCTTTCCCTTGTATGAGCCGATCCGGATCTGATCGTTCGTCGCGATCGACGGATCCGTCACGAGCTCCTCCGTATCGTAAACAATGTCGCCGAAGCCGATTGCCGACGCGCTCGAGTTGGTGACGCGGTATAGGGTCGACAGGTTCAGGGTAGCGTCGGTGATGGTGATGTTCTTTCCGTGGCACCAGCGGCCGCCGCCTATCGCCGCGCCGTAGTGTCCTGTCGCCGACACATGGCCGCCGGTGATGGTGATGTCATGAGCGGGAACATACTGACCTCCGCCGATGCCCGCGCAGTTGTATTGGCCGCGGGCGCTTACCCGTCCGCCGGAGATGACGATATCGCTCGCCGCGTTGATTCCGTCCATGTCCTGTCTCGTCGTCCAGCTGCCGCCGCCGATGCCCGCGCCGGTTGCCCCGCCTTGCGCGTCGATATTGCCGCCATAGATATAGATATGGCTGCCGCGCCCCTGAAAGCCTCCGCCAATTCCGGCCGCAAGCCTGCCGCCGCTGGCGTTTACCGTGCCGGAGTAGAAGTACAGACGCTCTCCGGCGCCTCCATGGATGGCGTTTCCAGAGTATCCAGAGTGTCCCCAGCTGCCGGCTCCTATGCCCGCGCCGTACTCGCCGCCGGTGGCATTGATGGTGCCGCCCCAGTAGTCGGGATTGCTCTGAGAGCCAAAGTGCATATTGACGCCGTGGCCGTACATATCCATGTTAAACATAGAGTCCCCGATATTGCGGATCGCCCAGCTCCCGCCGATGCCCGCCGCTCTGTAGCCGCCCTTGCAGGTCACCGTGGTGCCGGTGCGCGCCAGCACATACAGCTGCCCCTCGCTGCGGTTTTTCTGGATCGCCGCGCGGCCGTCGGCGCCTTGCAGGGAGCTGTTCTTGCCGATGAAATAGATATATGCCGAAGCCTTTTTGTTCAACTCTATGGCCGGCCCCTTGGAACTGGGACTCATCTCGATATTTACGCCGTCAATAAATACGTGCGGCGCGGTTTTATCTCCCTTGATGAATATCTTCTTATCCCATGCCCATGTGTCCCTGAGCTTATCGGGAACGGACGAGTAGATATAGTAGCTCCTACTGTCCTTAATGGATATGTCCGATGTCCGGTTGTACACGTCAATGCTCACGTCGTACTTTGGTATGGTATCCATCGGCCCGTCCGCTGACAATACTGTTGTCGGCAGCATGGTCAGCACCATGCAGCATAGAAGCAGGATGCTGAGTATTCGTTTCTTCATTGGCTTTTCTCCTCCTGTTCGTGTCGGGTGAGCTTGTCCGCCCCGTCTTTTTTCTGGTTTTCTCTGTTTCTGAGCCGGAAGCACAGCGCGGTGATCGCCGCCGCCGCGGCAAAGGAGACAACGGCCACCAGCACATAGCCGCCCGCGTCCTTCCGCAGCAGCATCGCGCCGAACGCGCCCCATGCCTCCGGGTGCCCCGGCCCAACGACCGTGCCCGCTGTCTGCATCAGTGCCGCGCACAGCAGCATACACGCGGCGCTCAGTCCATAGATGCCGCGCTGCCGTTTTCGGCGGGTGTTTTTCCGCACCCGCTGCTTGACGAGCGTGACCCGTCTTGCGGTATCGTACATTTCGTTTGAACCCCCTTTCCGGTTTGTCTGAAACTGTGGCCTAAAAACCCTTT
>ENA-ORIC01000114-ORIC01000114.1-human-gut-metagenome-genome-assembly--contig:-NODE-114-length-109288-cov-7.854841_pt1 | contig 109288 bp, 102 predicted proteins | sample MGYA00243023_ERZ508732 | MGnify/ENA primary metagenome ERZ508732 (study PRJEB26277, sample SAMN04329767) | human gut metagenome | biome: human-associated habitat | host: Homo sapiens | place: USA... | reverse complement strand
ATATTTATATATCTTATATTATCAATAATTGGATGTTTTATAGGTAATAAAATAAAAAATAGTTAGTCAAATTACAATTTATAATTGAAAGTATTTATAAATTAATCTTATTTACATTAAAGGGATTGGGAACTTCCCATAGTTGAATTTGTACGGGAGTACAAATTCAGTGCTGGCTAGACATATATTTTATTCCCGTATTCAAGAAAAATAAAAAGAGGATTAAATTATTTTGATAATTTTTTCCTCTTTTTTAAAGATTATTTATATAAAAACATATTCATTTAAGACATTTTCTTCTGCTGTGTTTTTATAGTTATTCATTAATTTTGTCCATTCCAATGGATTTAATTCTTTGTTTTTTTCAGATAGTCTTTCATCATTCTTAATATAATTTTCCATTAGTTCTTTATAATAATTCTCACAAGAATCACTGACTAAAAGAAGATGATGAGTTAATTTATTTGTCATCAATAATGTCTCATAAAGTGCTTGCTTATTTTGTGCAATAAAGTGTAATCTTAATATTCCATATCTTCCAAGTCTTCCATAACTTTCGTCTTTTTCTAAATATAAATCTGGTAATAAATAATCTCCTTTTCTTGTATAAGTAACTTTCATTTTTATCATTCCTTTCTTCTTTAAATAGTGTTAATCAATTCATTTTTTGGCACTAATATTAAAATATCTTTAATAACATTTTTCTCAGTATATGGACAACTGACAATGCCATCTATATATAAATGTTCTTGTGATTTAGTAATAAATTCTTCTAAAAATTTATTAGAATATTCTTTGTTTTTCATCTTCATAATTGATAAAATATCATAATTCGATTCCATATTTTTTAACTCAATTTCATCAATTTCTTTATGAAATTTAATTCCAATATTATTGTCATTCATAATATTATTAAGATATTTTAAGTATTCTTTACTGCTTTTAGTTATAAATTCATCTGTGAATTTTATATCTTTAATATCAATATTGTAGTTTTTATCACGTTTAATTTCTATCATAGATATCAATCTATGAATCATATCTCTTTTAGCTTCTCTTGATAACAAATCATAAAGAAAAGTAAATCCAATATTTTTAATATTAGTAAAAAATAAAGTGTTATTTTTCTCAGTACAATCTAATTTTTTAACAAGTTCTATTGTATATTCCTTAGAATTATTATCTGGATCAAGTCTTACTTTCTTTTGATTTAGTTTATCAATTTCCTTTTTGATAACATCATTTTTATGATTGATTGTTTCGACATCTAAATTAGAACTTAAATATAAATCTACTAATCTTTTTTCCTGTAATTTTAATTTTTCGATTGCTTTTTCTATATCTTTTACATCATCACTTTTGGTAGAATTACAAGTTATAATTTCATTATCCATAGAAAGCATAAATAGTGTTAATTCTTCTAATATTTGCTTTAATTTTGTTTCTATTTTTTCAGTATTATAATGAAGTCCAAATCCACTACAATTATGATTTTTACATCTTAAATGGTAATAAACTTTTTGCTTTCCTTTAGGATATTTAAAAGATTCTGATGATGACATTATCTCACCACAAATAGGGCATTTTACTAAACCAGAAAACAAATGAATATATTCTCCATAGTTAGAATGTTTGTTTTTTACTAAAACATTTCTAGTAGCATTCCATGTTACTTCATCAATAATTGGTTCACAATAATTTTCAACTCTTAAAATATCTTGTGATTTTCTTTTGTACTTTCCATATTCAAAGATACCAATATAAATAGAATTAGTAAGTATTTTATAAACTCTATCAGATTTCCATTTTCCTTGTTTTAGATACGCATTATTATCTTTCATAATAGTAGCAATACTTCTTGTAGAATTGCCTTGTTTGCATAATTCAAATATTTCTTTTACAACTTCTGCTTCAATAGGTTCTACTTCTAAATGACCAGTTTCCTTATTTCTAATATAGCCATAAGGTGCTTTACTAGGATGAATACGTTCCAATGCCATTTCTTCCATAGCACGTTTAGTTCTTGCTCCAATCTCTTTTCTTTCTCTTTGACCAAATACTAAATTCATTCCAAAAATCATTTCACCATTAGCAGTAGATACATCATAAGGTTCGAGTATTAGTTCTATTTTTACATCATGTTCCTCACAATAATTAAGTAGCCAAAAACCATCATAATTATTACGAGTAAGTCTATCAACTTTAATTGCAACTAATTTATCAATTTTTTTAGATTTAATATCTTTTAGTAATCTTTGCATTTCGGGTCTCATCAAATCTTTTCCAGAATGTCCAGCATCATTATAAACATCAACAATATCATATTCATTCTTTTCACAATATTCTTTAATCATTCTAAGTTGTGAATCAATAGAATAACCATTATCTCTTTGGTCATCAGTAGATACTCTTACATAAATACCACATCTCATAGTTTTCCTCCTTTCATTAAATTTCGAGAAATATTAAAATACCTCTCATATGTTTCCTCACTTAAACGCAAAATATCAGACACTAAATTGAAAATTTTTAATATTTCTTATTAATTTTCTCAATTAGAGTGAGTTTTACGAAGTTAAATTTAATATATTTCTCTATATGTTTCCTCACAAATAAGCAAAATGTATAGCCTAAAATTAAAACTTTTTCAAAAATTGTGCAATTTCTTTAATATTATACTTTTGATTATGTTCTTTAATATAAAAAGGCTTATTTGATATTTCATTAACTTTGTATTCTAGTATTGTAAGAATAGTAGGATATGTAATTTGGTATTCAGTAGGTATTATTACTTGTAGATTGGTGTGCAATATAGTTTTTATTTGTCCTAATTTAACCTTGTATTTAAAGTCTTTTAAGATGTCGGTTAAATCTTTATTAGTTTTCAGTTTTTCAATTACTTTAAATTTAAGCATGAAAAAAGCCTCCTTTCTAGAAAGAGAACTTTTTAAGTTTTATATAAAATAAAAACTTACGAACAATTAAGTCCGTAAGTTGATTTCAAATGGAGCCACTAAGCAGAATCGAACTGCTGACCTACGGGTTACGAATCCGTTGCTCTACCAACTGAGCTATAGTGGCATGTGACGTATTTATTATAATATCTTTTTTTGTTTTTGTAAATATGTAATTGCAGATTTGCTATTTGAAATCTTCTAGTTTTTGTATTATTTTAGCATGTCCTTTTTAAGTTTATTTTTGTGCAAGCCTAATTTTACAGGCTTGCATTTTTAATGTATTTTATCTATTGCCACATCCGCAGTTTGTAAATAATAGTAAGAATATTATTATAAAGAATAGGATTCCACTATCTCCACAGCAACCATTGTTTCCGCCAAATAGTCCACCAAAAGGTCCATTATTTCCGCATCCACAGTTTCCTCTTGGAGATTCGTCACATCCGCATCCACAGCTTCTATCGTCTTGCATTTTTCTTCCTCCTTCTTAATTATATATTATATAGTATGTTTTTTTGCAAAAGTGTGTTACAATATATATAGATTACATTTGAAAGGATTTTTTATGGAACAATTAAATAATGTAAAAAATGAAGTAATTCCCGAACTACTTGTTCCTGCAGGAGATTTTGATTGTGTTAGGGCAGGTGTTCAAAACGGTGCTGATTGTATTTATTTTGGTGCCAATGTGTTTAGTGCTAGGGCTAGCGCTAAGAATTTTGATTTGGATGAACTAGAACAGGTTATCAGATATTGCAAGGTTAGAAATGTAAAGACTAATCTTACTTTAAATACTCTTTTAACTGATACCGAGTTCGATGATGCTATAAAGATTGCAAAGTGCGCCTATGATTTTGGTGTTGATGCAATTATTGTTCAAGATTTAGGTTTTGCAAAATTTCTGATTGACCATTTCCCTGGTCTTGAAGTTCATGCAAGTACTCAAATGTCTGTGCATAATTTAGAAGGTGTCTTGGAACTTGAGAATCTAGGCTTTTCAAGAGTTGTTTTGTCTCGTGAAGTTCCAATTAACGAGATTGAATATATTAGAAATAATTGTAAAGTTGATTTGGAAATGTTTGTTCATGGAGCTCTTTGTATTTCGTATTCTGGTCAGTGTTTGTTTTCTAGCTTAGTTGGCGGACGTTCTGGAAACAGAGGCAAATGTGCTCAACCTTGTAGACTTCCATATAAGCTTTTAGAGGAGTATAATGGAAAAACTGCGATAGTTGATGATGGTTATTTACTAAGTCCAAGGGATCTATGTTCATTAGAGCTTTTGCCTCGTCTTGTTAGTCTTGGTATAAATTCTTTTAAGATTGAAGGAAGAATGAAAACTCCCGAATATGTTGCAACTGTTACCAGAATTTATAGAAAGTATATTGATTTAGCTTTGTCTGATAAAGATTATGTTGTTGATGAGGCTGATAAAAAGGATTTATTGCAAGTTTTTAACAGAGGTGGTTTTTCTACTGGTCATCTGCTTTCTGAACCTAATCAAAATCTAATTTATAAAGAGAAGTCTAATAATATTGGATTATATTTAGGAAATATTTCGAATTACAATTCTAATAAAGGTCATATTACTATAAAATTGAATGAACCTGTTTGTATTGGCGATTCTATTTCCATTGAGGGTGAAACAGGCAAGTATACTATCTCAGAAATTATGAATAGAAATACTACTTTAAAAAATGCAGGTGTTGGTGCTATTGTAAAGTTAGGCAGAATGAAAGGCAATATTCGTCCTGGTGCGAAAATTTATAAATTGTCTAGCAAGGATTTGTTTAATTCCTGCAAAGAAAGTTTTGCTAAGGGAACTGAAATTAAGAAGATTCCTATTTCTTGCTTGCTAAAGGTTAAAAGAAATAAGCCTATTTCTATAAAACTTACCGCTAATTGTTTGCCTTTTTACAATAATATTTCTGTTGAATATAAGTCTGACGTTTTTCCAGAGGATTCTATTTCTTCTCCTATTAGTGCCGAAAGATTGCATTCTCAACTTTCAAAGCTTGGAAATACTCCTTTTACCTTATCTTCTTTTCAGATTGAATTAGATGAGAATTTACATATTCCAAGTATTAGCGCTATAAATGATTTAAGAAGAAATGCTATTTCAATGCTCGAAGAAAGAGCGATGTCTGACTTTTCTAAGAATAGAATTGAATTGCTAAATCTTACAACGGAGTCAAGTGCTCCTTGCTCAGCTTCTTCTAGAAAGATTAGTTTGCTACTTGAAAATATTAATTTAAAATACGACTACTCTCAACTTAAAAGTGTTGATAATGTTTATGTTCCTTTAAAGTATTTTGGTAATAAACAATTTTACGATGTTTTGCATAAAATCTCTGACAAGCATAATTTGTTTATTTATATGCCAACTATTCTTAAGCCAAATTATAAAAACTTGTTGCTAAATGTTCTAGAAAATGTTTTACAAGAATTTGACATTAAAGGATTTGTAATTTCAAATGTTGCTGATTTTAAATTCTTAGAAGAATACACTAAAAAATACATTTTTGTAGCAAATTATACGCTGAATATTTTTAATAATTTTACTATTGATGAGTTAAAGCGTCTCGATGTTGGAGTTATTACTCCTTCGGTTGAGCTTAATAAGGATATTTTGGAAATGCTTTGCTCTAATAGTAGTTTGCCTGTTGAATTAATTGCATATGGAAGAACGGTTTTAATGAATTCATCTTATTGTCTTTTAGGAAAAAGTAATAAATGTTACCCTGAGTGTGACATGAAATGTGTTAATGGTAATGCTTATTATCTAAAAGATCGACTAGGTTTTACTTTTAGAGTTATGCCTGATAATATTCAGACAGTTACTTCTATTTATAATAGCAAGATAACTTCTATTGATACTTCTAGCTTTGCTATTTCTTCTATCAGAATTAATGTTTTAGATGAGACTGTTGATGAGATTAATAAAATTGTTAGTATTGCTTCAACTGGCAAAAAGCTTGAAGGGCCTGAATATACTAATGGAAATTTAAATAAAAATATATAATTAAAGAAACCTTAGCTCTTTTGCTAAGGTTTCTTTGTTAATAATTATGCATTGCTGTTAGCTTTATTATCAAGTCCATGTTATCATCTTCTGCAGCTTTATTCCTTCTTATTTTTCCACACTTTTTGCACTTAAATATTATAACATATCCTTTTTTGCTATCTATCTCCGCGCCTACTGGTTCTAGCTCTCCATGACATTCTTCTTGCCTGTCTCCTGGATTTACATCCACGTGTTTTGAATACAGACAATATGGGCAATGATTTCTGCATGAGTATCCTAATTTGGGTACATGTTGCCCGCAATGTTCACATATAAATTCTTCATCTATTTCTGTAAAATTTCCAGCCATTTTATCCCCTATTCTTCAAATATACTTCCACCTATAAATTCTCTTAATAAAGAATTTTTTGGTATATATTGTTCATCAATTTCTTTAAAATATTTTAAGAATTTTACTAGTCTTTTTGCTTCCGCATACTCTGGCTCTTCATTTGTTATCTCCTCTAGTAAAGGTAATGCGTGTTTTTTTAGAACACTAAATTCATATATTAATGAAGAGTTGAACATTGCATCACAGTTCTCTTGGAATGGGAAGATGTTTTTGAATTCTCCTCTGTTTACGCTGTCCCAAGATTTTAGTGTATGAAGCGCTGAATAGCCTCTGTAACTGTTATCTCTAACGATTCTTCTTATTAATCTTGTGTCTGTTGTTGAAATTCTATTGCAATAATCTATGTTTAATACTGTTAGGTCACTTATATAGATTTTGTATTTTTGCTCCATCGGTATTGAGCTTGTTAGTTTGTCATTTAAGCAGTGTATTCCCTCTATTACCAGAATTTCGTCATCTGCTAGATACATCTTTTCTCCGTTGTAACACTTTGTTCCTATTTTAAAATCAAATGTTGGAACATCTATTGTGCCACCTTCTAACAATGTTTTTATATGGTTATTGAACAAGTCTAAATCTATAGCTTCTAGACATTCAAAATCATAATTTCCGTTCTCATCCCTTGGATTATCTTTTCTTTCAACAAAGTAGTTATCTACTGATATTGTAACAGGCTTAAATCCATTTAATCTTAATTGGATTCCCAATCTCTTTGCAAAAGTGGTTTTTCCTGATGATGATGGTCCTGCAATTAGCACCATTTTTATGCCTTTTCTGTGCAATATGTCGTCTGCTATATCTGCTATTTTCTTTTCATGTAATGCCTCTGATAATAAGATTATGTCTTTTCCATTTCCTTTTTCTATTTCATTATTTAGATTGTATAAATTGTGTATATTTAGTACTTTGTGAATATCTTCATATTCCTCCAATGTTGCCAATAATTTTTTACCACTTCTTTGATTTGATAGTTCATGAGGGTTTGAAGCAGCAGGATATCTTACTAAAAATCCATCTTTGTATTTTTTTATGTCAAATACATTTGTGTATCCTGTTGAAATTGGCATTACTCCAAAGAAATAGTTGTAGTAGTTTTCACAGTAGTAAAGTGATACCATTTCCTTTTGGTAGTTATCAAATTGAGCCATTCCCCTTTGGCTTTTGGTGTTTCTGTAGAACTCTTTTGCTTCTTCTTTATCCATTTCTACTTTTCTTATTTCTAGATTTTGATCAATTATATCTTGCATTCTTGCTTCTATTTTTTGTATCATTTCTTCTGTTATTTCCATGTTTTCTATTTTACAAAACATAGCATTTGCCAACTGATAATTCACACTAAGTAGTGCTGTTGGATATGACTCTTCTAAAGCTTTTGCCATTATATATAAAATTCCTCTTATATATATTCTGTGTCCATCCTTTGTGCTTGTGTCTAGTAGAGTTACTTTATCAGTATCTTTAATTTCAAAATTTAATGATTTTACTTCATTATTGCACATACAAGCAATGACAGTTCTTCCTTGCTTTGTAGCTTCATCTATTTCATTTTTATATTTTTCAAAAACTTTCATGTTGTTTGCTCCTATCTTTTTAGTTTATACTTATACATTGTATCATATTTTTTACATATTTGGATATACTTATATTAAATTTTATTAAATTTGTGGGAGGAATATTATATGACCAATAAGAGAATTAGTGAAATTTTGCAAGGTAAAGAGATTAAAGAAATTTATTATAATGAGCAACCCGTTTGGGTTCAAGAGTTACACGGAAATACAGCTAAAGTTGGTTTTCTTAACTCTGATAGTACGAAAGATTTGTATATTGATGACTTGTATGAAAAAGATTTATATAACTAAAGTTTTTGAAGTGAACTCTAACTTGAGTTCACTTCACTTTATTTAAGATTTTTTAGATATTTTTCTGTATTTTCTAATATTATTTCTTTTACTTGTTTTACTAATTTATTTATATCAATTTCTTCTTCACTATTGTTTATGCATTCTTTTGCAACGGTTCTAATTATACTCGAAGTTCTTTTTTCTAATAATAGTTTTTCTGATTTAAATTTGCTATGCTTAAATATTTTCACAAAAATATTGCGTGATTTTTTATAGTTACTTCTTTCAATTTCCTGCATACATATATCTTGCAGTCTTTCGCCTTTTTTACAAAATTTGCGTCCTTTTGCAATGCTTTTAAATTCTTCTGCATCCTCTCTTGATGTAAATTTTAGAGTTTCTTCTATTATGTTTTCTTGGATTTCTTTTGTTTTTTTCATTTCGTTCATTCCTCTCAGAATTAAATAATTCATATATATGATAACATTACTAAAAAGTTTTTTCAACTATTTTTTACAAATTTATACCATCCTACAAATTTCGATTGATTTTGCATTTTTAAAGTTATATTATAGTACAGCCTCCTAATAGATGAAAGGGGGTGATGGTATGAATTCTTTTGATTTAATATGGATTCTAATTCAAATGCTTTTAGCAAATGATGACAAGAATTCTGATCAAAAGACAAAAGATGCTAATGATTAAAGCAATTTAATACATAGCAAGAAAAAGATAGAGCGACCACTCTATCTTTTTCTTTTAATTAATTTTTTTATGAATTCTTTTGATGTTTTAAGTTTACCATATCATAAAGTCATTGTCAATACAAAATCAAAATATTTTATAGCCATTCTCCATTTTTCTTTATATATTGCTTTTTTATTATTTCTACTAATATTGAATATATGATTAATAATATTATTACAAATCCATAGTATTGTAGTGGTAATATTTCAAAGTGGAAACTTGGTATGTTGTGTAATAGTATTGGTGTTAGTATTGTGCCTACTATTGTAGCTATTGTTCCAAGTGTTAGCCATTTGTTTGCTCTTGATTCTATGAATGGTTTTTTAGCTGTTCTAACATAGTGTATTATCATTGTTTCTGATATTAAACATTCTACAAACCAGGCTGTTTGGAAGTATGTTTCTTTTTGTGCTCCATATCCAAATAAGAACCAAAATCCTATGAAGGCTATTACATCTATTACTGAACTTGTGATTCCCATTACATTCATAAATTTGCTAATTCCTTTTGTACTCCATTTTTTAGGTTTTGCTAAGAATTCTTCATCTACGTCATCATATGGAATTGCTATCTGTGACAAATCATACAAGAAATCTTGCAATAGCATTTGTATTGGGAGTAATGGCAAGAATGGTATAAATATACTTGAAATCACTATACTAAATACATCTCCAAAGTCTGCACTTAGTGCCATTTTCATATATTTTATTATGTTTCCATATACTTTTCTTCCTTCTATTACTCCATGATAAATTACATTTAAGCTTTTCTCTAACAAGATAATGTCTGCCGCTTCTTTTGCAATGTCTGTTGCTGTGTGTACACATATTCCAACATCTGCAGTATGTAGTGATGGTGAATCGTTTACTCCATCTCCCATATATCCTACTACATGTCCATTATCCTTTAATGTTTTTACAACTCTTTCTTTTTGCAAAGGATTCATTCTCGCAAATACTGATACTGTTTCTACTTTTTTGGCCAGTTCTTCATCTGTCATCTTGTCAACATCTGTTCCTAATAAAATTTCGCTATTATCTATTCCTACTAAATTGCAAATGTTACTTGTTGCATAAGGATTATCTCCTGTTAATATTTTTGTTGTTACTCCAATTTTTCTTAATTTCTGCAATGTCTCTTTTACATCTTTTTTTGCAGGATCTAAAAATGCTACAAGTCCAATAAATGTCATTTCTTTTTCATCAGATACATTAAATATATTTGCTCCTTTGTATTCTCTCTTTGAAGCTAATGCTATTACTTGCATTCCTTGAACAGCATATTCTTTTGCTTTATTCTCTGCTATTTCTATCATTTCTGGACTTAATTCTGCTATTTTGCCTTCATATTTAACTTTTGTACATACTTTTAGTATTTCTTCAAGTGCACCTTTCGTAAGCATTCTATACCCATTATTTTTATTACTCTTAACAACTACACTCATTCTTTTTCTTGTATAATCAAATGGTATTTCATCAATTTTTGTATATTCTTGAATTATGTCTTTCACATTTCTTGTATTTCCATAACTTATTATTGCTCTATCTACTAAGGTTTTCATTCCTGTTCCAAAATAGCTGTTCAAATACGCATATTCTAGTATTGATAAATCTTCTTTTCCATTTACATCTATATATTTTTGAAGTACTATTTTATTTTCTGTAAGTGTTCCTGTTTTATCTGTGCATAGAACATCTATCGCTCCTAAATTTTGAATTGAGTTTATGTTTTTTACTAAGGTTTTCTTTTTAGCTAAAACTTTTGTACCTCTTGTTAGATTTACATTTACTATCATTGGAAGCATACTTGGTGTTATTCCAACTGCTACTGATAGTGCAAATAGTATTGCTTCTAGCCAATCTTTTCTAATTAGTCCATATATTACAAAAACTGCTATTGATACAACACTCATATATTTTATTAGCATTTTTGTAATATTGTTCATTCCTTTTTCAAAGTTAGTAAGCTCTTTCTTGGTTTCAACTTCTTTGCTCATTCTTCCTAAATAAGTTGAAAATCCCGTTGCTATTACCACTCCTGTTGCACTTCCGCTTATTACACTTGAACCCATCAGACAAATGTTAGGAATACTAAATATCTCTTTTTTTGAGTCGCTATTCCCTGCCATTTTCTCTACTGGAATACTCTCTCCTGTAAATACTGACTGATTTATAAATAAATCTTTGCTGTCTATTAATATTAAATCTGCTGGTATCATTGAGCCTGCACTTAAATGTACAACATCTCCACTTACTACTTTTTCTACTCTTATTTCTTTTTCTTTACCGTTTCTAATTATATGTGTTGTTGTATAAATTTTTGATTTTAAATCTTGATTGAATTTATACACACTGTAATCTTGAAAATATCTTATAAGTGCACTCGCTACTGCTATTGCAAGTATTATATACATACTAAGCGCATCACTTAGAAAATAGTTTATTATTGCCAGCAATATTAATATGATTATAAATTTATCTTTGAAGCTATTAAGCAAAAAGTAGAATCTGCTTTTCTTCTCATTTTTTACAACTACATTTGGTCCGTTTTGTTTAAATAGTTCTTTTCCCTTTTCTTCGGATATTCCATTTTCAGAAGTCTTATATTCTTTTAGTATTTCTTCTTTTTCTTGTTTTGAGATTTTTAAGTATTTTTCTAATAATTCATTGTCTTCGACTTTTTGCTTTTTTCTTGCTTCAAATAATTGAATCATTTGTTAGCCTCCATAATATTATTTCAATATTTTTATAGAATTTAGCACAGTTATTAAAGTTGCTCCAACATCTGCAAATACTGCTTCCCACATATTGGCTACTCCGAAGATGCTTAGTACTAAAACTAATACTTTTACTCCTATTGAAAATATCAAGTTTTGTTTTATTACTCTACTTGTCTTTTTAGAAATGTCTATTGCATCATTAATTTTTTCTATTGCATCTGTCATTATTACAACATCTGATGCTTCTATACTAGAACCTGCTCCGACACCACCCATAGATATTCCTATATCTGCTCTTGCAAGTACTGGTGAGTCGTTTATTCCATCTCCAACAAATGCTACTTTTCCATTGTTCTCGTATTTTGCTATTTCCTTTTCTAGCTCTTGATATTTCTCGTTTGGTAACATTTCTGATTTTACTTCTTTTATTCCTAATTCTTTTGCTATTTTCTCTGCAATTTCAGTATTGTCACCTGTAAACATTTTTGTAATGATTCCTCTTGCATTGAGTTTTGCTATTGCTGCTTTAGTTCCGTGTTTAATTTCATCCTTTAGACAAATTGCTCCAACTATTTCAGAATCAACTTTTACATATATTTTTGTACTGTCTGATTTTTCTTTTTCCTTTTCTACTAAACTGCTATTTCCTACAAGTACTACTTTTCCTTCAAAGTTATATTTTATTCCTTTCCCTGCAAGTTCTTCATAGCTTGATACTTTCTCTTTATGTTCTGCTATATATTTTTCCATATTTGATTTTTTAATTATTGATTTTGCTATTGGATGGTTTGAATAGCTTTCTCCAAGTACTGCATACTCTAAGACTTGCTCTTTTGTTAGTTGACCATATACTTCTACTTTGTCTATTGTAAATTGTCCCTTTGTTAATGTTCCTGTTTTGTCAAACACTATTTCTTTGATGTCTTTTATTCCATCTAGGTAATCGCTACCTTTTATTAAAATTCCTTCTTTAGAAGATTTGCCTATACCAGAAAAATAACACAATGGAACAGAAATTGCAATAGCACAAGGACAAGAAATTACTAAAAATATTAATGCTCTATAAATTGAGCCATTCTCTGTTAGATATTCTACATTTGATATTAGAGGCAAGAATATTGCAACTAATGCTGCTATACCTAATACTATTGGTGTATAAATCTTTGCTGCTTTGTTTACAAATGTTTCTGTTTTTGCTTTTTTGTCTGTTGCATTTTCTACTAATTCTAGTATTTTGCTAACTGTACTGTTTTCATATTTTTCTGTTACTTTTATTTCTAGTAATCCATCTAAGACTATACTTCCAGATAATACTTGATCGTCTTTTTTTACATCTTGTGTTTTTGTTTCTCCTGTTAAAGATGCTGTATCTAAGCTTCCTGTTCCTTTAACCACAATACCATCTAATGGTATCTTTTCACCTTTTTTTGCAATTACTATATCTCCAACTTTTACATCTGATGGATCTAAAACTTCTATTCCATCTTTTGTTTTTAAGTTAGCATACTCTGGTTTTATATCCATTAAATCTGATATAGATTTTCTTGTTTTGTTTATTGCTTTTTCTTCTAGTATTTTTCCTATTTCATATAGTGTTATAACCATTAAACCTTCCATATGTTTACCTACTAAATAAGCTCCTATACAAGAAATGGTTATTAATAAATTTTCATTTATTGTTTTGTTTCTTACTAAAAGTTTGATTGCATTTTTTATTGTTCTATATAATAAAATTCCATAGCCTATTATTACTAATGCTATTGATACGTGTTTTGGCATTTGAACATATAAGCCTATTAGTGCAACTACTAGACCTATTGCTAGCCTTGCTATGTGTTTTAAAACCTTTGAATTATTTTCTTTTTGGGCTCTTTGACTTTTCTCATCTTTTGTTTTTGCTCCTGTTTCTGTCATTTGAGCATCTGGTTCTATACTTTTTACAACTTTTTCTACTTCTTCTTTTGAAACATCTTCTGTTTCATATGCTAATTGTAGTTTTGCAAAATTAACCATTACATTTTTTAGCTTTTTATTTTTACTTAATTCCTCTTGTATTTTATTTGCACAATTTGCGCAATCTAATCCCTCTAATTTATATTGATATTTTTTCATACTCTTCCCTTTCTTTATTAAATTTCTTCAATATGTTGTTTTCCAATTTGGTAAATTTCTCTTACATGCTCATCATCTAAACTGTAATAAACCGCTTTACCATCTTTTCTTCCTTTTACTAATTTTGCTTGTTTTAAAACTCTTAATTGATGTGATATTGCTGATGGTGTTGAATTTGTTATCGCTGCTATTTCAGATACATTTAACTCTCCTTCTAAAAGAGCTGCAATTATTTTCATTCTTGTGGAGTCTCCGAAAACTTTAAAATTTTCGGCTATTTCAAACAGCAGATCATCTGCTGGAATCTTATTTTTTATTTTGTTTACTTTTTCCAAATTAATACTAATTTGTTCTATATTTTCTTCAAAATTCATTCTTATTTCCTTTCATATGAATATTTGCTCATATATTCATTATATGGCTGTGATTTTATTTTGTCAACATCTTTTTTATATTTTTCATAAAATAAAAATAAGTTGTCCTGCTAACAACTTACTGACAAAAAAATTGAAGTGCTATGGCACTTCTTCTTGAAATTCTTTTCCTAATTTATTTATTGCTTTTGTCTCTATCCTTGATACATATGAACGAGAAATTCCCATCATATCTGCTATTTCTTTTTGTGTTTTCGGCTTACCTCCTTCTAATCCAAAACGCAGTTTGATAATTGTTCGTTCTCTATCTTTTAAAATATCTTTTATTTTTTGATATAGTGTTTTCATTTTTATCTTCAAATCAACTTCGTCTTCTATACTTTTATCATTACTCTCTATTACTTCTTTAAGCGTTACAGTATTGTCATCTTTATCTTTTCCTATTATATCTTCTAAGTACACTTCAGCTCCGATGTTTTTTAGTCGTTCTTAAATACATTAGTATTTCGTTGTCTATGCATCTAGAAACATATGTCGAAAGCTTTGTTCCTTTGTTTATTTTATAACTGTTTATTCCCTTTATTAATCCAATCGTTCCAATAGAAATCAAATCTTCTTGATCTATATTTGTGCTAGAGTATTTTTTCGATATGTGAGCAACTAGTCTTAGGTTTCGTTCAATTAATATATTTTTAGCTTCTTCATCTCCGTTTTCCATTTTTTCTAGATACATTTTTTCTTCTTCGCTACTTAATGGTTCAGGAAATAAATTATTGCTCGCTATATATCCCACTGCAAATACTGATGTTTGTAAAAAAGCTAAAAATCCCGTTAATGAGATGGTAAGCATTGTGCAAGCACCTCCATTCTTGCTATACCATAATATATGTTATAGTTTTTACGAAAGTGCCTGACCTCTAAAATTTATTTTTATTCATATTTTTATTATTTTGCCATACTTATTTATAAAGCGTTAGAGGTTTATATGAGTAGTGTATTTAATTTTATTATTGGTATTTTAATAGGTTTTGGCGCAATTCTACCAGGTGTTAGCAGTGGAGTTTTTTGTGTTATTTTTGGAATTTATGAAAAACTGGTAGATTCTGTTTTAAACTTGTTTAAAGATTTTAAAAAGAATTTTGCTTTTTTATTTCCAATTGGACTTGGTGCTTTCTTTGGAATTGTTCTTTTTGGAAATGTAATAAAATATTTTTTTAATACTTTTAAGTTTCAGTCTTGTTATGCATTTATTGGTTTGATTCTTGGTACTGTCCCTGCCTTATTTAAACAAGCTAATTTTGATAAGTGTATTCAATTAAAAAAGCTTTTGCCTCTTATTATATCTTTTAGCGTAGGATTTTTATTAATTGTATTTGAAAATCACTTTTATTTTACTAATATTGTTTTAGATTTTATTTACAATCCTTTTTATTTAGTATTTGCAGGTTTTATAATGTCTATTGGAATTGTCGTGCCAGGCGTTAGTAATACTATAATTCTAATGTGTCTTGGAGTTTATTCTGAATACATTTCTGCTATTGCAAGTGTTAATTTAAGACTCCTTGTTCCTTTGGCAATTGGCGTTTTTCTCGGTAGTATTGTTTGGCTTAAGATTATTAATATTCTATTAAAGAAATATCATCAGTCTACTTTCTTAGCAATAATTGGATTTACTCTTGGTTCTATTTTCGTGCTTTATCCTGGATTTTCCTTTGATTTAACAGGATTAGTTTCTATTATAATTATGATTATTTCTTTAATCCTTTCATATAAGTTGGCTAACTATGAAAAAGTGCAATAATTTTCATCTTAAAAGTTATGAAACCTATTGTACTCTACGCAAACAAATTTGCTATTATACAAACAAAGAGCAAGCCCGTGCTCGCTCTTAATTTATTTTTTTCTTCTTAATATCCATCCTTGTTTTACTTCATATGGCATTGCTAGTTTTACTGTTTGTCCAAGTTTTCCAGGATTTACTGTTTCTATTCTTTCTCCTGTTTCACTGTCATATAGTTCTTTTATTTCAAATTCTTCCGCTTCTATTTTATTTGGTATTATTAATTCTAGTACATCTCCAACTTTTAATTTATTTTTGATTTCTATTGTTGATATTTCTCCAGCTGGCTTGTCTTCCATTATTTTTCCACCAAATTCAAAGTTAGGATTATACTGTTTTCCTTCATATTCTTGGAAGTCCTTGTTATTTCTATCATTAAAATAGAATGTTGTAAGTCCTCTTGTTTTTATTTTTTCTAGTTCTTTTAAGTATTTAGTGTAATCATAATTTTCTGGATCTTTAATATAATCATCTATTGCATTTCTATACACATTTACTACACTTGCTAGATAGTATTCTGTTTTTAGTCTGCCTTCTATTTTTAAGCTATCTACTCCCATTTCTATGATTTGTGGTATTTCTTTTATTAAGCATAAATCTTTTGATGATAATATATATGTTCCATTTTCGTCAGTTTCTACTGGCATTAAATTTCCTGGGTTGTTCTTTTCTTCTAGATACATATTATATGCCCATCTGCAACTTTGAGAGCAATCTCCTAAGTTTGCGCTTCTACAAGATAGGTATTCACTTAGGAAGCATCTTCCAGAATAAGCCCAACATAATGCTCCGTGTATAAACATTTCTACTTCTAAGTCTTCTGGTTTATTTTTCATTATTTCTTTTATTTGATCTTTACTTGTTTCTCTTCCTAATATTACTCTTTTTGCTCCGTTATCATACCAAAACTTTGCACTATGATAACTTACTACATTTGCTTGCGTACTGATATGAACTTCTATTTCAGGTGCTACTTGACGTATTTTTTGTATTACACCACCATCAGATGCAATTATTCCATCTACTTTAATTTCTGCTAATCTTTTTACTTGTTTTTCTATTTCCTCATAATTGCTATCCCATGCATAGATATTAATAGCTGCATATACTTTTTTGCCTATACTATGAGCATATTTTATTGTATTTATTAAATCATCATCGTCTACTTCTGCTCTACTTCTTAGTGATAGTGATGCTGTTCCACAATATACCGCATCTGCTCCATACATAAAAGCTACTTTTGCTTTTTCAAAAGAGCCTGCTGGTGCTAATAACTCTGGCTTTTTCATCTTATTTTTCTATTCTCCTTCTTGTTATAGCTAGTCCGTCTCCAACTTCTAAAATCTCAGCTTGTAATTCTGGATTTTCTGTGGTTTCCTTTATATATTCTCTTAAATGTGTTACTGCTGTTCTTTGTTTATGTTTGTTATAATCACTCATTACATAACCCTTGTACAAAATATTGTCTGCAAATATTACTCCATCATCTTTTAACATACGAAGTGCTTGTTCTAAGAAAAATGGATATTTTCCTTTTGCAGCATCTATAAAGACTATATCATATTTTTCATTCAAAGTTGGAAGTATCTCAACAGCGTCTCCTTCATATAGATTGATTCTGCTTTCTACTCCTACCTTTTTTAGATTCTTTTTACATTCAGCAATTCTTTGTTCATCTCTTTCTATTGTATCTATTTTGCCATTCTCTAATAAATACTCAGAAAAGCACATTGCTGAATAGCCCACTGCTGCTCCTATTTCCAATATTCTTTCAGGTTTCTTTTCTATCAGTATTTTAGAAATCACTTCTAAAGTGTCATCCATTATTATTGGAATTTTGTCTTCAAGTGCTTTTTGTTTTATTTTTGATAACTCGTCCTTATTCATTTATTAGACCTCTTTGTATCCTATATAAGGTAAATTTCTTCTATAACCTTCTTCGTCATCAAAACCATAGCCTATTATAAATTTATTTGGTATTTCAAATCCTAAATAATCTATTGGAACTTCGATTTTTCTTCTACTTGGTTTACTAATCAATGAGCATAACTTTAAGCTTTTTGGGTTCTTAGCTTTTAAATGTTCTAATAAGTAAGACATTGTTCTTCCTGTATCTACTATATCTTCTACTATTAATACATCTTTTCCTTCTATAAGAGAATCATCTACATCTGCTTTTAATTTTATTTTTCCTGTACTTTCTGTTCCCTCATAGCTTGATACTTTAATAAATGCAAATTGCATTTTTGTTTTCATTCTTGATGTTAGGTCTGTTGTAAAAAATACTGCTCCATTTAATACAGAAAGAACTGTTATTGCTTTTCCTTCATAATCTCTGTCCAATATTTCAGCCATTTCATCTAATTTTTTATTAATTTCTTCTTTACTTATTAAAACATTTAAATCTTTCATACTTTTCCCCTTTTCTCTTTTTTATCTTCTTGCTGCTTTTTCTCTGTCTTTATTATTTAAGATTATTTTTCTTAATCTAATATTTTTTGGAGTTACTTCTACAAGTTCATCTTCTGCTATGAATTCTATAGCTTTTTCTAATGATAATTGAATTGGTGGAACTAATCTTAAAGCATCATCAGAACCTGAAGCTCTTGTATTTGTTAAGTGTTTTTCTTTACATACATTTATTGATATATCTTCGTTTCTAGAGTTGATTCCGACTATCATTCCTTCATATACTTCTACACCAGGACCTATAAATAGTTCTCCTCTTAATTGAGCATTGTATAATCCGTATGTTATTGATGTTCCTTGTTCAAATGCTACTAAAACACCTCTTGTTCTTGATTGTATATCTCCTTTATATGGTTCATAGCAATCAAATATTGAGTTCATTGTTCCTGTTCCTTTTGTATCTGTTAAGAATTCTGTTCTGTAACCAATTAATCCACGAGCTGGTATTCTAAATTCTATTTTTGTATGTCCTAGCTCTGCAGGTTCCATATTTTTCATTTCTGCTTTACGTCTACCTAGTTTTTCTATAACTGTTCCTATTGCTTCATCTGGTACGTTTACAACTAAGTTCTCTATTGGCTCACATTTTACTCCATCTATTTCTTTGAATATAACTTTTGGTCTTGATACTAGTAGTTCATATCCTTCTCTTCTCATTGTTTCGATTAATACAGATAAATGTAATTCTCCTCTACCACATACCTCGAAGCTATCTGGTGAAGCTGTTTCTTTTACTCTTAAGCTTACATTTCTTTCTAGTTCTTTGAATAATCTATCTCTAATGTGTCTTGAAGTTACAAACTCTCCTTCTTTTCCTGCAAATGGTCCATTGTTTACACTAAATGTCATAGAAACTGTTGGCTCATCTATATTTACAAATGGTATCTTCTCTGGATTAGACAAATCACAAATTGTATCACCTATGTTGATGTTTGATATTCCAGATACTGCAACTATATCTCCTGCTTCAACTTCATCTACTTCTGTTCTTTTTAATCCCATATATGTGAATAATTTTGCAATTTTTCCTTGTTCATTTTTTTCGTCTTTGCAAACAGCTACTGACATTCCATTTTTAATCTTTCCACGCTCAACTCTTCCAACTGCGATTCTTCCTAAATAATCATCATAATCGATGTTAGAAACTAACATTTGCATTGTTCCATCTATATCACATTGTGGTGGATCTATTTTCTCTATTATTGTTTTGAATATGCAAGTAATGTTGTCAGATTCATCTGATAAATTCATTTTTGCTATTCCGTTTTTTGCTGATGCATATATAACTGGGAAGTCTAATTGATCATCTGTTGCATTTAGTTCTATAAATAGCTCTATAACCTTATCCAATACTTTTTCTGGATCTGCTCCTGGTCTATCTATTTTATTTATTACTACTATTGGTTTTAGATTTAATGCTAAAGATTTTTTTAGAACTTCACGAGTCTGTGGCATGACACCCTCGAAAGCATCTACTAATAGTAAAACTCCATCAACTGTTTTTAGAACACGCTCTACTTCTCCTCCAAAGTCTGCATGTCCAGGAGTATCAACTATGTTTATTTTTACTCCATCATACATTACTGATGTGTTTTTAGAAAGGATTGTTATTCCTCTTTCTTTTTCTATATCTCCAGAGTCCATTATTCTTTCTGATACTTGTTCGTTTTCTCTAAATACGTGGCTTTGTTTTAACAAAGCATCTACTAATGTTGTTTTTCCATGATCAACGTGTGCAATTATTGCTATATTTCTTATATTCTTATTATTCATTTTCTTTCCCCTCGATTTTTATTATTTATAATGTGAGGTTGGAAGTTAGATGCTCGGCTTTTGTGTGCCAGCTTCTATCTTCCAACATCCTGGTTTTGCTTTAAGCTTATTAGTTTTCTTTGTATTCATTAGAAGTTCCTTCCAATTCTCTAATTGAAAGTTCTATTTTTTTATTTTCTAAGTCGATATTTATTATTTTTGCATTTACTTTTTGCCCGACTTTTAGTTCTTCTTCTGGTTTTGAGATTTTTCTTTCACAGATCTGTGAAATATGTACTAATCCTTCTACTCCTTTTTCTAGTTCTGCAAATGCTCCAAAAGGCATTAGTTTTGAAATCTTAACTTTTACTATATCTCCTATGTTGTATTTTTCTTCAACTTTATTCCAAGGATTTGGTCCTTTTTTCTCGTATGACAGTTTAAATCTCTTATTCTCTTTGTCTAGTTCTTTAATTTTAACATCGATTTCTTGTCCTACTTGTAGTATATCTTTAGGATTTTGGTTTCTTCCCCAAGCTATTTCTGATATATGTAGAAGTCCTTGTGCTCCGCCTATATCAACAAAAGCTCCATAGTCGCTAATACTTGTTACTGTTCCGATATATTTTTTGCCAACTTCTATGCTATTCCAAAATTCTTCTGATTTTTGTCTTTTTTCTTCTTCTACTACATCTTTTATAGAACCAATAATTTTCTTTGCTCTTTCGTCATTCTCTATTACTCTAAATCTAACTGTTTTACTTTTATATTCATTTACATCTTCATCTCTTCCTATGTTTGAAAGTGATAATGGTATAAATATTCTGATTAATTGTTTATATAATATGATTAGTCCATTTTTATTTATTTGACTCACTGTTTCTTCGAAGATGTTATTTGCCTCTACTTTTTCCTTAAACTCTTTTCTTATTTCTCTTATTTTTGCATGTTTACAAGACATTAAAACATTGCCTTGTCCGTCATTTAATTTTAAAACATCTGCTTTTATCTTATCTCCAACTGCATATTCTTCGTTTGGAGATAACCCTTTTTCACTAAAGAACTCAGCTTTTGGAATGATTCCATCCGCTTTATAACCTATATCTACAAAGATTTCTCCTTGTTTATTTATTTCGATTATTGTTCCTGTGACAGTTGTTCCTGTTTTTATTTGCTTAAAAGTTTGATTTATTACATCCTCAAAAGTTAAATTGTCTTCAAAATTTCCCATAAAAATCCTTCATTTCTAATTTAGTTATTTGCTTTATATTTTAAGTTATATACGCTCTTTATTATAAACTATTTTCCTTTTTTTGTCAACATAATTATATTGTCCATAATCTCTTTTGTTGCTAGCTCTAAGTTGTCCTTTTCTGGATTTTTTGCATCGTATTTACTAAAATCTAGTGGTTTACCATATACTAATTTAACTTTTGTAAAAGGTTTAAATGTTCCCTGTATTCCAACTGGTACTACTTTCACTTTTGCTTTCAAAGCCATGTAAGCTGCACCATTTTGCACTTTTGCTCCTTTTTCCAAGCCTTTTCTTGTACCTTCTGGGAATAGTCCTATTGCTTCTCCGTTTTTTAGTGCTTTTAGACATCTCTTCATTGCCTCTAAGTCTCTTTGACCTCTTTTTATTGGTATTACATTAAATACATGTGCAATCCAATTCAAGAAAGCATGATTAAATAAATCTTCTTTTCCTATAAATCTGATTACCCTTTTTGAACATACTACTAATCCTGTTGCATCCCAGTAATTTAAGTGGTTTGCACATATTATAACAGGTTCGTCCATAGGAAGATTTTCTTCATCTACTTTTTCTAATCTAAATACTATTTTATAAAATGCGTGAAGTATTGCTTTTATAGTTGTTCTCACACCTTTTTTCCAAGGCGTTTCTGGTCTTTCCCAATATATCTTTTTCTCTTTTTTTATTTCAGTTTTTCTTTTATCTATAATCTTCGAAATAGCTTTTTCTGCTTGTTTTATTGTCATATTCGTTGAATCTATTACTGTTGCTCCCGGTGCAATTTTTAACGCTCCAATTTCTTTTTCCATGTCATTCTTATCTCTCGCTTTAATGTTCTCTAAAACTTCCTCATATGACATGTCTATTCCTTTTTCTTGGTTTTGCTTGAATCTTCTTTTTGCTCTTTCTTTAGCATCTGCATCAAGATATATTTTTACATCTGCTGTTGGGAATATTACTGTACAGATATCTCTTCCTTCCATTATTACGTCTTTGCCTTGAGCCATTTTTCTTTGAAGTCCTGCCATTGCCGTCCTTATTTGCTTAATGTTAGATACTTGTGAAACATTGCTTGATACTTCTTTACTTCTTATTTTCTCTGTTACGTCTTCTCTATTTAATAAGACCCTCTGCTTGCCATCCTCGTTGCTCATTTCTATTTTGATGTTTTTAAGCATTTCAGCAATTTTTTCTTCATCATCTAGGCTAATATTTTTATTTAGCATCTCTAATGTGACACATCTATAAGTTGCTCCTGTGTCTATGTTTACTAGCTTATATTTTTTTGCTAACAACTCCGCCATTGTTCCTTTTCCTGTTCCTGCTGGTCCATCTATCGCTACTATAAAAGACATTTTACTCCTCCTCCATGTGTATACCTTTTGCTACTAAGTCTACTTTTAACACATTCATCGCTGTCTGCTTTTCAATTTCTTTCTTGGTTTTATTTTTTAATTCTTGCATTACATCAATTATATTATTTCCATAGTTTATTATTGCTTCCATATATATTGAAATTCCGTCCCCATAGTTTTCAACTCTGGTTCTTGTTACTTCATATACTGATGGCATATTATTTGCAATTTGTTCTGCTATTTGTCTAAATACGCTGTCCGATATTGTGAAGTTTCCTAAATAGCTGAATGTTGGTCTTATTATCGACTTTTCTGATATATATGGATTTCCCCCTTTACCTTTTGATCTAAATATTTGAAGTGGGTCTAATATATATCCAGAAAAATCTTTTTTTATTTCAAATGTCGGTACTGGAATTACATGCTTTCCTTGTGTTACACGCATATTTCGTGCCTTCTCCATTTCGTCTTCTGTTGCAACTTCGTTTATATATATTGTTTTCTCAATTTTAGGTAATCCAAGATTTTCTTGTATTTTTTCCACCATTTTGTCAGATGTTCCTAATATTAATATACTATCTGGCTTATACTTCTTTAATGCTTTTTTCATTTCATCTTGTTCTTTTTTTTCTATAAACAACGCATGCTTTACTGTTTCGATTTTGGTTGGTGCTTTTTTTGCTGATGTTCCAGCTAGCACTTCGTTTTCGTTTATTAATATTCCGTCATCTATAATATGATGAATATCATTTGCACTTGCTACCATTTGTGCTCTATAACTTTTTCCTGTTCCTGATGGTCCAACAAATGCATATACTCTTGTTTTCTTTCTTTCCATTATATTTCTTTCCTTATTTGAAATTTTAATATATTTTATCACATGTATTTGATTTTCTCAATATTTTGTATATAAAATTTAAAACTGGCAACCATTATGATTGTCAGTTTTTGCTATTTATAAAAGGCTAGCATTGTGTCTGCACTTTCTTGTGCTTGGTTTGATTCTTTGTTTAATATGTTATTTGCTCAAAAAAGCTTTGAATTTAACGATTCAAAGCTTTTTTATATTATTTTTATTTATACTCCCGCTGCTGAGAATAAGAAGTTACCCATATAAACTTGAATACATGGTACTAATACTACTAGAACAACAAATATCAATAATATACCTACTATTGAGTAAACAATTTGTGGCAACACTGCCATTATGTTTTTCATTGTATTATCTATATCAATGTCCATATAATCTAATAGTTTATGCATCATTTCTGAAAGGTCTGTCTGCATTCCTACCTTAAGCATCTCTGTTGTCATTGACGAAGCTAATCCTGATTTTTCAAATGGTTCTATCCACGATGCGCCTACTAATATGTTGTTTATTGAGGTCTCTACCATAGCTCTCATAACGTAATTATTTATAACATTTTTACTTACATCCAGAGAATCTTGTATTCTCATTCCATTTTCCAAGTTAAGCAACATCGCTCTCATTAATCTCGAAAAATCTAATGAATAGTTTAGTTTTCCGAATACTGGCATTGTATATTTGAAATAGTCAAAGTTATATCTTCCCTTTGGTGTTCTTATATAAGCAATGATTACTCCAACGATTATTGCTATAATTCCAACCGGTACATACCAGTGTGCCGCTACCCACTGCAAGACATTCGAGAACGCTATTGTTATTGATGGCAGTTTATCTTGAGTTCCTACCGCATCATACACCCCTTGAATCGTTGGAACTGTATATAAACTTCCTACAAATAATAAAGCAAGTAATGCTACTAATTGTATTGCATTTGGTATTATTATTCCTTTTAGCTTTCTAGTTGTGTCTGTGTTTGATTCTAGATATTTTATTGCTTGTTGCAATGATTGTGTTAGCGAACCTGATAGTTCTCCAACTTTTATCATATTTATATATATATATGGAAATACGTCTGCATAGTATTCCATTGTTGTATACATGTACTCTCCGGCTTCAACTCCGGCTAGTATATCTTCTAGTATTCCTTTAAATGTTATATTTTCTGTGCTTTGTATAATTGTACTTAATGCATGGATATTGTTGAAATCTGCTTTTTTTAGCAAGTAGAAGTTTTGCGTAAATACAACCAAGTCTCTTTTCTTTATTTTTTCTTGTTTTGATAATGCTAGATTTATTTTTTCTAGTGTTGTTTGCTGTTTTCTCCCTCTACCTTGTACTATTGTTGCAGAGTTTGCAGTTTTCATTATTTGGTCTATATCAGTTACGTTTCTTCTGGCTACTTTTCCAGCCTTTTTTCGACCATAACCAACTTGAATTATATCTATTGGTAATAAATCTCCGCCTTTTAGTCTTTTTATTAAGTTTTGCTTGCTTGGGCTTTCTACTCTGTTTCTTACTATTATACCTTCTTTTGTAATAGCTCTATAAACATATTCAGGCATATTAACCTCCTATTCCATTCTATGTGCATTTCCTTTTTTGATTTTTAGTTGCATTATTGTTCTGTTTAGTGTTTCTATGTTCTTTTCTTCTATTTGAGCTTTTGCTTGCTCTAATGTTATCATATCATCTACAAATAGTTGTGCTATTGAGTTTATAAGTCCTATACTTCCATTTGCTGATGCACTTTGTATTGCATCCTCTACTTCTGAAACATTAAATTTTTCTTTTCTTATTATACCAGAAATTATATTATCTACAACCATAACTTCTGGAACTAGTACTAACTTGCCATTTTTTCCTTTTAGCAATCTTTGAGATGTAACTAGTTTTAATAATGAACCTATTAGATATTTTATACTTTGTTGATCAGATATTTCGTAGAAGTTTATCATTCTGTCGATTGTCTCTGCACATGATTTTGTGTGTAGTGTTCCTATTACTAAGTGTCCAGCTTCTGCTGTTTCTATTGCAGCATCCATTGTTTCTCTATCACGAATCTCTCCTATTACTAGAATGTCGCAGTCTTCTCTTAAACAGTTCTTTACACCATCTTTATATTTTAGTACGTCTTGGCCTACTCCAACTTCTTTTTGTACTACTATTGATTTTTTACATGTGTGTTTATATTCTATTGGGCTTTCCAATGTTAGTATCTTTTTGTTCTGATTTTCGTTTATATCATTTATCAAGGCATTTAATGTTGTTGTTTTACCAGAATTTGTCTTACCAGTTACAAGAACTAGTCCTTGTGGTTGGTACATCATTCTTCTAACGATGTCTGGAACTCCTAATTCTTCAAATGTTGGTAATTCATTTTTTATAATTCTTAGAGTAAATGTTGGTATATCTCCTGATAAAGAGATGTTTACTCTTAGTCTTAGTCCTTCAAATTCAAATGAAGAGTCTAATTTTTTCGTTTCTTTAAATACTCTATCTTTATCAACATTTCCTTTTATGAAATAATCATATATGTCTACCATATCTTCTTGAGATAGGTCCTCACATTCCTCGTCATATGGAACTAAATCTCTTGCAATTCTTAACATTGGTTTTATTCCACATAGTAAGTGAATGTCTGATGCATCTCTTTTTATAGCTTCTCTTATAACTTTATCTATATTTATCATTCTTTTGCTCCCTTCTTTTCTAACTAATATATAACTAGTTTAGAATTCAATTCCTGTAATGTTGTATAACCTTCCATAATTTTGTTGAATCCATCTATTACTAAAGGTTTATAGCCTTCTTCTATTGCTTTGTTTCTTATTTCGATACTTGATGCATCTTTTACTATTAGTTCTTTTATATTTTCTGTTATGTTTAATACTTCAAATATACCAATTCTTCCATAGAATCCTGTGTTATTACATTTTTCACAGCCAACTGTTGTGTATGTTTTCTTTCCTTTGAAGTCATATTCTACATGATATTTTCTTGCTATTCTATTTATGATTTCTTTTTCTTCTTCTGTGAAATCTCTTTCTTGTGCACAGTCTGGACAAACTCTTCTTACTAGTCTTTGGGATAATGATGTTGCAAGTGTGCTTCCTATATCATAGTTTGATACTCCGATTTTTCTTAATCTTGTTAGAACTTCTACACTATCGATTGTGTGGATGGTTGATAATACGTAGTGTCCTGTTTGACCTGCTTGCATTGCAATTTCTGCTGTTTCTTTATCTCGAATTTCTCCAACTAGTATGATGTCTGGGTCCTGTCTTAATACTGTTCTCAATGAGCTTGAGAAAGATGTTCTTGAATCTATTTCAACCTGATTTAGTCCTGGAATTCTTATTTCGACTGGGTCTTCTATTGTTGTAATGTTTATTTCTGGTCTATTTAAATAATCTATTATACTATATAATGTTGTTGTTTTTCCTTCTCCTGTTGGAGCTGCAACTAGCACTATGCTGTTTCTTTTATCAAAGCTTTTTCTTACAAGTTCTTCGTCTCTTGGGAATCCCAATTCAAATATTTGTTGTACATCTACATTCTTTTTTAGAAGTCTCAATACAAACTTTTCTCCGCATACGTTTTTCTGTGAAGATACACGGATGTTATAATCCGGATACATTATTATTCTTCCATCTTGAGCTTCTTGTTTTTCTTGGTGCATATTTGATATTGCTTTTAATCTTCCTATTAATTGAGCTTGTTTATCTTTTTCTATTGTTGCTGCAGATATTAGTTCTCCATCTATTCTGTATCTTACTCTTACACTGTCTTCTAGTGGCTCTATATGGATATCACTTGCTCTTTTTTCCATAGCAGTTTTTATTATAGAATCTACTAATCCAGAAATATCAGCTGTTACATCTATGTTTTCTGATGCTGTTCCACCTATTGAATTTAGTATTCTTTCTATGTTGCTATCGAATGTAATGTATTTATCCATTACAAGTCCCTTGTTTAGGAATAATAATTTCATAGCATCTATCATTTTTTTGTTTGTTCCATCAGAGAAGCATACTTTTATTTTTCCAGCACCTACTTCAAATGGTATTGCTCTATTCTTTTTTGCCATATCCATAGATATATAGTCTGTTATATTTACTTTAACATCTTCTAGTTGTAGAAGTATTGTTTTTTCTCCTAAAATTTCGCCTATTTCTTTGATAAGTCTATATGAATCACATAAATGCAATTCATTGATTATGTCTCCCAATTTTTTCGAAGAATGAGTTTTTTGATATTCAAGGGCTTTGTTTACATCTGCTTCTGTAACAACTCCTCTTTTTACAAGCTCAATTCCTATTGGTTGTGTTCTTTTACCATCCATACTATTTTCTCCTTCTTGTAAATATTTTGATTACCAATATTTCAATGTATAATCTATACTTTTATTTATTAGGGTTTTTTTAGAATTTCCTATAACTATGTTGACTGATATTATTTGCTTGTCTACATTGTTTACCGATATTGTTTTTGTTGATGTATTAAAAACATCTACATGTGTTGCTATTTTTACTTGATTTCTATATATTCCTTTATCGTTTTCGCTATACACATACGTTGTCCCATCTTCAAACACTATCGTTTTTGCATTTTGGTCTACATTTGCTTCAGAATTATTTTTTATATCTTTTATAAAACTTGCATTAAATTTGTCAAATTCTGCCGCATATTGTGCAGAATCTTTTAGGAGTACAACGTTTTTATAAAAAAATGTACTTACTGTTGCTAGTATTCCTAACGCCACCACTAGCACAATAATATATATTACAAGCGTTGTCAGTGTTATACCTTTTTCTGATTTAAGTTTATCTTTCATTTTAACTTATTTCCTTTATTTTTAATTTTCTTATTTCTAATGATTTTTCTTCATTATTTACAGTATAAGTGACTTTCACAGTTACTCTTTTTACATAGTCATTATCATCTGCTTGAACAACTTTAAAGTTTACTGTGTAATCGCTATTTATTAATAGTTCGTCTCCTAATTCTTGTACGAAGTTGTTAGTCACTTTTTCATAAGCTTTTTCGTCAACCTTTTCTAATATCATAGTTGCATATGACATAGCGTTTGCACCTTTTTGTATTTCTATTGCTACGTTGTAATTATTTACCATCAACCCAACAATCAAACCAGCAAATATTGTCAAAACTATTATGCTAATTGTTAAGTCAATGCCTGTTATTCCTTTATTATTTTTTAATCTATTCATAATACTCACCTATAAAAACATAATATGTTAGTAATTATTAATGTTATAATATTTGTTACGCATAAATAGAAAGCTATTGGTATTATTTTTTCTTGTTTCTTTTTTACTTGTTTTGTTTTTCTGTTTTTTATTATTTCTATAAACGATTTTATTGCAATTACTATTAGTGTAAATTCTACTGTTAAAATAGTGCATGCTTCATATGTAAACATCAACATTACATTTAATAAAATTAAATTTTCTAATATGTAATTATTTTTTAATTTTTTTCTGAAATATATTGTGTCTGATAATATTAGTATAGCTAATATTACTAGATATATAACATATCTATAAACATTAGATTGTTCTATTATGTATAGATATATTATATATATTGCTTGTACTATTGTCATGTATAATATTACACTTAATCTTACTTCGTGGTGTTCTTTGTCTATTCCAGATATGACAAATAAGCCAGCTATATATAGCAAGCCACATATAAAATATAAGTTAAATATCTCTAGTTTTAAAGAATATGCAAATAATACAAATGTCAACCCTGTTAGAAGTTCTATAAAAAAGTATTTTGGTGCAATTTTTGTTTTACAGTATCTACATTTGCCTCTTAAGAATATATAGCTTAGCATTGGTATCATATCCCAAAAAGATAGCTTGTGATTGCATTTCGGACAATATGATCTGATATGCGTTATGTCTTGGTTTCTTGGTATTCTATAAATTGCCAACGTAAAGAAACTTCCAAAGGTTATTCCTATTAAAAATATATAGATATATAATATAACATTCATCTTTTGCCTTTCATAATTATTGCCTTTATAGTAATACAAGGTTACCCTATTCAAAATATTATAATATTTTATAAGGTAACCTTACATTTAATACAATAAATTCATTATCGTTTTTTATTAGTCTTTTGTTAAGTTGTCTATCCAAGCTGTGTTAGTATCTGTTAACAAATCTTTTTCATAGTTAGCAGCATTTTGGTATTCTGTTCTAGCGCCTTTAGCTTTGTTTATTATTCCGTTTTGGTCTAATACTAAGCTAATGCTTACACCTGCTAATATTAATAGCACAACTATTGTTACTACTAATGCAACTAATGTGATACCTTTTTCTTTCTTAAACATATAAAATTCCTCCTTTGATTTTTTTGTATATATTTATTAAAAATATATCTAGATTAATTATTTTAAGCCACTTTGATTATTAAAGAAATAATCCTTTGAATCTGGATTTTGATTTGTATCCCCTGTTGTGTTTTTATCACCCTTTTCAGTATTGGTTGTTCCTGATGATGATTTAGCAAACGGATTTATTTTTCCAGAATCGTAGCTTCTTTCTTGTTTATGGATTTTAAGATCTGAGTCTGTTATTTCCATAACAATCGTCTGTTTTTGAAATTCTGTAATTTCCTGGTTTATTTCTTCTTTTATTGTATTTGATGTTGTATAAGGTTCTACTGTACTTGGAATTACTTTGTTTGTTGGAATATAATCATAAAATACCACTCCTAAAATCAAGCATATTGCACAACACAAAAGTAATATTATAATTATTTCTTTTAATACTGATTTCATTTGCATATCTCCTTTCCAAGTTTTAGTTTATAGCATCATCAATTTGTTCATCCAAAGAGTTTGTAGTTGATTTTGTCTCTTTGTTTTGTGTTGTAGTGTTTGTTGTATTATTTGTTGTATTGGTGTTGTTTGTTGTAGTCTTTGTTGTATCTGTAGTAGTTGATGTCACTCTCGTCGTTGTAGATTCTTGTTTAACTCCTATATTTGATACTGTAAATGTTGCTGTCAAAAACTCTCCTTCTCCACCAGCTGGAACTATTTTAAAGTTTTCTATTCTAAATGCTAGTTCAGAGTCGTTTTCTATTGCATATACATAATTTATAATTGAGATATATGCTCCTGTAAGTGTAAATGATAAGGTACTTTTATTTGTTGTTCCAGTAGGAGTTACTACCCATTTTAGTTTTAATCCTTCTCTTGTTGCATAACTACCAACCTTGTCCCATAAGAACTCCATTGAATATACTGGCTCTTGGTTGGCCGCTTTTATTTGTTCATCTGTACTTAAGCTTGCTACTTCTAAATATTTTTGTTTAGCTGTTGTCAATCTTTTTGTAGAATCTTCTAGATTTCCAACTTTTTGCTTATATGTTAGATTTTTTAGAGTATTTAAATCTTCTATTTTTTTATCTAAATCCATGCTGTTTTGTTTAATGTCTGCAATGCTTAATATTTTTATCTTTCCAATTGTAAGACCTTTTATCATTGTTATTATTATCAGAACTGTCATAAGTACAGAAATTACCGTTATTAATATATTTTTCATGGCAAATCTCCTTCTATAACAATTTTAACATTGTTTCCTTCTTTAACTGCTGCTGTTGATACAATCGAAGTTGGCTCTAATATTCCTTTTGATTTCAATAATGTTTTAAAATATGCTAATTGTTCATATTTTTCTGATTGTGCATTTATAACAATCTTTTTACCACTTGTGTTTTCAATAGAAGTTAATTGTACTTCTTTTGGTATTGTATTCATTATTTGGCTAAGCAAAACTGGTATTACATTTCTATATGAATTTCTATCATTCATCTCATTAGTTGCATTCTCTAAATTTGTTGTTAGAGTATTGTAATCAGATGTTTTAGAATCAACCTTCTTTTTATCTGCATCTATTAAGCTTATTTGTTTGTTTATATCTGCTGTTATAGTTTGAATTTCGTCATTTTTCTTGATTATTTGATTGTTTATATACATTGCGATTGCTGCATAAGCCACAGTTAATATTACAACTCCTGCCAGTTCTCTTGACACCCAAGTTCTTAGTTTGGGCATTTCAATGTTCAATTTTCCTTTTGAACTGCCCCCACTTTTTTTGGATTTTCCTATTGAAATATCTGCTGTTAATAGTTCTGGTAGATTCTCCCAAAAACTTTTTTTGCTAAAGTTAATATTTTGAACACCATATCCTAATCCTTGCATTGCAAGCGCTATTGCAGAGTTCACTTCTATATAATCCTTCATGTTTATTTTTGGACTATCTTCTAAGAAATATGGTTTTAATATTTCACATTTAACTCCACTAATTATTTCCTCAATATATAAGTCTATATTGTTTATAGCAGATGCTGTTCCTGTAATGTAAATTTTGTTTATTTTAAACAAGCTAGCGCTAATCATATCTCTCACTTGTGTTGCTATTGTGTATAACGTTGGTACTATATCTTCTAGATATTCGTTCTCTTTTTCTTGGAGACTTTGTCCCTCCATAGTGTATATTGTTGTGTTTTTGCATATTTCATATGCTTTTAGATATGAATTTTCTTTTTCACTGATTGCATCTAATATTTGACTTGCTCCAACTGGAAGAGTTTGAATATCATATACTTTTTGTCCTACCATTGTTGTAATAGTTGTCGTATCTTCTATATTTAGTATTATCGAATTTTCTTTTTCGTCTAGAGGTGCAATATTTGCAATGCTTATAGAAATCGGTGTTATTGATTGCACTTTTTTATCTTCAAAATCTTGTGTTATTTTATTTATTTTTATTTTATTTGTTGAAACATGTATTACTTTTATTTTTCCTTTTTCATTTACATCATTAACTAATGCATATCTTGACTCTAAAGCATTTGGATTGTATTGTTTTTCATAACATAACGATTCAAACTCAGTGTCAATTGCTTTCCCTAAATCTTTTTTGTTTAATAAGTCTGACATGTAAAAATAGTTGTATGTTTCTTCTGACATATTGACGCTAATAGGAATTTTAAAGCTAAATGTTTCAGATATAATTTGATCTATTGTTTGGTGTAAATCTGAATAGACTTTAATTCCAAAAGCTTCTATTTTTAAGTCATCTTTTTCTCTTGAGACTTTTGCATATTTAATTATATTCTGATTTATATATATACCTAAACAGCTAGCCATATTTAATCCTTTCGTTTTTCTTTTACTTATGTTTTGCAAAATTTGATAAAAAATACTATTTTATTTTATCAATTTTTGCATTTTTTCATTTTTTTAAAAATATACAATATAATTTTATCTTTTTTTAGAGAAATGTCAACATGTTTTGCGTAATTGTAAACAAGATGCAATATTGTAATATTTTTGCAATATTTTCGACTACAAGTAGAAAAAAATGTAGTTCCTTAAAACCACATTTTTTGTTTTTACATCATTCTGAATACTAGTATTCCTAAGATTAAAATTCCTATCACTATTCTATAAATTGCAAATACTTTAAAACTTCCTTTTTTCAAATAATTTAATAAGAATTTTATTACTATTATTCCAACTATAAAACTTGCAAGTATGCCTAATATAAGCGATAAATCAAACTTAAATTTATTTAGATCAAACACAGCTGCAGCTAAAGTTATTGGCATTGCCAGCATAAAAGAAAATTTTGCTGCACTTTCTCTGTCAACTTTTAACGCTCTTGCCACCGTCATTGTTATTCCACTACGTGAAACTCCTGGAAATGCAGCTGCTATCGCCTGAGATATTCCTATTAATATTGATTGTTTTAAAGTAATATGTTCATAGTCTGTTTTTGATTTTGCTTTTTTGTCTACTATGTATAAAATTATACCCATTATAATTAATGAAGCTGTTATTACAGCCATTTGTACATTTATGTTCTCTCCTATTATTTTAGAAGATATTTTGTCTAGAACTATACTTAGTATTCCTGCTGGTATCGTTGCCGCAACTAAATACCAAAACATTTTTCCTTCTGTCGAATCTTCTTTTTTCACAGCCTTTTTATATCCTGCTTTTACTAGATTTACCCAATCCTTAAAGAAGAATATAACTAATGCTAAAAGCGTTCCTATATGTAAAGCTACATCCATTCCATCTGATAGTGTTGGCCAGTTAAAAATCCATGGAAACACTTTTAAATGTGCTGAGCTTGATATTGGTAAAAATTCTGTTAGGCCTTGAACTATTCCTAATATTATTGATTGATAAATTTCCATATTGTTTTTTCCTTCCTATATTATATACAAAGTATATTCTTTTTTTCTTTTAGTATTCCCTTTGAATATCATCTTTATTTCTAAAATCTTGATTTTTTGTTTTTCTCATATTTTCTATCATTTCTATGTCATTGTTGTTTAATTTTCCTACTAATTTACATGTCTTATCTAGATGTTCATCTATGTATTTTTCTTTTTTGCTTAGAGTTTTTCTTTTTCCTCTTTTTTTCGTTTCCACTGTAATCTTAGGTTTATTTACCTGCTTTGCGATTGGTGCAAATATATTTTCATCTAATATTTTCTTGTATATTTCTGCATTTTCTTCTATTGCTATATTTGCGTAATTTTTTGCTTTATCAAGTTCGCCTTTTACCATTGCAATTCTAGCCAAGTAATAATACGCGCCAGCTTCAACTTCTTCCGCATCTATACATTCCATGAATTGTTTTTCTGCTTCATCCAAATCTCCATAAATTAGATTTAATTGTCCAATGCTGTATTTTGCATGATACAATAAAGTATTTATTTGTGCAGCCTTTTCATAACATTCCTTTGCCTTTGAAAAATCATTTAGTAATGTATATGTCATTCCTAAATTATAATACAGTTCATAATCTGCTGGTCTATATTTTAATGCATTCATATAAACTTGTACCGCTTCTTTGTAGTTTTGTTTTTTGTTTAGTATATCTCCCAAAATCATACTTGCTTCATAGTATTCAGGATTCTTTTTTAATAAGTCATTAAATATTTGTATTGCTTCATCTTCTCTTCCTACATTTCCATATAGTTTTCCTATTTTTAAATAAATATTCTTGTTTGTAGGATTAATATCATAAGCTCTTTCATATTCGTCTAGCGCTGATTCATACTTTTCTTGTTTCTCATATATTTGTGCCAATAGCATATGTCCTTTGTAACTGTTCGGATATTTGTCGATTAATTTGTTTAAATATTTCTTAGCCTCCTCGTCTTTTCCTGCTTTTGAATATATTGTAGCCATCGCTAAATTAAAAATCTCTGCAAATTCAATTTTTTTCTTGTATTCTAACCACATTACAAGTGCCGGCAAGATTACTGCCAACATGTACATTATCAATTTTGCTACAAAACCAAAACTTTTTCCTATACTTAACTCTATGAAGTTTATGGTTATTCCTATAAATTGTGCCACTAGTAGGTACACATAGCTAGTGTCATTTTTTCTTATTAATTGTATAAACATCAGAATAAATAATGTGAAGGCAAGTACGTTAAATATTATTTTTTCAATCATCGTTTACCCCTCTTTATTTTCAAATTCCTTTTTATAGTTATCTATTGTTTCTTGTATGATCTCTTCTGCTTCTTTTCTTCCCATCATTTTATCTATTGTTGTTTTCTTTCCTTCTAATTGTTTGTACACTTCGAAAAAGTGCATTATTTCAGCTGATAATTGTGCTGGAAGTTCTGATATGTCATTATAGCAATTTAAGAAAGGATCTTTTTTTGCTATTGCTATTATTTTCTCATCTTCTTCATTGCTATCAGTCATTCTTAGCACTCCCACAGGATAACATTCCACCAATGTTAATGGATAAATTGGTTCTTGGCAAAGAACTAGTACATCTAGTGGATCATGATCTCCTGCATATGTTTTTGGAATAAATCCATAGTTTGCTGGATAATGTGTTGCTGTATATAAAATTCTGTCTAGTCTTAACATTCCCGTTTTTTTATCAAGTTCATATTTATTTTTGCAACCTTTTGGTATTTCAACAACCGCTACAAAATCATCTTTTTTTATTCTATCTTCTGCTATGTCATGCCATATATTCATATAAAAAACCTCTTTTCTTTTTATCTAATTCTTATTCTCCTCTATTCTAAGCTATTTATTACAAAAAGTCAAAGAAAATTTATATTTTTTTTTATTTTATCAAAATAGTAGATATTAAAGCATATTTATGATATCATTTTTATTATACTTAAATTATAAGGAGTGTTATTATTATGGAGAGATATTCTGATATTCATAAAGCTACTATTGCTGGAATTGCTGGAAATATTTTTTTACTAATTATCAAGTTTATTGTGGGTTTTCTGAGTAAAAGCCAAGCTTTAATCGCTGATGCAGCAAATAGTGCAGGAGACATTTTTGCTTCTTTAATGAGCTATATTGGTGGAAAAATTTCAAGAGCTCCTAGCGACGACTCTCATAATTTTGGGCACGGAAAAGCTGAATACATATTTTCTTTGTTTATTAGTTTGTCAATGATTTTTATTGCCTTGAAATTAATATATGATTCGGTTATTTCTTTGTTTAATCCTAAAGAAATTTCTGTTCCAAATCTAGCAATAATCGTCTGCATTATCACAATTACAATTAAACTGATACTTTTTGTATATACCAGATTTTTATCAAAAAGGACTGACAGCATACTTATAAAAGCCTTAAAACAAGATCATAGAAACGATTGTATTGTTACAACTTTTACATTGATTTCTATTATTCTTAGCATGTTTGGAATATACTGGTTTGACGGTATTGTTGGTATTGGCATTTCTATTTTAATTTGTATTACTGGAATCAAGCTCTTTATTGACAGTTATGATGTTTTAATGGATTCTTCTATGGACGACGAAACCAAGCAAAAAATTTTGGATATAGTTAAGAACTATACCTCTATTCAAAAGATTAACCATCTTACTTCAAAGCCTGTGGGATACAAATATTTAATTTCCATTTCAATATATGTTGACGGAAATATGTCTACTTTTGATAGTCATCAAATCGCTGACAAACTAGAAAAGGAATTAAACTCTTTAGATTTTGTATATTTGTCAATAATCCATGTTAATCCTATATAATTTATATTTATAAGCATTCTGCTTAATATATAGTAGAATGTTTTTATTATATCCTTAAAACGTTGCTTTTTACTTATGTTGAATTTGCATTTTATGTAAATTTATGGTATACTATAAGTATTCTAAGTTTTTTAATCTCCTTGTTGGACAGCTTAGGCATTACAAATCATTTTATATTAATAAAGGAGAGTAATTATGAAGGACAGCAAAGACCTAACATTTTTAAAGAGCGTAGCTCTTCCTGTCTCAAACGAGAGGGAACTTGTTAAGCGCAAAAAACTTACTTATCGCGAAGAATTTCATGGCATCTGGTTCAGTGACCGAGATCGCACCTACCTTTCCGGAAAAGGAGTTCTTGTATTTTCTTCCGGTGGCAAACTTTATCTTCTCCCCGACGCCATTAAGTATTTAAAGGTGTTGTGGAATAACGGTTTTATCCGTTCTGACAACTTCATTCTTAATCCTGATTTTCAGTTGAATGAAGAAGGTAAAAAAGTTCTTTCCCCGCTGAGCGAATTCGTCAAGTCTTCGCAACAAGCAAAGTTCCGTGAGGATTGTGCAAGCTACTGTTCTATCGTCGGACTAAAAGGGCTACCTGATACATTGTTTCAGCATTGCATTCGGGTAATTCCTGGGGGAACCATTTGTGAAGGAATAACCTTCTACCCCATTTTAGCCACAGACTGTTTTGACAACCAAGCAGCTGCTAAAGTTGGGCATTTTGCCACGGTAAAGAATTGTACTGTTTTTGTCTATCTGGACGGAAATACTTACGTTTCTTCCAACAGCAAAGTTCCGGTTTTGCTGAAGCAACGCGGTTTTGAAGAAAGCAGTTGGTTTTGCTAATAAATCCCTCATACAAAATAGCCACATTCTTATCGAATGTGGCTATTTTGCGTTTAACTTTTACTTAATCTGATAAGTAAAAATCTGCAACTCATCGGGGTCGAACTGCAACATAAGCAGTTCAACTCGTACCTTTCTTTTAAACGCCTCGTCATACAACATATTGGCGCCAAAGAAGATAGCGGGGACCAAAGTAGACCTATAGTTACCCAGATACTTAATTTTCTTATGCCGGGTCAAATCCCAGAACACATTCCGGTTTTTCACCGGATGGTTCCAAGGCTCGCGCCCAGCAAAGCGTACAACTTCTTGTTTGTCTCGAAAGATGCCTATCACCGTGTCAGACTCCAAGTCCAACAGAGGTCCATAGGTAAGCTTATTCAGGCGTTCTACCATAGTCATAAAATTTTCTCCCCTTTCTTCAAATTGGGAATTGCTGGAATTATTATATCACACTTTACATAATAATTCAATGCCTTTAACGTTTTTTATTCTGGACTTTTTACTCTAATTGTGTGTTTTATTTACTGCTTTTCAATTCTTTTATTACTTTGCATGGGTTTCCAACTGCTACCACATTTGCTGGTATATCCTTATTTACAACACTTCCTGCGCCTATAACAGAATTGTCGCCTATCGTTACTCCTGGAAGTACAATAACATTTCCACCAATCCATACATTGTTTCCAATTTTAATAGGCTTTCCATATTCTAGTCCTTCATTTCTTGTTTTATAATCCAATGGATGTCCTGCTGTATAGAAACCACAATTTGGTGCTATAAATACATTATCTCCAAATTCTACCGTATTTGTATCTAATATCATTAGATTATGATTCGAATAAAAATTTTCGCCTATTTTTATGTTATATCCATAGTCACATATAAATGGTTGTTCTATTAAAAAGTTCTCGCCTGTATTTCCCAATATGCCTTTCATCACTTTAGTTCTTTTTTCTGTATCTGATGGTTTTATATTGTTATATTCAAAGCATTTTTCTTTTGCTATATTTCTTTCATTAATCAATTCTTCATCATAATTAGCGTTGTATAGCTCTCCTGCTAACATCTTTTCCTTTTCTGTCATAATTTCCTCTCTTAAGTTTATTTCTCTATATCAGTTTTATCTGATCTATCTTCTATTTTTTCTCTTAACTCCTTCATTGCTGTATCTCTTTTTTCTTGCCATTCTGTTGTATTAATTGTATCAAAATCTATTGATGCAGTACCAATATTTTTACCTTTTCCAAAGATATGAACAGCAAGCCCCGCTTCAGGATTTTCTCTAACAAATTTTTCATCTTCTAATTGTTTTTTGCTATATGATTGAGTTTTAAAATCCAATCCTTCTAAAAATCTCATCTCTCTTTTTATTACTATAGGAGAAATCATATATATACTATCTTTACCTTCAAATCTATAAAACTTTTTATCCTTTAAAGCTTGTATTTTGCTTATGGCATCTAATAGGCTTAGATTAACCATCGATATAGTTTTTGATATTCCATTTTCAGCCATTTTCTTATGCAAATCTCCCGGCAAATGTAAATGAATGCAATTTTCTGACACTCCATACGTAAACATATCATTAATTGGATATTTTTCGTCATTTGTCTGCTCTTGTTTTTCTTGAATTTTTTTCAATAAAAAGGTTCTTATATTATTTTCGTCGTTTCCTAAACTTTCTGCAATTTCACTAATACTTTTATCGTCTTTCATATCCACTTGTCCTAACAGATAATTTACTATATGTTCATTTTCCGGATTTCTTATTGACATTAAAATATTTTTTATATTTTCTTTATTCATTCGCTCATCCTCTCCTTTTTAAGATATTTCTAAACATATCCCAGAATTTTTTGCACCACTTTTTTTCTTTAACTTCCACTAGGTCCTTATTTTCTCTATTAGTAGTTTTTTCAAATATATTTTCTGGATTATATTTCTCATTTATATTCTCTCGATGTTTTTTCTCATTTTCATTTAATAATTTTAATAATTCAGATTTTTCTTCTTCACTTGAACACCAATAATCTAACTTAATCATTGCCAAAATATTTATAGTATCATTTAAAAGTTTTTGTTCTTCTAACGGAATATTCTCATTTATATTTGGTATATAATTGTTATCTTTTTCTCTTTCCAGAAATTCCACAAACTTCTTTGGTATTCTATCAAAATACTCTTTATCTACCATTTTTAAGATCTCATATACTTCTGAATACGCTTTTTTTATTTCGGTATCTAAAGTCATCTCTCTTGTTCTCCTTCTTTAATTTGTCCTTTTATATGATCTTCAATTCTTGCTCTTGTATTATTTATAGAAGAAATCCTTGTATTTCTAAACAAATTATTTCTTTGTATTGAAGCCATAATTCCAGTTCTTGATTGGGCTAAATGGTTATTATCTATAGTCCTTTCATCAAAAGATAGCGTATGGTCTTCTGAAATTTCTTGTTTAGTTTTCAAAAGCCACGGCATACTCTTATCACCTTTTTGATATCTGCAGGCATTCCAACATGGATCATCATATAGACTATAGTAATCGTCTATGCAAATTATACTATGATATCCGTCAGTTGGTAGCTTGTATGTTGTATATTTATTTTCTCCTTTACTATCTGCCATATGAGTCGTATCTTTTCCTGCATAGCAATCTACATTGTGCGAATTAATTCCTTTAAGTTTTAAAAGGTATTGCATCGCTCTTGTATAGCCTTCACATACACAAGTATTTTCCATTATAGCATTATATGCTCCATTAGTTCCTCCCGCTGGTCCAACTCTCATTCTAAGGCCTTTCATTTCCATATCTTTAGAGTGATTATGCCCGATTTTTCATTCCTTCATAATCATATTTTACATTTCTAGAAAGATAATCTTCTATTCCAATAATTATATCTTTACTACCAGCAGATTCAGGTACATTCTCTGAAAGTATTTTACATGCTTTATTATGTAGCTGTATCATTTGATAAGTGTTGATTTTTATTGCTCTGTTTCCATTTCTTCCTTCTCTCCAAGAAACTTGCCCACTATCAGATAATTCTTGAATACTTGAAAGTGCTTTTGAATTATATTCACCACTTTTTACATTATATCCAATAGCATTTGGAAATAATAGTACATCTAAGTTTACTTCTCCTAGTTCTGGGTTTTTCATTATTATTTCATCAAGTCCTTCAATAGAAGTTAATCTATTATTACCGTAGCACTCAATTTTCCATAACTTACTTAATTTTTCCATTCCACTAATTTCTTCTAAGTGTTGATTATGCGATACAGTCAAAATTTCTAATTGTTCAAGTTTAGAGACATCTAGATAATCAGCTCTAGCTTGATTTACAATTGAAAGACTTTTTAGAGAAACACATTTTGCAATTTCCTTAAGATCTTCTTTTCCTATGGATTGAATGTTCTTCTGTTGTATATGTGCAGTAATGCCATCTGATTTAATTTCTAAGTTTTGTAGATTGGGAAGAAGGCTAATTCCTCTTAATTCTCCTTGTGATGGCCCTTCTATTTGTAGAGATGTAATAAGCTCTAACTCTTCTCTTGAAAAATTAAAGTCTACAAGTCCCAATTTATTTGTTCTACGTGAAATATTATATTTCTGCTCTAATATCTTCCAAACTCTTATTCCCAAGTTCATTGGTAATGCTATTTTTTCATCTTCAAAATTTTCTTTCTTCTGTTGCATAAATTTTCTCCTTTAATTTCAATTTATTTATATCATTACAGTAGTAGAAAGTCAAGAAAAACTTAGAGGAGTTAAAAGTTGATGAGCAATAAAGCGAACCCCAAACTATCCTAATTATATAGGGACTAGTTTGGGGTTTCAATACGTTTTTTTATTGACAGCTTACAAAACAAATAGTATAATTGTTATAGGAAGTGATAATTATGAGTAAGAAAATTGTAGCCATTGGTGGCGGAGAAAATGGAAGAATGGGTTCAGATGGAATAAGAAACCCTTACGAACTTGCAAATCAAGATAAAGAAATTATAAGATTAACTGGCAAAGAACATCCAAATTTTTTATTTATAGCGCATTCACAACCACTTGAAGGACAAGAAGACTATTTTCAAGTAATGGTTGATATATATGGAAAAATGTATGGTTGTCCTTGCAAGGATTTAAAAAGTGATAAATTAACTGATAAAGAATATGTTAAAAGTCTAATTGATTGGGCTGATATTATATTCGAAGGTGGAGGAAACACACTTGATATGATTAAACTTTGGAAAGATACAGGGTTTGATAAAATATTAAGACAAGCATGGAAAGATGGAAAAGTTATGTGTGGTGTTTCTGCCGGTGCAAATTGTTGGTTTAAGGAATGTTCTTCTGATTCATTAAAAATAAAATATGGTGATGACCAACCATTAATTGGAATGGAATGTTTAGGGTTTGTTGATGGATTATTTGTTCCACATTGCGATGCTCCAGGTAGACTAGAGAATGTTAAAGATTTATTGAAAACAAGTGAACAAATTGGATTATCAATGTCAAACTGCACTGCTCTTGAAATTATTGATGACCAATATAGACTAATTACAAGTGACGCAACATATCACAATATTGAAGCATACGGCTTAAAATCATATTGGCAAGATGGAGAATATTTACAAGAAAAAATAGATGATTCACTTGAATTTAAACCATTAGTAGGCTTATTATCAAAAAACATTAAAAGTAAAACTCCAAAAATATAAAAGGCAATGACTTATCTTTCAAGGATATTGTCTTTTTCTTTATCTTTTTTAGTTTTATAAAATTCTTCAGTGGCTTCTTCCATTTCATGATTAATATCTTTAGTTGATTTATCAATTTCTTTTTTATTGAATAAATTAAATCCTTTAAATGATTTTTCATTTTTTCGTTTAACTTCTGGGTCATAATCTCTTGTAATACCTTTAATTATTATTCTATGTGGCTCTACATAAGATAGCTTTGTTCTTTCTATTGTTCTAATTGAACCTTTTTGTATTTCACATTTAGCATTGCAGAAACTACATACAAATTCTAGTTTCTTTTTTAATGCTTCTTCAATATCAATTTCTTGTTTAATAATATTTACCATTAAATCATCCCTTTCTTTTCACACAACAAAAAATCAATTCCATTTCTAGAATTGATTTTTATTAGTAAATTGAACCAAAGTTCAACCAGATTCTTTAATGGTGCAGATGGCCGGAATCGAACCGGCACGGTTTATTCAACCGCAGGATTTTAAGTCCTGTGCGTCTACCAGTTCCGCCACATCTGCATATATGTACCTTACTGGCTAACAAAATTATTGTACTACAAACTAATTGCTTTTGTCAATACATATTTCAAAAAAATTTCACAATTTACTAATAAGTGAATCTTTAAATTTTAAAGATTCTATTTTCATTTTCTTATACTCATCTCCTATTTGTCGAATTTTGCTTATTTTTCTGAATGTTTCACAAAATGTTCACAGTTTCTCCTTGACTTATATATTTTTTGTTTTTATAATAGTTTATACGCAATACTCGTGTTTTCTGAGTTTTGCATTACATTATACTTATAAAAATATAGGAGGTTTTTATATGGATTTTTGGTTAATGTGGTATGATAATGGGTTAACCATTTTATTAATGATTATAGGATTCATTCTTGTACTTTTTGCACAAATTAGAATTAATTCAGCATATTCTAAGTATAGAAGAATTCAAAATTATAAGGGTCTTACTGGTTATGAAGTAGCAAAAACTATTTTAAATGCTAATGGATTATCTAATATTGAAGTTTATAAAACTTCTGGTAATTTAACAGATCATTATGATCCATCTAAAAAGTTAATTAGGCTTTCTTCTGCAATTTACAATGGAACTTCTATAGCTTCAATGGCTGTTGCAGCTCACGAATGTGGTCACGCTATTCAAGATAAAGAAAATTATATATTTTTTAAGATTAGATCTTTTTTAGTTCCTATCGTAAATTTCATTTCATATTTAGGATACTTTGGATTAATTGTTTCATTAATTGGTGGTTTAACTGGTTATATTAAATTATCAATTCTAATATTATTTGCAACTGTTGTTTTTCAATTAGTTACATTACCTGTCGAGTTTGATGCTTCTCGTAGAGGAAAAAAGCAATTGGATATGTTAAATTTATCATTCGAGCAAGATAACTCAGGAATCAAAAGTGTTCTTGGAGCTGCTGCAATGACTTATGTTGCAGGCTTGCTTTCATCTATTTTACAATTGCTTAGATTGGTGTTAATTTTAGGAAGTCGTGATAGAGATTAGTTTATTTAAGAAAGGATTTGTACAATGTTAAAGCTTTTAAAGAATTTTACAAAAAAAGATTATTTACTAATATTTATTTGTGTTATATTAGTTGTTTTTCAGGTTTGGCTTGATTTAAAGCTTCCTGATTATATGTCAGAAATAACCATTTTAGTAAAAACCGAAGGCAGTCAAATGTCTGATATTTTAGAGCAAGGTAAATACATGATGCTTTGTGCTGGTGGAAGTTTAGTTTCTGCTATTTTTGTTGGCTATTTATCTTCTTTTATTTCTGCAACTTTTTCTAAAAACATTCGTAAGAAATTATTTGAGAAAGTTCAAAATTTCAGTATGGAAGAAATTAATAACTTTTCAACAAGTAGCTTAATTACAAGAACTACAAACGATATTACAAATATTCAAAGATTCATTTCTATGGGACTACAGTTATTGATCAAGTCCCCTATTATGGCTGTATGGGCTGTATTTAAGATTTTGAATAAGAGTTGGCAATGGAGTGCTCTTACTGGCGCAGCAGTTTTTATTTTGTTGATATGCGTTGTAGTTTTAATAATTGTTGTAATGCCTAGATTTAAGAGAGTGCAGAAATTAATTGATAATATTAATGGTTTGACAAGAGAAAATCTAACAGGTATTCGTGTTGTTAGAGCTTTTAATGCCGAAAAATATCAAGAAGATAAGTTTGAAGTTGGTAATAAAGATTTAACGGATACTCAATTATTTAATCAGAGAGCAATGTCTGCTATGTCCCCTGTTATGTATTTAATTATGGACTTACTTACTTTATCAATTTATTTTGTTGGTGCTTATTTGATTAATGCAGCTAATATGCTTGATAAAATTACAATTTTCAGTAATATGGTTGTATTTTCTAGCTATGCTATGCAGGTTATTATGTCTTTCTTAATGCTTGCAATGATTTTCGTAATGTATCCTAGAGCTAGTGTTTCTGCAAGCAGAATTGCAGAAGTTTTAGATACAGAAACTAAAATTAAAGATGGAAAAATTGATAAAAATACATCATCACTTGTTGGAGAAGTAGAATTTAAAAACGTTTCTTTTAAATATCCTGATGGCAATGACTACGTTTTAAAAGATATCTCATTTACTGCTAAAAAAGGAGAAACAGTTGCTATAATAGGTTCTACTGGTTCAGGAAAGTCTTCTCTTATTAATTTAATTCCTAGATTCTTTGATGCCACTGAAGGAGAAGTTTTGGTTGATGGAGTTAATATAAAAGAATACTCGCAAGAATTTTTACATAACAAATTAGGATATGTTCCACAAAGAGCTGTAATGTTCAGTGGTAGTGTAAATTATAATGTTTCTTATGGTGATAATGGAGATAAAAAAGCTTCCGAAGATGAAGTAAAAAAAGCTGTTGAAATTGCTCAAGGAAAAGAATTTGTCGAAAAAATGCCAGAACAATATAACGCATTTATTGCACAAGGTGGAACAAATATTTCTGGTGGTCAAAAGCAAAGATTAGCTATTGCTAGAGCTATTGCTAGAAATCCTGAAATTTATATTTTTGATGATTCTTTTAGTGCGTTGGATTATAAGACTGATTTTATGCTTAGAAGTGAGCTAAAGAAATATACAAAGGATGCTACTATGATTATTGTAGCTCAAAGAATTGGAACAATTTTGAATGCTGATAAAATTTTAGTTTTAGAAAATGGTGAGTGCGTTGGTTTAGGTACTCATAAAGAACTTTTGAAGAACTGTAAAGTTTATCAAGAAATTGCATATTCTCAACTTTCAAAGGAGGAATTAGAAAATGGGTAATGACGAAAAGACTTATAAACAAAAACCTAGAAATGTCGGACCTAATAGAGTTAATGAAAAGCCTAAAAACTTAAAATTAGCTTTAAGAAAATTATTGCATTATATGAAAAGATACATACCTTTTATTGTAATTGCCCTTGTTTTAGCAACTTTGAGTTCTATCTTGGTCATAATTGGTCCAAATAAATTAAGTGATTTAACAAATGAAATAACAAATGGTCTTATGGGTGGAATAAATTTCGATTCTGTAAAATCTATATCACTATTTTTATTGATAATTTATTTAATTGGCGCTGTATTCGATTATCTTCAAGGCTTTATAATGTCAACAGTTTCTAACAAATTTGCTCAAAGCTTACGTACTCAAATATCTAAAAAGATAAATGCTCTTCCTCTTAGATATTTTGATAAACATAGCTATGGTGACATTTTATCCAGAGTAACCAACGATATTGATACTATTAATATGACTCTTCAACAAAGTTTATGTACTCTTATAGGAGCTTTAACATTGTTTATTGGCTCAATTATAATGATGTTCTATACAAATTGGATTTTAGCTTTGACAGGTATTATCTCTTCCCTAATCGGATTTGTATTTATGTTTATAATTCTAGCAAAATCTCAAAAGTATTTTAATGCTAGACAGGTTGAGCTTGGAAATTTAAATGGACATATTGAAGAGATTTATTCTAGTCACAATGTTGTAAAGTCTTACAATGGTAATGCAGAAGCATCTACAAAATTTGATGAACTTAATCAAAGAGTTTATGAATGTAATAGAAAGAGTCAATTCTTATCAGGTTTGATGTCTCCTATTATGAACTTTATAGGAAACTTTGGTTATGTTTTAGTTTGTATTGTTGGTGCTATTTTGGTTATGAATAATCAAATCACTTTCGGTGTAATTGTTGCATTTATGCTATATATCAGACTTTTTACAGGTCCCCTATCTCAAATTGCACAAGGTATGACAAATCTTCAAACAACTGCTGCAGCATCTGAGAGAGTTTTTGAATTCTTAGAAGAACCTGAAATGGATAAACAAGAAAATATCAAAAAGGCATTAAAACGCAAAGATGCAAAAGGAAATATAATTTTTGACCACATTAAATTTTCTTATGATGATGATAAAACTGTTATAAAAGATTTTAGCTGTAATGTTAAAAGTGGCGAAAAAGTTGCTATTGTCGGCCCCACTGGTGCTGGAAAAACAACTATGGTAAATCTTCTTATGAAATTCTATGATATTACAGACGGAGATATTAAGATTGATGGAATTTCTATTAAAGATTTATCTAGAGAAAATATTCACGATTTATTTGTTATGGTCCTTCAAGACACTTGGCTTTTCAATGGAACAATTAGAGATAATATAAAATATAACAATACTAATATTTCTGATGAACAAATTATACTAGCTTGTAAGGTTGTTGGAATTGATAAGTTTGTTAATTCTCTACCAAATGGTCTCTCATTTGAAATAACCGATAACGAAAGTATTTCAGCTGGTCAAAAACAGTTAATTACCATCGCTCGTGGTATGTTAAAGGATGCACCTTTCCTAATTTTAGATGAAGCGACAAGTAATGTTGATACTCGTACAGAAGAGCTTGTTCAAAAAGCAATGGATAAATTGACTGAAGGGAAAACTTCTTTCATAATTGCTCACAGACTATCTACAATAAGAAATGCAGATATGATTTTAGTTATGAATGAAGGAAACATTGTTGAGCAAGGAACTCATGAGGAGTTAATTGCAAAAAATGGATTTTATGCAGATCTTTATAATTCACAATTTAAAAAGTAGCAAATTTTGCTACTTTTTAAATTTTTTGGTTTTATTTTTGTTGAATAATTTTTTAAAAATTTAATATACTAAAAATATAATTAGCTTTTGAGAGATAACAATTCCAGTCTAATTAATTTTTCAAAGGAAGGAGATTAATTATGAAGGTATTATATTATATAGCTCTTACTCTTGTTATAATTGGCGCTTTAAACTGGCTATTAATAGGTTTGTTTAGCTTTGATTTAGTTGCTACATTATTTGGAGCTATGAGCGTATTTACTAGAATCATATACTCTTTAGTTGGTGTATGTGGTTTAATTTGTATCGGATTATATTCAAAAATAAACGATTAAAAGCAAACTGCTTAGCATCGTTCATGCTAGGCAGTTCTATTTTTATCTTAAAAATCCAGTTATTATTTGTTCTTCTGCTTCTTTCTCAGATAATCCCAATGTCATTAATTTTGTTAATTGCTCTCCTGCTATTTTTCCGATTGCAGCTTCGTGAATTAAATTTGCATCCACATTATTTGCTGTAATTTCCGGAGTTGCTTTAACTTTTGCATTATCTTTTATGATTGCATCACATTCACTATGTGCAAAACATTTTGAATTTCCATATATTTTTGATGTAAAGTGTTGGTATGAATCTTCTGTTGCAACTGATCTGGATGTTACATGTGTGCTTGCATTTTCTCCATTTAACTGAACATCAAAACACGTTTGCGCACTTTGTTTTCCATGTGTCATAATTTTCTCTGTTACTACAAAATTTGTGTTATCCTCCAACACTCCTTTTGTCTCTCTTATTGCAGAGTCCACTCCCTTTATTTGTACAGCCTCCATCTCCATACTACTTCCCGATTTTAAATAAACTTCTGTTACCGGATTTAAAATTCTCTTTCCATCTCCAGAGCCTTCTCCATAATGTTTTTCAATGTATTTTACTTTTGCTCCCTCTTCTAGGAAGAATCTGTGTATTCCGTCGTGTTGGCTATTTTTATGATGATCATTATGAATTCCACAACCAGCAATTATTATTACATTTGCATCTTTTCCTATAAAGAAATCATTGTAAACTACATCTTTTAATCCACTCTCTGTTAGTATAACTGGTATATGCACAAATTCAAACTTTGTATTTGGTTTAACTATTATATCTATTCCCGGTTTGTCCGTTTTTGTAACTATATTGATATTTTCTGTAACTTGTCTTTGTATTCCTTTCCCATTTTTTCTTATATTATATGCGCCCTTGAATTCGCCATTGTAATCAGATATTTCATTTAGTAGTTCTTTATCAACTGTTTCTAGTCTATTATCTTCCATTCCGTCTCCTTTCTAGCATTTTTTGTTCATTTTGCAACATTCTTTACTTAGAATTTCACTGCTTAATATTTCGTCGCTGGTTCCAATTTTTGCAATTTTTCCCGATTTCATTAATATAATTTCGTCAGCAATTTTCAAGATTCTTTCCTGGTGTGAAATTATAATTGTTGAGCCTTTTATCTCTCTGCTTAGTTCTTCAAATATTTCTATTAAATTGTTAAAACTCCACAAATCTATTCCTGCTTCTGGCTCATCAAATATTGTAAGCATAGCTTCTCTTAGCACAACTGTTGCTATTTCTATTCTTTTTAATTCTCCGCCTGACAAAGAACCATTTACTTCTCTATCAACATATTCTTTTGCACACAATCCTACTTTTGATAATATTTCGCATGCTTCTGCTCTGTTTATGCGTTTTTTCGCTGCTATTTTCAACAGGTCATACACAGTTATTCCTTTAAATTTAACAGGTTGTTGAAAAGCAAAACTCATTCCTAATTTTGCTCTTTCATTTATTGGCATATTTGTAATGTCTTGTCCATTAAATAAAATTGTTCCCGAATCCGGTTTTTCTATTCCCATTATAATCTTTGCAAGTGTTGACTTTCCCGAGCCATTTGGTCCAGTTATTGCAATAAATTTTTCTGGTTCTATTTGCAGATTTATACTATTTAATATCTTTTTATTATCTCTTGTAAAACAAATATCTTTTAATTCTAATAACATTCTTTCCTCCATCATTATTGTTTACAGCTTTTATTTTTTCATGTATTTTTTACATATTATTTTGCAATTTATGTGAAAAACATTTACATTCCAATTTTTCTACATATTCATATTAGCACGGTTTAGCTGTTTTGTCAATAAAACAGCCCAAGAGTAGGTTTCTTTGGCATAGCTTTATTAATATTCTTCTATTCTTATTTCTACCTTTTCTTTTTGTGAAAAGCGTTTTTCAACTGATATTTTTGTAACTTGATTGTCGTCTTTGAAGGCTACTTTATTCATTGCATCTAATACTGATTTTGCAATATTATCGACATCAGGTTTTTGTGTTGGGCTCATATTACCTTCTAGCATTTGCGTCGTTTTTGCCTTACTTGTTCCCTTTGGGATTTTTAGGTATGCAATTATATCTATGTGTACTCTTCCTTCCAGCATTTCAGCCATTGGATATGATATTTTAAAGTATTGTTGTATTAATGTTTCATATTCTTTTGTCTTGTTTGGTGTATACACTCTACCTGTGTACATGTTTACTCTTGGTCTTTCTTTTCCGACTACTTTGCCCGGAACCTCAAATTCGTATTTCATATTATTCCTCTTTTCGTTTTGTATCTATATTATAATAATAGATGTTTTAAATTTCAAGAGGCATGTAAAAATCTTTGCCCAAGATAGACTTCCCTTTAGAAGAAAGTCTTTTCTTGGGCAATTTTTTATTTTGTAGTTGGTGTGAATGTTCCGCCATCCCATGTTCCAGTAACTTTTGTAAACTCTGGGTGAGTTGGACACAAGTAAAACATCCTATCAAAATTGGTTACTTTTGTTATATTCCAATTATTTATTCCAGATGCATCTGTTATTGGATTTCCTTGGAACATTTGACTAACACTTGCCAAATTACTAACATTCCAATTTGATATTGCATTCAAATTCTGGATTTTACATCCACAGAACATTTTATCCATCTTTGTTACTTTACTTACATTCCAATTTGACAGACTATTTATATTTTTTATTTTACATCCAAGAAACATACCATTCATATCTATTACATTTCCAACATTCCATTTTTCAATTGGTGTTAAGTCAGATATCTCCATGGCTCCACCATCATCATTGCCGAACATCCAACTCATATCAGTCACTTTTGATGTATCCCAGTTTGCTAGACTATCTATATTAGCCAATACACTACAAGTAGTAAACATACGACTCATATTTGTAACATTGCTCGTATTCCAATTTGATAACGCATCAACATTTGTTAAACTTTGATTGTTAAAATTATCAAACATGCTACTCATATTTGTAACATTATCTGTTTTTAGCTCCCTTAATCCACTTATATCTGCCAGATATGGAAGTCTACAAAACATATTAGAACAATCCGGATTTAAGTATACCTTACTACTTTCACTCCACCAATATATTATTCCCGTTTTTACTTTGCGTCTTAAAGTGCCATCTTCTTCTGTCAGATTTTTATATCCATAACCACTTCTTATCTCTTCTTCTCCGCTTTCTTCAAACCACATATATATTGGACATAATTTTGTTCCTTCTGGAATCATACTCTTATACGCGCTTGGATTCTGTTCATATGCCGTATATGCATCTGTCCAAGAAACAATATTTGCATCTGTCATTTTTGTTAAATCTGGAGTTTCTTTATATCTCTTTATTGCATTTATAGATAAGTTTCCCCATGATTCTCCATTATTTATGATTTCGCCTTCTATTGCAAGAGAGTGCATCTTTTTTGCTACATTTTCTCCCGTGTCAAACATCGCCATTTTAGTATTGTCAATTTCTACTTTTTCCACAGTTCCTTCATCTACATTATAATTATGTCCTGTTTCATTAAATAATACATTTAATGTTCCATCTCCATTTGACGTTACTACTGTTTTTCCAGCTCCAACAGATGAATCCAATTCCTCTTGTAATTCTTCTGCTGTAACAGTATCTCCAAGTTTTTTTAATGCTGCTGAAAGATACGCCATTTCAACTTTGCTTTTTTCATCTGCAACAATTGTTTCACTTCTTGCTTCTTTTGATTTTTGTATTATTCCATTATTGTCTAATACTAGTTTTAGCGTCACTCCTGCTAATATCAAGAGTACTACTATTGTTACAACCAACGCTATTAATGTTATTGCTTTGTTTTGTTTTAAAATATTTTTCATATTTTTTCTCCTTTTTTGTTTTTTGTGAGTTTTATTTATAAAAGCTCTTTTTTCTTTTTGTTTGTCTTTATTATAAAACTTTGCATTTTTTAATTAAATATATAATTTAATAAAATTTTACTATCTCTATTTATAGCATAGTTGTAAGAAAAAATCAATATTTATTTTTTATAAAATGAAGTAGATTTAATCAAGGAAAAATGAGTAAAGCTTAGAAAGACAAAAGGTATAACACTTTTATTTTTTTATTAAATTATATATTTAATTAAAAAAATAATTCCTTAAACTTTTTGGAATTATTTTTTGTCTCTATTACTTTAAATCTTTATTACTTGGTACTTCTATCAATTTTCCATCATAAGAAAATTTTGAACCATGACAAGGACATTTCCACGTTTTATCTATATTGTTAAAATGAAGCTGACATCCCAAATGTGTGCAATATGGTTTTACTTTATAAATCTCTCCTGTTTGAGATTTATATACACCCACTTTTTCGTTTTTTATTCTTACTATTTTTCCATCTTCCCAAAATACTTACACAAAACTCTTCCTTTCTAAAAATATCTTTCCAATTTATAGATTTTTTATGCAAGATTTTCTCTCCACAAAAGTGTTCATTTTTGGTAAAAAGAAACATCCCTCTTAAACGAGGGATGCTATTTTGTTAATTACGCATTAACAATCTTTGTGCTTTTTACAAAGTAGCAATATTATAGTTAGTATTAAAAGAACAAAAAAAGTTATTGCTAATACTATAATTGCAGCTAATGCTGCTAATATTGTTTCTGCAAGTGCTGCTCCAATTATTACACCAATAATTCCTGCAAACAATATTCCTAATATTATAGCAATTATTCCTAAACAATTTGTTCTTTTGCATTTCTTTTTTGCTTCACAGCAGTAACTATATTCTTGTGGCTCCATAAAAGTCACCTCCATATAACACCTTTATGATGTTATACTATATACTATGCTACTTTTTTCGACAAAGTTCTACTTTTTGTTTTTAAATTCTCTTACCTTTTGTCCTACCTTTTTTGTTGTGTTCTCTACTTTTTCTTCAACTTTTTTCGCTTTGTCTTCGATTTCTTTTTTCTGTTCAACTATTTGCTCTTTTATCTGCTCTTTTTTCTCTTTTATTTTTACTTTAACAGCTTGTAACTTTGGATATGCCTTTACCAATCTTCTATGCAATGGTGATTTTGTTTCTAACACAGCTTTTACCTTTTCCGTCATTTCTTCTGTATTGTCTACTTCCGGAGTAAATCTCTTTTCTGTCTTTTTTATATATCCAATTACTACACCTGAAACAATGTTGTCTATAATGTATATAATTAAGAATGACCAAAACAGTATGTTTATCAATACTTCTGGCATTTGCTGAATTTTTCCTAAGAAAAATGGATTTGACACATACATTAATAACATTCCAAATAAGCCAAATGGCACTAGCGTTCCTAAACAAATTCTTCCATTTATATTGAATTTTCTCTTGCTGTAATCCCACCATCTTGCCTTGAATATTTTTTCCATAAAATAGCTAGTTAAATATTCTAGCGTTCCACATAACACTATTGTCATTACAAATAGTGTTATGGGATCTGTCTTGTATTTTCCGCAAAAGAAGTGTTATTAATATCGCCCCATATCCATATATTGGGCAATATGGTCCAATCAGAAATCCTCTGTTTATAAATCTTTTATATTGTATTAACTTGCAAGTTACTTCTAGCATCCATCCTAAGATTGAATATGTCATAAAAAGTAAAAAATATATTTTTATATCATTTATCATTACAAGCTCCTTTTTCTTACTATTTCCAATTTATAATATAATATTATTTTAATTTCATTGAAAGTAATTTGCTTATTCCCTTTTCTTCCATTGTTACACCATAAACAGTGTCTGCAATTTCCATTGTTCCCTTTCTATGTGTTATAACTAAGAATTGTGTATTTTTACTAAATTTCTTTAGATACATAGCATATCTTCCAACATTTACGTCATCTAATGCTGCTTCGATTTCATCTAATATGCAGAATGGAGCTGGGTTTATTTTTAATATTGCAAATAATATTGCTATTGCTGTTAATGCTTTTTCTCCTCCTGATAGAAGCATCATATTTTGAAGTTTCTTTCCTGGTGGTTGTACTCTTATGTCTATTCCACACTCTAATATGTCTGCTTCATTTTCTAGTATTAGCTCAGCTTTTCCTCCTCCAAACAATTCACAAAATACTTCATTGAAGTTTTTGTTTATTTCTTTGAATTTTTCGGCAAATTGTTTTTGCATTGTGTTTATCATTTCTGATATTACATTTCTTAGTTTTGTTATAGATTCTTCTAAGTCAAATCTTTGTTCATTCATAAAGTCGTATCTTTCTTGCATTTTTTTATAGGCTTCTATTGAATCTATGTTTATGCTTCCTAAGTCTGCAATTTCTTTTCTTAATTCATTAGTCTTTTTCTGTGCTAATTGTACATTATCAGGCTTTTTATATTCAGTTGCATTATTTGGTGTAATTTCATATTCATTCCATAGTTTGTTAATTAGTTCTTCTAAATCTTGTTCTTGTTTTTGTTGGTTTGTTCCAATCTTTACGATTTGTGCTTTTAATGAATTTATTACCTCATATTGCTCTTCTATTCTTGCTTCTGCCTTTTCTAATTTAGCATTTGCCTCTATTTTTTCTTGTTTCAAGTTTTCTATTTTTTCTGAGCTATTTGATACCTCTGCCTTTATTTTTTCTATTTCTTTACCAAAGTTTTCTATATCTTCTTCTAGTTTTACAGTATCTTGTTTTTTATCTTCAATTTCCTGCAATTTCGTATCAATACTTGTGTTTGCATTTTTAATGTCAACATCAATTCTTTCTAGCATTTCATTAATTGAAGCATCACTTTCATCAAATGATGATACAGATATTTTTAAATCTGTTATATCTGTGTTTAAGTTGTCTATATATGTCTGGTCATCTTTATTAAGCTCTACAAATTTAGATATTTCTTGATTTAGTTCTGCTATTTCTTTATCCAAGTTTTCAATTACTTGCTTTGTTCCCTCTTTAGAAGTTTGAATATTAGCTTTTTCTGTTTCTATATCATCTAATTGTTTCTTTAATTTTGTAACTTTTTCTTCTAATTTTACAATTTGAGTCTCTATCATTTCTAATTCTTGATGTCTTGTTGCATATGTTATTTCTATTTCTTGTAACTCTTTTTCTAGCTTTGCAGATTCTTCTATTGTATCAGTTATACTTGCTGAAAATTCTTCTTTTTCTTTTGTTATTTTTTCTATCTGTTTATTTATTTCTTCTAGTTTTGCTTTTATTTCTTCTATTTCTCTGCTTCTTCCTAGAATATTTACAGTTTTTTGTGCGACAGAACCACCACTAATTGCTCCTGATGGATTTATTACATCTCCTTCTAGTGTTACTATTCTAAAAGAGTAATCATTTGCTTTTGCAAGAGATATTGCATTGTCCATTTTTTCTACTATTACAGTTCTTCCTAACAGACTTAGTATTATGTCTTGATATTTTTTATTATAGCTTATTAAGTCTGATGCTACTCCTACTATTCCATCTACCTTTTTAAACTTTTCTATTTTTTTGCCTTTTACAGAAGTTATTGGTAAGAAACTTGCTCTACCTAAATTGTTGTTTCTTAGATATTCTATCAGCTTTTTAGCATCATTTTCATTCCCTGTAACAATGTTTTGCATTGCTTGTCCTAAGCACATTTCTATTGCTGTTTCGTATTTCTTATCTACTGAAATTAAGCTTGCTAAAACTCCTTCTACACCTTTATTTAAGCTAGCGTCTTTTTCACAAGCTAATAGCAAGGATTTGACACTTTTTATATATCCATCTTTATCTTTTTCTGTTTCTTGCAAGAATTTGCATCTTGATTCTTTCATTCTGTATTCTGCAGTTAAATTGTTAATCTTGTTATCATATTCTTTAATTGCATTTATTGCTTTTTCTTTTTTATCTTTTATTTCTTCTAGTTTCTTTATAGCTTTATTTCTAGTGTTATCAATTTCTAAGAAGTTTTTTGCTATATCCTGTTTCTTTATTCTGTTTGAATCTAGTTCTGACACTGTAATTTGCAATTCTTGTTTTACATTTTTCTTTGTCTTTTCTAAGTTTTCAAAGTTTACATCATATGTATTAATTTCAGATAATCTTTCATATCTTGCATCTGTGTCTAGTTCTACTTTTTTCTTTTTATCTTCTATTTCTAGTTCTTTTGCAGATAATTTTTCTGACAATTTTGCAAGTTCTTCTTCTTTTTCTTTTAATTCTTTCTCAAATTTTTCTTTGTTTTTAGAAAGATTCTCTCTTTTTGATAATTTGTTTTCTTTTTCTTCGTTGAACTCTTGAATTCTCACTTTCAGCTCTTCTATCTCTTTTTGTAATCTTTCTATATTAGCAGAATTGTTTGATATTTTCTCTTTTGATATACCTATTTGAGAATTAATCTGCTCTATCTTTGTTTTACTCTCAAATCCTATGTTTTGCATATCTTCAATGGCTTGTGTTAATTCATCTATTTTATTTTTTAACTCTTCTTTTTGAGATTGTCCTTCTTCTAACTTTGTATTTTCTGCTAATTCTTGGTCTTCTAACGTTTTTAAATCTTCTGCAACCTTGCTGATTTTTTCTTTATATTCATTTATTTTAAATACAAATAATCCAATTTCTATGTCTTTTAATTCTTCTCTTAAACTTAAAAACTTTTTAGCTTTTTCTGATTGCATTTTTAACGGATCTAATTGTCCTTCTATCTCTGCTAGTATGTCATTTATGCGAAGTAAGTTTAGTTTAGTCTGTTCTAGCTTTTTCTCAGATTCCATTTTTCTTGTTCTATATTTTACAATTCCAGCAGCTTCCTCAAAGATATGTCTTCTGTCTTCTGATTTATTGCTTAATATTTCATCAATTTTTCCTTGTCCTATTATAGAATAGCCGTCTTTTCCTATTCCAGTATCCATAAACAACTCTAGTATATCTTTTAATCTGCAAGGTACTTTGTTTATAAAATATCCTGTTTCGCCACTTCTGTATATTTTTCTTGTTACTGTAACTTCATTATACTCTATTGGCAATTTTCCGTCAGAGTTGTCTATAATTATTGAAGCTTCTGCAAAGCCTAATGATTTTCTGTTTTGAGTTCCTGCAAATATTATATCTTCGGCTTTTGAGCCTCTTAGAGATTTCATACTTTGCTCTCCCAAAACCCATCTTATACTATCAGATATATTACTCTTTCCAGAACCATTTGGTCCAATTACAGATGTTATTCCTGGTTTAAATTCTAATACTGTTTTATCTGCAAAGGATTTAAATCCTTGTAATTCTAGTCTTTTTAAATACATTTCTTTCCCCTTTGATTACATTATAATTTCTTTTAAGTAACTTAGCCCACTTGTTAATTCCATTACATCTTCCATTTTTATGTTTTCGTAATAATTTTCTAAGCTTAAATTATCGCTTACCTTTTTTAAGGATATTAATTCAATATCGTATTTGCAACATATCATATATATAGAATGTAATTCCATATCAAATACTGCATCTTCTTTTATATCTGTGCTTGTTACAAAACATTCTGCACTATAACAAGGCAATATTTTTATGTTTGCATTATCAAGTGTTGATATTTTCTCTCTATCATAGCCTATAATTGTATATCTTTCTTCTCCTGGTATATTCCATTCATAATTATATGATTTATTTACATTTACCCATTGGCCTATTTTCGAATTTGTTGAGCCAACATATCCCATATTAATTATTATGTCTGGTTTGTTTTCTTTGTTATTTTCTAAATATTTTACTAGACTTATTGCTGTTTGCTGTTTGCCTACTCCTGTTATTATTAATGTTATGTTTTCTTTGGAATATTGATTTTCTGTTATTTGTTTTAGTGTTAATTCTTTTGCTATTTTGGTAGCCTCTTTTTGCATTGCTATTACAAACAATATTTTTTTCATTTCTATTCTTCCTTATTTATTTTATTCATATGTGCAATTATATAATAAAATGGCACAAAAAATCAACTGTACTTTTGATTTTAGTACAGTTGATTTTTAATTTTATCTTTCTGGTTCATTATTTTCTTTTCTAACTTCTTTGGCTGCTTTTAATTTTTCTTGTTGCATTTGTTTTGTTACATCTTTCATAATATCATATTTTAAGCTATCTGCAAATTCATTTTTAGAACCACTTTCTTTTTTTGCTTGTCCTTTTGGTGTTCCTTCTGGTAACTCTTGTTGATTTCTTCTCTCTCTCCAAGCTTTAAATCTTTTGATAAATTGAAACCACTTTGGTTTTTCTTCTTGTTCTTGAGCACTTCCTTGTTGTTCTGGACTTTGTTGTCTCTTCTCTGCTCCACCCATCGCATATGTATAATCATTAATTGATTTGTCTAATCCCTTAATTTGTCTATTAAGCCCACTTGTACGTTTTACAAATGTAGTTTCCAAATCTACTTTACCATCTTTATTAACAGCGCCTTTTTCTACAAGTTCATTAACATCTTTTTCTGTTATATCTAGTTTATTTTTTTGAATATAATCCATAAAATGTGTTTTATTTGTTTCCATTTTAGATTCAGCATCTGGCAACAAATTTGTTTTAATTTCATTTGCTCTTGTAGGATCAGTATATGCAATAATTCCATTTCCCGCAGAATATTCTAGGCTTTTTAATTCTTTTTTTAAGTTTTCAGCTGTTTTATACGCACTAATCATTCCCTTTAAATTATTTGCCAATGCTGGATGTTCTGTTGTTAATTGTTTTATTTGTTCAACTTTATCTTTTTTATCTATTAATTCTGCTTTTTCTTTTTCTACTTTTGCTAATTTTCTTTCATATTTCTTTTTTAAAACTGTATCCAAATGTTTTTTCATTTCAGGATTTTCTTTTATTTCAGTTATCTTAGCATCTATTTTACCTTGGAATTCTTTAATTGTTTCTTTTTCCTGCTCTACACTTTCTTGTAGTTGTTTTATTTCTTCATCTATTTTATTTAATTCATCTTGTGCTGTTTTCTCTGCATCATGATCAGAGTTTTTTCGTGCCTCTGCCTTTTTTCCTGTCCATATTATTTTATCTAGTGTTAAATCTTGAACCCTATGTTCATATGCTACAATAACTCCTTTTTTTATTTCAATATCTTGCTTTAATTTTAGATACTCCCCATTTAATTTTTCTAAATCCATAATCTTCCTCCTAATTTTACATATTTAAAGCTTCTTCACAAGTTGCTAATATATTGTCTATTTTATTCATTAAGTCATCTACTTCAACTTTTAGGTCTGCTAATTCCTCTATTGATAATTTTTCTAGTTGTTCTTTTGATATGTTTAACATATTTTCTTCCATATAAGTTCCCCTTTCTAAATAAAAAACTTTTTTCACTCTGTTTCTATTTTACCATATTTTGTATGTTTTTGCAATACTTTATGTTAATTTTGTGTATCTCATACTATTTTGGATTAAGTATAACACATATTTTTTTATTTTTTATTGTTTTAATTTATTTGTAATTAAAATTTAATATTATTGAAATATTTTTAAATTATCTAATGCTCTATCTGATAATTTTTCGTATTTTAGCTTTTTGTCAGATATCTTTTTTCCTTCTAGCTCAGGAAGTATCCCAAAGTTTGCATTCATTGGTTGGAATTTATCGTTTGGAGTTGATATATAATTTGCTAATGCTCCTATCATTGTATATGTAGAAAACTCTGCTTTTTCCTTGTTTTCTAATTTTCTAACAGCATTTATACCTGCTACAAGTCCAGAGGATATTGATTCTACATATCCTTCAACTCCTGTTATTTGTCCTGCAAAATAGATGTTACTGTTATTTTTTAAGTTATATGTTTTGTCTAATAACTTTGTAGAATTTATAAATGTATTTCTGTGCATTACTCCATATTTCATAAATTCTGCATTTTCAAGTCCTGGTATCATACTAAATACTCTTTTTTGTTCTCCAAATTTCAAGTTTGTTTGAAATCCAACTATATTGTATATGCTAGCTTCTTTGTTGTCTTGTCTAAGTTGTACCAGCGCATAAGGTCTGTACCCTGTTCTTGGATCTGTAAATCCCATTGGTTTTAATGGTCCATATCTTAATGTATCTATTCCTCTTTTCGCCATTACTTCAACAGGCATACAGCCTTCAAATATTTCTCTTTTTTCGAATTGATGTAATTCTACTACTTGTGCATTTAGTAATTCGTTATAAAATTTTTCATATTCTTCTTTGTTCATAGGTAAATTTATATAGCTCTTGTCCACATCTTTTGCACTATTCTTCCATTCTTCTACATCCATATCTTTTGGTCTTTCCTGTTCGTATCTATTTCCATAAAAAGCTATATTCATATCTATGCTGTCTTTTGAAATTATTGGAGCTGCAGCGTCATAAAAGTGCATATCTTCTTGTCCAGTTATTTCTAATATTTCTTTTGATAAATTATCTGATGTAAGCGGTCCTGTTGCAACAATTACTATTGAATTTTTTGCAAGTTCTTTTAATGATATAAGTCCTCCTCCAACCTCTGTTCTTTCTATTGTTACGTTCTCCATTTGCTCTAACTTTTCAGTTACCTTTTTAGCAAACTCTTCTCTATCAACTGCTAATGCTTGTCCTGCAGGCACACTTGTTTCATCTGCTACTTTTATCAATAGTGAATCTAATTTCCTTAATTCTTCCTTTAATAATCCACAAGCATTCGTATGTAAATTTGATTTAAACGAATTACTACAAACTATTTCTGCTAGGTTTTTATTTGTATGTGCAGGAGAAAATTTGTCTGGTTTCATTTCATATAGTTTTACTTTTATTCCTCTTTTGGCTATTTGGTAAGTAGCTTCACAGCCTGCTAAACCTCCACCAATTACAATAATTTCGTTGTTCATTTCTCGCTCCTTACTCAAATAAATTCATTATATCTTCTTTTGATAGTTTACTAATAAATGTTTGATTTACTGAAAGCATACTGTCAATTAAGGTTTCTTTTCTTTTTTGCAATTCGTAAATTTTTTCTTCTATAGAATTTTTTGTTATTAATTTATACACTTGTACATTTTTCTTTTGACCAATTCTGTATGTTCTATCCGTTGCTTGATTTTCGGCAGACAAGTTCCACCAAGGATCATAATGTATTACCATATCGGCACCAATTAAATTTAGTCCAGTTCCTCCAGCCTTTAATGAAATTAAGAATAATTTTTTGTCTGGATTGTTGTTAAATTCATTTACTAAATCAATTCTGTCAGACACTTTTGTTTGACCTGTTAGTTTTAAATATTCTATGTTTTCTTTCTTTAATTCTTTTTCTATAATCTCAAACATGGTAGCATATCCTGAAAATAGTAATATTTTATGTCCAGATTGAATTGCATCTTTTACAATTTCTATACATTGATTTAGCTTTCCACTTTCTCCTTTATAATTCTCTATAAACAAGCTTGGATGGCAACATATCTGTCTTAGTCTTGTAAGTAATGCTAATATTTTTATTTGACTTTTCTCTATTCCATTTTCTTTTATCTCAGCAAATGCGTCTTTTTTAGCTTGTGCTAAATATGATAAATATATATTTTGCTGTTCGTCTACCATTTGGCTTGTTAGTACAGTTATTGTCTTGTCTGGTAGCTCTTTTAATACTTCTTTTTTTATCCTTCTTAATACAAATGGTTCTATTAATTGCTTAAGTTTTTCCATTGCTTGAGAATCATTTTCTTTTACTATTGGAGTTTCGTATAGTTCTTTAAATTTTCTGTAATTAAATAAATAGCCTGGCATTATGAAATCAAATATTGACCATAGCTCTGATAAAGCATTTTCTATTGGTGTACCTGTTAATGCAAATCTTGTTTTGGCTGTAATATATTTTATTGCTTTTGCGTTTTGTGTATTATTATTCTTTATATATTGTGCTTCATCTGCAACTAGATATCTAAATTCATAATCATATTTTTTGTATTCTTCTATATCTCTTTTTAACAATTCATATGAGGTTATTACTATATTAAATTTAGGAATTGATTTTATCTGTTTTTGTCTTTCTTCTAAGCTTCCGTGTATTACTATTGAACTAACATTTTTAGTAAACTTTTCCGCTTCGTTCTGCCAATTTAAGCACAATGAACTTGGACACACAATCAATGTTGGTTTTGCATTTTTTTCACTCTCTAGATATTGGCAGATAACAGCTAATATTTGTACAGTTTTTCCTAGTCCCATATCATCAGCTAATATTCCACCCAAACCATAATAGTCTAATGTTTCTAACCATTTTACTCCTATTTTTTGATATTCTCTTAAATTTGCATTTAAATTCTTAGGCATTTGCATTTCTGCATTTATTTCTTTGATGTCTATATTCTCTACTAAATCCTTATATTTATCGTCTTTTGTTGCTTTTATAAATTGATTTTGTTCTAATATTTTTTCCAAATATAAGGCTCTATACATTGGTAATTTTAAGGTATTGTTCTTTATCTTACTATAATCTATATCAATATCTTTTGTTATGCTGTCTATAAATTTTATAGTTTCATTATCTTCTAATACAACAAAGCTTCCATTTTTTAATCTGTAATACTTTTTCTTTAATTTGTATCCTTCCATTATTGCTTGTAGTTCGTCTGCGTTGAATTCTAAGTTTGACAAATCTACATCCAATAAGTTATTTTCTATTCTAACTCCTAAATTTACGCTTGTTGTTCCCTTAACTTCTTTTTCTCTAAAGTTGTCTGTTGCAAGTATTTCAAAATTTTTCATATATGAATTAATATCATTTGTTAAAAATTTATATATCTTCTCTTCATCAGCTAAAATTAACCTGTTATTTTTTTGATCCAACATAAATCCACTTTTTACAAACATATTTATCAATTTTGCTTCTTTTATTGTTTCTCTTGATAAAAGTTCACTGTGTGGCTGGTTGTCTAATGGATTTATTTCTATATTGTCATATACAAATTTTATATCTGCTAACACATAATTCTTTTCATTGTAGTCTAGATATAATTTTGCATATAGTGGAGCAGGAATATATTTTTTTATTTCTTGATAGTCATCTTTATCAATTTCTAAGTTATTTTTTATGTTTGGTTCAACTATAGAAAAGAATTTTGATAACTGGTCTGCTGGCATTTTTATCGTTCTAGTAAAATTCTTTCTATATATTTCTAGAATTTTTAGGACTGTTTCACTATATTTCTTAGAACACTTATATAGATTATTTTCTATTAATATGTACACGTAATCTTTGCCATTGTAAATTGTATATTCGTATATATCTAAATCTGTTGATATCTTATAGTTCTTGTCGTCTATTTTTTTAAATGAAAATTTTATATCTGGTTCATTTGGTACAAATACTATACTTTTCGTGTTATATTGGCACTCCATTATAACTGCTTTATTTTCTAAGCAGTTAAATAATTCATCTATCCCACTATTAGAAAGTACAATAGAATCTTCTCCTAATCTTTTTGTATAGTAATCATATCCTGTTGATGCTTCGTTCGCATATTTTATTATTTCAGCATATTTAAGCACAAAATCTAAAAGATTTCTATCTTCTTCTAGAAACATCTCTCTAATATGTTCAAACTCAAGTTTTGCACCATATCTATATGTTTCTTTTTTTAGAAATCTATCATAAAATTCTGGTAATGATTTTATTTTATAAAATTGTTTTTCTCCAATTCTTATTTCTAGTTTTAGCACATTATTAAATTTGTTATATATGATTTTTGGCTCAATATGTATGTAACCTTTTTTCTCTGAGCGTTCTTCTGATATATCGTCCTCTTCCTCGAAATAATAGAATTCTTTTACAAGTTGATTAAATACTTTATAGTCCCCTGGATTTGTGTATTCGTTTTTATTTTCCATTAAAATCTCCTCTTTTACTGATTATTTATTATACACCATTTTCCAATAAGTTGCAATTAGAATTTGCAAAAAATGTGCCTCGAAATATTAGATTTTTTCTAATACTTCAAGGCTTATTTTTTTATTTTTTCTTTTTGGTAGTAGCTTTTTTTGCTGTCTTTTTTGTAGCTGTCTTCTTTCTTCTAGTTGCTCTCTTTGGAGCTTTTTGTTTCTCCTCCTCTGGATTCCAAGGTTCTCCAACTTTTGGTTTATCCCAAGAGATAAATTTGCAAGATTCTTCTGTATTTTTATTATTCTCGCAAATATAGTAATTTTTTCCTCTCTTTGTTTTGCGAACTTGCACTTGTCCTCCACAAACTGGGCAAGGAACATCTATTGTTACTACAAAAGGTTTTATATTCTTACATTCTGGATATCCTGGGCAAGCAAGAAATTTTCCATATCTGCTCATTTTCACAACCATCATTCTTCCACATTTGTCGCATTTAACATCACTAACTTCATCTTCTAATTTTACATGTTCTAGCTCTTTGTCTACTTTCTCTAATTCTTTTTCAAATGGTGGATAGAATTCTCTAAGTATTTGTTTCCATTCTTCTTTTCCTTCTGCCACTTCATCAAATTCATCTTCAACTCTTGCTGTAAATGTTACATCTATTATGTCTGTAAAATTCTCTGTTAATAACGTATTTACTACTTCTCCAAGTTGTGTTGGAACTAATTGTTTTTTATCTTTTTCTATATATCTTCTTTCGATTATTGTTGTTATTATTGGTGAATATGTACTTGGTCTTCCTATTCCTTTTGTTTCCAGCTCTTTTACAAGGCTTGCTTCTGTATATCTTGCTGGTGGTTCTGTAAAGCTTTGCTTTGCATCTAGCTTTTCTTTTTTCACTTCTTGATTTAACTCTAGTTTTGGAATATTTGTGCTTTCTTCTTCGTCTTCCTTAGAGTCGTTACCTTCTACATATAGTGTCATAAACCCTTTAAATTTTAAGTTTTGTCCACTTGCTTTGAATTTATATTCATTTACATCTATATCTACACTTATTGTGTCATACACAGCTGCTGCCATCTGGCTTGCTATAAATCTATTATATATTAGTTTATATAATTTGTATTGATCCGGTGTAAGTGAATCCTTTATACTATCTGGTGTTATATGAATATATGTTGGTCTTATACCCTCGTGCGCATCTTGTGCATCTTTATTTTGTCTATAATATCTGTTCTCATAATAATTAGCTCCATAAGTTTGTGTTATTACTTCTTTTGCTACTGCTCTTGCTTCTTCAGATATTCTTGTAGAGTCAGTTCTCATATATGTTATAAGTCCTACACTACCTTTTTCTGGTATTCTTACGCCTTCATATAATCCTTGTGCAACTGACATTGTTTTCTTAATTGTAAATCCTATTTTTCTTGATGCTTCTTGTTGCATTGTACTTGTTGTAAATGGTGGAGCTGGAGTTCTTTTCTTCTCTCCATTCTTTATGTTTGTAACTATATATTTTCCATTCTTTATATTTGATAGAATTTCGTCTACTTCTTCTTTTTTATGCAATTCAACCTTTTTGTCGTTTTTGCCATAAAACTTTGCAACAAAATCTTGTTTTGATTTTTCATCTAGCAATGTTGCATATATATTCCAATATTCTTCTGGTATAAAGTTTCTTATTTCGTTTTCTCTATCTACAATTAATTTTACCGCAACCGATTGAACTCTTCCTGCAGATAAACCCGGTTTAACTTTTTTCCATAAAAGTGGACTTATTTTGTAACCAACTATTCTGTCTAGTACTCTTCTTGCTTGTTGAGCATCTGTTAAGTTCATATCTATTTTTCTAGGTTGTTTTATCGATTCTTTTACTGCTTCTTTTGTTATTTCATTAAATGTTACCCTACAAACAGAATCTTCTGGTATTTCTAGAATCTTTGCTAAATGCCAAGCTATTGCTTCTCCTTCACGGTCAGGGTCGGTTGCAAGATACACTATATCAGCATTCTTCGCTTCCTTTTTTAGAGATTTTATTAGGTCTCCTTTTCCCCTGATGTTTATATATTCTGGTTCAAAATCATGTTCTATATCTACTCCCAATTTTGACTTTGGCAAATCTCTTATATGTCCCATTGAAGCAAGTACCTTTGTGTTTGCTCCCAAAAACTTTTTTATTGTATTAGCTTTTGCTGGTGATTCCACAATAATTAATTTATTTGACATCATTTTCTCCTTATTTTTTATTACTATAGTATTGTAGCCTACTTTTGTTTATTTTTCAAGCTTTTAGACAAAATTTATATTTTATGTCATTTTTCTACAAGATTTTATAATCTAAAATAGAAGCAATTTTCTCGCTTCTTTTTAGATTAATCTATTTCTTCTATGTACTTACTTTTTTATTTTATCTAAACACTCCTCTGAAATGTTGCATTTAACGTTATTTTTGTAAATTTTTCCTTATGGGTTTACTAATAATTTAACTTTTGCAACCAAGATTTTATCATTTTTTAAATCTTGATTGCATATTTTATTTTGACTTTGTTTTACAACATGTCATATATTACTTGCGGATTTCTTCTTAAATCATCAATTACTTCTTCTGTTGACATTGGTGTTACTCTATTTTTCATCAATAGTTCTAATAAGTTTTTAATGACTCTCTCGTTATTTGATAATCCGTTAATTTTGCTTCTTTCTTTTGTCGTTGTGTTGCCTTGTTTTTCTTCTTTTATTATTTCAATTCCGTATTTTCTACTATTTACTTTTCCTATTAATATTTTTGTTACGTAGTATTTAATATCAATTTCTAAGTTTTGTTTTGCTTCCTCTAGTTCTAATGAATCTATTTTTGCAATACCATAAAGTTTCTTTGTGTCTAGCATAAGTCTTCTCCTCTTTTTGTTCTTTTTAGGTATCTTCTATCATATATCAGAACTGGTAAAAAGGCAAGAACTTTCGTACGACTAGTTTTTACAGTTTTCGACATTTATCGACATTTTGATTTCTTGGTATATTTTTTCTTCTACATTTTCTTTTGCTACGCTCATTGCTTTTTCTCCCATTTGAGCAAGCTTTTCTTTGTCTTTTATCATGTTATTTATCTCATTATTTAAGCTTGTATATGTTAAGTTTTTGTCTTGTATAATTTCTGCTGATCCTACATTTTTTAGCACCTGAGCATTATATTCTTGATGATTTTCTGTTGCAAATGGGAATGGTATGAATATCGCTGGTTTGCCAAATATTGCAATTTCTGTTATTGTCATTGCTCCACTTCTACATACAACTAAATCAGAGATTTGCATTATTTCTTGCATATTATATATGTATGGCAATATTTTGGTGTTTCTTATATTGTCTATGTTTATTTGTTTGCTTGCTAACTGTTGTTTGATTTTTTCGTAGTTTTGTGCTCCTGCTGACCAAATTATTTGGTAATTGTCGTTTAGATTGTTTTCTATTATTCCTAATAATGCTTGATTTATTGTTTTGGCCCCTTGACTTCCTCCAAACGTTAATATTGTTGGCAATTCTGGATTTAATCCCATTTCTTTTATTTTGTTTTTCTTTTCTTCTAATGATATATATGTTCTTTTTATTTTTGATGGATTTCCTGTTACTATTACTTTTTTTGCCTTAGGAAGTCTTGCTTTTGCTTCTTTAAATCCTAACAATATTTTCTTTGCATCTTTTGACAATAGCTTTACTGCCACTCCTGGGAATGCGTTGCTTTCGTGAAGTATGATTGGTATTTTTAATTTTTTTGCAGCTAATCCCACAGATACGCATATATAGCCACCTGTTCCAATTACTACATCTGGCTTGAATTCTTTTAATATTTTTTTTGCTTCACTTATAGATTTGATTGTTTTGCAAAGTTTTTTTATGTTTTCTAGGTTTATTTTTCTGCTTATTCCATATGAGTTGATACATTTTAATTCGTATCCAGCCCTTGGAACTAAGTCTTTTTCTAATCCTCTATTTGTTCCTATGAATATTATTTTTGAATCCGGTTCTTTTTCCATTATTTTATTTGCTATTGCTATTCCCGGATTTATATGTCCACCTGTTCCTGCTGCCGCTATTACTGCTCTCATTTTCCTTTTTCCTTTCTTAACGATATTTTCGCCCAAGAAGGAGCGTCCCTCTTGGGCGAGTTTTTAGACTTTCGCGCCTGCTCTTGATATATTTAACAAGATTCCCACTGACGATAGCAAAATTACTAACGCAGTTCCACCATAACTAAAGAATGGAAGAGCCATTCCAGTTGTTGGGATTGATGCTGTTACAACTGCTATATTGATAATTGCTTGTATCGCAACTAGCGTGGTTATTCCCACAGCAATTAAGCTTCCAAACATGTCTGGTGCTTTCATCGCTATTACTATTCCTCTCCAAACAAATACAGCAAATAAAGCAATTATTGCTATGCACCCTACAAATCCTAGTTCTTCTGCTATTATTGCAAAGATAAAGTCGTTTTGTGGTTCTGGTATGTATAAATATTTTTGTTTGCTGTTTCCTAGTCCTACGCCAAATAGTCCCCCTGAACCAATGGCATATAAACTTTGTATCATTTGATAACCTGTTCCTGTTGCGTCTGACCAAGGATCAAAGAATACTTTTATTCTGTCCAATCTAAAACTATCTGAAGTTCCGGCTACACCTTTTATTTGGTCTATTTTTCCTTTTAATAGCAATAATGTTAGTCCTGCTCCTCCTGCAAGACCAGCCCAAACAAAGTGTAGTACTCTAACTCCAGCCATTAACATCATTACAAATGTTATTACTGATATTACTAAAGATACACTTAAGTGGTTTTGAATTCTGTATAATATTGCTACTGGTATAGCTAAGAAGATTAAAGGTTTAAAGAATCCTCTCCAAAAGTCTTTTAGCTCGCTTTTATGATCTGATAAATAACCTGCATAAAATATTATAAGTCCTATTTTTGTAATTTCTGATGGTTGAAATTGTCCAAGACCTTTTATTTCAATCCATCTAAGTGCACCATTTACTTCTTTTCCTAAATGTGGTACTAATACTAGTAATAGCACTAATACTGACACTACATATACGCCCCAATAGTATTTTTTATAGAATCGATAATCTATTTTTGAAACAAATAGCATTGCTATTATTCCAAAAACTGCAAACCCAAACTGTTTTATGAAATATGTATAACTGCTTCCTGTTTTTGATAGTGCCGAAGGAGCGCTTGCTGATAAAACCATAACAACTCCTAGAGATACAAGTATTAATACAGTTATTACTAATACATAATCCATTTTATTGTTTAGAAATTTTGAGAATTTTTTTGTCTTTTTTTCTTCTCTGTTTTGCATTTGTTCTTCCTTCCTCTTTATTTTTTAGATTGCCATTATGCCTATAACACATGCAATTAAGGTTACAATACTAAACACTGATACTATTGTATTTTCGTTCCATCCTGATAATTCAAAGTGGTGATGCAATGGTGCCATTTTGAATACTCTTTTTTTAGTTCTCTTGTAATGAGCTACTTGTATTATGTCTGATAATGTTTCTAATACTGGTACTATTGCTATTATTAGTAGTAATAGTGGTACTTTTAGATATATTGCCATTACTGACACAGCTCCACCTAGTAGAAGCGAGCCTGTGTCTCCCATAAATATTTTTGCTGGATGCAAATTAAATAATAAGAATGCTAAGCATATTCCTATTAAGCTTGCTCCAAATACAACTATTTCTTTTACTCCTGTTACTATTCCAATTACAGTTAAGCAAGTTAATATTATTGTTGTAACTGATGTGCTTAATCCATCTATTCCATCTGTTAAGTTTATTGCATTGGTTGTTGCAAGCATTACTACTATTGAAAATGGAATATATAACCATATTGGCATTGTAACTGTTGTTTTTGCAAATGGGATTATTATATCTGTTCCTGCTCCCATTACTTTGATTAAATACACTATAAAAACTGTCGCTACTATTAGCAATCCTAACATTTTGTATCTTGGTTTAAGGCCTTCTGTATTTTTTAATACTACTTTTTTAAAGTCATCTATAAATCCTACTAATCCAAATCCTAGTACTGCTATTAATATTGGTAAGAAGTTTTTTGCCATTGATTGTGCTTCTTGCGCGTCTTTTCTAATGTAACCTAAGTAGACAACTCCTCCCATTATTACAAGAGAAATCATCATAATTATTCCGCCCATTGTTGGTGTTCCCTTCTTTTTAAGATGGGACTTTGGACCTTCTTCTCTTTCACTTTGACCTATTTTTCTTTTTCTTAATATTGGTATTATTATTAATGAAATTACAAATGCTACTGAAAAAGCTAGCAAAAGTATTTTTATATGATATTCCATTTCTTCCTCCTAATTTATATTTCTCCTTTGATTATCTTATTAACTATTTCCCTTTCATCAAAAGGATGTTTTACTCCTTTAATTTCTTGGTATGGTTCATGGCCTTTTCCTGCCAAAATAATTATGTCTTTCTTGTTTGCCATTTCTATTGCATGTCTTATTGCTTCTACTCTATCTACTATACATGTATATTTGCCTTTTGTCTTTTTAATTCCTTCTTCTATCTGATTAACTATTTCTTGTGGGTCTTCATCTCTTGGATTATCAGATGTTATTATTGTATAGTCTGCAATTTTTCCTGATATTTCTCCCATTGCAAGTCTTTTTGCAGAATCTCTATTTCCCCCACAACCAAATACAGAAATTACTCTTCCTCTTGTATATGCTTTTGCTGCACTTAGAATGTTTTTCAAACTGTCTGGTGTATGAGCAAAATCTATCATTATTGTTAGCTCTTTGTCATTGTTTACAAGTTCTGATCTTCCTGGCACACGAACTTCTAGCAAAGCTTCTTTTATTGCTTCTGCTGAACATCCAAGCTTTGTTGTAACGCTAATTGCAGCCAAGCTGTTATACACGCTGAATCTTCCTGGTATTCCTACCTTTACTCTTTCATTTCTATTATCTATTTTTACTTTGAAGTCCACATATGAATTTGTTATTGTTATGTCTTTTGCCAACAAATCGCATGTATTGTCAATTCCATATGTTTTTATGTCACAGTCTGGAACTAGTCTTGGTATTCTGCTACCTTGAATGTCATCTGCATTTATAAATCCTGTTTTGCACATTTTGAATAATTTTAGCTTTGAATTAAAGTAATCTTCCATTGATGGATGTTCTTTTGGGCTTATATGGTCTTCTGACAAGTTTGTAAATACAGCCATATCAAATTGACATCCTGTAACTCTATGCAATTTTAAGCTTTGCGAAGATACTTCCATTACCACTACTTTGCAACCTTGTTCTGCCATTTGAGCAAATTCCTTTTGTAATTCTATACTTTCAGGAGTTGTTCTTGTATTTTCCCTTAACATCTCGTTTCCTATGTAAGTTGCGATTGTTCCTACCAATCCTGTTTTTATTCCTTGCTTTTCTAATATTGCTTTTATCATATATGTTGTAGTTGTTTTTCCCTTTGTGCCTGTTATTCCCACTAGTTTGAATTTACGTGATGGATTGTCGTAAAAATTGCACGCACAAATTGCCATGGACTCTCTTATCTCTGGCACTACAATTAATGTTACATCTTCTGGTATGCTTAGGCTTTTAAAATCTGTTGTTTCGTCCACAACAATAACTTTTGCACCTTTTTCTATTGCAGAAGGTATAAATTGTGTGCCATCTAAAGTAAATCCTTTAATTGCGAAAAACATGCTTCCTTCTACTACATTTCTTGAATCATTTTCTATTGTAGTTATTTCTCTGTCTATTTCTCCTTTTGCTTTGATTTTTTCTAGTCCTGCTAGTATTTGTTTTAAATTCATATTTTATCATTCCTTCCATGCCTTTAGGCTGGTAATTTTAACATATAGCAATTACTATTTTTGTCAATTTCCCTTTTATTATATAATTAAAAAATGATTTTGTATAGGGTTTTATAATTTTTTTCATAATAATTCTTATTTCTTCTTTACATATTTATTATTAATTTGTTGTTTTATTCATTTTATGGATTAATTTTCCAGATTTCACATTTTATGTTTACTTTTTTACTTTTCTGTGATATACTAGAATATATTAAAATATGAAAGGAGTGCATGGTAGTGTTGAGATTTGAGCGGCTTCCCGAGCCCTTGGACCCTTCTAAGGAATACCTTGTGCTGACTCAGGAAGAGTATTCTTCTAAATTCCACTTGGTTATACTCAGTGGAGACCAGCAGAGATTCCTTGGAGAGTTTTCGATTTCACATTTTCAGTACAAACATGACATTTTGACAGCTCTGCGAGTTGCTGTCACGGACCTTCTGAACAAAACCAGCCCTCAGATAAGTTTGAAAAGCTCTTCGTGGTTTGTCATTTATTTTGCGGGCCACCACAATCTTTTGTGGTGTAGCAAGGAATTCGAGTCCAAGATGAAGAGGTTGTCTATGTTCGACCTCAACAATAAGGGCCTCGCATTCATGCTGGAAGGAACAAAATTCGAATAAAGCATTTCCAAGCAAACCTTTTCCCCTGCCAGATTTATTCTGACAGGGGATTTCTTTTTTATATTTCCATTTGCTTTCCTAAGAAGTTAGCTGCTGATTGAGCTACTTTTTGCTCTACTTCTGACATCTTAATTTTTGAATCTTTTGATAATAAAATAACACTTCCTATTGTATTTCCATCCGATATTATTGGATATATTACTTGCGAATTATATATTCTATCTTTGTTTTCGTTTTGCGTAATTGGTACTGATAAATCATTGTTTTCTTTGCTTATATATTGTTCTTTGTCTTCCATTATTCTTTCTAGTTCATTACTTACCTCTTTTTCCAGCCACTCTTTTTTTGATGCTCCTGATATCGCAATAACTGTATCCTTATCTGTTATGCAAGCTATATGTCCAGTTGTTTTGTTTAAAGTTTCAGCATATTCAGTTGCAAATTCTGAAAGTTCTCCAATAGGCGAGTATTTTTTTAAAATAACTTCACCTTCTTTATCTGTAAAGATTTCTAGCGGATCTCCCTCTTTTATTCTTAATGTTCTTCTTATCTCCTTTGGAATAACAACTCTGCCTAAGTCATCTATTCTTCTTACTACGCCCGTTGCTTTCATCCTCTTCCTCCTCATTTTAATAAATAATTTTTATATTTTTATTATTACAAATAAGGAAAAAATTATTCATTTTTATTAAATTTTGTTTATAACATAAAAAGTACCCAATTTTCATTGGATACTTTGATTTTACTCTGATATTTTTTCTTCTTTATAGTTGTTTAGAATATTTCCCAGCTCTTTAGCGAATTCTTCTATCATTACAGTTTTTATTGTTGGGCATTTTCCATCAACATAGTCTTCCATAATTCGTTTTAATTTTGTAATATTTGGAACTTCTGGTTCTATTTTCTTTTTATTGTGTTTTGCTCTTTCTGCCAGCATTTCTCTTATTGATACTATATCTTCATTGCTTGCACACGATATTCTCTGGAACATTTGGAATGGATCATAATATTTGAATATTGGAATATCGCTACATTCCTTTGCAAATTTATCATAAAATATTTCCATTTTCATTGGTATGCATTTGAATATTTCGTCTGCTTTTTCTTTATACATTTTATCTTTCAACTTAGCATTTATATCATTAAATCTGTCTATCATGTTTTTCATTTCAGGACCAGCATCTTCTGTTGCAATTTGAGATAATTTCTCTTCTGCATTGTCACAATATTCTGATGTTATTGATGCTATATTCATTCCATTTAAGAAAACACTTTCTAATGTTGTAATATCATAATCTATTAGATGTTTTTCTATGAAGTAGCTAAAATATGCAAATATTTTTACCATTTCAACAGGTTTTATTTTTCCGTTTTTTACATCTTCTAAAACCTGATCTATAACAGCTGGGAATTGATCATCTGAAATTTTCCAATACTCCTCTGTTAGTAGTCTCTTATATCCTGGAAGCTTATCTGTATCTACTGTGTTTCTAATAACTTCCATGTTGTCTTTAAATATTTTCATATCAAATATTCTTGTACGTACATAGTATTCTATAAATTTAAAGAATCTATATTCTACTTTGAAATTGTAATAATACGTGTTATCAAATTCTTTAATGTAGAATTGTCTATTATCCATGAACACTCTTGAAGATACAAGAATTGCCCTATATTCTTCATTGCTCATTATATTTTTGAATTTGTCTTTTGTAACTTTTCCTGCTTTAATTTCAAATGATATAGCTATTGTAAATATTAGCATTGTTTGCAATATTCTGTTGTTTGTGTTTGGGTAATCTTTGTTTACCATGTCAAATATTTTTTTAAAGTCATTTAGTGCATGTTTTAGAATTCTTAAGTTTCTTGTTCCACTCTTATTAAATGTTGAAGTTATCAAATGTGAGTTTTCTCTTAAAAACCTTATTAATTCCGGATATCTCTCATATCTCATTAACAAACCATTTATTATATAAGTGAATTCTGGAGCGTATTCAAAGGTCTCTCCTATAAGTTTTTCTTTGATTCTCTCATAATCATTTGCCTTATCAAATACATATTCTATTGTATCTTGAATTCTTTGCACCATTGGCTCGTCTGTTTTTATGTTTAATTTATTTTCTTTGTCTAGCAAATATGTTGCTATAAATGTTTTCATTTCTAGGTTGCTACTTTTTAGTTTTGTAGCCAATTCTTTTTCATTACATATTATTATTGTTTTTATATGGTCATGCTCAACAAAATTATTGATATAACCTAATATATCTATAACATCAACATTCGCTCTTTCTAAGTCATCGAAGCATAACACTTTGTCTTCTGTTGAGAAAAATTCTTCATAATTAATTTTATCTCCATTTTGCGTTACTCCAAAGAAGTTTGCCATATCAAGACCTGTTTTAGCATATTCAGGAATTACTTTCTCGCCTTTTGCGCCCATATATTTTTTCAAGTTTTTGTCCATTAGCTGGGTGGTTTCTATAAATATTTTTTTGCTGATTTCTTCTAGATTTGATATTCCATATAATGACATATATATTGTAGTATATTTTTTGCCATTAACTTGCATCGTTTCTATTTTGTTTCTAATTTTGTGATTCCAAAAGTAAGTTTTTCCGCTTCCCCACTCACCATTTATCATTATTGCATAATCTGTGTAATCTGCTCTAATATAATCCAAAATGCTTTCAACTAAATCATCCATTGTTATTTCTCCTTTCGCTTTAATCTTTTGCTATTGTAAAAATACTAATTTTATTATTACCAATTGTTTTTATTATTTTAGCACATTCATTTGCTGTTGTTCCTGTTGTAAATACATCATCAAATATTAAGATTTTTTGATCTTGTATGTTTATTTCTTGTTTCAACTTATATGCATTCTCCAAGTTTTTCAACCTTTGAGCTTGGTTTAAAGTACTCTGTGGAACTGCATTTTTCGTTTTTTCTAATATGTTTAAATATTTCAAATTTTTAATATTTTTTGATATTTCTTTTGCAATTAGTTCCGTTTGGTTGTAGCCTCTTTCTTTTTTTCTTGACTTATTTAATGGAACTGGAATTATTATATCATAAGATTTTAAAATGTCATATATTTTTTTATTATTTGTTAAAATCTTTGCAAAAGTTTTATAATAATATGGTTTGTTTCTAAATTTATATTCAATGATTTGCTCTTTGATTGGTTCTTCATATTTGAACAAATATATATGTGATTCAAAATTTTTGTCCAGATACTTGTCTATTCTAGCCTTTTCGCAATTTTGCATCTTTTTTAAACATTCTTTGCATACACTTTCTAAGCTTGTTTGTCCACAAAATGCACACACTGGAGGAAAAATTGCATTAATTATTTTTTCTAATATTTCTATTTTTAAAACTCCTTTTTGCTTTTTATTATATCTCATATTGTACAATTTTTCAAAGAAAATCGTACTTCAAATTTCGACATAAAACTCTCCCTGTTTTTGTTTAAAGTTAAAAATAACGGCAGCTTTTTTTGCAAACTGCCGTTATTATTTTTATTGCTTTTTTATTTTTGGTTTTGCTATTAAAGAAGCAATGTATCCAAAGAATATTGCTGCTGCAATTCCTCCTGCTGATGCTTTTACTCCTCCTGTAAATGCTCCTAATAATCCGCTCTCTTTTACCGCTTCTATGCTACCTTTTGCAAGATTTGCTCCAAATCCAGTAAGTGGAACTGTTGCTCCTGCTCCAGCAAAGTCTATTAAACATTTATACACACCTAGTCCACCAAGTATTGCTCCTGTTGTTACAAATATTACTAGTATTTTTGCTGGCGTTAGTTTAGTCTTATCTAATAGTATTTGACCTATTATACATATTGTCCCTCCAACAACAAAACATTTCAGTATTTGCATCCAATCAATGCTCTGTATAAAACTCATAACTTTACATCTCCTAACTTTAAATCTCTATGGATATTGCGTGTGCAATTCCTGGTATTGTTTCTCCTTGTTGCATACTTGTCGAATTCATTAGTGCCCCTGTTGCAATTAATAATATTTTCTTCATTTTCTTCTCTTTTAATTGCTTATAAAAATATCCTGAAAATACTGTTGCTATACAAGCACATCCACTTCCTCCTGAATGTGTATCTTGTTTTTGCTTATCAAACATTAATACTCCACAATCATCATAATTTGCATTTATATTATATCCTTTTGTTTGAGCCATCTCTTGCAATATTTCTTTTCCTATATATCCTAAGTCTCCTGTTATTATTGCATCATAGTAGCTTGGTTGTCTACCCGTATCTTGAAGATGCGTAACTAGAGTATCTAGCGCAGCAGGTGCCATTGCAGCTCCCATATTGTTTGCGTCTTTTATTCCCATATCAACTATTTTTCCTGGTGTGATATTTGTTATATATGGTCCTTCTCCTGTGCTTGATAAAACTGTAGCCCCCGCACCCGTTACTGTCCACTGTGCTGTTGGGGTTCTCTGTGTTCCTAGCTCTAGTGGAAATCTAAATTGTTTTTCCGCACTACAAAAGTGACTCGATGTAGCGCATATTACATTATTTGCTCCTCCACCTTCTAGAAATACTGAACCTAGACACATACTTTCTACAAATGTTGAACAAGCTCCAAATACTCCAAAATATGGAATGTTTGTATCTCTTAATCCAAAGTCACTTGATATACATTGATTTAATAAATCTCCTGCAAAACAATAATCTATATCTGTATTTGATAGATTTGCTCTTGCTATTGCTAGATTTACTGTTTCTTTTATTATTTTACTTTCTGCTTTTTCCCAAGATTTTTCTCCCCAGAACTCATCTTCTAAGCATTTGTCAAAATATTTTGCCATTGGTCCCTCTGCCTCTTTTGGGCCGACTATTGATGCTGTTCCTATAATAACTGGTGGGGCATCAAAATTTATTGTTTGTTTACCTATTTTTTTCAAAGTTCTTCCCTCCTATTTAGAATAATGTAGCAATTATTCCTATGATTACTGATGTTGAAATTCCGAATACTAACACAGGTCCTGCTACTGTAAACATTTTTCCGCCAACGCCCATAACATATCCTTCTGATTTATATTCTATAGCTGGCGACACTATTGAGTTTGCAAATCCTGTAATTGGAACAAGTGAACCCGCTCCCGCAAATTTTCCTATTCTATTGAAAACGTTGAGTCCTGTTAATATTGCTGATATTGCAATTAGCGCGATTGAAGCAACTGTTGAAGCTGATGTATTGTCCATTCCTCTGTACATGCAGTAATCAACTATGATTTGTCCTAATGTGCAAATTAATCCACCTACCCAAAAAGCATTAAAACAATTTTTTACTATTGGAGAATTTGGCGATTTTTTATCTACATAGTCACTATATTGTTTTTGTGTTTGAATTTGTTCCATACTTGCCTCCTATTTTCTATCTCTATCAATCATAAATGTTAAGTCTAAGTCCACATAGTATTCGCTTATTTTGTCTCCATTTATTTTTGCCTTTTGTTCTATAATTTTCACTCCTGTTAAGTAATCCAACGTTTTAGATGCTTCTGCAATCGTTTTTACTATTGCATCTTTCCAAGATACTTTTGATGTACCTGTTATCATTAAGTGTTTTTCCATACAAAATAACCTCCATTTTTATTTGTTAAAAATATCTTTTCCTTTTTTAGATAAATTATGCAATAAAAAAAGCTAACAACCTTTTAAAGTTGTTAGCTACTATTTTTAATATTATGCTCCTATTTCGTTATATGTGAATTCAGAATTATAATTTCCATCTGAGTCATTCATATAATTAAAATTTTCATAGTCTTCAAGATCGTCATAACCATCTAATGATGATTGCATCATATTAATATATGATAATATTACACTCATTATTCCACCATCTATTCCATTTTGAACGTCTTCTTGTATTTTTTCCATTTTATTTTGGTTTACTTTTTGTATTTCTTCTATTATTGCTGGTACTAGTGATTGGATTTCTTCTGTCTTTAATTTGTTGAATACTACTGCGTTGCTATCATTTAATTCTGTAACATTTACTGCTTTGAATGTTATTGAATTTTTTAATTCTATTGCTAATTGTGTTTCTGAATTTTCTAATAATTCTATCTTATATGATTCATTTACATTACTTGATAACATGTTGTTTATGTCTAATGTTACAATAATTGTGCTGTCTCCTACATTTACGTTAGCAATATATTGGCATTCGTTGTCTGTAATTTGTTTTGTTAATTTAACATTTATTGTTTCTGTTTGTAATCCTGATTGATTGTCTGAACCTACTATTGTTATATCATTTGATGGCATTGTTACTTCTGCTTTAATTGTTATTTCATCAGAATTTGTGATTGCTAAGTTGACTAATATTTTTTGGTCTCCTTCTTTTATCTCTACTGTTGCCGTGTTGTCTTCTTTAACTGCTATTTGCATAGTAAACTCTGAAAAATCTGTGTCTTCAAGTTCATTAATACTGCTATCTATATTGTCTTGATATTCTCTTATATTGTCTGATGTTTCTAGCATGTTTAACATCACTTGTTCACTTCTCATTTCTTCTAAAACAGTCATTAATATTGTTTTTACTTTGTCTCCGCTTAAAGAAAGAATGTATTTATTATTTTCTCCCTTCTCTTTGCTGAAGTCTGCATCTGAAAGCTTTGCTTTAACTACTTCTAGATATTTTTTTCTTAACTCTTTTAGTTGTTCTGGTGTTAAAGTGTTTTTGTAATTTTCTATATCTATTTTATTTGGTATTTTGTCTAAGTCTGTCATTCCAACTTTTTTTGCAAAGTCTTTTAGATTTGAATTTTCTATTGCTACATATTTGTCAACAACTTCTTTTGAACCAAATGCGTATGTTTCATTGTTTTTTATAAGATTGAAAGAAAATTTTTGACTATTTGAGTAGTTTAGATCTATATTTTGTTCTGCCTTTTTGTTATCATGATCGACTGCACCTTTTAGGGCCAATATTGTTTCATATTGTGAGTTGTCATTTCCTATATTTAATTTTACATTTAATTTTGTGTCATTTTCATAGTTTTGATTTTGTTTCTTTTGGTAATATGTCTTTGTGTTTCCACTTTCTAAAAATTGTCCTAATGCAGAAGTTGTTCTTCCTCCATATTTTGCAAATAATTCAGCATCTGTCTTTAATAAATCTGTTCCAAAATATACATATGCTAAAGCTCCTCCTATTATTAGTAATATTACTAATGTTATGATTAATCCTTTTATCAGTTTTTTATTTCCCATTTTACTTTCTCCTTATTACATTTAAAATTTCTTTTGCGTCTAATTCGCATTCGGTTTCTTCACCTGTTGCCATTTCTTTAACTTTGACTTTGTTTGTTTCTATTTCATTATCCCCTATAACAACAACATATGGGATTTCCAACTTGTCAGCATATTTCATTTTTGCCTTTATTTTCTTGTTGTTTAGATAAATTTCCGTGTTTACTTTTAGTTTTCTTAACTCTGTTCCTAATTCTAATGGCACTGACATATTTTCTGTCATTGGAATTATTAGTATGTCTGAAATTGATTTTTTGTCAGCCTTTATTATGTTTAATTCGTTTAACTTGTAGAATAATCTTGTTAGTCCTATTGAAACACCCACTCCTGGAAGCTTTTTGTCTGTATAGTTTTCTGCTAAATTCTCATATCTTCCTCCTGAGCAAACGCTTCCAAGTTCTCTGTAATCATTCAAAAATGTTTCATATACAGTTCCTGTATAGTAATCAAGTCCTCTTGCTATTGTTAAGTCTATTGCAAAATTTTCTTCTGGCATTTTGAATAATCTTATATATTTAACTACTTCTTTTAATTCTTCTACACCTTTTAGATACTTTTCGTTAGATATATTTAAGGCTTCTAATTTTTGCAATACTTCGTCTGTTGAACCTTTTATCTGTATAAATTCTATTATTTTATCAGTAACTTCACTTAACACTCCTAGTTTGGAAATTTCCGCTTTTACTGCTTCTACTCCTATCTTGTCTAGCTTATCCACGATTCTCATGATTTCAACTGAATTTTCTTCTTGTCCTAAACTTTCATATAATCCATTTAAGATTTTTCTGTTATTTATTTTTATTGCAAAATCATTGAATCCTAGATTTTTAAAAGTTGTTGCTATCACAACAGGAAGCTCTGCATCATTTATTATATCAAGTGTTTCGTCTCCGATAATGTCTATATCACATTGATAAAATTCTCTGTATCTTCCTTTTTGTACTTTTTCTCCTCTATATACTTTTCCTATTTGGTATCTTCTAAATGGAAAACTTAAATTTCCATAGTTTTTAGCTACATATTTGGCAAGTGGAACTGTTAAATCAAATCTTAGCGCTAGGTTTGTATCACCTTTTTCGAATTTGTAAATTTGCTTTGCAGTTTCACCACCAGTTTTTGCTAGAAGTACATCTGCAAGTTCTATTACTGGAGTATCTATTGGTAAAAATCCAAATGTTTTGTAGGATTCTTCTATTTTTTGCTTCATTTGGTTAAACAGTATTTGCTCATTTGGTAATAGTTCCATAAAGCCTGGTAATGTTCTTGGTTCTGTTTTTGCCATGTTTTTCTCCTCCTTTCTAATATTCTCTTGGTTTTAGTTCTAAATAAATTGGTTTTTCCTCTTTTATTAGTGTAGATTTTCCATGTCCTGGATATACTATTGTTTCATCTGGTAATACCATTAATTTATTACATATTGATTTTATTATACTCTCAAAAGAGCTCGTTGGCAAGTCTGTTCTTCCCCATGCTCCTCTAAATAGTGTATCTCCTGAAAACAGTAGATTTTCTTCTTTGCAGTATAGTGAGCTACTGCCTTGCGTATGTCCTGGTGTATGAAGTACTTTAAATTCTATGTTTCCAATGTGTATAAGGTCGTCTTCGTCAACTCTTGAATCAGCTTCAAGTTCAATATCTCCCATGTTTATACATTCACTTAGGTTTATGTTTTCGTTATTTAGTCCTTCTGCATCATCTCTATATATAAGTATTTTTCCACCTTTTTTGTTTTTTATTTCTGTAATTGCTCCTATATGGTCTGCGTGACAGTGTGTTAAATAAATGTATTTTAATTTTGCCTCCAAAATATTCAACATCTCTATTATTTTATTTGCTTCTCCACCAGGATCAATTACAAGCGTTTCTTTTGTTTCTTCATCTGTTACAATATAACAATTAGTTGGCTCTCCTACACTTGTTTCTACCTTTAGTCTTTTTAATATCATCTGTTTTACTTCCTTTTATTTATTTCTTTTTACATCATACACACTATCAATTTTTCTTAGTGCTTTTAGCACACTATTTAATTGAGCTATGTTATTTACTTCTATTGTAAGTTCTGTAATTACTATTCTTTCTTTTGAAACTTTTGAGTTCACAGCCATTAATGGTGCTTTTTCCGCTGTTACAGTCGAAATTATATCAGCTAATAAACCTTCTCTATCATTAGAAAACATTACAATGTCTACATTATAACTTGATGGCTCATCTGTATACCAAGATACATCTATCATTCTGTTTTCTTCTTCAAATAGATCTTTTACATTCTTGCAATCTTTTCTATGTACAGATACTCCTCTGCCTTTTGTTATATAACCTACAATTTCGTCTCCTGGTACTGGGTTACAACATTTTGAAAGTCTAACTAAACAGTTGTCAATTCCTTTTACTATTATACCACTTGATGAAGGTTTGTCTTCTTTTGTTTTCTTTAGTTCTTCAATTTTTTCTTCTATATTTTCTTCTTTATTAACTTTTCTATATTCCTCTAGTACTCTTGAAACAATTTTTCCTGCTGTTATTGTTCCAAATCCTACACTAGCATACATGTCGTCTAAAGAATTAAATTTATATCTATTTACAGTTACTTCTACAAACTCCGGTTTAAATAGTTCTTGATAACTCATTCCTATTCTCTTGACTTCTCTCTCTAGCGCATCTTTTCCCTTTGCAATATTAGCTTCTCTCTCATTTTTCTTAAACCATTGTTGTATACGAGTTTTAGCTGTACTACTTTTTATAAATTTTAGCCAATCTCTACTTGGTCCTTTTGATTTATCTGATGTAACTATTTCTACAATATCACCATTCTTTAACTTAGTTACTATTGGCATCATCTTGCTGTTGATTTTGCAACCAGTCATATGATTACCGATTTCAGCATGTATTGCATATGCAAAATCTATTGGTGTTGCTCCATTTGGAAGCACCAATATTTTTCCTTTTGGAGTAAATACATATACTTCATCCTCAAATAATTCTGTCTTTAATGTGTTTAAGAATTCTTGTGGATCTTGCATATCTTTTTGCCATTCTAGTGTTTCTCTAAGCCAAGATAATTTATCTTCTTCTACTGTTACATTTGCTTTTTTGCCACCTAAGAAACTTGCCTCTTTGTAAGCCCAATGTGCCGCGATACCATATTCTGCAATTCTATGCATATCCCAAGTTCTTATTTGAACCTCAAAAGGTGTTCCTTTTGGTCCAATCAATGTTGTATGCAATGATTGATACATATTTGGTTTTGGTACTGATATATAATCTTTAAACCTTCCGGGCATTGGATTGTATAATTCATGTACAACTCCTAGCGCAGCATAACAGTCTTTTACAGAGTTTACTATTATTCTTAAAGCAAACAAATCATATATTTGGTCTAATGTTTTGTTATCTCTTTGCATTTTTCTGTATATACTGTATAAATGCTTTGCTCTTCCTGTTATTTCAGCAACTATCTTTTGTTTCTTTAGTTCAACTTTTATTTCTTGCATTATCTGGTCTATAAACTTAAGTCTTTCTTCTCTTTTTTTATCTATACCTTCTACTAATTCTCTATAGTCTTCCGGATATAAATATTTAAAAGACAAATCTTCAAGCTCCCATTTTAGAGAATACATACCTAATCTATTTGCAAGTGGTGCATATAAATCCATAGTTTCTCTAGCATTTGCTATTTGTCTATCTCTTGTAAGATATTTTAATGTTCTCATATTATGAAGTCTATCCGCTAGCTTTATTAGTATTACCCTTATGTCTTTACCCATTGCCAAGAACATTTTTCTGTAGTTCTCTACTTGTTGTTCTTGCTCACTTGTATAATTTAATTTGCTTAATTTTGTAACACCATCAACCATTTCTGCAATCTCTGGTGAGAATTCTTTTGCAATGTCTTCTAATGTTACATCTGTGTCTTCTATAACATCATGTAAAAGTGCTGCACAAATTGTGCTATGATCTAATCCTAATGTTGATAAAATATATGCAACTTGTATTGGATGAATTATGTATGGCTCTCCCGACCTTCTTAATTGATCTTTATGCTTATCTTTTGCAAACTCATATGCTTTTTTAATTAACTTTAAATCTGCTCTTCTATTTGATTTTTTTACTGTTTCTAAAACTTCTTCTATTGTGTGATTTATATTTTCAGACATTTAGTTTCACCTCCTAATCATATGCTGTGTCTTATGTCTTTTAAATTGATTTGCATTTTTTCTGTTCCGTTATAACTGTTTAGTTCTAATCCACCAATTATGTCTATTTTATCTTCTATTGTATATTTATCAGCAATATTTCCCATATTGAAACCTATTGCATCTATATATTTATTATCATCTTTCAAAAATAATTTTAGATGTTTCCCTTCTGACAGAGCTCTAATAGACGATATTTTCAGACCACTTATTTGAAATAATGGTACTCTATTTCCTTCTCCAAAAGGTTCTAGTAAGCTTAGTTCTTCCACATCTTTAATTGATATATCTTGTAATTGTATCTTTTCATCAACTTGTATTTCTGGTACTATTTCTGAAATATTCTTGCTTTTTGCATATTCTTCTATATCATCTTTGAATTTTTGGAAATTATCTTTTTGTATAGTTATTCCAATAGCCATACTATGACCACCAAATTGTTCTATATATCTATTACAGTTTTCTAAAGCTTCGTGCAAGTCAAAACCTGGAATGCTTCTTCCTGAACCTTTTGCTTTTTCATCCTCAAAACATAATAATATACTTGGTTTTGAATACATATCTGTTATTTTAGAAGATACTATTCCTATAACTCCGTGATGCCAATTTTCCTTTCCAAGTATTATACAAGGTGCATTTTGTTCTTCCGGATCTTCTAGCATTTTAATAGCTTCATCTGAAATTCTTTTTTCTATCTCTTGTCTTTTTACGTTGCACTCATTTAGCTCATCTGTTAATTTTCTTGCTTGTTCTATATTATTCGTTAAAAACAAATCAAGTGCTTTTCTAGCTTGTCCCATTCGTCCACAAGCGTTCACTCTTGGCGCTATTCCAAAAGATATTGTATTAGAATCAATTTTTTTATATCCGATACTTGCTAGTAAACATCTTAATCCTACATTCTTTGTTTGTTTTACTAGTTTTATTCCTAGTTTTGCAATAGTTCTGTTTTCGTTTACTAAAGGAACTATATCTGATATTGTTCCAATACATACTATGTCCAAATATTTTAAATAAGCTTCTTCTGGAAGTCCCATCTTCATTGATAATGCTTGTATTAATTTAAATGCAACTCCAACTCCTGCAAGTTCACTAAATGGATATTTATTGTCTTTTCTTTTACAGTCAACTACTGCTATGGTGTTTGGAATTTCTGTTCCTGGTTCGTGATGATCTGTAACAACCACGTCCATATTTAGCTCTTTTGCAAATTCTACTTCTTTTCCCGCTGTAATTCCACAGTCTACTGTTATTATAAGATTTGTCTTATTTTCAGCAATACTTTTTATTGCATTTTGATTTAATCCATATCCTTCATTTATTCTATCCGGTATGTATATATCTGGCTTTACGCCTCTCTCTTCTAAAAATCTTGATAATACTGTACTACTAGTAATTCCATCAACATCATAATCTCCATATATAGTAATCTTTTCTTTATTATTGATAGCTTTTACTATTCTTTCTACTGCCTTTTCCATATCGGGCATCAAAAAAGGATCGTAAAAATCTTTTCTAGTGGGATTTAAAAATATCTCTATTTCTTTCTTATCTTTTAATCCTTTGTTTGCTATTATATTTGCCACTAATCGGCTTATATTAAATTCATTTGCTATTTTTTCAGCTATATCTGTTTGTGTATCATTTATTTTCCATTTCTTGTTCAAATTTTAACTACCTACTTTAAATAAAATTTGATAATATTCTATACCAAAACATACAAAAAAACAAGCATTTGGTTAAATTAATGCTTGTTTTATATAGATTTTATTCCTCTTCTTCTGAAGCTCTTGGTTTCATTAATGGATATAGTACTACATCTCTTATATTATCGCTATTTGTTAAGAATTGTAAGAACCTATCTATTCCAAGTCCCCAACCAGAAATTGGTGGCATACCATATTCCATAGCTCTAATATATTCTGTATCAATGCTCATAGCTTCTTCATCGCCCTCAGCTTTTAACTTGCTTTGCTCTAGCAATCTTTGTTCTTGCTCTTCTGCATCAACAAGTTCTGAGTAACCATTGATTATTTCTTGTCCATTAACTACTAATTGGAATCTGTCTGTTATTTGTGGATTTTCATCATTGCTTCTTGCAAGTGGTGATAAATCTAATGGGTGTTTTGTTAAGTATGTTGGATTAATTATTTTTGGTCTACTTACTTTTTTGTATAGTGTATCGATTAGATTTCCTCTACCTAGGTTTTCTAAGTTATCTGCGTCTAGTTTAATTCCTTTTCTATTAATTTCTGCTAAAAGTTCTTGTGCAGTAGGATATTTATCAATATCTATTCCGCAATCTTTTAATATTATATCTCTAAAAGATACTGCTGGCCATTCTCCACCAAAATCTACTTCTTGTCCACCTAATTGTAGTTTTAAATTTCCATCAAATAATTTATCTAATATATAGATAATCATTTCTCTTAAGAACTTCATATTGTCTCTATAGCACCAATATGCACTATATCCTTCTACCATCGTGAAGTCTTGTAAATGGTTTGCATCCATTCCTTCATTTCTGAAATCTCTTGCTATTTCGTATACATGTTCAAATCCACCAATTATTAATTTCTTTAATGTTAACTCTGGTGATATTCTTAAATATACATCCATATCTAGAGCATTGTGATGCGTTATAAATGGTCTTGCTGTTGCTCCTGATGCTGTGTTCTGAAGAACTGGTGTATCAACCTCTAAGAATCCGTGGTTATCTAAAAATTCACGCATTAATCTTATTAATTTTGTTCTTAATATGAATCTTCTTCTAGAATCATCGTTCATTATTAAGTCTAAATGTCTTTCTCTATAAACAGCCTCTGTGTCTGTTATTCCATGGAATTTTTCTGGAAGCGGTCTGAAAGCTTTTCCTAAAAATGTATATTCATATACTTGTAAAGTTTTCTCTCCTGCTTCTGTTGTAAAAATGTCACCTTTTACTCCTATAAAATCCCCTATATCTACAGTCTCATGAAGGAATTTATATGTTTCTTCTCCTAAGTCATCTCTTTTTATACATAATTGAAGATGTCCTTGTAAATCTTGTAAATCTAAGAAACTGATTTTACCAAGTTTTCGTTTAGACATTATTCTCCCCGCAATTGAAACATTTTTTGTTCCATCTGCTAACTTTCTTGCGTCTTTTATTGTGTGCGTTTTTTCATATCTTTCTGGTCTTACACTTATACCATGATCTTTTATTTTTTGCATTTTATCCTTACGCACTTGCATTAATTCTTTTATGTCTGCCATGAAACATACCTCCTTTTATAAAAATTACTTTCTTATTATTACATAAAAAGCCTTGAAAGTCAAGGCTTTTTAGTACTTTTATTCCTTTGTTATCCATTTTACTAAATCTAAATTTGCTGATTCTAGTATCATATCATTTTTTGGCATTACTCTAAATGTATAACCATAATTTCCACCTGTCATTAATTCTATTGTTGCTTGATACTCATATTCTTTATTTTCATCATCTGAGTTTATTAATGTCATTGGTATTATAGAAATATTGTCAACTATTCCATCATCCATTATTTGTCCATAATAAACTTGTGCTTCAACACTATCTACTGGAATATTTGGAAGTGTAACTTTACATTTTACAGTTATTTTATTTCCTGCATCTATTGTCATGTTATCAAGATTGCCTTTTTCTTGTTTTATAATTATATTTTTCCAATTTAATGTTACATTATTCTTCCATGTGTTAAATTCTCCAACTGTAGACAAGTCTGTGTAATATTTATTGTACAAATTGCAAAGTGGTATATATAGTTTAGAAACATAGTCTATCAACATTCTTGAAGTGCTGTATCGACCAGCATTTGACATTATAGAGTTTTTCATAATCTCTATCCATTTTTTTGATAGTCCATTTGCATCTTTTGTATAATACGTTGGAATTATTTTATTTTCTAATGTTTGATAAATGCTTTCACTGTCTGCATTGTCTTGTTCTTCATAAGAAGAGTACTCTGCATTTGTTCCAATTACCCATCCGTTTTTTTGGTTATAACCTTCTGCCCACCATCCATCTGATATACTAAAGTTTATAACTCCATTTGCAGCAGCTTTTTGTCCACTTGTTCCAGAAGCTTCCATTGGTCTTCTTGGCGTATTTAGCCAAACATCAACACCACTTACCAAGTGTTTAGAAAGTTCCATGTTGTAATTTTCTAGCAAGAATATCTTTCCTTTAAATTGAGGTTTCATAGATATATCATGTATTAATTTTATTAAATCTTTTCCGCCTCCATCAGAAGGATGTGCTTTTCCTGCAAATATTATCTGCACTGGTCTTTCTGCATTATTTAGAATTTGAGTTATTCTTTCTAAATCTTTAAATATCAATGTTGCTCTTTTGTAAGTTGCAAATCTTCTTGCAAATCCTATTGTTAGTGCATTCGGATTAAGTTGAGAAGTTATTTTGTTTATTTCGTCATAGCGATATCCTTCTCTTTTCATTCTTGTTGTTATATTGTCTTTTACTAATTTTAAAAGTTTTACTTTTCTATCATAATGAGCATTCCACAATTCCTTATCAGGAATATCTGCTACTTTCTGCCATGTATTATCATTTTGAATATCATCTTGCCAATATGGTTTTAGATATTTATTGTATAATTTTTTAATATTTGGTGCCAACCATGTACATGTATGGACTCCATTTGTGACATATGTTATAGGAGATTCGTTTGCTGCAATATTAGGCCAAACTTCTCCAAATAGTTCTCTTGAAACGGCTCCATGTAGTTTACTAACTCCGTTCTTTTTACCAGCATATTTGAGTGCTAATATCCCCATATTAAACCCAGATGTTGCTAAATCTGCATTTGGTTTCATTCCTAATCTAAAGAAATCTTCTTTTGATATTGAATATCTCTTCCAATAATCTTTAAAATACTCTTCAACCAAATTAAGTGGGAATATATCATTTCCAGCTGGAACTGGCGTATGTGTTGTAAACACTGTCTTTGAAGACACTATCTCTCCTGCCACATCAAATGATACTTCTTTTTCTTTGATAATATTTTTCATTAATTCTAATATTAAGAAAGCTGAATGTCCTTCATTCATGTGATATACGGTAGGATTTAAGCCTAACACTCTAAGTAAGCTTGTTCCCGCCATTCCTAAAACTATTTCTTGTTGAATTCTTGTTTCTTGGTTACCTCCATATAGATTTGCTGTAACACTTCTATATTCTGGTATATTTGCATCTATGTCTGAATCCATTAAATATAATTTAACTCTTCCAACATTTATTTGCCATACTTTTAAATATAATTTTTTCTTAGGCAATTTTACCGACACCAACAAATCTTTTCCTTCTACATCTTTTACAGGATATACAGGTAAAGAATCCCAGTCGTTGTCTATATATTCTTCAACTTGTTGTCCATTTCCATTAATTCTCTGATGCATGAACCCTTGTTTATATAAAAGTCCTATTGCTACAAGTGGAATACCTAAATCACTTGCTGATTTTAAATGATCTCCTGACAGCATCCCCAAACCACCTGAATATATTGGAAGTATTTGATCTAGCCCATATTCAGCCGAGAAATATGCTATCAAATCATTTTTATTCTCTGGGTAGTTTTTCTTAAACCAAGTATTTTTACTACTCATATAATCTTCAAAATTATTAACAAATTTATCATACTCTTTTAGGAATTCTGGGTCTTCTGCCATTGCTTCTAGTTTTTCTTGCGATACTAGTTTCAAAAATTTAACTGGATTTTTATTAACACTTTCCCATAGATCTATATCCATTTTCTTAAACAATTTTAAGAAATCTGTATTCCAGGCCCACCATAAATTTTCTGCTATTTCTGGTAACTTATTTATTCTCTCTGGTAATTGTGGTGTTACCGTTATTTTATTAAAAATGTACATTGACAATTCCTCCTTTGTAACTTTGCAATCTTTTCTTTCTGTTTAACATTTTCCATTATATTATCTATTAATAGAAAAAAATTTGCAAGTGTTTTTTGCAAATTTCTGAATATTTCTTTAACAAATTTCTTCCTTTTTCGCCATATTTTATGTTATAATATTTATATAATAATTTTAGGGGGAATTTATGAAGTTTATTAGAAGATTATTGTTATTTATTCTTGTTATTATTATAATCATCGGAAGCGTGCTTTATTTAAATGGTAACAAACTATATAAAGAAAAACTTTCAGAAATAAGTCTTGAAAATAAAGTGTCTTCTGTAAGAGAAAATTCAAATTTTATTAAGTTAAATAGCCTTCCAACTTACTATAAAGATGCTGTTGTGTCAGTTGAAGATAGAAGATTCTTTTCTCACGGAACTATTGACTTTATCGCTTTAGCAAGAGCAACTTTTAGCAACATTAAGCAAAAAGATTTTAAAGAGGGTGGAAGTACCATTACTCAGCAAACAGCAAAAAATCTGTATTTAATAAAAGAAAAAGACGTTTCTAACAGAAAGGTTGCAGAATTTTTAATTGGTAGAGATTTAGAAAAAAAATACAATAAAGATGAAATCTTAGAGTTATATGTTAACACCATCTATTTTGGAGATGGATATTACGGGATTCAAGAAGCATCAAAAGGATATTTTAATAAAGATGCAAAGGATTTGACTTTATATGAAGCCACAATGCTTGCTGGTGTTCCAAATGCTCCTAGCCTTTACGCTCCAACAATCAACTTTCATTTAACTCAGAGTAGACAAAAAAAGGTTGTTTCTTCTATGGTAGAGACTGGAATATTATCTCAAGAAGAAGCTGATAAATTATATACCCAGATTGATTCATCAACTTATTCAAAATAATGTTCGACCCCTCTCAGCATTGCTGAGAGGGGTCATTTGTTTGGAGTAGCTTAGCTGTTGGCCACCCAAACGGTAATATGGTGCTTACCGTTCTCAACCTGCACATCATAGCCCTTTTCAGTCAGGGTGGCAGCTACAAACTGCGCGCAGTTGAAATCGTCCAGAGAGTTGCCGATAGAAATACCATTCCGCGGGGATACCCGCAGCTGCTTCTCGACAGCCTTAACCAACTTGTTTGCACGATGCAAAACGTCCTTCTTGATAACAACTTCCTCTGCCTTGAACAACATTTCGTTTGTTCCTCCTTATTATTTTTTGTCCCATTTCTTGGGATTACTATTATTATACCACAATAGTAACATAAAGTCAATTTTCCCAAGGGCCAAATTGCCCAATACCGTAGTGTTTATAGGTATTGGGCGTACTTTTATTTATATATTATATTTTTCTTTTTTGCTATATGTTGTATGTAAATATTTATGAGCAACTTTGCTTCCTGGTTTTTCTAAGAATTCCTTATATAATTTTATAATAGTAGGATTTTGATGTGATTTTCTTATCGTGCTAGCTTCATCTATTGAATATAGACTGTCTGCTCTTAGCTTTCTTACATCTACTGTACTTCTAATCTTTGAGCTTTTTATAGGTTGCCCTCCACCCATTACACATCCGCCTGGGCAGGCCATTATCTCTATAAAATGATATTCTGCTTTTCCATTTTTTATTTCTTCCATAATCTGTCTTGCAGCTTTTAAACCAGATGCAACTGCAATATTTACATCTTTTCCGGCAATTGTTAATGTAGCTTTCTTTATTCCTTCCTTTCCTCTGACTTCCTCATATTCCACCTTTTCAAGATTTTTTCCTTCTAGTATATCAGATGCTGTCCTTAGAGCTGCTTCCATAACTCCTCCAGTTGTTCCAAATATAGCTCCTGCTCCTGTTGCTTCTCCCATTGGATCATCAAACTCAGAATCTTCAAGCTTATTAAATTCTATGTTTCCTTGCTTAATCATTCTTGAAAGTTCTCTTGTTGTAATAACTGCATCCACATCTCTTAGTCCGTCTACTTCCATTTCTTCTCTTGTGCACTCATACTTCTTAGCAATACAAGGCATTACAGATACTACATATATCTTTGATGGGTCAACATTAAATTTTTGAGCATAATATGATTTTATAATTGCTCCAAACATTTGATGTGGAGATTTGCAACTTGATAAATGATCTAATAATTCTGGATAATTTTTTTCTGCAAATCTTACCCAGCCAGGACTACATGAAGTTATCATTGGTAAAACTGCTTTTCCATTTAGTCTATCTATAAATTCATTTGCTTCTTCCATTATCGTAAGATCTGCTCCTGTATTTGTATCAAACACTTTATCAAATCCTAATCTTCTAAGAGCAGTTATCATCTTGCCTTGTACATTTGTGCCTATTGGCATTCCAAACTCTTCTCCAAGTGCAACTCTTACAGCTGGTGCTGTTTGAACTACTGTATATACATCTGGATCTTTTAATTTTATCCATACTTTCTTTGTATCATCTTTTTCATGAAGTGCACCTGTTGGACAAGCTTCTATACATTGTCCACAAAAAGTGCAATCCACATCTGCCAAACTATGATCGCCCGCTGTTGATACACAAGCTTCGAATCCTCTATTTATACAATCTATTGCTCCTACATTTTGGATATTTTTGCAAACTCCTACACATCTTCTACACAATACACACTTATTAAAATCTCTCACTATTGCAGGAGACTTATCATCTATTTTGTGTTTTGTTCTTTCTCCTTCATATTCTACATCTAGTACATTAAACTTTATAGCCAATGCTTGTAACTCACAATTTCCGTTTCTTATACAAGTTAAACAATCTTTAGCATGATTAGATATTATTAGGTCAAGTACCATTTTTCTTGCCTCTAATACATCTGGTGTATGAGTATGAACTACCATTCCTTCTTCTACTTTTTGAATACAAGATGTCGCAAATCCTTTTCTACCTTCCACTTCTACTATACACATTCTGCAATCGCCAATTTCGTTAACTTTTTTTAGATAGCAAAGAGTTGGTATGTCTATGTTAGCTTGTCTTGCAGCTTCTAGTATGGTAGTACCTTCTGGAACACTTATTTCTTTATTATCAATTTTTAAATTAATCATTCTCTTTTTTCTCCTTCTTTAGCATTGAAAATTTGACATATCAACTTGTGTTGTTTGTCCTGCTCCTATTGCTTTGAACGGACATTTTTGCATACAACTTCTACACTTTATACACTTGCTCTGGTCAATTGTGTGTACTTTTCCCGGTTCGCCAGATATTGCTCCAACTGGACACACTTTTTTACAAATATCACAACCTCTACACTTTTCTGAATCTATTACAATTTTAGCTAATGCTTTACATTCCATTGCTTCACATTCGTAGGTTATTACGTGTCTTCTGTATTCTTCTTTAAAATATTTCATTGTACTTAAAACTGGATTTGGAGCTGTTTGACCAAGACCACATATTGCAGATTTTTTAATATTGAATGCTAATCTTTCTAGCTTATATAAATCTTCCTCTGTTCCGTTTCCTTCACAAATTCTTTCAAGTATTTCTAACATTCTCTTTGTTCCAATTCTACAAGGTGTACACTTTCCACAACTTTCGCTTACTGTAAAGTCTAAATAAAATCTTGCTATATTAACCATACACTTAGTATCATCCATTACAATAAGTCCACCAGAACCCATCATAGAACCAATTTGAGCTAAACTTTCATAATCAATTTTTGTATCTAAATGCTCTTTTGGAATACATCCTCCTGAAGGGCCTCCTGTTTGGGCAGCTTTGAACTCTCTACCATTTGGTATGCCTCCACCTATATCATATATAATCTCTCTCAATGTTGTTCCCATTGGAACCTCTACAAGTCCTACATTGTTTACATTTCCACCAAGTGCAAACACCTTTGTACCTTTTGAAGTTTCTGTTCCTATTTTAGAATACCAATCCGCTCCATTTATAATTATCTTTGTTACATTTGCATATGTTTCAACATTATTTATTAATGTTGGCTTCCCCCATAATCCATAATGTGCTGGATATGGTGGTTTTACTCTTGGTTGACCACGTTTTCCTTCTATTGATTCAATTAACGCCGTTTCTTCTCCACAAACAAAAGCTCCCGCTCCTAGTCTTATTTCAACATCAAAGTTGAAATCTGTTCCAAATATTTTCTTTCCTAATATTCCATATTTTCTTTCTTGGTCTATTGCAATTTGAAGTCTTTTTACTGCGATTGGATATTCTGCTCTTACATATATATAGCCCTTATCTGCTCCAATAGCATATCCTGCTATCGCCATAGCCTCTATTACAGAATTTGGATCTCCCTCTAATATACTTCTGTCCATAAAAGCTCCAGGATCCCCTTCATCAGCATTGCATATTACATATTTCTGACCATCAGGCTCTGCTTTTACAAAACTCCATTTCTTTCCTGTTGGGAAGCCAGCTCCCCCTCTACCTCTTAAGCCAGATTTACTAATTTCTTCTATTACTTCATCTCTTGTCATTGTTGTTAAAACTTTTTCCAAAGCTTTAAATCCATCAAAAGCTATATATTCATCAATATTTTCTGGATCTATAACTCCACAATTTTTAAGAGCTATACGCATCTGCTTTTTGTAAAAAGGAAGTTCATCCAATTTTTTTACCACAGTTCCATCAATATCTTTACAAAGTAATCTTTCAACAATTTTGCCTTCCATTATATGAGTTTTTATAATCTCTTCACAATCTTCTGGTTTTACCATTGAATAAAAAGTATCTTCTGGTCTAATTATTACAATTGGACCTTTTGAGCACAAACCAAAACATCCTGTTTGTATTACTCTGACATTTTCTAGTTTTTCTTTTTTCACTATTTTTTTAAAATTTTCTATTATTTGAGTTGATTTAGAAGAAGTACATCCTGTTCCGTGACATACTAATATATGTTTTTCTTTGCACTTTGCATTTACATTAACTCTTAAATCTAGTTCTTCTCTTTTTTCTTTGCGTATTTTTTCTATATCTTCAATAGTTTTTTTCACAATTTCCTCCTTTATGGCCTACTAGCCTTTGGTTAAAATTTATTCTTTAGACATATACATATCTAAGACTTCATCCATTTTCTTAACAGTAGCTTTTCCATATACTTCATCATTAACTGTAAATACAGGTGCTAAACCACAAGCTCCAACACATCTTGTTGTATCTAATGAAAACTTTCCGTCAGATGTTGTTTGACCTTCTTCTACTCCTAATTTTGACTTTGCTCTTTCTAATATCTCTTTGGAACCTTTTACGAAACAAGCAGTACCTAGACATACTGAAACATTGTATTTCCCTTTTGGTACTAATGTAAATCTTGAATAAAATGTTATAACTCCGTACACTTCTGCTAACGCCATATTTAAATAATTGGCTATTTCAATTTGTGCAATTTTAGGAATGTAGCCATATTTTACTTGTACTTCGTTTAATATTGGAATTAAATTGTCTTTATTTCTTTGGTACTTTTTTAGGATTTCTCCGATTTCTGTCTTTAGCTTTTTCTCAACACAATTTGTGCATTTGTTTTTCTCCATACTTTCCTCCTTTATACATTTGTATTTTGTGTTTATATTTTCTTTTAAGTTTATTATCTTTTTGGATGCAATATAACTGCAAATTGATTATACCAAAATCGACATTTTTATACAATGTTTTTAAAAAGTTTTTTATTTTATCCAAAGTAAAAAGTAATACAACACTTGTCGTATTACTTTTTAGTATTTTTATATTATTTTACTCTACCCAGCTTCCCATATTTATTTTTTCCCATCTGTCTCCTTTCTTGTTTTACCAAATATCAAATTATTTTTCAATCCATTGATAAAACTTCTTTGATTTTTGTATATTAAAAGCCAATAACATACTTGTTATCAGCTTTTAGATCTTATTTAGAGTAATTTACTGTTACCACGCAATTAACACTTGTTTGATTCCAGTTTGCGTCCCATTCACTTGGTTGTTCTCCTTTTTTGAATGATACATTTACTGTTATTGATGAAATAGCATTAAATACAGCGCTCCCCATCTTTGTAATATTTGGCGGAATATCTATATTTTGTAAACCGTTGCATCCTTCGAACGCATTGTTTTCAATTATTGCTACACTATTTGGTATTATTACATTAGATAAATTGGTACAATTTATAAAAGCTCTTTGTCCTATTGTTGTTACACCACTGCCAATTATTACATCAGAAAGTTTAGAACACCCAGCAAATACGTTATTTCCTATTACTCTTACACTATCTGGTATTGTTACTTTTTCTAATGTACGACTTCTCACAAATGTATACTCTCCCAGTTCTTGGATTCCATCAGATATTACAACTTCTGTTATAGTTTCTTGCATTTTTCCATACAAGGTATTGGAACATATTTCGCTCGCCCAAAAAGAACCTGAACTGCTGTCACTTTTTATTTGTGTTTTCTTCACAGGTTTTTTGTTTATATAATTTGGTATTATAACTTTTGTGTCATTCCCTTTATAACAATGTAATGTTACTGTTCCGTCATCCTCTTCTGTATATTCCCAATCAGCTATATTTTCTGGTTCTACTACTTTTTGTTCTTTCCTATCCGTGACCTCACTTATCCAGTCCGATACATTATCAATGTCCATTTGTTCATTTATTTGAACTTCTCTGTATCCTCTCCTTGCATCTTTTGATTTTTGGATTATTCCATTGTTATCTAATATTAAACTTATGCTTACTCCCGCTAATATTAAAAGCACTACTATTGTTACAACCAAAGCTATTAGCGTGATTCCGCCTTCTGTTTTTAAACATTTTTCTCATTTTTACTTCTCTCCTTTCATTAGTTTCTTTTAAATTTTTTAATGTTTCTTTTGGCATTTCGTTCCCCTTTCCTTTTGTATATCGTTATTATAAAACATTGTGTTTTACAAATCAACTAGTAATCAAATTTTTATTAAATATATAATTTAATAAAAAAGTTAATCTCTTACAGTTGGTTCAAGTCTAGGGAATACTCATTTTTTGATATTTTTATTTTTCCCATTTTTTTATTTTTTAGTATTGATTTTTTCTTACAGCTATGCTATAAATAGAGATAGTAAAATTTTATTAAATTATATATTTAATTAAAAAATTTTACATTCACCAAAAATTCCGCACTCAAAGTAACATAGCACGTCTTTATTTAACAATTTTTCTACTAATTCAAAAAATTTTAATTTTTTCAAAAAAATGTATTGACATATACAAAAAAATATTATATACTTTAAATTGCGTTGAGAAATGCTCCCTTAGCTCAGTTGGTCAGAGCAACCGGCTCATAACCGGTGGGTCCAAGGTTCGAATCCTTGAGGGAGCACCATTTTTATAATATAATGGTTACATGGGTAGGTGGCCGAGTGGCTAAAGGCGGCAGACTGTGGTCTTTGGTTTAAACAAAACCTAAAATTGCAGCTTTCATAAGTAATTATGAAATGAACACCGGGCTAATTCGGGGAACTCTTAACAGTTAGGCTGATGACAATCCCGAGCTAGGAAAACATTTTTCCAAGTGTAGAGACTTTATACCTGGTATCTGTTCGACAGATAAAGAGAAAGTCCAGACTACAAACATTTTATGGTAGTGAAAACTATAGTAGTAAGAAATCTGTTCTCGAAAGGGTACGATGGTTCGAATCCATCCCTGCCCACCAAAATAGTATCATAACTTCAGTTATGGTATTATTTTTTTGCGTAAAATTTACTAAAATGATGGATTCGAAAAGGACGTGCTGAAACGAAGTGTAAGCAAAAATAGTCCGGGTGGACTATTTTTAGGACGCGGCTCGCCGAATCCATCCCTGCCCACCAAATATAATCACAACTTTGTTACATATTATTAATAATCCTAATTATTTTTTATTACTTGTTGCTTTATTTCATTTGTTATTGTATAATATATACAAACATACGTTTTAGGAGGTTTTATGATATTTTCTACTAATAAAGAAAAAGGAAGAGCATCCTTAGGAATTGCTATAGCTTACTTTTCAACAAATGCTTATACTGTTTCAATTCCATTAAATGATACTCAAGATTATGACTTAATAATAGAAAAAAAACGGTATTCTAAATACGGTTCAAGTAAAGTCTACATCCTGTAAAACAAAATATGGTATTTATCAAGTTGCTTTAAAAAGTTGCGGTGGCACTAAAGGTAAAACATATAAAACATTAATAAATACAAACGTAGATTTAGTTTGCATCATTACCAGTTTATTAGATATTTATGTTATTCCTGTAAAAGATATAAACAACAAAAGCACTATAAATTTATGTAAAAAATATAATAAATATAAAGTATCACATCGGTTCATAATGGTTCCACTTACCGACCTTTCATGATTGAAAAATCCTTGAGACTATGGTACAATAGTTACAGCAAAATTTTGTTGCAAAGCCTTTGAACGGTATAAAACTATTCGGAGGCTTAGGCCTCTGAATAATTATTAAGGAGGAACATATGGACTATAAAGTTGTCGTTGCTAGTTCTCGCGATTCCGAAGATGAAGCAAAATTTATGTTAGAACGAAAAGTTACAAGCCTTATTTTTCAAGGTTGGAAACCTATTGGAGGTGTCTCTGTGTCAGGGTATGCGATTGGTTATACTCAGCATTATATTATGACTCAAGCAATGATAAAAAAATAGTTTAAATTATCTGGGGCAGAAAACTCTGCCCTCTTTTTTATATTAGTAGATTTTATCATAGCTTAATGATATTATTTTTTATTTTTATCTATAAATTTCTATTTTTTGTTTATTTTTCAATATCTTTGTGGTATAATGTGTTCATGATTTTTAATTACATAAGAAAGGATGATGTATATGTCATATAATTTTAAAGAAATTGAACAAAAATGGCAAGATTATTGGGATGAAAATAAAACATTTTATACAGATGTTTGGGATTTCTCAAAACCAAAGTATTATGCTCTAGATATGTTCCCTTACCCATCTGGTCAAGGTCTTCATGTTGGGCATCCAGAAGGATATACAGCAACAGATATAGTGTCTAGAATGCGTAGAATGCAAGGTTATAATGTTCTTCACCCAATGGGATGGGATGCTTTTGGACTCCCTGCTGAACAATATGCAATCAAAACAGGAAATCATCCTGCTACATTCACTCAAAAAAATATAGAAACATTTAAAAAGCAATTAAAGATGCTTGGTCTTTCTTTTGATTGGGATAAAGAAGTTTCTACATGTGATCCTTCTTTTTATAAATGGACTCAATGGATTTTTAAACAACTTTATAATGATGGATTAGCCAAGCTTATAGAAATGCCTGTTAACTGGTGCGAAGGTTTAGGTTGTGTTTTGTCTAATGATGAAGTAATTGATGGAAAAAGTGAAAGAGGCGGCTTCCCTGTTGTTAGAAAAAATATGAAACAATGGGTGTTAGATATTCCTAAATATGCCGATATTTTGCTTGACGGTCTTGATGATGTTGACTGGCCCGAATCTACAAAAGAAATTCAAAGAAATTGGATTGGTAAGTCTATTGGTGCAGAAGTAATTTTCAAAGTTGCAAATAGCACTTATAACTTTACTGTTTTCACAACAAGAGCTGACACATTGTTTGGAGCAACTTATTGTGTACTAGCTCCAGAACATGAACTTGTAAAAAATATTACAACTGCTGAGCAAAAACAAGCTGTTGAAGATTATATAAAACTTGCTGCTTCTAAATCAGACTTAGAAAGAACAGAATTAAGCAAAGAAAAAACTGGTGTATTTACTGGTGCTTATGCAATAAATCCTGTTAACGGAAAAGAAATTCCTATTTGGATTTCAGACTATGTTTTATCTACATATGGTACAGGAGCTATTATGGCTGTTCCAGCACATGATCAAAGAGATTATGAGTTTGCAACTAAGTTCGGTATAGATATTATTCCAGTTATCGACGGTGGAGATGTTTCGAAAGAAGCTTATACCGGAGATGGTCTTCACATTAATTCTGATCTCCTAAATGGATTGAATAAAGAAGATGGAATCAATAAAATGATTTCTTGGCTTGAAGATAATCATATTGGTAAAAAGAAAGTCAACTACAAACTTCGTGAATGGATATTTGCCCGTCAACGTTATTGGGGTGAGCCTATTCCTATTGTTTATTTAGATGATGAAATGAGAGCTTTGGCTGATAGTGATTTACCATTAGTATTGCCAGAACTTGAGGATTATAGCCCTTCTAAAACGGGTGCTTCTCCTCTAGATAAAGCTACTGATTGGGTTAATACTACTTTTGAAGGCAAACCAGCAAGACGTGAAACAAGTACAATGCCCGGTTCTGCAGGTTCAAGTTGGTATTTCTTAAGATATATAGATCCACACAATGACAATGAGTTTGCTAATTATGAACTTTTACAGCATTGGCTACCAGTTGATTTATATATTGGTGGACCGGAACACGCAGTAGGTCATTTGTTATATTCAAGATTTTGGAATAATTATTTATATAATAAAGGTGTTGTTCCTGTAAAAGAGCCATTTGCCAAACTTCGTCATCAAGGAATGATTCTTGGAACTAACGGAGAAAAGATGAGTAAGTCAAAAGGAAATGTTATAAATCCTGATGATATGGTAAAACAATATGGTGCTGATTCTTTAAGAATTTACGAGATGTTTATGGGGCCTCTAGACGCTACAAAGCCATGGGATCCAAACGGTATTTCTGGTTCTAAGAATTTCTTAGACAGAGTTTGGAGATTGTTTGTAGAATCTGGTAAGGTTCAAGATAAAGAAAATAAAAATCTTGAGAACGTATATCATTTCACTGTAAAGAAAGTTACAAACGATTATGAAAATATGAATTTCAACACTGCCATTGCTCAAATGATGATTTTCATAAATTCAGCTTACAAGGAAGATATAATTCCATTGAAATATGCAGAAGGATTTGTTCAGTTGTTGAACCCTATTGCACCTCATATTACAGAGGAAATATGGAACAGATTTGGTCACACAGAAACAATCGCTTATTCTTCTTGGCCAACTTATGACGAGGAGAAAACAAAGAATGATACAATTAATCTACCTATTCAAATAAACGGTAAATTAAAAGCTACAATCGATATTCCTCTTGATGAAGATGAAGATGTTATAAAAGAAGCTGTTCATAAAGCAATAGATTCTAAACTAGATGGAAAAACAATTGTTAAAGAAATTTATGTAAAAAATAGAATTTATAATATCGTTGTAAAATAATTAATTACTAGACATCCTTTTTTTAAGATCGGATGTCTTTTGTAATATAATTGTAATATTTTCTTAATACTTTTGTTATATGTTTTTACAATGTTATGTAGTATAATGTATATATACTAATGACCAAGTTGAAAAAGACGACTTTGAAATTGTCAAAATTTGATTTTTCTTAGAGGAAGGAACTATTATAGAAACATATGAATATTGAATCAGCTTTAAAGAAAGACGGAATAACTGTTATAGCACCACTTGATTCAGAGAGTGTTAATGAAATTGCCAAAAGTGTTAGCGAAAGTTTATTGCTAGCATTCCCTAATTTTGGTTTTACTTTTGAATCTCTTTATAAGAGATTTTCTAGCATAAAAATGTATATGGCTGATATCCCTCATGGTCTATCAGAGGCAAGTTATTTTTATAAGAATAATTCTATATATTTCCGTGATGGAATGGGATTAGCAGATTTAAAGAAATTTGCCGTTCATGAGTGTATTCACAATCTTCAAGAAGTAACAGATGAAAAAGGAAATCTTTCTCGTTTAGGTTTATGCACCTTTAAGGGTTCAAAGGTGTTTGGAATGGCTTTAAATGAAGCTGCAGTTCAGCTTGCTAGTTCAAATATTTTAGGATCAACTTTTGAAAATGTTACATATTACGGAATAAATTTTTCTACTATAAGTCCAAACTGCTATCCCCTACTTTGCAATCTAATTTCGCAAATGGCATACGCAACTGGCGAAGAAGTTTTATTTGATAGCGTTCTAAATAGTAGTGATTACTTCAGGAATAAATTTGTGGCTCTATGTGGAGAAAATGTGTATAATCAAATCGCCAATTCTTTTGACAAGATTTTAGAATTAGAAGAAAAAATTATAATATTGCAAAACAAGCTTCAATCTATTGATTTATCTTCATCTAGGGCAGATTCAATATCTAATAAGATTAAGGAATTGAAAGCTAACATAAAAAACACATATTTTTCTACACAAGAATTATTTATTACAACATATTTTTCTACAATCTTTAAGTCTTTAATCACATCTTCTGATTTAGACAGGTTTAGAAAAAAATTGTATAATTTCCAAGAGTTAGCTGGAAATACTGATAATTATTATTTCTTTAATAATTTTTATATAGAAATGATGGAAAAATTAGATAAAAGATTTGATATGTTAGCAGAATTGGACTCTCACAGCATTTATCTAATTCCAAGAAAAGAAAGTACATTCTCGAAAATAATTAAATATATACAGAAACTTCTATTAAAAAGAGAGTTTGAAATTGATAAAAAATAAATTGTAAGTATATTTCTACTTACAATTTTTTATTATGTCTTTTACTATTTCACTTGCTATTATTAGTCCACATACAGATGGCACAAAGCTTATGCTTGCTGTTGTTCCTTTGTTTTCCAAGGAGTTGTCCGTTCTTGTTACTGGCTCTTTTGAATATACCACTTTTGTATGGTTTATTCCTATTTCTCTCAACCTTTTTCTTACAACTTTTGCAAGTGGACACATCTCTGTTTTGCTAATATCTGCCACTTCTACCATAGTCGGATTTAATTTATTTCCCATTCCCATTGCAGATATTATTTTTACATTTTTGTTATGAGCCTCTTGTATTAATGATATTTTTGATTTTACAGAATCAATCGCATCAACTATATAGTCGTATTTTGGTTTTATTAATTCTGTGTGATTTTCATCATAGAAGCACTTATGTATTTCTATGTTTATATTTGGATTTATTCTTAAAGCTCTTTGCTTTGCAACTTCTACTTTATCTTGTCCAACTGTTGTTGTATCTGCAATTAATTGTCTATTTATATTTGTTATATCTACTATATCTTTATCAATTAATACAATATTTCCAACTCCAGCTCTTACAAGTGCTTCTAGTGCATATGAGCCAACTCCTCCACATCCAAACACTGCAACAGTTGATTTATTAAGCTTTTCTATGTTTTCTCTTCCTATTAATAATTCTTCTCTTTCTAGCCATTCATTCATATTTCTTTCTTCTTTCCTTATACGAAAAAAAATTGTAGACAAATGCTCTACAATTTTCTTCTCAAATTATTTTGCTTTTTTTGCTAATTCTGCAACTTTTGTAAAAGCTGCTGGATCTGATACTGCCATTTCAGCTAACATTTTTCTGTTGATTACAACATTAGCTTTCTTTAATCCATTGATTAATTGGCTATATGTTAATCCATTCATTCTTGCTGCTGCATTTATTCTTGCTATCCATAATTTTCTGAAGTTAGATTTTTTGTCTTTTCTTCCTACATATGCATAGTTTCCAGATTTCATAACTTGTTGTTTAGCCATTCTGAATCTATAGTGTTTTGCACCATAATATCCTTTTGCTCTTTTTAATATTTTGTTATGTTTTTTTCTTGTAATTATTGCTGTTTTTACTCTTGCCATTTATATCACCTTCCTAATTCTCTATTTTAATGATTAATTACCATATGGTAATAGTTTCTTGATTCCTGCTTCGCATGTCTTATCTGCATAAGCATCTTGTACTTTTCCTCTTGATTTAGCTCTAGAAGTTTTTCTAGCTAATAAGTGTCTTCTATTAGATTTTGTTCTTTTAACTTTTCCTGTTGCTGTATATGAATATCTTTTTTTAGCAGCTTTATTTGTTTTTAGTTTTGGCATAATATTTTCCTCCTTATTGTTTTTTGGGCTATTCCCCTATATATAAATAGTTTGATAACTATAAATATTTCTAAATTATTTTTCTGTTTTTTTAGCTAATATAACAGACATGTTTTTTCCTTCTAATAAAGGTTTTTTTTCAACATTTGAAATATCTGATAGATTTTCAATGAATTCGTTTAGAGTTTCTTCTCCTGCTTTTACATAGTTTAACTCTCTTCCTCTAAATCTAACCGTTATTTTTACTTTGTTTCCATCTTCTAAGAATCTTCTTGCATTTTTTGCTTTGAAATCAAAGTCGTGTTGTTCAATATTTGGTGTAATTCTAAGTTCTTTAACTTCAAATGACTTTTGATTCTTTCTTGCTTCTTTTTCTTTTTTAGCTTGTTCAAACTTATATTTTCCATAGTTCATAAGTTTACAAACTGGTGGGTTTGTATTAGGTGCAACTAATGCTAAGTCTAATTTTGCCTCTGCTGCTTTATCTAGCGCATCATTTATAGACATAACTCCTAGCTTTTCTCCATTGGCTCCTATTACTTGAACCTCTCTTGCTCTAATTTTTTCATTAATTAGTAATTCTTGTTTTATAAAAAACACCTCCAAAAAAATAAGATTGACTTCAATAAGCCAACCCACAATAAAACTATAATATTTGCATATTATAAGTGTTACTATTTTCTACCTTTTGTAACTACTACTAAGGTGAGAAGTGGATTGCTTCTTCTTGAACAATAATTATTTTACTATACAAATTAATAAAAGTCAAGCATTTTTTCAAATTTTCCTTGACTTTTAGCCAAATATGTAATAAAATAGTATAGCATGAACGAATATGACATATGTAAAACTTCTCCCCGGTAGTTTTATTATATGATTTCATATATATAGAAATTAAATTTGAATGGAGGGTATTTTTTACCATGAATAATACAACTTATAGTATTAAAAAAGATGAAATAAGCAGAAAATGGTATATAATTGATGCCGCTAATAAACCTTTAGGAAGAGTTGCTGCAGAAGCTGCTAAACTTTTAAGAGGAAAACATAAACCTACTTATACTCCTAATATGGATGTTGGTGATCACGTTATTATCATAAATTGTGCAGATGTAGTTTTAACAGGACATAAAGCAACACAAAAAATTTATAGACATCATTCTTCATACATCGGAGGAATGAAAGAAGTTCAAGCTAAGGATATGTTAGCTAATAAACCAGAAAAAATGATGACTTTAGCTGTAACAGGTATGCTTCCTCATAATAGCTTAGGAAGACAAATGGCTAAAAAGTTAAGAGTATATGCTGGAGCAGAGCATGAAAACATGGCTCAAAAACCAGAAGTATGGAATTTTTAATTAGGAGGGAAATAAGAAATGCCTAGAACAAAAAAGGAACAAGTAGTATTTAACGGTACAGGAAGAAGAAAAAGTTCAATCGCTAGAGTTAGATTAATGAGTGGAAAAGGAAATATTACAGTTAATGGAAAACCATTAGATGAATATTTTGGAGAAGAAACACTTAAAGTTATAGTAAGACAACCTTTAACAGCTACAAATACATTAGATAAATTTGATGTTATAGCAACAGTTAAAGGTGGCGGATTCTCTGGTCAAGCTGGTGCAGTTCGTCATGGTATCGCAAGAGCTTTAAATGCAGCTAACTTAGAATACAGACCTGTTTTAAAATCAAACGGATTCTTAACAAGAGATCCACGTAAAAAGGAAAGAAAGAAATATGGTCTTAAAAAAGCAAGAAAATCTCCACAATTCTCAAAGAGATAATATTTTATATATACAAAACCCGGAAGTTTTAACACTTCCGAGTTTTTTATTCTATATCTGGTATTATTGTCGTTTCTCCATTTCCATTCATATTGTAATATGAATATGGCACATCTCCCACTATTACCGATTCTGCTATTAATACTTGATTATCAATTTTCTGTTTTATAGTATCATATGGAGTAAGTATGGTAACTTCGCAATTAAGCTCTAAATATATTCTATGTAGCGTTTGATTTATTCCTTGAGATATAAATTCTGATTTTAATTTTGTATCCACATTCCCCACATTTGCTATTCTTATATTTATTTTTGGTCCTGTTGCCGAAAAAATCTTGGTTCCTAATATACTACCTAAGTGCAGGGATATATTGGCGTTCTCAGATTGCTTGAATTTATCTAACATACTCACGGGAATATCTGACATTATCTGATTTATGTTCTTAGTGTTTGTCTTTAGTATTTTTATATTTCCATCATTGTCTCTAATTATTGTAATCAAGTCATCATAACAATATTTGTCCATAACAACTGTTGCCTCTTCATTAGAGATTTTAGTTGCTATGTTTTTGGCTTGATCCATACACAATTCATCTATTATTGGATTTATCGCCTTTCTTATAGTGTAAAAAGTAAATATTGCTACTATTATAATAAATATTACACTAAAAATTTTGGTGTTTTTATCTTTTTTAGGTTCTCTGTTTGTAATACAGAATCTAGTCCTTGAATATATTTTATCTTCTTTCATTTTGCAAAATCCTCTCTTGGCAGAATAGAACTGTATTTATTAAAGGGATGATAAACTCATCCCTTATCTTGGTATAAATAATTGCTCTCCTGGCATAATTACATCTGGATTTTCTATGTTATTTACCTTTACTATTTCGTCCACTGTACTTCCGAATTTTTTAGCAATATTCCACAATGTATCCCCTTCTTTAGTGTAATATATTACTATACTAAATGTCTCTCTATTGCTCTCTTTTGCTTCTTCTATGTTATCTATTAATCTTAGTTCTCTCTCATTTGATAAATTTAATCTAAAATTCAAGTCTATTTTTACTTCCACATTGCTATCCGCAGTCACTATAAAGTCTTGCTTAGCTATTTCTATATTTGTCTCAATTTTCGTTTTTGTTGTTATTGTTTGCGATGTTACTGTATATTCAAAAGGCTCTACTAAACTTTTCACGCCTATTCTTGAAGATGTAGTTTCCTGGTACATAAACGTTAGATTGATTTCTCCTTGATATATTATTTTTCCTTCTTCTATTTGAGTACTTATTATTGTTGTTCTTGCTGATACGTCAAACAATTTGTTTTGACCTATTTCTTCTATCTTCTCTTGTTTTCTAAAATTAAACATTTCCGAAATTTCTTCTTTGTTTCTTATTATTTTCACATTCTTTTGTGTATATTGCAATTCTTTTGTTTTACTATACAAATCTTGTATCATGTTTATTTCTTGTTTTTTATAGACAAAGCATAATATTTCTAATTCTGCTTCTATATGCATTGAATGCTCTTCTACATTGTTCGGTTTTATTAATATATTTCTTAATTCATATGAAACGTCACAGATATTATCCTCGCTTACGTCTTGCATATCTATAAATCCCATTATTGGAATTGTCGCATTAGCGGTATTTACTCTGTTGTCATCTGTTAGATATGTTACTTTGAATACCGCATCCGCCTTTGTTAGCACTTTATTATAGCTAATCTTATTTTCTCTGTTTGTGATTGTCATTGTAACATTCATTACTTCTGATAGATTATCTGTACTCTCTATTGCCACAGTATCTTTTGCATACACTTTAGTTGTTCCACTTCCAAGTAATGAATTTATTGAAATACTTTCGTTCAATAATTGTAGACTGTCTGCATTATCTATTTTGTTTATGTAATCAATATTTCCTCTTGAATATGCAGTTAGAGTTACTTGTGTGTTTGCTTTTAGATTTATCTTTCTGCCATTTAGTATTTTACATTCTGCATTTAATAGTTCCGCTCTACATTCTACTTGCATTCCCTCTTTTACTTCTTTTATGTCGATTGTCTTAGAAAAATCTATGCAAGCATTAAGAACTCTCATTTGTGCTCTTTCATCATCAGCAATATATATGACATATACATTTACACTTCCATCTAACTTCACTTTTCCATCCTGGACATCTTTTTTGTAAATACAAACATTTCCATTTGCAGATACTACATTCAGTATGTCTGGTTTTACATCTGGTACAATTTCATCTCCTTCTATTACAATTTTTTCAGTCTTTTGTCCAATTATTTGATTTATGCATAAATTATTTTTTGATAATTTTATAGACATATTTATACCTCCTCGTATTATTCATATTTAATGTATATTACAAGGCACAAAAAAAATTCCTAAAATAGGAATTTTTTATTTTAATTTAATGTGAATTCTTTTTTTCTTCTTTTGATTTCTTCTACTGGTGGAATTATTGAACTATATTCTTCACCATTAAATACTTGAAGTTCCACAGTTCTTGTTAGTATATCTGTGTAACTATATGTTACATTTCTTTGGTTTTCATCATATTTAACCACGAAAATACTTGGATATGCTTTTTGTATTGTTGCTTCCTTTTCAAATGGTCTGTTTCTTCCTAAAGAACCTTTAATAATTATCTTTTGTCCTATTTTTTCTCCAATATCTGTCTTTAGATTTGCAATGTCTGTTGGATAAATCATATTGTATCACCACTCCTTTAAGATAGGCTCATTATATCATTTTTTTGCCTTTAAGTCAAAGAGTGTCCATACTACTTCAAGCGCTAAATCATGCTATTTTCTGGCATTTTTTGGCGATTTTTGTCAATTATTACATTTGTGTTACATTTTTGAATTATTGCTCTTTTTTCCCATTGTGCCACTGCCACTTATCCCTTTTTCTCCATCCCTTAAATCATCTGCTATGTCTTTAATCGAAATAAACTTATTAGAATCTGTTTTGGCAATTTTTTCTGCCACTACAAGTGGATCTTTGAAATCTATCAATATCCTTGCTGGAGATGACGCAAAATTCGCTCCTGCCTTCATTATCGCTTCGTAATAGCTTTGGCAAGCTCCTGCAAATATTGCTAACTTATTTTCGCCAAACTCCCATCTTCTAGCTCTTTTCACAGTTTCTATAAAATATTTTGAATTTCTATAATTGTATATATCATTATAGTTGTGTCCTTTTTTTATCATTCCATCGTGTCCAGTCACAATTAATATGTCTGGAGTATATTTACTTAACAGAGCATATATCATTTGTGGTTGTTTGCTTTCTGGAATATTTTTTACGACTACATCTAGTCCCATACTTTTATATACTCTCTCGGATTTCTCGCTATACTTCTTGTCTCCATCTAAATGTAGTATTCTCCCGTATCTTTCTTTATTTCTCTCTAAGCCATGTGTTGCTTTAAATTCTTTTTTTCTTCTTCTTTCTAATTCCTTATTGAATTTATCGATTATATTAATTACCTGTTTATCATCTAAAAGTTCTAAATCTTCAACTGGTGCATCTGCCTCAATTCTTAGTATCAGTCCTTTTAGTATCGCAATTTCTCCCTCATCATTTTTTATTATATTATTTATAACAAAGGCTATATCTTTGTTGTAAGATTTTCTTCCTACAATATCACCTTTTCTAAGTTTCATGATTATATCACCTACTACATTATATGTCGTATTTTGTAGAATGTTATTGGTAGAAATAATCATATTATAGAGTTATTGCGAATACAATTAAGCAAATGTATTCATATGGAGGTTTTCTTTATGATTGGAGTTTCAATCGAAGAACGAGCCGTAAAATTGGCTCATTATATTATAGATTCAAAAGATACGGTTAGAGGTGCTGCCAAAAGATATGGAATTTCTAAATCAACTGTGCACACCGAAGTAACATTCCAGAACGGTAAGAATAAATCACCTATAATTCCAGAAAGTATTGAAATTAAAAAGGTGTTCTTAGCAGAGAAGAATCCTATTGTAAAATTAGGATTAC